>JAABUX010000144.1_pt1 | contig 124527 bp, 110 predicted proteins | sample 5561851 | NCBI WGS metagenome assembly JAABUX01 (sample SAMN10711883, study PRJNA513361) | rock metagenome | isolation source: Antarctica rocks | place: Antarctica: Victoria Land, Richard Nunatak red sandstone | collected 2016-01-03
CCTGCGCCCAATGTGAATCGCCCTCGGCGTCGTTGCCGAGAGGTTGATGTGCATTCGCACACTTCACCACTCGGCGCCTCGCCCTGCGCCCAATGTGAATCGCCCTCGGCGTCGTTGCCGAGAGGTTGATGTGCATTCGCACACTTCACCACTCGGCGCCTCGCCCTGCGCCCAATGTGAATCGCCCTCGGCGTCGTTGCCGAGAGGTTCATGTGCATTCGCACACTTCACCTCTCGGCGCCTTGGCCTGCGCCCAATGTGAATCGCCCTCGGCGGTGCGCTCGCTTCGCCTCGGGGTAGCGCTGGGCGCAACTCACGGCGTTGAGTGCTGGGGTTAGTCGGTTTCTGCGAATGCGGCGGCGATGTCGATGCTGAAATCGTCGAAGCGGCCGAGTTGCAGCAGCTCGCCTTCCACACACTTGGGGCGTCCGTGCGGTTCGACGACTTCGGCGCAGCGGCTGCTGGGATCGATGACGACGACGGCGCTCGTACCGAAGTCTCGGTAGAGTTCGAGCTGTTCGGCAACGTCGCTCGGCCGCTCGCCCGGCGACAAGATCTCGATCGCGAGGTCGGGCGCCTGCTCGAGCATCTTACGTCACCGTATCGCGCGACGGCAGGCAGCGGCAAGGACGGCGGGAGCGCCGCACGAGCGTCGAAGTTCAGCGCGATGCTCATGCCCTCGCAACTCACACCCCGCCAAATCGTCGCCGAGCTGGATCGTTATATCGTCGGGCAAGCGAAAGCCAAGCGCGCGGTGGCCATCGCGATGCGCAATCGCTACCGCCGCGAACGGCTCGGCGAAGAGATGCGCGGCGAAATAATCCCCAAGAATATCCTGATGATCGGGCCGACCGGGGTCGGCAAAACGGAGATTGCACGGCGCCTAGCAACCCTTGCTGGAGCGCCCTTCGTCAAGGTCGAGGCAACCAAATATACTGAGGTCGGCTACGTCGGCCGCGACGTCGAGTCGATGGTGCGGGATCTCGTCGAGGCGGCCATTCGCATGGTGCAGGATGAGCGTCGTGGCGAGGTGCGTGAAGCCGCGGATGCCGCCGCCGTCGAACGCGTCGTCGATTTGCTCTTTCCTGAGACGCGCGCGCCGAGCGCCGGTGTACCGGTGAACGCCTTCGCGCAGACGCTCGGTTCGATTTTCGGAAATACCTTTCCGCAGCAGCCGCCGCCGCAGGCGAATGCGACCGCCGCTCCGCCCGAGAACGCGCAAACGATTCGCGAACAGGCGCGGGCGGATGTGGTGCGCGGTTTCTACGATGTGCGGCTCGTCGATATCGAAGTCGAAGAAGCGCAGCAGTTGCCGATCGGCATGATGGGCGGCATGGATCCGTCGATGGGCGGCGGCAACGACATGAGCGAGATGCTCGGGGGATTGCTGCCGAAGAAGAAGACGCGCAAACGTGTGACCGTCGCGGAAGCCCGTCGCGTGTTTACGCAAGAGGAGGCGGCCAAACTCGTCGACGCCGACGCCGTCAAGCGCGAAGCCCTGCATCGCGCGGGCGAGAACGGCATCATCTTTATCGATGAAATCGATAAAGTTGCGGGCGGCCGAGACGGTACGCGTGGACCCGACGTTTCCCGCGAAGGCGTGCAACGCGACATCTTGCCGATCGTCGAGGGCAGCACCGTAACGACGAAACACGGGGCACTGAAAACCGATCACGTCCTTTTCATCGCGGCCGGCGCCTTTCACATGAGCAAGCCTTCCGATCTGATTCCAGAATTGCAGGGCCGCTTTCCGATTCGCGTCGAGCTGGATTCGCTTTCCGTCGACGACTTCAAAACGATTCTGACGCAACCGAAGAACGCACTTACCGAACAATACAAACAGCTGCTTGCAGTTGAAGACGTCGACGTGCGATTCCAACCCGACGGCATCGAACAACTCGCAACGTACGCGATGCAGGTGAACGAGCAGACGGAGAATATCGGAGCGCGTCGCCTTCACACGGTGCTCGAACGGCTCCTCGAAGACGTTTCGTACGCGGCACCCGAAGAGGGCGGGACGGTCGTCGTCGATGCGGAGTACGTGCGCACCAAGCTCTCGGAGATCGTCGAGAGCGCGACCCTGAGCACATATATCTTGTAGCTGACCGTATGGATCTCGGACCCGCGCTCGGAGCACGGGCCTTGCGGGCTGCATCGTAGCCCCCCTTCACGGTCTGGGTTATAATGGTGGGGTGCCGTACATCCGCGAAATCATTAAAGACGGTCACCCGACGCTTCGGAAGGTGGCCAAAAGGGTCCACCCGGAGGAGTTGCACGACCCGCTCTTCCAGCAGCTGATCGACGATATGTTCGCGACGATGTACGACGCACCGGGCATCGGGCTCGCCGCGCCGCAGGTCAACGTCGGGAAGCGCCTTTTCGTCGTTCACATCGAGGACGACAACGACGAGCACGGGCCGTTCGTGGTCGTCAATCCGAAATTTTCGCTCACCGAGGGCGAGATCGACTCGATCGAGGGCTGTCTCTCGGTGCCGGGAATGATCGGCGACCTGAAGCGGTTCGAACGCGTCCTCTGCACGGGCGTCGACCGGAACGGCAAAAAGATCGAGCTTGCAGGCAGCGGTCTCTTCGGGCGCTGCCTGCAGCACGAGATGGATCACCTCGACGGCGTGCTTTACGTCGATAAGGCGCAGAATATCCGGCCGGCCGTCACCGAAGAAGAGCAGACTGCGCTCGCCGAAGCGCGAGCGGAGGGCGCGAGCGCGCGCGAGCGGTCTTCCGAAGCCGCGGTCGTTTAACGCGGCGACGCTGCGCGGCGTTTTTTTCGGAACGAGCGAATTTGCCGTTCCCGCGCTGCGGGCGTTCGCGGCCGCCGTCGACTGCGTGCTCGTCGTCACGCAGCCCGACCGTCCCGCGGGTCGAGGGCTTACGTTGCAGCCGACGCCCGTGAAGGTGGCGGCGCAACGCATCGGCCTCCCGACGCTCGAGCCCGAACGGCTGCGTCCGGTCGCGCCTGCGCTACATGCTACTGGCGCCGACCTGTTCGCCGTCACGTCGTACGGAAAGATCGTACCGCCGGCAATTCTCGACGTGCCTCGCTATGGGTCGCTCAACGTTCACCCGAGCTTGTTGCCCTTGTATCGCGGTGCGACTCCATTGCAAGCGCAGCTGCGCGACGGCGTTACGCGCGGTGGGGTGACCGTTATTTTGATGGATGCGGGCATGGATACGGGAGATATCGTCGTGCAGCGCGAGAGCGCGATCGGACCGTCCGAGACCTACGGGGCATTGCACGAGCGGTTCTCGCAGCTGGGCGCGGAACTGCTCACGCAAGCGTGCCGCGAGGTCGCGGAGGGTGTGTTCGCGCGCCTCCCGCAGGCCGGTCTGAAGCCCGAAGACGAGGTCGCGCACACGCTCACCCACCCTCTAACGAAGAGCGATCTGAGCCTCACGTCACCGGGAGCCGATATGCGCGACTTCGCGCTCGTCAACAAGATACGCTCGCTCGCGCCCACGCCTGGCGCGCGCGCGGACTTGCCGAAGTTCGGCCTATCGAAAGTCCTGGCCGGGCACATCCTCGCGGACGGCCCGCCGCTGGACGTGCCGGTCGGAAGCTGCGTGGCAGTTCGCGGATGGCTCCTCGTACGTGCCTCCGATGGGTGGATCGCTCTCGACGAGGTCGTCGTTCCCGGGCGTCGCGCGATGCGCATCGCGGACTTCCGGGCCGGTTACAGGCTGACCGAGCCGGATATTGCCCAGCCCGTTCTCGAACGTTGGTTAAGTGAGAACGAAGCGCGCCTTCTCGGATACGCCCTCGCTTGAGTAACGCCGCCAGCCGGCCCAAGCCGAGCGCGCGCGAAGTCGCGTTTCAAGTCGTTCGCGACGTCTTCGGTCCGCAGCAGCGGGGCGCACAAGCCGCGTTCGATGTCCGCACGCGGCGCGCCGAACTGGATGCTCGCGACCGCGCATTCGCCGCCGACCTCGCGTATGGTTCGATCAAGCAACGGCGCCTCATCGATTGGTACCTCAAACCGTATGTCGGCGCGCGCGAGAAAGCGTTGCCGCCCGCAATCGCGGACGTGCTCCGCCTCGGGGTCTATCAGCTACGTTTCATGTCGGGCGTCGACGACCACGCCGCCGTCTCCGAGACCGTCAACCTCGCTTGGAAACACGGCCATAAGGGGACGGCGGGCCTGGTGAACGCGGTTTTACGACGCATGATTGCCGATGGCCGCCCCGTCCTCGCCGCCGCCGATTTCAAGAGCGACGATGACTACGCGGGAGCCGTCTATTCCGTACCGACTTGGATCGCCGCTCAGTATGGGCGTGCGCTCGATGGGCGGCGCGATCTCGCGCTGACGGGCATCAATGCGGCGCCGCAGCTCGCCTTACGGGTCAATACGTTGCGAGCTGAAAATGACGCGGTGCGCGCGGCACTCGCCGAACGGGGCCTCGCGGTCCGCGCTTCGCGCTACGTCGCGGAAACGTTGCTTGTCGAGGGCGGCGGCGGTCTGGCTGAAGACGTAGACGGCCGCTGGTCGCTGCAAGGAGAGGCCGCGGCGATGCCGGTGGATTTGCTCGCACCGCGGCCCGGCGAAATGATTCTCGAACTCTGTAGCGGCAGGGGAAACAAGACGCTGCAAATCGCGGGGCGCATGCACGGTTCCGGCACCCTCGTATGCGTGGAACGCGACGAGAAAAAGATTGCGGTGCTGAGCGAGACGCTCGAACGGGCGGGCGTAACGAACGCGTCGCTCGTGTGCGGTGACGCGACCGTAGCTGCGCCCCAGCTACGGGCCGACGCGGTGCTGCTGGACGCCCCGTGCTCGGGGGTCGGCGTCATTGGGCGGCATCCCGAGGCACGCTGGCGCAAGAGCCCGGACGATGGCGCACGACTCGCAGTGGTGCAAGCCGCGCTCTTGCGAGCGGCGGCCGAACGCGTGCAATCCGGTGGCCGCCTCGTCTACGCCGTTTGCTCGACCGATCCGCGCGAAGGACGTGGGGTCGTCGACGATTTTCTGACCGATAATGCATGCTTCGCGCGGGCCGCCATGCCACAGCGCTACGCAGATTTCGCACGGGACGGCGACGTCGTTGTCCCGCCGGGTATCGAGGGGCGCGACGGGTTTTACATCGCGTTGCTCGCGCGCCCACAGTGAACGATAATCCGTTCGTGCGGCTCGAGGCGGTCTGCGCGAACGCCGTGGAACGCGTTTTTGCCGTCGCGTTTCCAAGCGCGCTCGTGCCGGTACAAGTCGCCCGCAAGTTGGTCGGCGCCTTCGAGGCTGCCGGCGCGGCCGGCCCGCGCGACGGGCGGCGTTTCAAGGTCCGCTTGCATCCGAGCGACTATGCGCGCTTTCAGAACGACCTACCGTACCTCGAACATCAGTGGAGCGACATGCTCGCTCGGCTAGCCGAACGTAGCCGCACGCCGGAGCGGCCGCCCGAAGTCGTCGCGCTACCCGATGCGACGATCGCCGCAGGGACGGTTGCGATCGGAAGCGAGCCGCGCCCAGTAGTGCAGCAGCTGGTCTTGCGCGTACGCAAAGGTGTTTCGCGCGCTAAGGCCATCCGGCTCGATCGCCGCTTTGTCATCGGACGCGATCCGAGTTGTGACTTCGTGCTCGCGGATCCGCGCGTATCGCGGCGTCATCTCGAGATCGCGGTCGATGGTGAAGCCTGCTTTACGGATCTCGGCTCGTCCAACGGTACGCACCTCAATCGAATGCGCGTTACGACGGGTAGACTTGCCTGCGGCGACGTGCTCGGCCTCGGCGATAGCGAACTCATCGTCGATGCGGAGCGCCCGAGTGAAGGTGAACGCTGACGTCTTCGGTTCGAGCGTTCTGCTCGTCGCCGTCACCGCCGCTTTCCTCGCTATCGCTCGCCCGCGTCGCCGTCCGGGGCGTGACGATGCGATGATGCTCATGCAGGCCGTCGAACTGCGCGTGGAGGAAGATGGACGGACGCGCACGATTCGCGCGCCGGCTCCGATTACGATCGGCCGCGCGCCCACCGCGACGCTCATCGTTCCCGACGCGCAAGTGAGCCGTTTGCACGCACGAATCGATTTCTCTGCCGGAGTTCTCAGCGTCCGCGACCTCGACAGTCGTAACGGAACGCTCGTGAACGCGCGTCCGATCGATGGTATCGTTGCGCTGCACGATGGAGACGTGATCGACGTCGGCATGTCGCGGATCGTCTTCTGCGGACTGGCTCCATGGAAGTAGCCGCCGGAACGACGACGAGTTCACGTTACGACCGGCACAGCGACGCGCATGTCGAAGAGTGCATCGCCCCGAGCGTCACGCTCCTGGGCGTTGCCGATGGCTTCGGTGCCGTCGGGCGTAACGTGCCGACCGCGCAATCGGCACTCGCTGCGGTGCGCGATTACTTGCGTCGTCGCCATCGCGTCGGGTCCTATAGCCGCAACGTCTCGCCGAATCATCTGCGCGGCATCCTGCTCGCCGCCCTCGAGCATGCCAATGCTCGCTTGTACGCCGAGAGCGGAAGTCACGAAGACTACGTCGGAAGCGGCACGTCTCTGACCGCAGTTCTCGTCGTCGGGGAACACGCGCTCGTCGGCCACGTCGGCGATGCGCGCGCATACATTTTACGGCTGGGTGCGCTCGAAAAGTTGACGGTCGACGACGCGATGTTCTCCGGCGCCGCCGTCACGAGTTCGAGCAAGCATCTGCCGGCTAATCCGCGCTCGCGCGGCTTGCTATGGCGAACCCTCGGGACGCAAGCGAAACTCGAAGCGTCGGTCGCGCACGTCGACGTTCGGCAGGGCGATCAGCTCGTGCTGTGCACGGACGGCGTCCATCGTTTCCTCGACGACGAAGAGATCGGCGACGCACTGTTGGAATCGGAAAATTGTGCCGATGCCGTCACGCGGGTTCTCGCGACGGCGAAAGCCCGCGGGATGATGGATAACGGTACGCTGATCGTGTGCCGCGACCTACTTCGCTCGGCGTCGGTCGTGATGGCGCGCGCGCCGCGCCTGGCGGTGCGGACGATCGTGGCGATCGGCTTGCTCGTCGTCGCACTGCTCTCATTCGGCTCGTACGCGCTGCGCACGGGATCCTTCGATCGCTTTCCCAACGTTTCGAATTCGGATCGTCCTTAGCCGCACCGTACCGATGGCGCTCGCGCTCGCCATCGGCGCGTACGCGATGTCGCTCGCGCCGCCTGGTTCGCTCGGAGCGCCGTGGCTGCTCGCGCTGCTGGCGGTGGCGGCCTTCGTCTGGGTGCTGCGCGCGCCTCTCGACGTGCGCCGCGACGATCTTTTACCTGCGCTCGCGGTGCTGGTGTCGGCCCTTGGACTCGCGACGCTCGCGCGGCTCTCGAGCGAACTCGCGCGAAAACAAGAGCTGTGGCTTTTGCTTTCGTTGTGCCTGGCCACTGCGGCGGCGCCCGCCTTCTCTTCGTTCCGGCGTCTCGCCGCATTCAAGTACGTGTGGTTGGTCGGCTCGATCGTCCTCTTTTTATTCGTCGCCGTCTTCGGTCAGGAAGTCAACGGCGCGAAGCTGTGGATCCGTATCGGACCCGTTGCGTACGAGCCGGTCGAACTAATCAAATTATTTATCGTGCTTTTCATGGCGGGTTATCTTGCCGAAACAGCCGATGTCATTGCCGCCGCGCGGCCCTGGTCGATTCGCGCGAACCTGAAATACTTGGGACCGCTGTTTTTGGGTTGGGCGACGTCGATGGCGATCCTCGTTTTCGAGCGCGACATCGGCATGGCATCGCTCCTGCTCGCGACCTTCGCGGCGATGCTGTACGTTGCGACGCGCCGCGTCGATCTGATCGTGGGCGGCGCCGCTCTCTTTGCGCTCGCCGTGTGGTTTGCGGTCCGACACTATCCGTATGTCATCGCGCGATTTGCCGTGTGGCAGAATCCCTTCGACGACCCGCTGGGGCGCGGCTATCAGGCGCTACAGGGACTCTTCTCACTCGCTGCAGGCGGGCTGCTCGGGACGGGTTACGGCCTCGGGCACCCTGACTACATCCCTGCGGTCGGTACGGATTACATCTTCGCCGCTTGGAGTGAAGAGTTCGGAGCGTTCGGTGGCATCGTCTTGACGGGCGTTTTTCTCGTGACACTGTTGCGGGCATTACGCATCGCGCAAACGCAACCGGATTTATATGCGAAACTGCTGGCGAGCGGTCTCGCCGTAACGCTCGGCTTTCAAGTATTCATCATCATCGGCGGCGTACTCGGACTCTTTCCGCTGACAGGAGTTACGCTTCCGTTTTTTTCCTACGGAGGCAGCTCGCTCGTGGCGAACTTTCTCTTGATCGCGCTGGTCTGGGCGATCGGCAGCGAGCCCGTTACTCGGGACACCCACATCAGCGCGCCGTGAATGCGGTCTTGAACAGGTCGGCGACGATCTCGTGCATCGGCGAATCGACCGCGAGCAGGCGCGTGCGAGTCGCCTTCGGCCACGGTGAGTTCGGATCGTTCACCTCGACATACGCTCGAAGAGACTCAGCGAAGTATTCGTCCAGACCCGTTGCGGCGTAAGGAGTTACGAAGCCGCGCGCGCGCGAGAACGCGCTGCGAATGTGCATATCGTAACCGCTCCGGTACACTCCGCCGCCGAGCGCGCAATCGAGGCCATGCGCGAATTCATGTGCGACCGTCATGGGGGTCGCGGAACGCAGATAGACGGTGCGTTCTTCGACGACGAAGAGTCCGGCCGGCGGAACCGGCCACGCATCGACGTCGACTCCGAGTCGGCGTAGCGACGCGGATGCTTCCCGATATCGCTGTCGCTTCGCAAGGGCGACGACCTTGATCTGATGGAGCGCAGCGAACGCGAGCGCCTCGGCTCCAAAATGTACCAGCGTCTGCGCGATCGTCGCCGCCGTCGTGTTGCCGTCCGTTCGGATGATGGCGGAACTCGAGTCGGCGATGGAACACATCCGCCCATGATAGGCCGGAGGCGTAAACAGGCGGTTGCCGCCGCGTTGCGAGCGAACGAGGAAAATTGCACGAGCGGCGATCGCCGCACCCACCCTTCGCTAGCGCACCCGGCGTCGCGCGGCCGTTACTTATACGGCGTTAGCGTATAGTAACCGGGTTGGAAATCCTTGCCCGCATCGTATGCCTGGATCATCTGATCCAAGTCGTTGCTCGTCCGGTATCTCGTAATACCGAACTCGTCACATACTCTGACGCCGGTCGAATAGACGATCGCGTCTTTTCCGGTCATACGTTTCAACGCCGTCGCCACGGGACAACTCGTCAAGCGCGCTCGGTTTCCACCGGTGATGTCCTGCTCGGTGACTTCTAGAACCGTTGCACCCGTTTCCGGCAGCGCAGTCGTCACTTCGAATATCCCTGTGCTCATGTCTCTCCTTCAACAGTCGTTGCCGATAATTAACAGCTACTCTACTATACCTCTTTTTATCGGGAACCGCTCGGTCGTTCTTAGCGCCACGGGAATCGACGCGCCGAGATTTGTCCGTCGCGCTACAATCGGGTTCTTGCGACGGCGTGCATCCCAATCGTTCTGCGTTAGGTCGTTTACGCGTCGGTATGGAAGTCGATTCTGCGCAACATGCGACGCTACGCGCCTATAGCAGGGTGCGGCGATAAGCGATCACCATAACGACGGGTCAGGCAGGTTGCATAATTCCGGTGGAAGCGGGGCTCTGTTGCGTTCGAAGCTTGCATGCACGTGAAAAATAATTCACGCGTCCTCTATGGCGACCACGGGTTCAGGCGAGGAAAGGCTCGTGGCGTGGCGATAGTCTTTAGGCCGCAGTCAGGGAGAGTACGCGATGTCGATCTGGAACGTCCCCAAAAAGCTCGCGTACGCGCTTTTCGTCGCGGGCGACGCGCGACTGGGCGAAGATGCGCGGCCCGCGCTGAGCGCCGTCCTCGAAGCGCTTGCGAAAGGACCGCCGCCGGCAGTCGCTTTGCGCGAGTGGATTGTCGAGTACGGCCGGATGGGTACGCTCTCCATCGAATCGCTGCGCTCGCAGCTGCCGAGCCAAGAACTCGGGGGGATCGTGGCGACGGCGGGTGAAGACGAGCGGCTCGAGCGAGCCACGAACGCGATGCTCGTCGCGGCCGCCGACGGAGCGGCAATCGACCCGCGCTCTCCCTGGGGATTGCTCGTGCTTGCGGCGACGATGGCGAGCGCGTCCGGTGGCGTCGTATACGATTCGGGGCCCAGCGGCTCGTTCCGAAGTGGATTCTCGAGAGTCCGCTCGACGGCTTTATGCTCGGATCGATCAAAAATCACATCGCGATCCTGAGTTCCACCGATGCCGCCGGTCTGCAACGGACGACGACGCTCGGACTCAATAAATATGGTCTGTTTGAATTGGAGCTGGCCGGTATGCCGGCAAATACCGGAAATATCGGCACGTTGCTCGCCGGCCTCACCCAGGCCGTCGTCGACGCGCGTCCGACTGTTGCGGGACCGTGGGACGTGCCGCCGGAGTTCAACGTGACACGCCTGCACGTGGCTCATGCGTTCGCGAACGAGCTCGCAAGTAAGCTCGGCGGTCATGCCGGCCTTTCGGTGCGTGAAAAAATTCCTGGCGACGTCTATTGGTGCGTGGTTTCCCCGGACGGCCAGGCCGACGAAGTGGTCGTGCGTGAGACCCTGATTGCGCTCGGTATCGGCAACAGCGGCGGCGACGGAGCGGTCGGCGTGGGCGTCGGCGACGCAGCCGATAGCGCGCAACCGGCTCGGTGAAACGCCGTGCCTTGCCCAAGGAATGGACCGGACATTTCTGCTTTGCTCCTACACGCGTCCTACACCGCGTTGACAACCCGCGTGCCGTGTGTTACAGTGCGGGCGTGAATTTGCGCCGCGACTTTGCATGTTGTCCCCGTCCACATGTCGAGTTTTGCGGCGATCGGATACCCGTGTAAGAGTTTGCGCCGAGCGCTTCTGAATCACGAACCATCGCCGGGGCGATGGTTTTTTTTAATCTGTATGGGTTTCTAAGGGCAACACCGCGTGAACGTAACCGTCGCCTTTGTGGGTCTAGTCGTCGGAATCTTTATCGGCGTTTCGGGAGTCGGTGGAAGTTCGCTGATGACGCCGCTTCTTATCCTCGTTTTGCGAATTCATCCCGTGATCGCGATCGGAACGGATCTGCTTTATAGCGTACCGACGAAGCTTTTGGGAACGTTCGTGCACGCTCGCGAAGGAACCATCGACCGGAAGCTCGTGCAAGTACTCGCGGCAGGCGGATTACCTGCAGTTTGCATCGGGCTCGCTATTGCGGCGTTCGCGCGGCATCGCTTTTCGCTCGAGGTGCTCGACGTTTTCGCCCGGCATGCGGTCGGCGCCGTACTCCTGATCAGCTCGATCGTTCTGCTCGCCGGCCTATTTCTCGGTAGCCGGCAACCGCGCGATGCGCAGCTCGTGTGGACGCGCGCGACGAGCCTGAAGGTCGCGGCGCTCGGAGCCGTCGTCGGTATTGCCGTCAGCCTGACCTCGATCGGCAGCGGCGCCATTACATTGCCCGTGCTGTTCGCATTTCTGCCGCGCTATTCATTGCGTCGTCTCGTGGGTTCGGACGTCGCATTCGCGGCGGTTTTGATCCCGCTTGCGGCGCTCGGTCATTTCGCCATGGGCAACGCCGATCTCGCACTTGTGGCAACTTGCTCGTCGGTTCCTTACCCGGAGTAGTGATCGGAAGTAAACTTTGTAGTGCTCTGCCGGAACGCGTGCTGCGACCGGCAGTTGCGGGCGTGTTGATCTTCGCGGGTATGCGCTTACTCTGAGCCGAAGCAGGGCCAAGCCCGGCGCGCCTCCCGGCGCATGAAGTCGTCACAGGAAATGGGCTTGTGCCGTAGCGGCGTAAACGCCTCCGGTGGCCGTCCGGTTCGTTCCCTGCCTTGCTCTCAGCGCCGTCGCCGTATGCGGAGTCACGCTCGTGCAAGCTGCCGTCCCGTATGGGCCGGGCGCCCTGGTGATCGTCGTCCGCGATGCAAAGGGGCAAGGCGTCGTCGGCGCGCTCGTCGCCGCGACGGGACCCGTCACGCGAGAGGCGACGACGTTAGCCGGCGGAATCGTCATTCTGCAGGCCTTACCGCTCGGAGCGTACGACGTTAGCGTGACGAAGGCGGGTTATACGCCGGTCGACACGACTGCGGTCGCGAGCGCGGCCAGTACTACACCGAAACTGCTCGCCTTGCGGCTCGTACCGGCCGATTTTGCGAGCGCAACGGCAGCGGCGGCGGCCCTCAGTGCAAACGCGAATCCGGCGGAAGACCCCTTCGTCGCACACGCTCTCGCCGCGGCGCCCGGAGTCGATATCGTGCCCAACAGTCGCGGCCGCGGCTCCGCTGCGGTCCTCGGCGGCACGACGCCGCTAGAATCGCGCGTTGAACTGGACGGCATCCCGGTAGCCGGCGGGTTTTCCGGCGTCGCCGCCCTGCGCTTTCGCAGCGCTCTGGGGCTCGACGCTGTCGATATCGCGCCCGGCCTCGCAACGTTCGCAGGCGACACGCCGCTAAACACCATTGGAGGCCGCGTCAATTATCGCACGGCTTCCTTCGGAAGCGGCTTCACTGCCGGCGCGCAAGCGGGTTACGATTCCTCGTTCGGCAGCTTCCAGCTTGCGCGTTACTCGCAAACGTTCGGGCCGGTGAGCGTCCTGACGGATCTCGTTACGGGCGGCGGTCAAACGCGCTCGCAGATCTTCAAAGCGCAGTATGCGTTCTCGCCGGCGACCTCGCTCGGAGTGTCCTCGTACGGTTCGCAAGCGACGGCGCCGGTCGGGGACCAAAACGTGACGAGCGTCGCGCCGGCCGCTGCCATCGACCTTAAGACGGCGTTCGGCCGGGCGAATCTGGAGGCGCGCACGTATCGAAGTAGTTCGCGCACGACCGCGACGCCGGGCGATGTTGCTTCCGCGAGCGACGACCGCATTTTGGGCACCCAGCTGAATATTGACGCTCCGGCCGGTACGGCGCTCTTCTCACTCGGCTTCGACCGGCGCGCCGAGCGCGCGACCCTTGCCGGTACGACGCTCGCGCGGACCTACTCGACCGTTTCGGCCCGGGCGGCTATCCCGCTCGGGCGCACGTTACGCTTCGAACTTGCGGACGCGTACGGCGGCGGAACGCAACTGCATCGTCGGCACGACCCGCAAGCTGCGCTCACGTACGGCGCGGGCGGCCGGCTGACGCTGCGGCTTTCGGCAGGAAGTGCTTATGCGACGCTGCCTCTCGATACGCTCGTGCTTCTTCCTATCGGCGAACGTGACGCTAATCCCGAAACTTCGTTCGGCTATCGTCTCGCAGCGAACGTGCGGCTGGACGGCAACGACCGTTTGTGGGGAGCCGTCTCCGCGCAGCGCCGCTTCAACACGCTCGCGGCCCGCTCGCAAGCCAAATCGCGCGGACTCGAAATCGGATTCGAACGGACCGCAGAACGGGCCGGCTTCGGCGCACTCGCTTATCTCGACGTGCAGCGCGCGTACGGATTCGGCGCGTTTCAGCCGTTTGCGCGCGCGTTCACACTGCCTTCGAGTGCCGGCGAGCAGATTCCGGGCGACGCCTATTCGAAAGCGCGGCTGGCGGTGAGTTACCGCGTTTTCCAAGGTATCGCGTTACGTCTGGGAGCGACGTTCCTCGGTGCGAACAACGCGTTTACAGGACGCGCGTTCGCGCTTGGCGACGTGTCGCTTTCCGTTCCGCTCGGGGGGCTCGTGCAGGCACGTTTCGGCATCGAGAACGCGTTCGGTCATCCGATTACGGATTCGATGCTCGCGGGCGAATACGCGCCGCACGAGATCACGTTCTCGCTCGGCCGCCGCTAAGCATCGCTACGGCACTGAAGCTTCGGGACGGATACGGTAGACGACGCCCGCTAGATCGTCGGCGACGAATAGGCTGCCCTGCGGGCCGACGGCGACGCCCGTCGGCCGTCCGATGCGGCCGTATCCGGCAACTTGAAATCCGTCGAGAAACACGGACCACTGCGTGCGCGGATCGCTCCACCGAACGGGCCGTAACGGCTCATCGCCACGCAAGGGGATGAAGACGATACGCGGTGGCACGGGCGGCATATGCCACGAGCCATGCCAAGCGACGAATGCGCCGCCGCGATACCGCTGCGGAAACGCGTAACGGCCGGTGGGCCGCGCCGGATAAAAAGCGGCGCCGGTCGGCGTCGCATAGGCCGGCATGACGACGCGCGCGACCGTCATCTTGGAGCACTCCGCTCCGGGAAGCGCGGCTCTCCTGTCTTCGAAGCAGGTTGGCCAACCGTAGTCCGGCGTTTCCGCGTGGAGCGTAAGCGGGTCGAAGATCTCGTAGGGATGGCCTGCCGGGAGCTCGTCCTGTCCCGCGACGCCGGCCCAAAGCGCGCCCGTCGCCGGGTTCGTCGCAAGCGCGATCGCATTGCGAATATGAACGGCCTTCGCATGCATGTTGCGCCCTGCGAGCGTCATCTGTTGTACGGTCGCGCGCGTCGGATCGGTCTCGGCGCAGATATTACATGACGAACCGACCGACGCATACAGCGTCTCGCCCGTTACCGCGACGGTCGTCGTCACGTGGTCGTCACCGCCGCGGGTCCGAACCGAGGCGAGGCGCTGTGGTCGGCCAGTCGAGATTTGCTGTCCGTCGCGATACGGTAAGCGCCACACCGCATGTTCCGTCCCGACGAAGAGCGAGCCGTGGGCGAGCGCCACGCCCGCGGCTTCGTCGTCGCCGAAGGTAGCGAAGATGCGAGGCGGCAGCGGCGTTGCCTCGGCGCGCCGAACGAGATAGACGTCCGAACCCGCGGTTCCGACGAAGAGGTCGCCGTTCGGCGCGGCAGCGAGTTCCCGCGCCTGCGGGATGCGTGCCACGACGGCGATTTTGAATCCGGCTATGGGTACGGGCAACCGCGCCGATACCTCTGCCCCTTGAGCGTCGGTAAGCAAACGCGCGCCGGTGGCTAGAGACAATGCGATAAGTGCGGACCCGATCGTTTTACGAACCACCCTGGAGCTCGTACCCTCCGGTATGAGATTTGCCGCTCGGCATGGTACCTACCGCCGTGGCCGCGAACATTGAAGATTACGCTTTGATCGGCGATAGGAAGACGGCTGCGCTCGTCGGACGCGACGGGTCGATCGATTGGTTGTGCGCACCGCGCTTCGACAGTCCGGCCTGTTTTGCAGCGCTCGTCGGCACAGCGGAGAACGGGCGTTGGTTACTGACGCCGGCGGAGCCGGTACATTCGGTGACGCGGCGCTACGTCGGCGATTCGTTAATCCTCGAAACGACGTTCGTCTGCAAGCATGGCAGCGTGAGGTTGCGCGATGCGATGCTTCCCGAGGGCGGACCGCGCATTGCGCGGCGGGTCGAAGGCATCACGGGCCGTGTGCCGATGGCAATGGAGTACGTGGTCCGTTTTGATTACGGCTCCATCGTGCCGTGGGTCCGGCAAGAAGCCGGCGGACTGCTGGCGGTCGCCGGCCCCGATGCGCTGCTGCTGCGCAGTGCGGTCCAGACGCATGCCGAGGGTTTTAAGACGCTGGCCGATTTCACGGTGACCGCAGCCGACAGCTTTTCCTTCGACTTGGTTTACTTCGCCTCGCACGAAGCCGCGCCGTCTCCCACCGAAGGTGACGTTTTCGACGCGACCGCTCAGGCGTGGCAGTCCTGGCTTGAAGGTTGCGCCTACAATGGACCGTACCGCGATATCGTCGTCCGATCGCTGCTGACGTTGACGGCACTGACCTTCGAGGCAACGGGCGGGATCGTTGCCGCGCCGACCACGTCGCTTCCCGAGCATCTCGGCGGCGTGCGGAACTGGGATTACCGCTACTGCTGGTTGCGCGATGCGACGTTTACGCTGTACGCGTTCCTTGCCGCCGGACATACGCTATCGGCGATCGCGTGGCGCAATTGGCTCCTGCGCGCGATTGCAGGCGAGCCCAAAGATTTGCAAATCGTCTACAGCATACGTGGCGGCCGCCGTATCGCCGAAATCGAACTACCGTGGCTCGCGGGATACCAGGGCGCAAAGCCGGTGCGGATCGGCAATGAGGCCCATGGGCAATTTCAACTCGACGTGTATGGGGAGGTCGTCGATCTTTTGAGCGCCTCGCATAGCTTCGGAATCGAAACGAGCGCCGACGAGTGGTCGCTCGTGCGGGCGATCGTTACCGGTGTCGAGCAGCGCTGGCAAGAACCGGACCGGGGATTATGGGAAATGCGCGGCGATCCGCAGCATTTCACGCATTCGAAAGTGATGGCGTGGGTTGCCCTCGACCGGGGCATCAAGGCGATCGAAAGGTACGGCTTCGAGGGACCGCTCGAACGTTGGCGCGTGGTGCGCGAACGGATACACGCGGAGGTCTGCAAGCGAAGTTACGATCCCGACCGCAATACGTTCACGCAGTATTATGGTTCGCAAGCACTCGACGCGAGTGCGCTTCTCATCTCGGCGGTCGGTTTCTTGGCGGCGGATGACGAGCGCATCGTCGGCACGGTGAAGGCCATCGAACGCGAATTGCTCCGGGACGGGTTCGTCCTACGCTACACGCAAGCGGGCGAACTCGGGCCCGATCCGCTACCGCCGGGCGAAGGCGCGTTTCTCGCCTGCAGTTTCTGGCTCGTTGACAGCTACATGCTCTCCAAACGCGAAGCGGACGCACGGCAGTTGTTCGAACGCTTGATCTCGCTCGCAAACGACGTCGGGCTGCTCGCCGAAGAATACGATCCGGTCTCCAAGCGACAGGTCGGGAACTTTCCACAAGCCTTTTCGCACGTCGGGTTGATCAATAGCGCGTTCAATCTTTCACACGACGTCAGGCCCGGGGAGCGACGCAGCGGCGGTTAATCTGCGAAAAATGCGGTAAACGTGTCACTGTCCCGTCCGAAGCCATCCTATTCCGGGTTTTCGCACTTTCTCCAGAATAGGGCGGCACTGTCGGCCTTCTGGCCGGCGTGAGGCGGGGGAAGTGCAGCGGGGCTCGTTCGCGACGAGCCCCGCCTCTGCTTACCAGCCGTGGCGGCCGAACCCGCGCCCAAAACCGATTCCGACCCGGTAGCCGGGATAGTAGCCGTAGCCGAATGCGGGATACGGATATCCGTAATTACCGTAACCGTAGGGATAGAGCGGCAGGGCTGCGAGCGATGGGTACGGCGTATCGATCTCGTTCGCGGCGAAGGTGTTGCCGTCGGTGCGTCCGAGGATCGTCACGTTCTGACCGGGCTCCAGCGTGAGACCCGTCGGGTTGATGATCGTACCTTGGTGCAGGGTGACCTTATCGAGGTAGCCGCGGGCATCCCGGACGGCGATCGCGTATGCTCCGTCGATCGAGGCGACGGTTCCGTGAATCGTCTCGTCTGCGCTGCCCGTTGCGTAGCTCGGCAGCGGTTGCGCGGAGACGGGTGCGGCTGCAAAGGTGATCGAGGCTGACGCAGCGGCGACGGCGACCGTTCGTATTTTCGCAGCGAACGTAAACTTGCGTGTATTCATGACTGGACGCTCCTCTACGTCATAATGACCCGTCATCGCGACGAACGGACTCGGCGTAAAGTGAAGGCCGCATAAAAATTCGCTGAGAGCTACGACGGCACGCCCGGGGTGTGCAACGGGCCGCGCTCGAACGCGAGCTCGATGCACGATCTCGGCGAATTGCAAGCCTTACTCGAAGCGGCTTGCACGGATGCGATTTTACCAGGACCGCTGCGCTTTAAAGCGATGTTCGGTGGCGTTACCGGCTACGCGGGTGAGCGTCCCTTCGCATCGCTCTCAGAAATCGGCCTAGCACTGAAACTCTCGAAAGCCGATCGGGAAGTGCTCGCCCGCCAGGGCGGCAAAGCGTTGCAAGACGAATCCGATCAGACGCCGAGCAAGTCGGCCATCGTTGTGCCGGAGCAGATTCTATGTGATCCCGATGCCCTGCGCACGTGGGCTCTGAGAAGCGCTCGGCACGTACAATCCCTCGCTGCGCCGAAGCCGTTAGACGTTCGGTCGCATCAGGCGCGTTCGTGAAGCAGCGCCGTAAACGCGACTGCCGCGGGCGACGGAGTCTGCCGTCGTAGCCGAACGACGCGAAAGGTGCGCCGGAACTCGAGATCGCGAATGCGCACGCGTGCGATCCGTCCCTCGCGAACCGGCGCTTGCGCAACGAGACGCGACACGATCGCGAGCCCGATGCCGAGTTCTACAGCGCGTACGATGCCTTCGCCCGTCGGAAGGGTAAGCGCTACGTTCGGCGTTACACCCGCCTCCGAGAGTGCCCGCGCGACTTGCAAACGCGTCCCCGAACCTTCTTCGCGATAGATGAACGGCACGTTCGTAAGCTGGCGGGCGGCGATCGGTCGCCGCTTACGGGCGAGTTCGTGCGTCTGCGGCGCGACCAAAACGAGCTCGTCGTCCGCGTAGGGTACGATGTCGAGTTCGTCATCGGCGAGCGGACCTTCAACGAGCGCGAGACTAACCCGGCCGGCTTTGACCGCGCGCGCCATGGCTTCCGTATTTGCGACGTGAACGAGCAGATGGAGCGTCGGAAAGGAAGCCCGGAAGCGAGCGACGAGAGCCGGTAAAGCATACGTCCCGATGGTCACCGTCGCGCCGATGCGTAGTTCGCCCGCCCGGACGTCCGCGAATTCGCGCATCTCGCGCTCGAGCGCAGCGATATTGCCCAGCAGCAATTCCGTGCGCGCGGCGAGGAACCGGCCTGCGTCGGTCAGGACGGTCTTGCGTCCGATCAGATCGACGAGTTTCACGCGGAAGTGATCTTGAAGCGCGCGCACGTGCTGCGTCACGGCGGGCTGCGTGAGGTTGAGTTTTTGGGCGGTACGCGTAAAATTTTCTTCCTGCGCCAGACGCCGGAACGTTTCCAATTGGATGAGATTGAGCGGCACCCTACAGACCCATAAGCTTAGCTTATTACAAAGCGAATGGAATCTACTTGGACTTATAGCAAACAAAGCCCTATGCTTGTTTCATGCGCAGAGCATTCTTCGGGATACGTGAACTTCGGCACGCCGGGCGTCACGGGATCGACAGCGTCGGCCCGGGCTGGTTCACGAGCGTCATGGGGACGGGCATTCTCGCGATTTGCGTGACGATCTCGCCCGTATCGATTCCGTTCGGGCAGCCCATCGGAGCGACGCTTTGGGCTGCCGACGGGCTGCTCTTCGCGATTTTGACGGCATTGTGGCTTTGCAATATGGTGCGCGGTCCGCGAGCGCTGCTCGCAACGCTGCACGACCCGGTGAAGGCTCAGCTCTGGGGCGCGCCGCCGATGGCTTGCTTTACGGTCGCAGTCGGCTTTCTGAAGATCGGCTGCGAGTTTCTCTCCCCCGAGCTATGCGTAAGCGCGGCACAGCTGCTTTTCATCGGCGGCGTCAGCGGCAGTATTTTCTGCGCGTTCGTGGTGCCGTATCTGATGTTCACGCATCACGAACTCAGCCAAGATAAAACGTTCGGAAGTTGGCTGCTCCCGGTTGTCCCCCCGATCGTCGCGTCGGTACCGGCCGCGCTGCTGTCCCCAAGCTGGCCCGAAGCGATTCGCGGCGACGTGCTCGGTTTGGCGTATGCCTTGCTCGGTACGGGCATCGTTCTTGCAGCGATCATCATCGTAATCTTTTACAGCCGTTTGCTGTATCATAAAGTTCCGGGGGGCGCCCTCGTGACGACGATGTGGCTCGTCGTCGGTCCACTCGGCCAGTCGATCGCGGGCATCATCGCACTGGGAACCGCTGCCGAAACCGTGTGGCCCGACTTCGGGCGTGGTTTGGCGATGGCCGCGCTCGCTTACGGTGTCCTCGTGTGGGGATTCGCGATGTATTGGCTCGCAATGGCGATCGCGCTGACGATCCGAGCGCTGCGCATGCACTTGCCCTTCAACCTCGGGTGGTGGGCGTTCACCTTTCCCGTCGGCGTTCTGACTGCCGGCACCGACGCGCTCTACGTCCTCACTCGGGCGCACATCTTTGCTCTCGCGTCGGTCGGCTTACTCGCGCTTCTCACTACGCTATGGTTGCTCGTTGCGACGAAGACCGCTGGAGGCGTGTTGCGCACCACGGCTGGGTACGCGGAATCGGATCCCGGGCGCTCGGCGCAGAAAGTTCAAGGTGTGGCTTAAGCTCGGCTGCGGCGAGTACGCAGGAAGCCGCTCTATGCCGCGCCGCTCGTTACGTGCGACGTCGATGGAGCCGGTCGGCTTGAGCCGGTCCGGGCCGGGAATAAGCACTCCACTACGGAGGAATTCATGCAAGACCACAACGGTATCAAGCCGCCCGATCCCAAGGCCATCCACGGAACCGCAGACGGCCGCGCGCCTGGGAGCGATGCGCCGATCACTGCAGACTCGGAGAACGGTTTCGGAAAGCACGCGTGGCCGAACGGCGAGCAACCCCGAAACGCTGACGACACGCGGCGGCAACCCGGTCGCTTCGAACGAGAATTCGCTTTCGGCCGGCCCGAAGGGACCGTTGCTATTGGAAGACGTGTGGCTCGTTGAAAAGCACGCCCACTTCAATCGCGAGCGGGTTCCAGAGCGAGTGGTACACGCCAAAGGCGCCGGTGCGTTCGGTTATTTTGAAGTCACCCACGATATGTCGAAGTATACGAAAGCGAAGCTCTTTAACGGGGCAGGCACGCGGACCGAACTCGCGGCGCGCTTTTCGCACGTTGCGGTCGAATCCGGTGGGGCGGATGCGTATCGCGATTTACGCGGTTTTGCGCTAAAGTTTTACACGCCGGAAGGCAACTACGACCTCGTCGGCAACGACACGCCGATCTTCTTCGTTCGCGATCCGATGAAGTTCGTCGATTTCATTCATACGCAGAAGCGCGATCCGCAAACGCATCTGCGCGACCATGCGATGCAGTGGGATTTCTGGACACTCTCACCCGAGTCTATCCACCAAGTCTTGTGGCTCATGGGAGATCGCGGGCTCCCCGCCGGCTACGAATATATGAACGGTTACGGTTCGCATACGTTCATGTGGACGAACGCGGTGGGCGAGAAGGTATGGGTGAAGTATCATCTCCACACCGAGCAAGGCATTAAGAATTTCACGGACAAGGAAGCGGGCCAGGTTCGGTCCGATGAAGAGAAGCTCGATTCGTTTACGAAGAGCCTTTTCAACCGCCTCGATTCCGGCAACGTCGCGGCTTGGCAGCTTTTCGTGCAGATCATGCCGTACGAAGAGGCGTTCACCTATAGATTCGATCCGTTCGACATCACGAAAGTACTGCTTCACGGCGACTACCCGCTCATTCCGGTCGGCCGTATGGTGTTGAACCGCAATCCGGAAAACTACTTCGCAGAAATCGAATCGCTTGCGTTCAATCCGTCGAACGTCGTGCCGGGAATTTATTTCTCGCCTGACAAGATGCTTCAGGGCCGCGTTTTCGCGTATGCGGACGCCCACCGTTATCGCATCGGATCGAATTACGAGCAGCTTCCGGTCAACGTGCCGAAAGCCGCGCGGGCAAACAATCCATACGAGCGTGACGGCGTCATGGCAGCCGGAGACAACGGCGGCTCGGCACCGAACTACGCGCCGAACAGCCATGGTGGGCCCGTAGCCGATATGAAGTATGCGGAGCCCTCATACGCCGATTTGCGCGGTGCGACTGGGCGCTACGAACAAACGGAGCGCAAAAATGACGACTACGTTCAGGCGACGATGTTCTGGAATATGATCGGCACGGAAGCGCAGAACCGCATGATAGAAACCATCACTACCCACATGTCGACCGTACCGCCGCCCATTCGCGAACGTGCGGTCGCAATGTTCGCGAAGGTCGATGAAACGTTCGGTAAGCGCATGGCCGACAAGCTGGGCGTCACTTATCGCGAACTGGCGGGCGCGGCCGGCGATTAGCTGATTCGCTGCCGATCAACGTTGTGAAGGGCCGGCCGAAAGGCCGGTCCTTTTGCGGAGCGACCATTTGCCGAGCGATTTAGTCCCGGATACGAAGACTCCGCCCCGCACGGCGATCACGTCCGTTCGCCGTGGTGGAGCAGGAACTCCACTTCCCTGTGCCAGTTCGTCTCGCGAGGTTGCAGTTTGGCGAGGTTTCGTCAATAATTGGTGTAGCTGCGCCGCATTTCGACGAGCTTTTCTCGAAAGGCCGGATTATCGGCGAGCGGAACGACTGCGACCTCGATTAGCTGCGCCGCGGCAGCGTCGCACGCTTCCGAACTCGGATTTCCCAGGCCGGTTACGCGCTGCGCGGCTTCGTACTGCCGGTCGGTGTCCGATGGACTCGGCGAGCTTCTTCAGCTGCACACCCGCGACGGCTTCGAACTCCTCGCGGTCTTGCTTCGACAGTCGCAGGCTGAGGCGAGCGATACGCGATGCGCGCGAGGTTGTGTAAGAGCTTTTCGAAACCGAGTTTCGGGTTGCGATCCATCGGCGTCGTGTCGTGAAGGTCGGCTTCCGTGACGCCGACCGCGTCGACGATCACAAAACGGTCCTTAACTTTAGCATCCGGCGTTACGCCCTGCAGGTCGGTCGAGTTGATCACCCGCACACCGCGACCCTTCATCTGCTCGAAGAACGGCCGCGAACGCACCATGCGCATGGAAAAATACGCATGCGATCGGCTTCACGTCCGTTCCGGTCGCGATCATATCGACGGTCACCGCGACACGGAATTGTAAGCGTTGCGAAAATCCTGGAGCAACTGCTCCGCACTTTGAGCTTGTGAGCCGGACTTGTAGGTAATCTTCGCTGCGAACTCGTTACCTTTACCAAACTCTTATGCAACGTCGACCGATTTAGGAGGGTGCAAGTCATAGGCCGATTCCTCGTCGAGCTCTTCCGAGAAATCGGCCTCACCCTTGCGGATTGAATAGAGGCGCTCAATGGTGGACATGACGACGCGGAAACGCCGTCGATGCGATTTGAGCTAAGGCGCTGAACGTTGTAAAGTTCGGTGAACTTAGTTGAGGGTCTGCCGCCCGAGATTCGCGCGATCGACGAGGAAAAGAATCCGGCGCGCCGCGCCATACTTATGAGTCGATAGGCGATATTGACGGCTGTGAACGTCTTGCCCGAACCGGTGGCCATACTGGATGAGCGCACGCGGACGACGGTGCCTGAGCGATTCTTCTAATTGCGGATTGCCTCAGCTTGCGCGGGCCACAGACCCGCTGGGCTGAGTTCCGGCAGATCGCGCAACGAGCGCGCAGGGTTGCGTGTTCGCTGCCGATCTGTTCAACCGTTTCCGTGCGATAGAACGTAGACACCGGACGACTCGCCGGCTCGGTATCGAAGCCGTTGGTGAACCGCGTCTCAACACCGGTGGACTCGAAGGCAAACGGCAACGGCCTCATGAGCGTGGAAACGCCTTCCGGCAGTCCCGTGGTGTACTCGGCAGACTGCCACTCTACCCCCGTGGGGTCAAGCTGGCCTTCTTGGCCTCCAACTCCAGCCGCTCTGCGGTTAACGAGTAGCAGTAGTCGGCGGCATCATAACCACCGCTCGTGTACGCATCGGTCGCACCGAAGCCACCGGGCGTAACTCTCGCCATGCCTCCGGAAACTACACCTAATGACGTTACTGTCACTAGAGTACCAAGAGTATTGACGGATTATGCCCCCGTACGATTGGAAGCCGAGCTCGGCTGCCACGCGAGTGCCGTTTACGGCGAACACTCACGGGCATGCAACCGAGGCGACGCAGCGCCGGCACGCCGATCGGAGCTAATGAATTCTTGGCGATGCGGTCACCCTTGGCCCATCGGCCGAGAGCCGAAAGCTCCCGGAGAGTCCGTTGCCCAGCGGTTCCGCGTGCGTCCCGCAGCAAGAAAGAAACCCGTGGCGACAGGTTTCGGTGGTAGCCCCAGCGGGATTCGAACCCGCGTTACCGCCGTGAGAGGGCGGCGTCCTAGGCCTCTAGACGATAGGGCCGCATTGCTCCCGGGCATGGACTCGAACCACGATAAGCAGAGTCAGAGTCTGCTGTCCTACCATTAGACGACCCGGGACCGGTGTGCCGATTGCGACGCTCGCAGATTGGCGGCCGACGTTCGGACCCCTCTCGGAGCGTCCCTAGGCGCCCCGACTTCCGAACGCTGCAGGTTCTTGAAGTCGGCCGCGTAGGGTAACGGTCTGAAAATTCGTATCCCATCCTATGAAGTCGAGCGGAATTAACTTGCACTGCTTTTGTGCGCCGTTCGGGACGACGATTCAAAGGCAAGCGGCTACCGTCGTTCGTACATTAGGGCAATATGGCAAGTAAGTACGCGCGGTAAGTCGTGCAAGCAGTTATTCTCGTGGGCGGTGAGGGTACGCGACTGCGACCGCTGACGTTCGGTACACCGAAGCCGATGGTGCCGCTATTCGGCGTTCCATTTCTCGAACGAATGATCGACCGTTTACGCATCGCCGGCGTTAGCGAAGTAATTCTTGCCACCGGTTATCTGCCGCATGCTATCTCAGATTATTTCGGCGCCGGGTCGCGCTTCGGCGTGCACATGACATACGTGGTCGAAGACGTTCCCCTTGGAACCGCCGGTGCGATCCGCAATGTCGCGGATCATATTACAGGGCGCTTTTTCGTCCTTAACGGCGACATCCTTACGAGCTTGAATCTGCGGACGATGCTTGCCTTTCACGAGCGGCAACGCGGGGCAGCCGTGTTGCACGCGATCCATGTCGACGATCCGTCGGAATTCGGCTGTATCGTTCATGATGCTGCGGGCCACATCTCCGCGTTTATCGAAAAGCCGCCCCGCGAGGAAGCAAGAACGAGCGAAATCAACGCGGGAACGTATCTTCTGGAACCGAGCGTGCTCGATGCAATTCCAGCCGGCCGTAGCGTCTCGATAGAGCGCGAAACGTTTCCGCAACTGATCGCCGCAGGCGAAAAGCTGTATGCCTATTCGACAACGGACTATTGGCTCGATGTAGGGCGTCCGGCGCAGTACATTCAAGCCCACGACGACGTGCTCGACGGCAAGCTCGAGCTTGCGCTCGACGCTGCGGCGGGTTCTCTGTGGACGGCGGGCGATGCTCGCCTTCCTCCCAACGTTCGGCCGCCGTCCTTCGTCGGTTCGGATGTGAGCGTCGCCTCCGACGCAGTCGTGGGTCCCTACGCGGTTCTCGGTGCCGGCTGCCGCATCGGCCCGGGCGCGGAGGTGCGGCGGTCGATCCTCTGGGACGGCGTTTCCGTCGACGAACGTGGGCGCGTCTCGGGTGCAATTTTGGCGAGCAACGTGCGTGTGGGTCGAGAAGCCGTCGTATCGGTCGGCGCCGTGATCGGCCACGACGTCTCCATTGCGCCGGGAGTCGTGCTGACCGATGATTCACGCTTGAGCACGGGCGACGTACCGGAGATCTCACCGGCCGGTCGTTAGGTTTGCCGCAGAATTTGCTCGGGTACGAAAACAGCCCGTCATGAGGTAAAAGTTTGTATTCCCGAACTCCCGTTACTCTTGGTCCGCTCGCGCCTCGCACGTTGTTTCTCGGGTCGTTCCCGCCCCGCGAGTGCGGGATCGCAACGTTCACGAAGGACGTGGTGACGAGTTTCGATATGGCGTTCGGAATGACGAGCAATGTCGTCGCCATCGACGAGCCGGGGGGGGAGTCGCGAAGCTACGCGCCGAGCGTCATCGCCCGGCTTTCGCAGGAGGATCCTGCATCCTACCGCAGGGCGGCGCGAGCGATCAACGCGCATCCTTCAGAACTGCTCGACATTCAGCACGAGTACGGTCTGTTCGGGGGGGCGGACGGAAGCTGGCTGCTCGACTTGTTGCAGCAGGTTCGCAAGCCGGTCGTCGTCTCGTTGCACACGGTCTTGCCCGAGCCGAAAGAAAGTCACCGCTCTGTGGCTCGCCGGCTTTGCGAACGCGTCGATGCGGTCGTCGTGTTGTCGCAAACCGGGAAGGATATCCTAAGCAACGTTTACGGCGTCGATCCGGACAAGGTTGATGTGATCCACCACGGTGTGCCGGACGTTCCATTCAAGTCGACGCGCGATGCGAAGTTCGCTTTCGGACTTTCGGATCGTCTCGTTATCTCGACGTTCGGGCTAATCAGCCGCGGCAAGGGGCTCGAGTACGGCATCGATGCAATGCGCAGTGTGGTGGCGCAGCATCCGGACGCCCTGTACCTCATCTTGGGCCAGACGCACCCGAGCGTACGGCGGCACGAAGGGGAGTCGTACCGTGAAGAGTTGCTCGCACGCATCGACGGTTACGGGCTCCAAAGTAACGTGCGGCTCGTAGACAAGTATCTCGAGTTCAGCGAACTGCTCGCCTATCTGGGAGCGACCGACGTCTATCTGACGCCGTACCTCAACCCCGTTCAGATCGTGAGCGGAACGCTCGCCTACGCGGTTGGCTTGGGCAAGGCGATTGTGTCGACACCGTATCTCTATGCCAAGGAATTGCTTGCCAATGGGCGTGGTATGCTGGCCCCGTTCCGCGATCCCGAAGCGATCGCCGCGGCGCTCAACGCGCTTTTGGGAGATCCTTGGTTGCGGCGGGCGACCGAACGTCGCGCATACCGTTTCGGTCGCCAAATGACGTGGCCTCACGTCGCCCGGGCGTACGGTCGCGTTTTCTGCGATGTGATTGCGAGTCCGGGCCTTGAAGACGGGTCCCGAGTCCTCGAACGGCCGGCATGACGGCTTTGCGGCGGCTTCCGCCGCTCGACCACTTGCTCGCTCTAAGCGACGACACCGGCATCGTGCAGCATGCGACGCACGACGTCCCCAATCGCTCGACGGGCTATTGCACGGACGACGTCTCGCGCGCCTTTATGGTCGCCATCGCCGCGACCAATTTCGATGCTCGGCGGGAGTGCGGGTTGCGGCTCGCGCGGACCTATCTCGCGTTTCTCATGGACGCGCAACTTCCGGACGGGCGCTTCCACAATTTCATGAGCTTCCGGCGCGAATGGCTCGACGAGGTCGGCACGGACGACAGCATCGGGCGCGCGATCTGGGCGCTCGGCTTCGGCCTGCGCTACGCGCCGCGCTCTTCGTGGCGTGCGATCTGCCGCAAATTGCTTGAAGCGGCCGTGCCGAGCATCGCCGCTTTTCCCTTCGTGCGCTCTCGCGCCTACGCGGGGCTCGGCCTCGCTCATGCTCGTGAGGCGCTAGCGACTCCGCTGCCGGCAGTCGACGCGGCGCTCGTGGCCATCGGGGACGATTTGGCAGCGCGACACGCTGCGACGGCCGGTCCGCGCTGGGATTGGTTCGAGAACGAGATGACATACGACAACGCGCGTTTACCGGAAGCGTTGTTGCGTATCGGCGTGGCGCTCGGAAACGAGAACTTCATTGCGCTGGGCAAGCGCACGCTCGACTTCTACTGTGACGTAGTAATCGAAAATGCGACATTCGTCCCGATCGGCAACGCCGGCTGGTACGTTCGGGGCGGACCGCGAGCGCGTTACGCGCAACAACCGCTCGAAGCGGCGTCGCTCGTCGATGCCGGGCAGGTGGCCAGCGACGTGACCGGCGACACCCGCTATCTGCGCCTCGCCGAGCTCGGTAGCGAGTGGTTTTACGGTCGTAACAGCGGCGGCATCGTGCTAGCTTCCGGCGGCGGTTGCCGTGACGGTTTGGAAGAGAGCGGAGCCAATCAAAATATGGGCGCGGAGTCGACGCTCGCCTATCTCGCGAGCGCGTTTGCCGTCATTTCGGCCCGCTCGGAGACGGTCGCAGTCGCGAGGTAATCCCGGCGCCATGCGCGTTCGAGGCGCAAGGCGGCCCGATGTCGAACAAGGTCGGGTGATGATTGTCCAACCCGACGTTCTTAGTGACGTGCAACAAAGTGCCGTGACCCACACCGACGGACCCATTCTCATCTTCGCCGGAGCCGGCAGCGGAAAAACGAGGGTCCTGACTCATCGCATCGCTTATCTCCTCAATGAGAAAAGCGTTTTTCCGGACCGGATCCTCGCCGTGACCTTTACCAACAAGGCGGCGGGCGAACTTAAGTCGCGGCTCGAGAAGATGGTGGGCGTCGCGGCGCGCGATCTGTGGGTCGGTACTTTCCACTCCGTCTGCGTACGCATGTTGCGTCGCGACGGTAAGAAGATCGGCATCGCTTCCAACTTTGCTATTATGGACGATACGGATCAGCGTTCGATCGTACGTGACGTCCTGCACGATCTCGATTTCGATGAACGGCAGATCGCTCCCGGCGCTGCGCTCGACGAAATCAGCAAAGCGAAGAACGAACTGCTGGGTCCCGACCAGTACGAGAGTAAGAATACCTCGTTTTTCGGTGAACGAATCGCACAGGTCTATCGAGAATACGACCGCCGCCTACGGGAATCCAACGGCCTGGATTTCGACGATCTGATCGCAAAAACGATCGAGCTACTCGAGACGGACGTCGACGTTCGCACGCGTTATCAAAACAAGTTTCGTTATATTCTCGTGGATGAATATCAAGACGTCAACTACGCGCAGTATAAATTGTGCGCGATCTTGGCGGGAGAACACAAGAATTTGACGGTCGTCGGCGACGACGATCAGTCGATCTATTCGTGGCGTGGCAGCGACTATAAGAACATCCTGCGTTTCGAGGAAGATTTCGCGGGCGCTACGGTCTTCAAACTCGAAGAAAATTATCGCTCGACCCAGACGATCCTCACGGTTGCGAACGAACTGGTTCTCAACAACCAGAATCGTGCCGAGAAAAAGCTTTTCACGAATCGGGATCCGGGCGAAGTCGTTACCGTCTACGGCGCGGAGACCGAACGCGCCGAAGCTCGCTACGTCATCGAGAAAATCAAGGAACTCGTGCGCGAAGGCGCGGCTTACCGCGACTTCATGGTGCTGTACCGCACGAACGCGCAATCCCGGGTGTTCGAAGAGGGCTTTCTCGGCGAAGGCATTCCGTATCGCGTGGTGGGCGGGGTCGGTTTTTACGCGCGTACCGAGATCAAGGACATGATGGCGTACCTACGCTACATCGTCAATCCGTCCGATGCGGTGGCCTTCCGGCGGATCGTCAATGTGCCGCGGCGTTCGATCGGGCAGCAGACGCTGGCGAGCCTGGTCGATGCAGCGAATGCCGCCAACGTCTCGGTCGGACAGACGGTCTTCGACAAAGAGATCTTGCGCCGAGCGGTCCCGAAAAAACAGCGTGAACTCGAGCGTTTTGCGGATCTCATCACCAATTTGCGCGAACGGGCGAGCGGTCTTTCGATCAGCGATCTGCTCGTTGTCGTGATGGAAGAGTCCGGCTACATCCGCGAATTGCAGAGCGAGGACACCTCCGACGCGCGGGCGCGACTGGAAAATCTGCAAGAGTTGATCGGCGTCGCCAAAGAGTTCGAATCCGCGGAAAACGTCGGAACGCTCGATGACTTCCTGGCGAACGTCGCGCTGATCAGCGATCTCGATACCCTCGACCCGGCGTCGTCGTTCGTTACGCTGATGACGATGCACGCGGCGAAAGGCCTCGAATTCCCGGTTGTCTTTCTCAGCGGCCTCGAGGACGGCGTCTTTCCGCACAACCGCGCGCTTACCGATCTGACCGAACTCGAAGAAGAGCGCCGGCTGGCCTACGTCGGCATTACCCGTGCGATGGACCGGCTGTATCTATCGTATGCGATGCGACGCACGCTGTTCGGCAACACGTTCGCGCATCCGAAGTCGCGCTTTTTGGAGGAGATGCCGAGCGTCGAAGTGATCGGCAACGTCGTTCCGATGCAGCGCCCGGCTGGTGGGCGCTGGCGCGAGGTCGCGATCCACGAAACGGCCGGCGCGGGCATCTCGCTCGGCTTGCAGGTCGGAGACCGGGTCCGGCATCCCAAGTGGGGTGAGGGTCAGGTTTCGGCGGTCACCGGGGCGGGCGGAGACGGCCTCTTAACGATCATGTTTCCGAACGTGGGTGAGAAGATGGTCATGCTCAAGTACGCACCGCTCGAAAAGGTCCAGTAAAGGCAAGGCAAACCATGCGTGTGGCGGTGGCCGGGGCGCTCGGGCGGATGGGGCGTGAGGTCTGCGCGGCGCTTTCGGCAACGGACGATCTGGAATTGGTCGGTGGATTCGCGCGAGCGCGTTCGGGTGAAGCGCTCGCTGAGGTTCTTTGCCTGCCCAAGGGCGCCGGGCGCCTGTACGACGACGTGACCGATCTCTACGACGACGTGAAACCCGACGTCGTCGTCGATTTTACGGTCTACCCGACGACCGTCGACGTCGCGCGCGAAGCGATCGAGCGCGGTATCGCCCCGGTCATCGGCACCACGGGTTGGCCTGCCGAAGAGCAAGTAAGTTTCGAGGATTGGTGTGACGAGCACGAAGTCGGGGCTGCGCTGGTGCCGAATTTCGCGGTCGGCGCCGCACTTGCGATGCGCTTCGCCGAGGAGGCGGCGCGCTGGTTTCCAACGGCCGAGATCGTCGAATTGCATCACGATGCAAAGCGGGACGCGCCGAGCGGTACTTCGATTTTGACCGCGCGCCGGATCGCCGTCGCAGCCGACCGCGAGGACGTGCCTATCCACAGCGTTCGTTTGCGTGGCCTTCTTGCGCACGAGGAGATTCTGTTCGGCGGCGAAGGCGAAGTGTTGACGATTCGTCACGACTCGCTGGCACGCAGCTCGTTTATGCCGGGCGTGTTGCTCGCCGTGCGCAAGGTGCGCACCTTGCGCAAGCTCGTCATCGGGCTCGACACGTTTCTCCAAGGCGGAGCGCCGTGAAGTTGGCGCTTGTCGGGGTAACGGGTGTCGTCGGCGAAACGATCTTGCGCGTGCTCGAGGAACGCGCTGTCGCAGTCGACGAGTTGGGCGCTTTTGCGTCGCGCGATCGTGACGAGCCGCTCGTTTTCCAAGGCCGGGCTTGGCGGGTCCGCGCGGCTTCGGAAGCAGCGCTCGGAGCCGGCAGCTACGACGCGGTCTTTTTCGCTTCGAGCGACGACGCGAGTGCAGAACTCGCCGAAGCCTGCGCCGCGGGAGGCGCGGTCGTTATCGACAACAGTGCGACCTTTCGCATGCGCGACGACGTACCGCTCGTCGTTCCGGAGGTCAATGCAGCTGCGGTGCAGCCGGGTCACCGTATTTTTCCGGTTGCGAATTGCACGGCGATCGTCCTCTGCGTCGGGCTCGCGCCGATTGCCCGCTCGGCCGGACTACGCGCGCTACGCGTCGCCACGTACCAAGCGGTCAGCGGCGCGGGCCGAGCCGGGCTCGATACGCTGGCGGAAGAAGAATTGGCGGTATACTCGCTCGCCGCCGTACCGGGAGCGTCGCCGTTCGTCGCGCCGATCTTTCGTAACGTCGTACCGCAAATCGGCGCATTCGACGAATTCGGCGACACGGGCGAAGAGAAAAAGGTCGCGGCCGAAACGCGCAAGATGCTCGCTCTGCCGAACCTTCACGTTGCGGCTACGACCGTGCGCGTGCCCGTTCGCTACGCCCATAGTGAGGCGGTATTTTTCGAGACCGAGCGCGATACGTCCGTCGACGAACTCGCGGACGTTCTGGCTCGTGCGCCGGGCGTAGTCTTCCACCGGACGGGCGTCGTAACGCCACGCGACGTGGAAGGTCAGGATCTGGTTCACGTCGCCCGGCTTCGGCCGGAGCCCGGTTCCAAGCGAAACTTTCAAGTTTGGATCGTCGGCGATCAGGTTCGCAAAGGCGCGGCCACGAACGCGGTCCAGATCCTCGAACTTCTCATCGCAACGGGCCGCTTTCGGAAGCCGGCTCACGTTGCGCCCTAATCTCCGGTAGCATGAAAACGATCGTTCAAAAATTCGGCGGCAGTTCGCTTGCGACACCCGAACTGCGCGAAATCGCCGCCTCGCGGGTGCTCGAAGCGCGTCAGCGCGGCGCATCTCCGGTCGTCATCTGTTCGGCCATCGGCCGAGCGCCCGATCCCTATGCGACGGACTCGCTGCTGGCCATGCTCGGACCGAGCCGCGGCGGTCCCAATCGCGACCTGTTGCTCTCGTGCGGAGAAGCGCTCGCGTGCGCGGTTTTCGCGGAATTACTGACGTCGTGGGGAGCCGACGCGCAAGCGATGACGGGCGCGCAAGCGGGGATCATTACGGATTCCAGGTTCGGAGATGCCAAGATTCTACGCGTCGAACCGGAGAACGTGCTCGCGGCACTCGAGCGCGGTATCATCCCGGTTATCACCGGCTTTCAGGGCGTAACGCAAAACGGTGCGGTCACGACGCTCGGACGCGGCGGCAGCGATCTCTCCGCGATTGCGATGGGCGATGCGCTCGGCTCCGAAGCGGTCGAGATCTTCACCGACGTGAGCGGCGTGATGACGGGCGACCCGCGCCGCATTGCCGGCGCCCATACGCTCGATCGCGTCAGCTACGCGGAGATGGTCGAACTCGCCGCCGACGGTGCGAAAGTCATGCATGCGAAGGCAGCCGACCTCGCCCGGATGTCGGAAACGCCGTATGTCGTGAAAGGTCTGCGTTCGAACTTTGGAACGACGATCGACGAAGGTCACGCACCGGAACGGATCCATCCGGTCACCGGAATTACGTCGCTGCGCGGGGTTACGTTCGTGCGCGTAATTCAAGGCGAGATCGACGACTTGTCCCGGCGGCGCGAATTGGAAGTCCAAATTTTCCGCAGGTTGGCCGAAAGCGACGTTTCGGTGGACATGATCAACGTCAACAACGCCGGAATCTTCTTTCTGGTCGATAGTGAGACGATCGACACGGTGCGCACCGAACTGGCGGGGCTCAACTTGGCACTGCGCGTGCGGGCGCACTGCGGCAAACTTTCTATCGTCGGCGCGGGGATGCGCGGGGTTTCGGGCGTGATGTACCGCGTCGTGCAAGCGCTCTCCGAAGCGAGTGTCGAAATCATTCACTCCACGGACTCGAACATTACGATCTCCGTGCTCGTTCCGGAAGAAGACGTCGCCCGGGCAGAGCAGGCGATACACGACTCGTTTAGACTGGGACGGCAAATGCTTACGCCAACGGAAATGACCGCCGGAGGACGCTCGTGACGGCTCTTGCTCGCGCTCCCAAAGTCGGTTCGCTGCTGACTGCGATGTTGACGCCTTTCGCCCCGAGCGGCGAGGTGGACTTGGACGCAGCCCAGGGCCTGGCGCAATTTCTGATCGAGCAGGGCAACGATGGACTCGTCGTCACCGGCACGACCGGCGAGTCCCCGGCGCTCTCCGATGAAGAAAAGCTGCTCCTATACGCTCGTACGAAGCGCGCCGTCGGCGAACGCGCCGCGATCGTCGCCGGGACCGGCGGAAACAACACGCGCCATTCCGTCGAGTTGACGAAGCAGGCGGAGGCAGTCGGCGTCGACGCGATCTTGGCCGTCGTCCCATATTATAACAAACCGACGCAGGACGGCATGCTGTTGCATTTCGGTGCGATCGCAGAGGCAACGGCGTTACCCGTCATCATCTACAACATTCCGGGTCGTACGGGCGCGAATATGTTGCCGACGACGTTGCTCGAACTCGCCGCGCGCCATCCGAATATCGCCGGCGTGAAAGAATCGAGCGGCGATCTTGCACAATTTTCTGCGATCTTGCGCGATCGCCCGGAGGGCTTCCGCTTCTGGTCGGGCGACGACCACTTGTTTCTGCCGGCGCTCGCGCTTGGGGGGGATGGACTCATTAGCGTTGCGGCACATCTGTGTGCGCGCGAATACCGCGCCTTGCATGCTGCATACATGCGGGGCGACGTTGCCGAGGCGGCGCGTCTGCACTCGCTCGTCTCCGAACTCGTCGCAACCTTATTCGCAGTCACGAATCCCATTCCGGTGAAGTGGGCGATGAACGAGCTCGGTTTCGCGCTCGGCCCGTGCCGCTCGCCGCTCGGGGCAATGCCGCGCGAACTCGCCGCGCGGCTCCGGCCGCAACTCGATGTCTACCGCGAACGCGCGCGACCTGTCGCCGGCGTCTCGCGCGGGTGAATAGCGTCGCGATCCTCGGTTGCCGTGTCGATACGCTCACGGCGAGCGACGCCGTTCGACGGATCGGGGACCTCGCGCAAGGCGAGACGCCGGCCCTCGTGGTGACGCTGGGCACGGAAATGATCGTGCGCGCACAACACGACGCGCGTTTTCGTGAGGTGCTCAGCCGAAGCGCGCTCTCGCTCTGCGACACGATCGGCGTTATGTTCGCGGCACGCCTGTACGGAATCAAAAACATCGAGCGGTGCGCCGGTATCGATTTGATCGATCCGCTCTGCGAAACGTTTGCGCGCGAAGGACGCGCAATTTTTTTGCTTGGCGGTAAGGGCAAAACGGGCGAACGCGCGGCGACGGTTTTACGCGCGCGGCATCCCGGGCTCATCGTCGCGGGAACGCACGACGGTTATTTTCCCGACTCGGACGGAGCCGCGGTTGCGGCCACGATTGCGAGCAGCGGCGCGCAAGTGTTGTTCGCCGGTCTAGGTTCGCCACGTCAAGAGATTTGGATCACGGATTATCTGAAGGAGACGCGCTGTGCGGTCGGAATCGGCATCGGCGGATCGTTCGATATTATCGCAGGAAATATCGCACGCGCTCCGTCTCTCTGGCGACGGCTAAATCTGGAATGGTTGTATCGTTTAATCCGTGAACCTCGGCGCTGGCGGCGGCAACTCGCGCTTCCGCACTTTGTCTGGCTCGCCTTACGCGAAAGAACACGTCCATCTGCGACCCGGAGGCTTTCCTGAAAGCGATGATTCTCGCCGGCGGAATGAGCACGCGGCTCTATCCGTTGACGAAACAAGTCCCCAAACCCCTGGTTCCGATTGCGGGCGAAGCGAATAGCGCTCACGTATTGCGTTATTTGCGCTCGTTCGGAATCGAAGAAGTTGCGATCAACGTCCATTATCTCGCGGATAAGATCGTAGCTGCCTTTGGCGATGGTTCGCAGTACGGCCTCAAGCTGCACTACTTGCATGAAGAAAAGTTGCTCGGGAGCGCGGGGGCCGTCAAGGGAATGGAAGATTTTCTGCGCGACGACACATTCGTCGTCGTCGGCTGCGACGGGCTGACCAATTTGCGCCTCGATACGCTGGCAGCTTTTCACAAGGAACGCAGTGCCCTGGCAACGATCGCGCTCGTCGAAGAAGACGACGTCTCGCACTACGGGGTCGTCGTCCTCGGCGAGGACGGCCGTATCGCCGAATTCCAAGAGAAGCCGGCGAAGGGAACCGAGCGTTCGCATCTCGTGAACACGGGCGTTTACATTTTCGAGCCCGATATTCTCGAGCGCATTCCCGCGGGCCAATTTTGGGATTTCGGTAATAACGTCTTTCCGGAGCTTCAGCAGAGCGCGGGCGCTTTCTATGCGCTGCAAATGAAGGGCGCCTACTGGACCGATATCGGAACTCCAGGCGAGTACCGCAAGGCAACGCGCGACGTCCTCGAGGGTAAGATCAGCTTGCTCGGCAACGGTCGAGCGACCGGTTATGCGGCGGATGCGAAGCTCGGCAACGACGTGCGTCTCGAGGGCGACGTGCGGCTCGGAGCCGAGGTCGTCTTGGGCAACGGCGTCCGCATCATCGGACCGAGCGTCCTTGGCGACCGCGTGACCGTCGGCGAGGGTTCGACGGTGGAAGCGTCGATCCTCTGGGAGGGTAGCCGCGTCGGAAAAGGCGCTCATATCTCCGACAGCATCGTCGGAATCAATTACGAAATCCGAGCCGGGGCAACGATCGCAGGCGCCGTCGTCGCAAATGAGCCCGCTGCCGCGACTTAAGCTGACTTACCGTCCGTAACGAGACGCGCGGGGCACTAGCCGCGATGTGGAGCACGTTGCGCCGCCGCGTCATCTCTGGTCGGTCGTGGCGGATGTCGCCTTTAGCCTGGGTGCCGCTACTCTCGGGCTAGCGCTCCTGTGCGCGGCCGCGCTGCAACTCTTCCGGCCGGTCATACCGAGCGAGGCGCCCGTTGCCAGTGCGCCGGCGGTCCGTGCCCGGCCGGTGACAACGGTAGTCGTCTCGGGGCCGGCAAAGCCACTCGGAGGACCGATTCGCTCAGCCGGCGATGCAAGCCACGGGGCGGCGCGGCAAAGCGTTCCCGGAGCCGTCGCCCGAAGCGGTGCGCTGACGCGGAACGTCGCACCCTCTGCGAGCCGCCGCCGGCCGGTAGCATCCGAGTCCGCCCGGCCCCCTGTGCGTCGGCTTGCCCCAGCCGTTGCCTCCCTCGCGACCGTACGGCGAACTACGTCTCAACGGGCACCGCGACTCGCTGCGGTTCAGCCTCGGGCGTTACGACCGGCCTTGGCCATCCATCGGGCATTACAACCCTCAGGCATGCCCGCTGCGGTGCGGCGCGCGCCTGGGCGCGCGATCGTTCGACCCGTGGTACCGCCTGTCAAGGTCCTGAGCCTGCGAACGCAACGGCGGCGTGCGCGCGGAGTGATCGAGCCGCCGCTGGGTTATGTCGTACAGCCTGCGCTCATCGTCGTACCCGCTGCAGCGGCGGTCGATATTGGCGCGGCTCTGCTCCCGCTCCCGAACGTTTCGAGGAGACACCGCCGCTGAGGGCGAGCCTGGTCGCGCGCGTGGTCACCTGAGGGCCAAGCCGACCCAGCATAGCGGCTCGGCGGTGCCGTCGCGATAGGGCGGGCGTGTTTACGCTCGCACTCGATATGCTCTTTCCGCCCGTTTGCGTAGGCTGCGGATGCCGGTGGAGCGCCTTCTGCCCGAACTGCCGCCCGCGAGCGCGCGACGCCCGCGCGCTGTCGGTGAGCGGCCTGCGCGTGTATGCCGCCGGGCATTACGGCGGGTCGCTCCGACGGGCAATTCTCGCATACAAAAGCGGCCGCCGCGACGTCGGCGATGTCCTAGCCGAAGTCTTGGGCGGCCAAGTAATGGCGCTCCCGCCGCGGATCGTGCTCGTCCCGGTGCCGACGACTGCCGGACGGCGTGCCGAACGCGGGTTCGATCAGGGGGTCCGGCTCGCGGCGGCCGTGGCCGAACGCTGCGACCGTTTCGTGCTGCACGTCTTGCGTCAGCGCGCCGGGGATGCGCAGCGCGGCAGGTCTCGTCTCGCCCGGCTCGGTGCCCGCGACCGCTTCGCTTGCACGCACTCCCCGCTGCTCGCGGGCGCAAACGTCGTGCTCGTCGACGACGTCGTCACGACGGGTTCGACGCTCGCGGACTGTGCGCGCGCGCTGCGCGCGTGCGACGCTGCGGTGCTCTCGGCCGTCGTCCTCGCCTATGCGTAACTGCGCTGCGACTGCATCGCTCCGGCCGCCGCGCGGGTTGATGCGGTGGTCGAAGCGAGGAGAAACAGCATGGCCAAAGCCGTTTGGAACGGAGTTACGGTCGCCGAAAGCGCGCAGACCGAAGTCGTCGAAGGCAATCACTACTTTCCGCCGGAGTCGGTCGACCGGAAATATTTTAAAGAGAGTCCGACTCATTCGGTCTGCCCGTGGAAGGGTACGGCGAGTTATAGTTCGCTCGTCGTCGATGGTAAAGAAAACAGAGATGCCGCCTGGTTCTATCCGGCGCCTAAAGACGCGGCGAAGCAAATCAAAGACTACATCGCCTTCTGGAAAGGCGTCGAGGTAACGGCGTAACATCACGGCTCTCCGGCCTGGACCTCGTGTATTTACGGCGCGCGTGCGAATTGGCCGCGCGCGGCCGGGGTAATACATCGCCCAATCCGTGCGTCGGGGCCGTCATTGCGGACGGCTCGAGGACGCTCGGCGAAGGCTATCATCATCTGCGCGGCGAGCCGCACGCCGAGGTCGAGGCCCTGCGCGATGCCGCCGGCCGCGGCAATCCCGTTACCGGGGCGACCGTCTACGTTTCGCTCGAACCCTGCGATCATACCGGCCTGACCGGCCCGTGCTCGCAAGCGCTCATCGGGTCCGGCGTGGGGCGCGTCGTCGCGGGCGTCCTAGACCCGGGTGAGCGTACGGGAGGACGCGGCGTCGAGCGTCTGCGCGCGGCGGGTATCGTGGTCGAAGTAGCGGATGACGCCTGGGCGGCGAGTCTGATCGACGGCTTCACGGCGGCGCTCGCGCGGAGCCGCCCGTACGTTCGTTTGAAGCTTGCGACGTCGCTCGACGGTTGCGTCGCACCGCGCCCCGCAGAGCGTCATTGGCTGACCGGCTACGAAGCCCGGGCCTACGTGCGCGACTTGCGTGCATCGTACGATGCCGTGCTCGTCGGCGCGGGGACCGTACGCGTCGACGACCCGGAGCTTACCGTGCGCCCGGCTTTCGCGCGCCGCAAACCGTATCGGCGCATCGTGGCTTGTGAAGACACGCCCGTGACCGCCGAACGGGCCATCTTTAAACCTACGCCGGGTTACGACCCGACGCTGGTCCTCGCTCCATCGGGCTTGCGCGCTGCGTTCGCCGCGCTCGAAGCGATCGCAGAGGTCGTTTACGTGGGCCCGTTGACCGCAACACGGCTCGATCTGAGACTCGCTCTAGGGCGGTTACCCGCGTTCGGCGTCGCAAGCGTCCTGTGCGAGGGCGGTCCGACCCTGGCTGCACAATTGATCGGCGGCGGCCTCGTCGACCGCGTTGATTGGCTCGTCGCACCCGCCTTTCTGCGGGGACCCGAAGCGGTCGCCGTTCTCGGCAACGGCGCTGCGGGCGTCGAATTGCGCTTCGATCGTGTCGAACGTTTAGGCGCGGACGTCCTGCTGTCGGGCATACCGCTCGGAGGTGCCCCGTGTTCAGCGGTTTGATCGCCTATCTCGGTACCGTAGCCGCTCTCGAGCGCGATCCGCGCGGCGGCGCGCGCGTGAGCGTCGCCGCGCCGGGTGCGATTGGGGACGGCGTCGCGCCGAAAGATTCCGTAGCGATCAGCGGGGTTTGTTTGACCGTCGCCGAGCACGACGAATCCGTGCTGAGCTTCGATGTGGTTCCGGAGACGCTGGAACGATCCACCCTCGGTGCGCTCGTCGTCGGCTCGCCGGTCAACGTCGAATTGTCACTACGCCTGGGCGATCGCCTTGGCGGCCACCTCGTGTACGGTCACGTCGATGCGACCGCCCGGATCGTTCGCAAAGCAGCGGAGGGTCAGGGGCATCGCCTGACGATCGAGACGCCGCCGGCGCTCGCACCGTACGTCGTAGACAAAGGCTATGTCGCGCTCGACGGGATCAGCCTGACGGTCGCCGCGAGCTACAACGGCCGCTTCGAGATCGCCCTGATCCCCGAGACATCGGCGCGCACGACGCTCGGCGCGAAAGACGCGGGTGACGTCGTGAACCTCGAGATCGATCCCATCGCCCGCTACGCCGTCGCAGCTATCGCCCGTTACGACGGAAGCGCGTCAAAAGACGAACTCGCATGGGCGTACGAGATCTAGTGTACCCGACCCGTAAATGAAAGCGGGCTATCTCGTCGCCCCGCAGCAGATCGAACTGCGCGACGTCGAGGTTCCGGTTGCAGAAGCCGGGGGCGTCGTCGTGCGCGTACGCGTCGCGCTTACCGACGGAACCGACCTCAAAGCGTTTCGGCGTGGACATCCGCAAATGCCGATGCCCACGCGCTTCGGGCACGAATTTTCGGGCGATGTGGCAGCCGTCGGCGCGGGCGCGACGAGCTTCGCGGTCGGGGATGCGATCATGTGCGTGCACTCGGCGCCCGACGCAACCTGCTACTGGTGCCTGCGTGGCGAAGAAGAACTCTGCGAGCGCGTCATGGAGACGAAGATTTTAGGCGCGTACGCGGAGTTCATCGCGGTGCCCCCGCACATCGTCGCGTGTAACGCCTTTCGCAAGCCGGCCGGCGTATCGTATGAAGCCGCTGCGTTTCTCGAGCCGCTGGCATGCGTCGTGCACGCGCAGCAGCAGCTTGCGGCGCGCGAGGGTGACGTCGTCGCAATCGTCGGCGCCGGCGGTTTCGGCTTATTGCACGCGCTCGTCGTACGGGCGCACGGCGGCCTGCCGATCCTCATCGGGCGCAGACCCGAGCGGCTCGCTCTTGCGCGCGGGTTGCGTATCGCGGAGGTCGTCGATGCGGAAGCCGAAGACGTCGCGGCGGCTATCGCTCGGCGCACGCAAGGGCGCGGAGCGGACGCCGTCATCGAAAGCACGGGGGCGAGCGCCGTTTGGGAGAGCGCACCGGCGCTCGTACGTCGCGGGGGTACCGTCGTGCTCTTCGGCGGTCTGCCGGCCGGCACGCGCGTCAGCTTCGATGCGGCGCGGCTGCACTACGACGAAGTGAAGCTCGTCAGTCCGTTCCATTTCACGCCGCGCGCGGTACGCCGCGCATACGATCTACTCGCGGGACGCGAGCTGAATGTCGAAGCGTTGATCAGCGAGCGCTTTCCGCTGCGCGAACTCGGAGCGGCGTTTCAACGCTTAGCCGAAGGTTCGGGAGTAAAATATGCGCTCGTCCCGTAGCTTGCTTTCAGCGCAGCGCAATCCCGCGATGTGCCGATTCATAAGTTCGCTGCGCTGTTGACGGCTGCACCGTTGCCCGGCTCGATGCGCGCCGCGGTCATGTACGATGTCGACGACATCCGTATCGAAGAGCGGCCGCTGCCGCAGCTCGAATCGGGCGACGTGCTCGTGCGCGTGGGCGCGAGCGGCGTGTGCAGCGGCGATCTGATGCCATGGTACGTACGCAGAAAGGCGCCGTTCGTCTTCGGACACGAGCCGGCTGGTACGGTCGTCGCGTTCGGTGGCGCGGAGCCCGTCGTAGCGGCCGGTGGAGTTCGACTCGCGCTCGGCGCGCGTATATTCGCGCATCACCATGCGCCGTGTTTGCACTGCGCGGCGTGTGGCGCGGGACGCTTCGTGCATTGCGCGACGTGGCGTTCGACGTCGCTGGATCCCGGTGCAATGGCGGAATACTTTCGCGTTCCGCGCCTCAACCTCGCCGACACGCTGGTGCTCCCGGCTGCGCTATCTTTTGCAAATGGTTCGCTCGTCGAACCGCTCGCCTGCGTCGTCAAGTCGCTGCGGCGCGCTTTTCCGCTCGCCTTCGAACGCCGCGGCCTCGTGCTTGCAGACGCGCGCGCTCGCGCGGCGCGCAGCGAGGCTACGCTGAGGGAGCAAACGCTTTACGTGATCGGCGCGGGCATCATGGGCTTGTTGCACGTGGCGGTCGGGGTCGCGCTCGGCGCGCGCGTCTATGCCAGCGACTTCAACGTAGAACGCCGAACGGCGGCCGAGCGCCTGGGGGCGGCTCGCGTCTTCACGCCGCCGGAAGCCCGCGCTGGCCTGGGCCTGGAAACCGGTGGCCGGCTCGCCGACGCCGTGATCTGCGGACCGGGCACCGCCATCGCGCTCGAAGCGGCCATCGGCGCAGCCGCGCCAGACGGAACCGTTGTAATGTTCACGCCGCTCGAACCGGGCGAGCGCTTCGCATTCGCTCAGAGCGATGCTTACTTCCGCGATCTCAAGCTCGTCTCGTCGTATTCGTGCGGACCGCGCGATACCGCGGAAGCTTTGCGGCTGATCGTGGACGGCGTCGTGAGCGCCGCTCGGCTGGGCGTGCAGGAGTTTGCCTTTCCTGCCGTCGAGCGCGCGTACGACGCGATGAGAAATGCCGAGGTGATCAAGGCCATCGTCTGCTTCGACGAAATAGGCGCTTCTTAACGCTTTGCAGCTGTCAAGGGCGCCATAGGTAGTTGACATCCGTCAAGGCAGCGCGTTCTATTAGCGTATGACTTCATTTGCCGATGCTCTACAGACGGCGATGGACCGCGCGGGGATCTCCGCGGCCGACCTCGCGCAGCGTTCCGCTTTGACCGAAAGCGCAATCAGTCTGCTGCGTGCCGGGCGTCGAACGCCCTCCTTCCGATCGATTCAAGCGCTTTCGAAAGCGCTGCCGGAGCTGGCGGCGCAGCTCGCCGCCGAGCCCGTCGAGGAATCGGTCTTCGATTGCATCGACGACGCTGTCGCCGATATTCGAGCCGGCAAGATGGTCATCGTTATGGACGACGAGGATCGTGAGAACGAGGGCGACCTCGTTATGGCGGCTCAAATGGTGACGCCGGAAGCGATCAATTTCATGCGCAAGGAAGCGGGCGGCTTGATCTGCGTCGCGATTATCGGTAAGCGGCTCGACGAGTTGCAGATTCCGCAGATGGTTACGGAGAACACGGCCCCCCTCGAGACAGCCTTCGCGGTTTCGATCGAAGCACGTCACCGGACGACGACCGGCATATCCGCGCACGATCGCGCGGCTACGATTCAAACCTTGCTCGACCCGAGCGCAAAACCCGCCGATTTCGTGCGGCCGGGGCACACTTTTCCGCTGCGCGCCCGGGAAGGCGGGGTGCTCGTGCGGGCCGGACAGACGGAAGCGTCCGTCGATTTGGCACGGCTCGCAGGCTTTTATCCGGCAGGGGTCATCGTCGAAATCATGGCCGACGACGGCACGATGATGAGGTTGCCGCAGCTGCGCGACTTCGCGAAAAAACACGGCCTTCGAATCGTAACGACCAAAGATCTCATCGCGCATCGAATGCGTACGGAGAAACTCGTGCGGCGCATCGCGGAGTTCAATCTTCCTACTATTTACGGTCAGTTTCGTGGCATCGCTTATGAAACGGAGATCGATAAGGTCGCGCACGTCGCGATGGTGATGGGCGACATCAGCGACGGTAAGAATATTCTCGTGCGCGTTCATTCCGAATGTCTTACCGGCGACGCGCTGCATTCGATCCGCTGCGATTGCGCGGCCCAGCGCGACGGTGCGCTCGAGATGATCGCGAGTGAAGGCCGCGGCGTCTTGCTGTATCTGCATCAGGAAGGCCGCGGCATCGGGCTAGCAAACAAGCTCCGCGCATACGAATTGCAAGATCGCGGAGCCGATACCGTGGAAGCGAATCTGGCGCTGGGATTACCGGTCGACCGGCGAGATTACGGCCTCGGGTCCCAAATGCTCGCCGATCTCGGAATAAAAGAGATGCGCTTGATTACGAATAATCCGAAGAAGATCGTCGGCCTTGAAGGCTACGGCTTAACGATCGTCGATCGCGTGCCGCTCGATATCGCACCGACGTCGCACAATTCGCGGTACCTCGATACGAAGCGCTCGAAGCTCGGCCATCTCTTCGAGGCGGTGTTGTCGTAAAGCGGACGTCGGGCTCGGGGGTCGCGGCACTTCCGGCCGGCCGCGGCAAGCGGGTAGCGGTGGTTACGGCGGCCTTCTACGAACAATTCGCGGCCTGGCTCGACGATGGTGCCGGACGCGCGCTCGACGACTGCGGCGTGGCACAAGATGCGCGCACATTTGCGCGCGTACCAGGCTGCTTCGAATTACCGCTCGCCGCGCGCCGGCTTATCGATAGCGGTAATTACGATGCCGTCGTTGCGCTCGGCGTCGTCGTTCGCGGCGAGACGCCGCACTTCGAATATGTCGCCGGGGAGTGCGCGCGCGGCATCATGGATGTGCAGCTTGCGACGGGCGTTCCGATCGGATTCGGCGTCTTGACGACGGAGACGCTCGCGCAGGCGGAGGAACGCGCGGATCCCGGGCGAGGCGATAAGGGTTACGAGGCGGCCGTGGCAGCGCTCACCGTATTAGAAATACGATAGAAGCTCGCTTGCCTTTTAAGGTTGAGTTGGCATATACTCCCCCGTAACCGTAGCGTCTGCTTTGGCGCGAGCGGCTGTTCCTTTTCTCGGAGGGCCCGGGGTGCAAGACAAGACGTTAATCTGCAAAGACTGCGGGACGGAGTTTCCGTTCACGGTTAGGGACCAAAACTTCTACGCCGAAAAAGGCTTTGAGAACGAGCCACAACGTTGTCGCGACTGCCGTACGCAGCGTAAATCGACGCGTGGTTCGGGATCTTCCGCCGGCGCATCCGCGCGTGAGATGCACGACGCCGTATGCGCGCAGTGCGGTGTTGCGACGACCGTCCCGTTTAAACCGCGCGGCGACCGCCCCGTTTATTGCCGCGCTTGCTACTCGACCATGCCGGCTGCCCCAACTAGGTAGTTCCGCCGACTGCGTGCTCAGCGGGGCGACCCTTCGAGGCTTGGTTACGCGACGCTACGAATCCGAAATTCATGGCTCTAGATGCGGTCTCATGGCTCGACGGGGACGATCCCGCGATCGGTTTCATAGATCAGCGCGCGCTGCCAGGCGAGCTCGTTCGGGCGCGCGCGGGTCGTGTCGACGAAGTCGTCCATGCCATCGAGACGCTCGCGGTGCGTGGAGCGCCGGCGATCGGCGTTTTTGCCGCGTACGGCGTGGCCCTAGCTCGCCTCACGCACGCGGACGACGGCGCATATCGCGAAGCTGTTGCACGCGTTCGCGCCGCTCGTCCGACCGCCGTCAACTTGGCGTGGGCCGTCGATCGAATGCTCGCAGCGGGTGGAACGCTCGCCGAGGCGCGTGCGATCCATGCCGAACAACGTGCGGTCGACCTTGCCCTCGGCCGTCACGGCGCCGAAGTCATGCCCGTGCGCGGGGCCGTCCTAACGCATTGCAATACGGGACCGCTCGCGACGGCCGGATTGGGCAGCGCGCTCGGCGTCATCGTCGCCGCCCACGATGCCGGTAAGCAGCTGCACGTCTACGTCGACGAAACTCGGCCGCTCTTGCAGGGCGCGCGATTGACGACATACGAGTTGGCTGAAGCGGGCGTTCCCGCGACCCTCATCGCCGACGGTGCCGCGGCCGCTACGATGCGACTGAAAAACGTTGCGGCCGTCATCGTCGGAGCCGACCGCATCGCGACCAACGGCGACGCCGCCAATAAAATCGGCACCTACGGCGTAGCCGTCGCAGCGGCCCATCACGGTATCCCGTTCTACGTCGCGGCGCCGCGTTCTACGATCGACTTCACGCTGCGCGACGGCAGCGGAATCGTTATCGAGGAACGTCCGGCAAGCGAGTTACGTCACGTCGGCGGGGTGGCGACCGCGCCCGCGGAGGTCGACGTTTTCAATCCCGCCTTCGACGTGACGCCGGGCCGTTTGATCGCCGGGATCATCACCGAGTACGGAATCGCGCGGCCGCCGTACGACGAGTCGATCCCGGACCTCGCGACGCGGCCCAGCTTCGCGTTCATCCTAAGCTAAGCACAGCGTGAAGTATTATGCCTTCGCCGACAAGTCGCCGAAGATCGGCAAGCTCGTCGTCGTTGAGGGTACGGAACGCATCTTCGCCGAGCGGGCGCTCGCCCTGATCGTCGAACGCAGCATGCCGGCGGCCGAACGCGATCTCAACGTCGATCGCTTCGTCGCAACCGAACTCGATTCGTTTCGTGCGCTCGAAGCGGCGCTCTCGGCGCTTCCGTTTCTCGGCAGCGCACGCGTCGTGATCGTGCGCGGAGCGCACGACTTGCGCGCGGATCCGCGCCGGGCGCTCGTCGCGGTCGCCGAGCGGGTGCCCGAGGGTAACGTGCTCGTCATCGAAGATCTCGTTTCTCCCGCGAGTAAGCGCCCGGAACCCGTCGGCAAAATCCTCGGCCGGGCGGCGTTGCGCATCGATACGACGGCGTCACTCGAGGCCCGCGAGCGATTCGTCCGCGAGACGCTCGACGAGCTCGGCGCGACGGCCGAGCCACGCGCGCTCGCGGCGCTCGCCGCCGGCGGCGAAACGGCGGCTCTCGCCGGTGTGCGCACCGATCTCGAGAAACTCGCGCTCACAAGTGGGACGATCACGCTCGAAGACGTGCTGCGGGAAACCCTCGTCACGGACGACGTACGCGCGTACCGCTATGCGAGCTCGGCGGTCGCCGGCCGGGCCGCGGAAGCCCTCTCGCTCGCGCACGAGATGTTCGCCTCCGATCCCCGCGGCGCCGCGGTTCCGTTGCTCGCGGCGCTGGCCGCGGAGTACGGGCTCGTGTGGGAACTCGCGCGCCCGGACGGGGCGCTGCCCCCGCGCGCGCGGTGGCGCGAGCGGGAGTTGCGCGTGTCGGCGCGGGCGCTCGGCGAGCGTCGCGCGCGGCTCGGCTTCGAGCGCGCGCTGCGCGGCTTCGAAGCAGTCGTTACCGGGCGCGCCGATGACGCCCGCATCGTCGTCGATATCGCGACGGCGGCGGCGGCTCGCGAAGCGTAGGTCGCCACTTCCGCAGAAGCGAATCCGGCGTCAGGAAATGGACGAAACGAGTTACGCGTCGCCGTTTTCCTGGAGATACGGGCGGGCCGAGCTACGCGCGCTTTTCTCGGAACGGGAACGCCGGCGACTATGGCGGTCCGTCTGGGTCGTACTCGCGCGATCGCAGGCTGCGAGCGGTCTCGTGAGCGCCTCCGAAGTGGCAGATCTCGAAGCGCATGCGAACGACATCGATCTCGCTGCGGCCTTCGAAATCGAACGTGAGATCGGGCACGATCTCATGGCCGAGATTCGCGTCTACGCTTCACAAGCGAAGATCGGCGGCGGCAAAATCCACCTCGGAGCGACGTCGATGGACGTCGAGGATACGGTCGAAACGTATCGCATGCGGCGGGCGCTCGCATACATCGGCGAAAGCCTGCACGCGCTGCTCGACGCGTTCGCCGCGCGGGTGGAACAGTATGCCGCCGTCGTCTGCATGGGATACACGCATCTGCAGCCCGCGGAACCGACGACGGTCGGGTATCGCCTCGCCGTCTATGCTCAAGATCTGCTCCTGGACGAGACGCAATTGCGCGGCGCGTACGAAGCGTTAACTGCCAAAGGCATACGGGGTGCGGTCGGTACGTCGGCGTCGTACGAGCGCCTGCTGCGCGGCAGCGGGCGCCGGGCGCGCGATCAGGAGAACGACGTGCTCGCGCACTTCGACCTTACCGCTCGCGACGTCGCGACCCAAACCTATCCTCGGAAGCTCGACTATCTCGTGCTTTCGTCGCTCGCCGGCCTGGGCGCGTCGCTGTCGAAGTTCGCGGCCGACGTGCGCGTGCTCTCTTCGCCCGGCTTCGGCGAACTGTTCGAACCCTTCGGTGCGAAGCAAGTCGGCAGCTCGGCCATGCCGTTCAAACGCAATCCCGTTCTCTCCGAGCGCATCGGCTCGCTCGCACGCTTGCTCGTCGGCTATGCCGATGCGGCGTGGCAGAATGCAGCCACGAATCTACTCGAACGGACGCTCGACGATAGCGCGAACCGGCGCACGATTCTGCCCGAAGCGTTTCTGTGCGCGGACGAACTGCTCTCGCTGGCGCGTAAAATCGTAGCCGGTCTGCGGGTCGACGAGCGTCGCATCAGGGCCAATCTGCGCACGTATGGCGCCTTTGCCGGCAGCGAGGCGGTGCTCATGGAAGCGGTGAAAGCAGGCGGTGACCGTCAGCTCTTGCACGAGTCGATCCGCGAAGCATCGATGCGCGCGTACGACCGGCTCGCAGGGGGCGGTGACAACCCGCTCGCGGAGCTACTCGTCGACGACGAGCGGCTCACGAGTCTGCTCGACCCTGCGGAGATCCGTTTGTTACTCGACCCGACCGAACATATCGGCGATGCGCCGGAGCGCGCCCGTCTGCTTGCCGACCGTCTGCGTGCGCTGTCGCCGTTTCCCGTGCCGCGCACGCTCGTGGAGAGCGCGCCGTGAACAAAGGCTTGGAGGTCGCGCGCGGCAAGACGAAGGCGCTCTATGAGAAGCCCGGGCAGCCGGACGTGCTCATCGTCTCGGCGCTCGACAACCTCACCGCAGGCGACGGCGCACGACGCGACGAGCTCGCGGGCAAGGGCCGGATCGCTGCCAAGACGGCGGGGCGAATTTTTCGCTTACTCAATCTCTGCGGGCTGCCGACCCACTACGTCTCGGGCGGTGAAGACGACGACGATAACGAAATGCTGGTCCGGCGCTGCGAGATGATACCGCTCGAAGTCGTCGTGCGCGGTGTCGCGGCGGGATCCCTCGTGCGTCGCAAACCCGGCATCGCGCGCGGTTCGATCCTCGTTCCGCGCATGGTCGAATTCTTCATGAAAGACGACGCGAACCACGATCCGCTCATCGAGCCCGACGATATCGTTCACCAGGGCCTCGCGGCGGCTCAAGAAATCGGCGCGATGAGCGAAATCGCGCGCATCACCTTCGAAATTCTAGCGCACGCATGGCGGCGGCGCGAAACGCTGCTCGTCGATCTCAAGCTCGAATTCGGGCGCATCGTCAGTGGTGAAGGACGCGGCAATCTCGTGATCGCGGACGTTATCGACAACGATTCGTGGCGCGTGTGGCCGCAGGGCCGCGAAGAGCTCATGCTCGACAAGCAACTCTACCGCAATCTCGACACGGTTACGCCGCAAGACCTCGAGCGCGTGCGCGAGAACTACGAGACGGTCGCCGAACTCGTCGGCACGTTCCCGATGTTGCGACCCGGCATGGTTGCGCTCGTCGCTGACGGCGCGGAAAGTCTACCGATCATCGAAGCCGCAGGACGGCCGCTGCAAGCGTTCGGCTTGCAAGCGCTGCGGCGCGTCGTTTCGACGCACCTCGTGCCGGGCTACGTCCTGCAGGCGGTGCAGCAACTCGACGCGAGCTTCTCGCGTATGGTGTACGTCGCTTCGGGTCCGCAACTTGCGTCGATGCTCGCGGCTGCGACGCCGACACCCGTGTTCGATGCGACCGAATACGACGCGGACGAACTCGGCCTCGTGGTTGCCAAAACGCTGGCACTCGACGATACCGTCATGTTCGGGCGCGTTTTGCTCGTGCAGGCGAACGCGCGTTCAGCCGTCTTACACGCCGACGCGCAGATCAACGCGCCGCAGCCGCAGGTTGCCCTTGGCTAAAGCCGCTGCGCCCGTGCCGACGTTGCCGGTCGCGGGCGCGGCGGACGCGGCACTCACAGCTTCCCTGCGCGCGCACGGGCTCGCACTCAAGCCGGCCGAGATCCGGCGCATTGCGGAAACGCTCGGCCGCGATCCGACGCTCGTCGAAGCGCATGCGTTCGATGCCGCGTGGAGCGAGCACTGTTCGTACAAGAGTTCGCGGCACTATCTGCGCCGCTTACCGACCGCGGGACCGACCGTTATGCAAGGTCCGCAGGAAGATGCGGGCATCGTGCATCTCGGTGAGTGGGCAGGCAAGCGCTACGGTATCGTCATCGCGCACGAGTCGCACAATCATCCGTCGCAAGTCGTGCCGTTCGAAGGCGCGGCGACCGGCATCGGCGGCGTCGTCCGCGACGTGCTGTGCATGGGCGCGCGGGTCATCGCGCTCGCGGATGCGTTGCGCTTCGGTCCGCAAAGCGATCCGCATTGCCGGTACGTCGCGCAAGGCGTCGTCGACGGCATCGCGGCGTACGGTAATGCGATCGGCGTTCCGACCGTTGCGGGCGACGTGTACGTTCACGAAGGCTATCGCGACAATTGCCTCGTCAACGTCGTCGCGCTCGGGCTCGTCGAGCAAGCCGGCATCATCCATTCGGCGGCGCCCCCCGGCTCCGCCGGCTGGGATATCGTGCTCGTCGGTAAAGCGACCGATCGCAGCGGGTTCGGGGGCGCGGCGTTTTCATCACTCGTCCTCGACGAAGCGGATGCGCAGCAGAATAAGGGCGCGGTTCAAGTCCCGGATCCGTTTCTCAAGAACGTCATCATGCGCGCGTCCTATCGCGCCTTCGACGTCATCCGCGAACGCGGCCTCAGCGTTGGGTTCAAAGATCTCGGCGCGGGCGGCATCATGGGTTGCACGTCGGAGATCGTTGCGAGCGGCGGCTTCGGCGCCGTCGTCGATCTCGACCGTTGCCCGACATCGCAGCCGCGGCTTCCGGCCGCGGTCATCGCGGTCGGCGAGACGCAAGAGCGCCTGACGTGGGTCGTGCCGCCGGACTTCACGCCGACGCTGCTCGCGATCTACAATGAAGAGTTTTCACTGCCGGACATCGCGCGCGGCGCGCAGGCCGCGGTGATCGGAACCGTGACGGAAGAGAAACGCTACGTGCTGCGACACGGGGGCGACAGCGTGATGGACGTGCCGCTCGACTTTCTGAGCGGCGACATCCGCTACGAGCGGCCCTACGAATTGCCGCCGGCACCCGCGGCGACCGTTGCCGGACGTATCCCGCAGTACGAACGTCTGCCGACGAGCGACGAAGCGGTCTTCGGGATGTTGTTACGCGTGCTCGGTTACCGCGACGTCTGTTCGCGTAAAGCGCTTTACGAACGTTTCGATTCGGTCGTCCGCGGCGCGACGTCGGTGCCGTGCGGGTACGCGGATGCGGGGATCATCGTGCCTATCGCAGGCGCGCCGCTCGGCTGCGCGCTCGCCGTCGATGGTAATCCGCGCTACGGCGCGCTCGAGCCGGGCCGTGCGGCCGAACACGCCGTGGTGGAAGCGGTCCGCAACGTCGTCGCCGTCGGGGCCACGCCTGCGGGTCTGACGGATTGTCTCAATTACGGTAATCCCGAAGATGCGCGGCAGTTCGGAGAATTCGTCGCCGGCGTCGACGGGCTCGCGCGCGCGGCCCGCGAGCTCGGTGTTCCGTTCGTCTCCGGCAACGTGAGCCTCTACAATCAGTCGTCCGCCGGTAACGCGATCCCGGCCTCGCCGATCGTCGCGTGCGTCGGCACGCTCGCGGACATCTCGCAGAGCTGCACGCCGTCGCTCAAGCGCATTGGTTCGGTACTGTATCGCCTCGGCACGTTGCCGCAATCACTCGGCGGCAGCGCCTACGCGGACATCGCCGAACTCGCGGCTGAAAGGTTACCGGACGTCGATTACGATGCGCTCCGCCGCGAAGTCGCCGCGCTGCTCGCGGCTCACGCGCACGGGCTCGTGCTCGCCGCACATGACGTCTCCGACGGTGGGACGCTCGTGGGGCTGGCCGAGATGGCGTTCGCGGGCGATCTCGAGATCGGCATCGCGCTCGACGTCGTCTGCGACGAACGGGCTGCCTTCGCGGAAAGCGGCAGCTTTCTCATCGAGACCAAGCACGCCGCCGCTTTCGAAGCGCTGTGCGCGCAACACGGCGCGGCCGTCGCGCGTATCGGCGAAACGATCGCGGACCCGGTGTTGCGCTGCGTGCACGGCTTCGAGCTCGGTCTGCGTGCGCTCCACGAAGCTTGGAGCGAACCGCTACGCGACTTCTACGCGGATGCGGAAGCGAGTGCCGCACACCTGTGAGCGGCCGCGTCGGCGTCCTCGTCTTCCCCGGGACCAACTCGGAAGAGGAAACGTTGCGCGCGTGCCGAGCGGTGGACCTCGACGCGTCGCTGGTACCCTGGAACGCGGATCTCGCTGTCGCGCGCGGTTACGATGCGTACGTGCTGCCGGGTGGTTTCGCCTACGAAGACCGCGTTCGAGCGGGCGCCATCGCCGCGCATGACAATCTCATGACGGCCGTGCGCGCCGGGGCTGAGGCGGGCTTGCCCATTCTCGGCATTTGTAACGGGGCGCAGATTTTACTCGAGAGCGGGCTCGTGCCGGCCTTAGACGACCGGCTTCGAGCGCAAGCCGGGTTCGCGCGGAACGCGCCGCAGGGCAGATACCGGTCGACGCACGTGCACGTCAAGCTCGCGATCCCGCCCGAACGCTGCTCTATTACCGCGAGTCTGACGCCGGGGATCGTTCTTCCGGCGTGGGCGTCGCACGGCGAAGGACGGCTGGCCGCGCAGCCGGACGTTCTGCAACGTTTGCAACGCGAGCAGCACGTCGCGTTCGTCTATTGCGATGCAGCCGGGGTCGCGGGCGGCGTGCCGAACGGCTCGGCACTCGGAGCCGCGGCGCTCGTCAATGCGCGCGGCAACGTGTTGGCACTCATGCCGCATCCCGAACGGGCCGCATGGACGTACATGCGCCAAGGCGAGGTCCGCGAACGCGCGCGGGGCGACGTCGCCGCCATGCTTGCCTCCGGCGGCGGCATGGCGCTCTTTGCCGGACTCGCGCAGGCTTGTCGCTCGTGAGCGCCCTGCGCTGCGTGGAAGTCGTGCTGACCATCCCCGATAATGAAGCGCTGACGGCGCTTGCGACGCTGCAACGGCTCGGTATTGCGGTCGCTGCGCTCGAACGCGCGGACGTGTATTGTTGCGAAGTGGACGCAGCGGCCGCAGACGGCTTGGTCGAGACGCTGCGTACGCTCGAACCCGTTTTCAATCCGAATAAACACGCGTTGCGGGTGCGGGACACGGATCTTCCCGAGGCGGGCGAGCTGTGGGTTCAGGAACGTACTCCGGCCCCGCGCTTTCCGACGGCGGAGAGCACCGTCCGGATAGCGGGACGCTCGTTACCAGGAGTCCACCGCCTGACGCGAGCCGTCTCCTGGCGACTGCTCACTGCGGGCGGGCGGCCTGCCGAAAGAGAGACCGTGGAGGGCGCCATGGATCTGCTTTGTAATCCCGCGTTCCAGAAAGCGACGACGTTATGATCGCATCCGAACTCCTGCGCTCGCCGGCTCAAAACACGTCGAGCGACTTTTATACGATCGCGACGCTCGGTTCGCACTCGGCCCTGCAGATTCTCAAAGGCGCGCATGACGAAGGCTTCAGAACGCTCGCGATCGCGAATCGCGAGACCGAGCGACTGTATCGCTCGTACGCCTTCGTCGATGAAGTGATTACGATCGAGCACTACGGAGAGTTTATGGGGCTCGTACCCGAACTCGAGAAGCGCAAGATCGTCATCGTGCCGCACGGTTCGTTCGTAGCGTATCTCTCGCTCGAAGAACACAAGCGGATGACGATCCCGTATTTCGGGAATAAGGCCGTGCTGGATTGGGAAGCGAGCCGGGAATTGCAGCGGCAGTGGCTGACTCGTGCGAATCTCACCGTGCCCCGGCAATTCAAAACGGGCGCCGAGATCGACCGGCCGGTGATCGTCAAACTCTATGGCGCCCAAGGTGGCAAAGGTTATCTGTTTCTGCGGAACGCGCACGATTTCGAACTGCGCGCCGAGCAACTCGCGCGACAGAACTACATCTTACAGGAGTACGTGATCGGCGTACCGGCCTACATTCACTACTTCTATTCGCCGCTGACCGGTAAACTCGAAATCATGAGCATGGACCGGCGCTACGAAACGAACGTCGATTCGCTCGGCCGCATTCCGGCTGCCGCGCAAGAAAATATGGATATCGAGCCGAGTTACGTCGTGGTCGGTAATTCGCCGCTCGTGCTACGGGAGTCGATGTTGGCGGAAGCCTATCGGATGGGTGAGGACGTCGTGCGCGTAAGCCTGGAGATCTGCGGTCCCAAAGGGTTGTTCGGCGCGTTCTGCATCGAGACGATCATCACGCCCGAAGCGAAATTTTCGGTGATGGAGATCTCGGCCCGCATCGTCGCCGGCACGAATCCGTTCATCGACGGTTCACCCTACTCGTATCTCAACTATAGCGAACCGATGTCGACGGGGCGCCGGATCGCGCGCGAGATCAAAAACGCATTGCTTTCCAACAACCTCCATCAGGTACTCGATGATTCAGGTCTGGCGTAAGCTCCTCTCGCTCGGCGCGGCGCTCGGAATTGCGGCCGGTCTAACGGCGCCGTCGGGTGCCGCGATCGAAACCGATCCGAGCGCGCTCTATCTGCAGATGCGCCATGCCTACGACGAGGGCGCGAGCAAGAGCTGGCCCTTCGAGAGCGAGCTCTACTATCAAGCGACCATTCTGGATGCCGGGCGCGCCTATTCGCTCTTCCGCCCGGCCGATCCCAATTATGCCGAAATCGCTTCGCTCGCCGTCGATGTCGCGACGCAATTGCATTATAACCCGCTCACCAGTAACGACGCGGCGCTGTGGTACGTCGATGAAGCTGCGGCTTACGTTGCCAAGAACGGCGACGAAGCGCACCAATCCGCGGCGAAGGCGCTCGCGGAGCGACTCGATGCCGGCCAATTGAGCCCGAGCGTCCTGGCGCAACAGGCCGAGGAAGACGCTCTTGCCAACGTGCGCGCCTTCAATCGCGACGGCGACGCTCGCGTGCGACTCGTCGTGACCGACGTCCGGGCGTACAATCTCACGCGGGACGCGACGTACCGGTCAGCTTTGCTGCAGCATGCAGCGGATCCAGAGACGCCGCTGACGCGCGTCCCGGATCCCGAATACGCCGAGATGTTCGGGCTCGCCGCAAGCGCGCTCGTAGACCAGGGCTTTAGCGAGGACGACCGCGCCGCGGCGCGCGCCATTAAATATCGCCGCGATCATACGCCCGAGTTGCGATTGATCGGCCGCGTCAGCGCGGTACCGCGCGAACTGCGCTTGACGCGCACGGCTCCCGCAGACGAGTATTTCGGGCGGCTCAAATACTCGCCGCTCGGAGTCGACAACGAAGTCAATCGCGTAAATAAGTACCTCGATAAGGGCTGGGGTTTTCGCATGGAGGGCGACGCGCTCCAAGTCGATTCCGCCGTGGAAGATTGGCAGAAGCAGTATCCGCACGACTCGACGTTGCCGGCGGCGCTGCTCGTCACGTACCAGCTTCTGCAGCGAGTCGCCACGGAGAAAACGAAAGCCGTCAGCGAACGCGTGAGGGCGATCCTGCTCGTGCAATACGCGAGTACCCGCCAGGCGCAACAACTGGCCTCGTCGTAAGTCCGGTGCTCGCTCCGGAGATCGCCGCAGCGCTCGCACGGTACGATCGTGACGCGCTCACGCTATGTTCGGTCGGCAGCCATTCGGCGCTCGACGTGGCGTTCGGCGCGCGCGCCCAGGGCTTACGAAATCTTATCGTGACCGCGCTCGGACGCGAGCGCACCTACGCGCAGTACTTCGCGCAACGCTCGGCCCCCGCTCGCGGCTGCGTCGATGCGACGCTGGAAGTCGCCTCGTTTGCGGACCTGCTCGAGCCGCGAATCCAAGAGCGATTGCTGGCCGAGAACGTGCTCTTCGTCGCCAACCGCTCGTTCGAAGTGTATCTTCACGAACGCTATTCGTACGACGAAATCGAACGCGGCATGCGGGTCCCGTTCTTCGGTAATCGTCGCTTGCTGCGTGCGGAAGAGCGCGCTGAAACGGACAACCAGTATACGTTGCTCGCGGCGGCCGGCATCCGGCATCCGCGCCGGTTTGAAGCGGCCGCCGAGATCGATACGCTCGTCATGGTCAAGGCGGCGCACGCGCGGGTCGGCTTCGAGCGCGCGTTCTTCTTATGCGCGGCACCGTCGGAATACGACGCGCAGGCCGAGGCGCTGCTCGCGGCGGGGATGGTGACCCCTAGCGGCCTGGCTGCGGCGCGCATCGAAGAATACGCGCTCGGACCCAGCGTCAACTTAAACTTTTTTTGGTCGCCGATGCTCGGCGAGCTGGAACTCGTCGGAACCGATACGCGCCGTCAAACCAATCTCGACGGTTTGCGCTCGCTCCCACCTGGTCAACTCGGCGCGGCCGCTTCGATTCCCGTCCGCATGGAAGAAGCCGGCCACATCGCGACGACCCTCACGGAGTCGATGCTGGAGAAAGCCTTCGCTCTCGGAGAACGTTTCGTCGAAGCCGCGCGCGCGGCAAATCCGCCGGGCATCATCGGCCCGTTCGCGTTGCAGTGCATCATCGTTGCCGGACCGCCCAAAGAGTTCGTGGTCTACGACGTGTCGCTGCGTATTCCGGGTTCGCCCGGAACGCGCTACACGCCGTACAGCGCGTACCGCTGGGGTCGAGACGTCTCGGTCGGCGAGCGAATAGCCATGGAGGTGGTTATGGCGCGCGACGGCGAGCGCCTGGGCGAGATCGTAACGTGACGCGGGTCGTTAACGGAGCGTGTTGACGCCGCAGCGGCGCGCTCGAGCCTTACGGGCGGCTCGTTCGTTCGCGAGCGGTGCGTTCGCGCTAGAGTTGGTTGCCATCGTCGGGCTCGCGTTCGACGGGCGGGCCGTGATTTTGGGAACGCTTGCCTGCGCGGGCCTCGCCTGCAGCACGCTCTACGGCGCGTACGAAGGCTTCGACGAAGTTCTGCGACGGCCGAAGTAGCGCCTACGTCCACGAGCCGCGAAGGATGCGACGCTCGCAGAAGGTATGTACGCGTCCATGGCCGTCGAGCGCTTCATTACCGGCCTGCACGTCGTCGCCGGCATGCTGGTGCTCGTGGTCGCACCGGCCGCTTTGCTCGTGCGCAAAGGCGGTCGCTGGCACCGGCGCTGGGGATTCGTTTTTGCCGCTGCCATGGCGCTCGTGATCGCGACGGCGGCGGTCATGTGGATACCGCACGGTCACCTGTTTCTGCTCTTCCTGGACGTCATGAGTGCGTATCTTATCTTCGCGGGTTTACGCGTCATCGCGCGGGGTCGCCGCAAAGCGCGCAATCGCGTTGCGGACGGCGTAGATCTTGCCGCCGCCGCCGCTGTGCTGGCCAGCGGCTGCACGCTCATCGCAATCGCGGCGAGCGCGAATACGCCGCTGATGCGAAATCTCGCCCCGGTCCTCGTCGCACTGAGCGCGATCGGCGCCGCGTTTGCAGCCCTCGACATCAAAGCGCTGGGCGCGCGGTCGCGGTCGCGTTTGGGCTCGCTGCTGTTCCACCTCTCCGCAATGATCGGCGCATACGTTTCTGCGGTCACGGCATTCTGCGTCATCAATTTTCATGCCGTACCGATGCCGCTACGTTGGTTCGTTCCGAGCGCGGTCGGTTCGATCGTGATCGGCGCCTTCTCGGCGACGTACCGGAGAAGGTTCGCGCACGCGGCGGAGCGTTCAGCGTCCGCTCGTTCGGCGCGGGCTGCGCGGAGCAGTCGTCCGCTCGACAACGCCGATGCCGAAGCGATTCGCGAGCTCGCTTCCGAAGTAGCCGGCAATCAATAGCAGCACCGTTCCGACCGCGGTAAGTGCGATTCCGGGCGGTGAGGCGTCGTCCGTGCGGCGCAAGGCGCAGGCGAGGGCGAAGACCGCGAGCGTAGCGAGGCTCGAGAGCATGTGCAGCACTGCCAAGCGTCGTGCTCGCTTCGACATCGCGACGGTGTAGTAATCGATGAATCCGAAGATTGCGGCGAGCGCCGCCACGATCGTTCCCATCGCGACGAGCGTCGCGCTCATCCGGAACCAAAAGGCATCGTGCGTGAGCACGCCGCTGATATCGGTGAACACGGCGCCGCTCCAAAACGCGACGGGAAACGAAATAAAGATGAGATGGAGCGGATGGCCGCGGAAATTCGCTTTGCCTTGCACGACGCTGTCGATTCCGGTGCCGGGCGCTCGAACCTGCGCGCAGCAGTGCTGAGGGCGCGCAGCGCTAGTGGCACGTGGCATCCAAACGAGTGCAGGCATAGTTGGAGCTCGACATCGGGCGGCCTTACCGTCACGTGAATCGTTCGGGTCAGCGCCGTGCGTCGTCAACATTGACGCGCAATCCTTAAAAACGATACTATGGGCCGGAGGCGCTTGATCAAGAAGCTTATTTGATAGCTTCGTTTAGGACGAACGTATTTATGACGGCTTTAACTCGAAATTCGATTGCTATCGCCACGGGTATCTTTTTGTTTTTGCTGACGGATCACGCAGCGGGAGCATTTACCTCTGCGTTATTGCCTGGGATGAAGAGCCCTCAGCGAGCGTTATCACTTTTTCCGGCCGGGCGTCCGCAAGTCGACCTGCGGAAGCGCGCCGGTGCTTCCGGCTCGGCGGCGTATTCGCTCGACGATATCGGAGCGCCGCCGGCAAACATCTATCCGTCCTCGTCGCCGGTCGGCTTTAATAACACCGGCCAGATTTTTGGGATAGCGCTGCGTGCGGTGAAAGGCGATCGGCTTTCCTATCTGTCCGATCCGGATTGTCTCGTGTGGACGGGGCAGCGCTTCGTCGACATCTCGCCCGCTTCGACCATCGAAGCGTGTACGCCGTACGCGATGAACGCCGCCGATTCCACGAGCGGCACGTTTACCGTCGTCGGGCTGTTTCGAGATATTTATCATTTGCCCCAAGCCTACAGCTCGGCCGAGGATCCGAGTCAGGTCGCATTCTCGGCCAGTTTGTCCGCTACAGCCGCGACCTATACGTTCGTGCCGTACTACGATCACAATCCTTCCGCGTTGTACGGAGTCAACACGGCCGGCACCACGGTCGGATCTTCGGGATGGCATTCCGGCGATTTGCCCATATTCACCGGAGCGCCCCATAAAGAATTGACCTTCTTACAACCGTCGTGCGCGACGACTGCGGTGGGCTGTCTGTCGCCAATCCAAAATCACGAGATTTTTTCGACTGCCGAGCCGCCCGATTACTGCGCGTTCGGCGGCTGCACGATCGACGATGCCGGCCACGTCCTCGGCTACGATCCGTCCACGAACGATTATGCCGTCCATACGATCGGCCTCTCCTCGTCTACGATCGAGCTACCCCTGCCGACCTCCGTTCACGTTGTGGCGATGAACCGCGCAGGCAAAGTCGTTTACGTCGAAATGAGGAGCGGCGCACGAAGCATCGTATCTGCGGTGTACGATCGGTTGGCGGGAACGTCGACCGTGATACCGCCGGTGGCTGCGACGAGTTGCGTGCATTACTTTCCGCTCTCGATGAATAACCTTGGCGAAGTGCTCGGCTTTACGTCCCGGTGCGCTTCGCGCGACTTCTATTGGACCTGGGATCCGATGCACGGAACGCAACAGGTGAGCGCGAGCGTTCCGGCCGGCGCATCGAAATTCATGGCCTACGGCGTCAATGACAAGGCGCAGATTCTGGTTTCGTTCGAGGCTTCCGGGGGAGCGGTCCATTGGGGTATGCTCGACGCGCCGGCCGCGACGCGAGCAACATTTTCGTCTCGTGAGAAAGACGTGCATCATGTTCGTTAAGTCTGCATGCGCTGCCGCGGTCGCCGCGACTATCGCGCTTTGCATGGCGGTTGGTGCGCGAGCATCCGTTCCGGGCGTGGGCCCGCTCTTGGCCGCATTGCACGCGGCCCCCGGCATACGCAGCGGCAGGCTACGCTCAAAGGGGGCGCCGGCGCCGCGGTATACGATCCACAACATCGGCTATCCGAGGGGATACGGTTCATCGACACCGGCCGGCTTCAACAACACGGGTCAAATCTTCGGACTGGTCAACATCCCGCTGAGCGGCGGAAGAGGGCTGACGCAAGATTGTCGCCTCTGGACGGGATCGTCATTTGAGCGCCTTCCCTTACCCGCCGACGGGTACTGCGTTGCGACGGCTATCAACGACGCAAACGCGGCCTCCGGCGAGTATGAGGTCGTCGGGGGAGCCTAAGAAAAGTTTTCGGAGGGTAGTCGCGCCTTTGCGGTCATTGCCGGACCGGCCGGTTTCAAGCGCACGACGATTTATTACGCCAACTCTCCGTCGACGATGATCGGGGTGAACGCCTCGGAAACGTCGGTCGCCGAGGCGGAGTTCAGCCGCGACACGCTGGCCGACTATCGGGGTCTGCTGTACTTCACGACGACCGGCGCCGGGCATGCGCTCGCGCCGCTGCAAGCGCCGGCCGCGCCGAACGCACCGCCCATCCATAACCTTCTGCCGACGTACGAGTTCGCGTGCGCCTTCGGCGGTTGCGCGATCAACGGGCAAAACGAAGTGCTCGGTTACGACTACCTTACCTTGCACAACTCGGAGGCCACCTTCGCAACGTATACCGTCGGCGAATCGTCGTCGCTGCGGCATCTGCCGATTTTAATATCCTTATTTTACGGCAATGTTGGTATAGCGCCGGTCGCATTCAACGATCTCGGCCAAGTCGTTTACCTCGACAGCTCGGTAAACGAACCCGCGGTTTTCGCTATCCGTACCGGAGTGCAGACGATACTTCCGGTCGTGCCGGCTGACTGTCCCAATGGTACCGGCGTGCCGCTGAGCATGAACGATTACGGCGAAGTACTCGGTGTTGTCGAGAACTGTACGACCGACGCCGAATATTGGACGTGGGATCCGCTCCACGGAACGCAATTTCTGAACGCCCAACTACCGAGTAGTGCCTACACGATCTATCCGCTCGGCATCAACGATCGCGGGCAAATTCTCGTGAAGTTAGTCGATAGCGCGAACGTGGACTTTTGGGGCACCCTCGATCCGGTCGTGTCCCCGGCCCGCGCGGCACGGGAAAAAGTGAGACTATGATGTCGAAGCGTTGTGCCGCCGGCCTTCTCGTCGCGGCCGCATCCTGGCCGCTGTCGTCGCTCGCAGCACATGCGACGCCGGTACGCACGGCAACGCGGGCCGCGTTACGGGCTCACATCGCGCTATCGAAACCGCAACCGATGCACGTGCGCGCGGCGGTGCTGGGAAGTATGCCGACCTACACCGTCGTCGACCACGGCGCGCCGGCATCCCCGAGTTCCGTTCTCTATAATTCGGTAGCGTTCAATAACACGGGCCAGATCGTAGGCTTCGGCTCCGACGATGCTGCAGGCGCAGCCGCATGCTTTCTTTTCGACGGCTCGGTCTATCGCGATATTAGCACGTTACCGTCGATAACGTTTTGCAACCCGAACGCAATCAGCGAGGCGAATGCAACTTCGGGGGCATTCGATGTCGTCGGCTACGTGAATACCCAATACAGCAATACCAGCGGCTACGGGACGGCCTATAGGGACTATAAGGCACTCTATCTGACGGCTACGCCGAAATCGAACGTCGTTCGGACCGCCGTCTTCACGAACGACCAATCGTCGTTTGTGGGCGTCAACGCGGCGGGAACGGCGCTCGGCACCGGCGACTATTATCCGCTCGCAAGCTTCGCCTCGACTACGCCTCCATTTGTCGTTACGCCGGAGAAGGGATCGCTTAGCCTTTTGCAACCGGCCTGCACGACGATTAAACTCGGCTGTGGCGACGTGGCGACCCAATACGGGGACGAAGCACCCTATGGTTTCGGAGGCTGTCTGATCGCTGCCGACGGCACGCTGCTCCTCTACGATCTCTTTAGCGGATCCTATGAGGTCGTTGCCCCGAACGGCACGACACGCGATATCGCGCTCGACGCGAACCTCGATGGCGTTCCCATCATGAACAACGCGAAGCAGATCGCTTATGCGGCCGAAACGGTGGTCGCGGGCACGACCGTGGTTCAAACGCGGCTTTTCTCCGTCGGCGCGGGTACGGTCGCGACGGTCCCATCCCTCAAGGGCATGAACTGCGGACAGTACGTTCCCGTCTCGCTCAACAACAAGGGGCGCATCCTGGGCTACGCGTCCGGCTGCGATTCGAATTACGGGTTTGCGTATTTTACGTTCGACGCGGCGACCGGGACGCAGGAGTTGCCGTCCGCGCTGCCCGGCAACTACTTCTCCTTTTTCCCACATGCGATCAACGATAAGAATCAGATCCTCGTCGACCTTGAACTTACCAGCGGCGGCGCTTCCCATTGGGGGTATTTGCAGCCGGCGGCTGCGGCGGCGAGCAGTCGCGTGCGCGCGAGCGCGCCCGCCACCGCGCTCGTTGTCGCGGCACGAAATTCGACGAAGGTTTCGATGCGTGAAGCGTTCGTGCGGCCCGAGCTCGCGAGTCTTCACAATCGTGCGCATCCGCGGCTCACCCCGCGTACGGGGCGACCGATCGATCTGCGGACGTTACTGCCCCGCGCGAGCGCCCCGACCTATACGCTCGTCGATTACGGCGCGCCGGCAGCAACAGAGTACACGCTCGGAAGTCCACTCGCTTTCAACAACAACGGACAGATTCTCGGAGCTGCAGCCGACGTCCCGTATCGAGAAAATTCGGCGTGTCTGCTCTTCGACGGCTTGACGTTTCGCAATCTCGGTCCATCGTCGGTCGTCGATTGCAGTCAGCTCGCCCTCAGCGATGAGAACCCGCTGACGGGAACCGTCAACGTCGTGGGTTATTCGACGAGCGCCTATGACGCGCCAGGGGACGCCAAGGCGTTTTTCGCAGTGGCGAGCCCCAAGTCCGGCGCCATCAGCACGAGGCGCTTTGCGGCCAACGACGATTCATTGCTGGCGGGCGTCAATGCAATGGGAGCCGCGATCGGGGTAGGCGCTTTCGCTCCGACATCAAACGCTCAGCCGCAGCCGCAGCCGTTCGAACTCGCACCGGGAGAAAATGCGCTCGTTCTATTGCCGTCGTGCGTGACCGCGAACACTTGCGGTTTCATTCTAACGCGGCCCTGTGCGTTCGGGGGCTGCGACATCACGGCCGATGGGACACTATTTCTCGATGGTGTCTTAATCTCTCCCGGCGGGACGAAGCACGTTGTTCCGCTCGATAGCAACGCGTATGGGCCGATCATCAACAATAACGGACAAATTCTCTATGCCGACGGTGCGAACACGGAGCTCTACACGCTGGCAACGGGACGAGCGACGAAAATACCGCAGATTCCGGGCCAGGGAGGGGACTACGAACCCCTTTCGTTCAATAACGCGGGTCACGTACTTGGCCGAATACACTACGATTCCAACCGCGCGGACTCGTACTACGTCTATGATGCGACGAACGGCACGCGCTTTCTATCCGCCGAGCTTCCCAGCGCTAACGCGTTGTTATTGCCCGTCGGTATCAACGATCAGGATCAAATTCTCGTCGAGCTGACCTTGCCGAGCGGCGTTAACCACTGGGGCATTCTACGGCCGCCCGCCGCCACGAGCAGTCGCCTGCGCGCGGGCACGCGCTCGAGTATGCGGCAGGAACGCGAGCGCTTCTGAGAGCCCGAAGCTCGTCGTAGTATTCGAATCTGCGGTAGCGTTTGTTGGCCTGTGCCCGTCAAACGCTGCGGTAGCGCGAGCGCGACCGGCCGTACTCGACGCGTGGGATCGACGCTTGGGCCGCCGCGAGGTTCATGCTGAGGAACGCGCGGAACCCCGCCCTCTGCGCAGAAACGAAGACTGATGATGACCGAGAACGATACCTCGAGCGAACGCGTCACGCCGCTCGAAGCCGAGAGCGCTCTGAGCGAACGCGCCGAAGAAAACATCGAAGCGTGGGAGAAGAAGCGCGCGACCGAACGCGGTCAAACGCGACGCGAGGATCTTAGCGACGACGCCGAGTCCGGCGGCCCGTAGCCCGTCCGGGAAGGCGCTTCCGGCGCGCCGAACACGCGGCGTTGTGAGTTCTCCCCCGAGCGCCGCGCTCGCGCCGCAGGCGACCGTCGTTATCTTGGATTTTGGTGCGCAATACAGTCAGTTGATTGCCAGACGCATCCGCGAAGCGCACGTCTATTCTGAAATTCTGCCGCACGACGCGCCCTGGAGCCAGATCGCGGAGCGGCGTCCCGCGGCCATCATCCTCACGGGCGGTCCGGAGAGCACGCTCGCGCCGGGCGCACTGCGCGTCGATCCGGCCGTTTTGCACGCCGGTATTCCGCTGCTCGGCATCTGTTACGGCATGCAATTGCTGGCGCTCGAATTCGGCGGTGAGCTAGCTGCGTCGCAGCACCGTGAGTTCGGAGCCGCCGCGTTGCAAGTCGTCGCGCCGTCGGCGCTGACCAGCGGCGTTGCGGACGTGACGCGCGCGTGGATGTCGCACGGAGACACGGTCGTCGCCGCGCCGCCCGGTTTCGCTACGCTCGCGCGGACCGCGCAGTGCAGCGTGGCCGCAATCGGTGACGCCGAGCGTCACATCTACGGCGTTCAATTCCATCCCGAAGTCGTGCAGACGGCAGCGGGCAAACGCATCATCGAAAACTTCCTGCACGACATCGCAGGCATTCCGGCGACTTGGCAGATGGAGTCCTTCGTCGATCGAACGATCGCGGAGATTCGGGCGCAAATCGGCGCCGGACGCGTCATCTGCGCACTTTCCGGCGGCGTCGATTCGGCGGTCGCCGCGACGCTTGTGGCGCGCGCGATCGGCGAGCAGCTCACGTGCATTTTCGTCGATACGGGGCTGTTGCGGGCGCGCGAAGGCGATAATGTCGTAGCCGCGTTTCGCGACGTGCTGCACCTCGACGTCATCCGCGTCGATGCTCGCGAGCGGTTCTTGCAACGGCTGGCCGGGGTCGTCGATCCCGAACTCAAGCGCATTCGCATCGGTCACGAGTTTATCGCGCTCTTCGAAGAAGAAGCCTCCAAGCTCGTCGATGCCCGCTATCTTGTACAAGGCACGCTGTATCCCGACGTCATCGAATCGAAGACTCCGGGCTCGAAAGCCGGGCACAAAATTAAATCGCATCATAACGTAGGCGGCTTGCCCGAGACGATGGCCCTCACGCTCGTCGAGCCGTTACGGGCGCTCTTCAAAGATGAAGTGCGTGAAGTCGGACGCGTTCTCGGCTTGTCGCTCGCCATCGTTGAACGCCAACCGTTTCCGGGTCCGGGTCTTGCCGTGCGGGTTCTCGGCGACGTTACGGCCGAGCGCCTGGAAACGGTGCGCGCCGCGGATTGGATTGTTACGAGCGAGATCGAAGCGGCGCTGCTGGAGCCCAAGCCGTGGCAGTATTTCGCGGTGCTCACGCCGTTGCAAAGCGTCGGCGTCATGGGCGACGGCCGCACCTACGCGAACCTGGTGGCGGTGCGCGCAATTACGAGCGAGGACGGCATGACGGCCGACTGGGCGCGGCTGCCCCACGACCTCCTCGAGCGGATCAGCACGCGTATCGTCAACGAAGTCCCGGGCGTCAATCGCGTCGCCTACGACATCACGTCGAAACCGCCGGCCACCGTCGAATGGGAGTGAGTGCGGCGTGAGGATCCTGGTCGTCGGCAACGGCGCGCGCGAAGACGCGCTGTCGTGGTGCTTGGCGCGCTCGAAATCGTGCGAAGCGGTCTTCGCCGCGCCCGGGAATGCCGGCACAGCCACGCGCGGTAGCAATTGGGCGATCTCCGCAACCGACGGAAAAGCACTGTCGGCTCGGGCCACGGTAGAGCGGATCGATCTCGTCGTCGTGGGGCCGGAAACCTCGATCGCCGCCGGCGTCGCCGACCGGCTGCGTGAGGCCAAGATCCCGACGTTCGGACCGGGCCGGGCGGCCGGGCGGCTCGAATCGAGTAAGGTCTATTCGAAGCGTTTCATGGAACGCTACGGGATTCCGACCGCTCGAGCGCGGGTCGTGCATTCGCTCGCGGCGGCCGAAAAGGTGCTCGCCGAGTGGCGTGGCGGCTGCGTGGTAAAGGCGGACGGACTGGCAGCCGGTAAGGGCGTCGTGGTGACTCCCGATGCCGCAAGTGCGCTCGTGGTGCTGCGCTCCTGGTACGGCACGGCCGGCATCCCCGGAGGTGGCAGCGACGTGCTGCTGGAGGAAAGGCTCGAGGGCCGTGAGGTCAGCGTCTTCGCGCTCGGCGACGGTAAGCGTTTCGTCACTTTCGGGGCGGCTTGCGATTACAAACGTGCGGGCGACGGCGATACGGGTCCCAACACGGGCGGCATGGGAGCGTATTCCCCGGCGGCCGGGTTTCCGGACGACTTCGTGTCGAGCGTCGAGGAGCGGGTGCTCGGTCCGGTCTTGCGGGGCTTGACGGCAGAAAACGAACGTTATATCGGCGTCCTCTACTGCGGCCTCATGTGGACCGCGAGCGGGCCGCGGCTCATTGAATTCAACGTGCGTTTCGGCGATCCGGAAACGCAGGTGCTGATGCCTCGCATCGAGGGTGATTTTGCCGCGCTGCTGGCAAGCGCGGCGCGCGGTGCGCTGCAGCCGGAACTCGCCGCCTTGGAATCCCGCGCCTGCGTCGGCGTCGTGCTCGCAACCGCCGACTATCCCCGCACGAGCACGCCGCTCAAGAGGTTGAGCGCCGACACCACGCTTAGCGGCGAGCGGGTCGCCTTTTGGGGCGCTTCCACCCTGCGCGAAGGGGCGGTCGATGCCGGAGGCGGACGCGTGCTCACCGTAACCGCGCTCGGAGCCGATGTTGCGGCCGCAAGAACGAACGCCTACGCGGCTGTCGACGAGCTTGCCCGGCGCGTCGGCTCCGGGGTGGCGCTCACCTTTAGACGTGATATCGCTGCCGACGCGCTACCGCTACCCCACTAATTGGCCAAGCGTGCAGTTTTGAATCGTGGGCGGACGGATAACACGCAGTCATGCGTATATTCGACGTGCTTACCCTCAGCGTCGCCGGAATCTTCGCCATGGGAATGGTCCCGGCAACGGCCGCTTCACCCGATCAGAGCGCTGCGATTGCGGCTTTGAAAACGATCCAGCGCGACGCGACCGCGATTTCGGCCGGGCGCTACACGACGAAGGCGGAACTTCAGTCGCCGGCACGCGAAATCGCGTTGTCCTGGAGTCAGGCGGCGGACGCGCTCGGCAAGGACGGCAGCGTTCGCGTCGAGATGAAAATCGCCAACGACAGTATTACGAAACTCGAGCGGGATTGGCAGTCGTCGGACAAGGCCCGCTCCGATGCCAAGAGCGTAACGAGCTCGATCGGCGATTTGATCGCGGCCGCGCAGAGCAACGCGTCTTCCTCATAACGACGCGAGCTCGAGGCTCGTCTCCGGGCGTTTGGCCACGACGAAACTAAGGGCGCGGCCGGCGGGTAGTGAGGATTGCCATGTATCAGTACCAGCAACCGCGTTACGGGTCGACTTCCGCCGTACGGACGGCTCCGCTTCTCGGTCAAGTTCTCGGTATAACGGGCGCCGGGTTCCTCGTGACGGCGGTGACGAGTTTTCTGACGCTCGGTTTTCCACCCGGAGCAGCACTCGTCGCAATGCTGGTCGGGTTCGGCTTCCTCATTGCGATTTCCGCGACGCGCCGCAATCCCGCGCTGTCGATGCTGATGTACTACGCTTTTACGGCGTGCGAAGGCATCGGGCTCGGTCCGACGATCGCGCGCTACGTGCAGATCGACGGGTCCGGCGTCGTCGTCAATGCGGCGGCGACGACCGGCGTCGGGATGCTGGTCTTGGGCGGCGTTGCGTATCTGACCGGCGTTGATTTTAGGCGCTTTTCCGGCATTGCGACCGGGGCGTTGATTGCGCTCGTCCTCGCCGGCATCATCTCGGCATTTACGCACTTTTTGCATCCCGCCATCTATGCTTGGTTGACCCTGGCCGTGTTTACGATTCTCGTGCTCATCGACTTCTCGCGCATTCGCGCGGGAGGCGGGGGTGCGACCGCGATCGAGCTTGCGACGTCGATCTATCTCGACGCGATCAATATTTTCATGGCACTGCTGACGCTCTTCGGCGGCCGCAGCCGGGATGATTAATATAAAAAGCGGAGCGTAGGGGCGGTGGCTCGAGCCTACGACGGCGAGGCTCCGCCTCCCGCGGGCGATTCGATGCACGAAGCCTGCGGGGTGCTCGGAATCTACGCCCCCGGGAATCCGGTCGCTCGACACGCTTATTTCGGGCTCTACGCGTTGCAGCATCGCGGTCAAGAATCGGCCGGCATTGCCGTTTCGGACGGCGCGACGATCGCATGCCATCGCGAAATGGGTCTTATCTCGAGCATCTTCGATGAGGACATTCTCAGCAAGCTGACCGGCTACATTGCCGTCGGCCACACGCGCTACTCGACGACGGGCTCGTCCGCAGTCGTCAACGCGCAGCCGCTGCTCGAGCATGCCGAATTCGGCGACGTAACGCTCGCGCACAACGGTAACCTAACGAACACCGACACTTTGCGCGAGAAGCTCGATGCGACGACCGTCCTGCAGGCGACGTCGGATTCTGAAGTGTTGGCCAAAGCGATCATTCAGGCGCCGGGCGACGACCTGGTCGCCCGCATCAGGTACGTTATGTCGCTGGCCGAAGGAGCGTACTCCGTCGTCATGTCGACGGAGAAGACGCTGTTCGCGTTTCGCGACCCGTGGGGCGTGCGGCCGCTCTGCTACGGTCGTTTTCCCGGCGGCGGCTATATGTTCGCTTCCGAATCGTGCGCGCTCGCAACGGTCGGCGCCCAGTACATACGGGAGCTCGAGCCGGGCGAGATCATTGCGCTCGATCACGGCGGGCTGCGCGTCGACAAGATGCGGGTGCCGCGGCCACAGGCGCTGTGCATGTTCGAGTACATTTATTTCGCTCGTCCGGACTCGGTCTTGAGTGGCAAGTCGATCTACATGGCCCGGCTCGAAATGGGACGGCAGTTGGCTCGCGAGCATCCGATCGACGCCGACGTCGTTATGGCGATTCCCGATTCCGCCGTTCCGGGCGGCATCGGCTTTTCGCAAGAAGCGAAGTTGCCGTACGTCGAAGGTTTAATCAAGAATCGCTACATCGGCCGCACCTTCATCAGTCCCGATCAAGGCATGCGCGCGCGCGGCGTGCAATTGAAATTCAACCCGATCGTCGAGCTGCTTACAGATAAGCGGGTCGTCGTCGTCGACGACTCGATCGTGCGCGGGACGACGACGCCGCGAATCGTGAAATTACTGCGCGACTCGGGCGCCCGTGAAGTTCACGTCCGCATCACGTCGCCGCCGATCATACATCCGTGCTACCTCGGCGTCGACATGGCGACCCACGACGAGTTGATCGCAGCCAAATATACGGTCGATGAAATACGTGAAAAGATCGGCGCCGATTCGCTGGGCTATCTCAGTAAAGAGGGCTTACTCGAAGCGGTCGCGCGTAAACGCGGCGAGATGTGCCTCGGCTGTCTCACCGGCGAATATCCCGAAACGTACAACGGGCCGCCCGTACGCGAGTTTACCGCCTCGCGCTAGTGCTTGCACTAGAGCGCGAACGGCCTTGCGTTACTCTCCTCGCCGCGAACCGTGTTCGTCGCGACGTTCGCCCGGTACCGGCTTCGCGGGCAGCGCCTCGAGATCGATGGGCGCGAGACCGGCGGCTTTCAGCGCAAGTTGTAACGGCGCGATCTGCGCGTTCATAAAACGCTGGTGGTCCGCCAGGACGAGATCGGTCTCACCCTCGAGGGCGCTGCTTTCGCGTGTTTGTTCGGCCGTCGGCGACAAGACGGTCGTACCGTTCAGCAGCGACTGCACGCGTTCGCGCAACAGGTCGCGCAAAAAATCATTATCCTGACCGTTCTGGGGATGCGAACTCAAGGTGGCGGCCAGCCGGTTTGCCGCATCGAGTGAGGTTTGCGAAGCTGCTAGTGCCGGGCCCGCGCTCGGTATCTTCGCGAGCGCTCGGATGCGCTGCGGAAGCTCGAGTTGTAGGTTATCGAGCGCATTGAGTGCCGTGTCGATACGCGAGAGCGTGTCGTTTAGCTTCGTCTCATAGGCGGCGTGCGCGCCTAACTGCGCTGCAGAGCGTTCTGCGCGCGGATCCGGTTCGATCGCGAGACTTTGCCGGAACTCGCGTCCATCGACGGTCAAGCGAAGCGCGTACGTTCCCGGCAGCAACATCGCGCCGTGCTTGGGGCCGCGATTCCAACTCGGAGCTCGGCGCCAAGGCACGGGCGGCTCCGCGGTCAGGTCCCAGGCGACGCGATTGAAGCCCGGCACGTTCGTGACGCCGGCCTTCGCGGGCCCGTCCTCATCGTCGGCCGGCGCTGCATCGAGCAAGCCGATATGACGCACGAGGGCTCCCCGAGCGTCGAGCGCATCGAGTAGCGGCATAGCATGTGCGCTTGCCGGCTGATAGAACGTAAGCAGCGCGGGACCGGCAGGGTTGTCGCCCGAGGCGATGGGGATTGCTCGTCGGCGTGTCGAGTTCGTATTGCCGCGCGACGCGGGGAGCGAACAGCCTGACGCCGTGCGCTCGAGCGAGCGCGGCCTGCTCGAGCGGGGCGATATCGTCGAGAATCCAGGTTCCCCGCCCGTGCGTTGCCGCGAGCAAGTCACCCGAGGTGCGCTGGACGCGCAAATCGCGGACCGAAACGTGCGGCAAATTTTGTTGCAGGCTGTGCCATGTCACGCCGCGGTCGTCGCTCCACCAAACGCTGTTTTCCAGGCCGAGAAAAACGAGATCGGGATCGCGCGGATCCTCGCAGATCGCGCGCGCGTACTCTTTCGCCGGTAACCCCTGCGCGATTTGCCGCCACGAACGGCCAAAATCGTTCGTGACGTAGACGTAGGGCGCGCCATCGCCTACGAGGTGCCGGTCCACGACGGCATACGCGGTAGCCGCGTCGCGATGCGACGCCTCGATCGTCGGCACGCGCGCGTCTTCGTCGATTCCGGGCATCGTAACGTCGGTCCAGTGCGCGCCATCGTCGCGCGTCAACGACACACGGCCGTCATCCGTCGAGACCCACATTTCGCCACGGCGCACGCTCGAGGGCGCGATGTCGAGAATCGTGTCGAACGTCTCGGCGCCCGTAACGTCGAGCCGTAACGGCGTTCCGGATAAGATCTGTCGCGCCTTATCGTTGCGTGTAAGATCGGGCGAGATCGCCGTCCACGCAAGACCGCCGTTCGTCGTGCGGAAAACGACATTCCCACCGTAATAGGCGACGTGCCCGTCGAAGGGCGAAAACGCGAGCGGCGCTTCCCAATTGAAACGATAGCGAAGTTCCGCCGGAGGTACGACGTTTTGATTGCGCAGATACGGTGAAACGTCGAGTGTCAACCGCGTGCGCACGTCGTAGCGCGCGAGCGAACCGCCATTATCTCCGCCGCCCGATGAGATCCAAATGGCGTCCGGGTCGAGCGGATCGGGAATCGTCCAGTTGCCGTCGCCACCGCCCACCGCCGCCCAATCTCGGCCGAGGATTCCCTCCGGGCTGCGCCCGTCGGATGGTCCGCACCACGAACCGTTATCTTGCAACCCTTCGCACACGTAGTACGGTGTGCGATCGTCCGCAGCCACGCGATAGGCTTGCTCGATCGGGAGATTGTTGCGCCATTCCCACGTCGCGCCGTTATCACGCGAAAGCGCGACCCCGCCGTCGTTGCCTTCGAGGACGGTTTTCCCGTCGGCCGAAAACCAGACGTCGTGATGATCGCCGTGCAGTGTCTTGTCGCTGAGTTGCCACGTCGCTCCGCCGTCTTTGCTTTCGGCAAGACGGACCGACGTCGCAAAGACATGGTTCTCATCGCTCGGATCGACGAAGAGGCGAGAATAGTAGAAGGGCCGTTCGTCGATTAGCGTATTGTTCGAGATCATGCGCCAATGAGCGCCGGCGTCGTCGGAGCGCCATAGCAGGCCCGTTGACGCTTCGACGACGGCGTAGATGCGCTTAGCGTCGCTCGGAGCGATCGCGACGCCGATACGTCCCGTTAGTCCGCGTGCAAAGCCTGCTCCGTCGATCCGTTGCCAGGTCAGGCCGCCGTCGAGCGATTTGTAAAGTCCGTCCGCCGCGCCGCCGCTGCGCAAATGCCATGACGAGCGGCGAAACTGCCACATCGACGCAAAGAGTTCGTTCGGGTTCGTTACACTGCGCGCGAGGTCGGCCGCTCCCGTCGCGGGCGAAAGCGCGAGGGTCTTCGTCCACGTCGTGCCGCCGTCGCCGGTGCGGAAAACGCCGCGCTGCGGCGAATTTCGAAACGGATCGCCCAGCGCGGCGACGACGGCGACGTTCGGGTTACGCGGGTCGAGCGCGATCTTCGCAATCGCGTAGGTTTGGTCCAGACCCAGGTGAGCCCAGGTCTTGCCGCCGTCGCGCGTGCGATAGAGACCGTCGCCGTATGAGACGTCGTTGCGCGGATTAGCTTCGCCCGTGCCGACCCACACGTCGTTCGCATCGGCCGCCGCAATTGCTACTGCGCCGATCGAGCCGACGCTTTGTTTATCGAACACGGGTTTCCACGACGTCGTGCCATTCGTGCTTTTCCATACGCCGCCGCCGGCCGTCGCTGCATAGACGAGAGCGCGGTCGCGGTCGGAGCCGGCAATCGCGGCAAGCCGGCCACCTGCAACGGCCGGCCCCACGTTACGCCATGCCAGTGCGTCGAGTGGTCCTGGCGACGCGGTCGCGACGGCCGACGGGCTCGGCGAAGCGGAAGGAGTTGCGGGCGAGGCCGGACGCCGGTTTGCTTCAACTCCGGGGACGATAGAAACGGCGACCGCACAAGCAATAGCCGCGGCCCAGACGAACGCGCAACGGGACAACATTACGTTGCGTCTTACCTTCACGTGGCCCGATGGCCTACGATCTTCGCCGGAATGCGATGTCGCGTCGTCGTAGGACACTCGGGCGAGTATGCGACGATCGGGAACCGTGCCAACCATGCCGCTAATCCGGCGTCGACGTCTCGGCGCTTCCGATGCGCGCGAAGTGATCCTGGCTTCGGCGGAAGCTCTGCTCGCGGAATCGGGCCCGGAAGCGTTACGCTTAACCGAGATCGCCGCCAGAGCCGGCGTGACGCATCCCAACGTCCTCTATCATTTCGGCTGCGTTGCAGAACTCGAGCGCCAGCTCGCACAACGGGTTGCGGTCGGGCTCGCCGATCGCATCACACGCGTCTTCGCTGCAGCGGACGGCACGCCGTTGCCGGTCGAGCGCGCCGTCGACGCCGTCTTCGAGCTTTTCGAGGCCGGCGGCTTCGCGCGGCTTCTCGCATGGCTCGCGCTTTCGCAGAACAATCCGACGTTCGACGTACTCGGGAGCCGCCTCGAACTCGTGCGCGCCTCCATTGCGGCGCATCCGGCGCTGGGCGGCGAGTATAATGTGGAGAGGCGCCGGCGTATCGTACCCGCGATCGAACTCGTCATCGTGGCCGCGATCGGTTATGGCCTCGTGGGCCGCACCTTCGATGAATTGTTCGCAAGCGAGAGCCGTCCAGCGCCCGTCGCGAGCATTTTAAGCGAACTCATCGCGGGTAAGCCATGAGCTTGAGCGCGGCGGTTACGGGTACGAGGGGAGCGTGAATCCCGAGATTACGTCGACCGACCGCCTCGTCGACCGTCTGAGCCGCGCGAAGGCACTCGATCCGGTAGCAAATGCGATTCAAGGGCTCGTTCGCAAGGCGCTCGAGGGAACGGGTCCGCTCGCACCGGTGCGGGATCTGCTGCATGGAAAGCCGCTTGGGCACTCATTGCACGTCGCACTGTCGGACGTTCCGGTCGGCGCGTGGACGATGGCAGCGGTTTTCGATTCGCTCGAACTCTGCGGACGGGACGAGTTCGCAGCCGCAGCCGATCTCGCGGTCGCGGTCGGGCTCGCAGGCGGTCTGGGAGCGATCGCAACCGGGCTCGCTGAATGGGCCGATACGAAGGACGAACCGAAGCGGCTCGGCCTCGTACACGCGCTGTCGAACGATTTTGCGTTCGGTGTCTATTCGCTCGCGCTCGTGTTACGGCGCACCGGCCGTCGCCGTGCGGGTCTTGCGACCGCGCTTGCCGGGTACGCCGTCGTTTCGTTCGCCGCATACCTCGGCGGCGAATTATCGCTCGGGCACCAGATCGGCGTCCGGCATACGGCCGTACCGCGCGAACCGGCAGATGCCTTCGTCTCGGTGCTCCCCGAGAACGAACTGGGTGCGTTACCGAAAACTGCGGACCTCGGCGGAATTCCGCTCCTACTCTCGCGCGATAGGCGCGGCGACATCCATGCCGTGGCGGCCGTTTGCACGCACCGCGGAGGCCCGCTCGGCGAGGGGAGTTTCGCCGACGGCTGCGTGACCTGCCCCTGGCACGGCGGACGTTTCGACCTGACCGACGGTACGGTCTTGGAAGGTCCCGCCACGTTTCCGCTCGCGCGCTTCGAAACGCGAGTACTCCAAGGCCAAATCCAAGCCCGCCGGATGTATTAGAGAAGCGCTTATTTCGCGCAGGGCGTCGTTGCCGCGAGCCTCATGTGCATGCGCACACTTCGGCTCTCGGCGCCTCGGCCCGCACGAAATAAGCGCTTCCATCGTGTCGGGGGCATGCGCACGCTTCGACTCTGGGCGCCTCGCCCCGCGCGAAATAAGCGCTTGCATCGTGTCGGGTGGCGCGCCGCTAGCTGCGCGAGTTCGGGTTAGTTTACCGAGGCTTTGGCGGTGACGGCGCCGTTCTTTGCGTGCGGGGTTTTCGCGGCGTCTTCGGCGAGGGCTACGAAGGCGCGGACGGGGTAGCCCGTGGGGCCTTTCGCTAGGAACGGTGTCTCGGCGTCGGTGTATGCGGTTCCCGCGATGTCGAGATGAATCCAGGGCGTATCGCCCACGAAGGCTTTTAAAAACGCAGCCGCCGTTAAGCTGCCGGCCGGACGGCCCGTGGAGTTGCGGAGATCCGCGATCTCGCTCTTTACGGTGCTCGAGAACTCGTCGTAGAGCGGCAGCGGCCAATACCGTTCGGTCGTGTCTTTCGCGACCGCGATGAAGTGATCCCGAAACGCATCGTCGTTTGCTATCGTACCGGTCGCGCTGTGTCCGAGCGTAACGACCATCGCGCCGGTTAGCGTCGCCGCATCGACGATTTTCGTCGCGCCGAGCTCGCGTGCGTAGCATAACGCGTCGGCGAGAATGAGCCGGCCTTCCGCATCGGTGTTGATGACTTCGATCGTCTTGCCGTTCATCGCGCGCAAGATGTCGCCCGGCTTCATCGCGCGCGGTCCCGGCAGGTTCTCGCTGGACGGTACGACGCCGAGGATATTTACTTTCGGCTTTAGTTGCGCGATCGCCGACATCGCAGCGATGACGCCTGCGCCGCCGCACATGTCGTATTTCATTTCGTGCATGTTCTCGGCCGGCTTGATCGAGATGCCGCCGGAATCGAACGTCAGGCCTTTGCCGACGAAGGCGAGCTTGTCCGTGGAGTCCGGGTCACCCGCGTATTCCAGCACGATCATGCGCGCGGGCTCGTCGCTCCCGCGCGATACCCCGAGGATCGATCCCATCCCCTTTTCGAGCATCTGCGCTTCATCGAGTGCGTGATACGTAAGTCCGAAGGTCTTGGCAACCTCTTCGGCTTGGCGCGCCATATGCGTCGGCGTCATGTCGTTGGCGGGAGTCAGCGCGAGGATGCGCGCCAAGTTGACCGCTTCTCCGATGACGCGGCCGCGCTCCGCGCCCGTTTCGAGCGCCGCCTTATCGAATTCATGCTCGCCCGCCGCACTGAGAATGACGATTTTGTCGAGCGCGATCGGTTTATCGGGTTCGGTGCGGTAGGTCGTCGAATCGATCGTTCCGGTCAGCGCGCCCTCGATGACGAAGGCGGCGGCGTGGCCTGCGTGGTGCGCGGCTTCGAGCGGCAACGCGAACGCGATGCTCTTCACGTTGCGCTTACCGAGATGGCGGACGGCGGTACCGGCATATTTCGCAAGCGAGGCGAGGTCGAACTTCGCGCGCTCGCCGAGCCCGACGATAAGGACGCGTTTCGTCGCTTGCGAGGCCGAATGCAGCAGCGCCGTTTCATTTGGCGCACCTTTGATTTCACCCGATGCGAGGATGTCGGCGATGGCGCCGCCGAGTGCCGCGTCCGCTGCTTGCGCGGCCCCGTCGAGCTTGCCGTCCGCGAACACCGGAACGACGAGAGCTCCGGAAGTTAGCGCGGCGAGGGCGCCCGGCGAGACTTCGATTTGCATGACGAACCTTTCAACGAGTGGAACGGCGAAACGAGATGGACGATATGCGCGAAGTTGTGCGAGGCGGAAACACGCCCCTGTCTGCACAGCGTGCAGAGCTTCGCGGCGCGGATGCGTACGCTCGTGCCGGCGTCGATATTTCGGCCGGCAACGCGGCTGTAGACAAGTACAAAGAGCTTACGGCGGCCTGGCGGCACCCGAGTCAGTTGGGCGCGATCGGGGGGTTCAGCGGCTTGTTCAAGTTGCCGGGGGACGAGCGTCGTTTGCTCGTCGGTTCCACGGACGGCGTCGGTACGAAGATCCTCGTCGCGGCGCAAGCCCGGCGCTACGGTAGCGTCGGCGCCGATCTCGTCAATCACTGCGTCAACGACATCCTCGTGGTGAACGCTAAGCCGCTCTTCTTTCTCGACTACCTGGCGGTCGGTAGACTCGATGCCGAGGTCGCGGGCGAAGTCGTGTCCGGCGTCGTGCGGGCGTGCCGCGCACACGATTGCGCGTTGCTCGGCGGCGAAACGGCCGAAATGCCCGGCCTCTACGAGGCGAGTCATTTCGATCTCGCCGGTACGATCGTCGGTATAACCGATGCGGACGCCGTTCCCGATCCGGCGCGGGTGCGGCCGGGCGATCCGATCGTGGGCCTGCCGGCGCTCGGCTTACATACCAACGGGTACTCTCTCGCGCGCCGCCTGCTGCCGCTCGAAGAATGGGATCGCCCCTTCCTCGCCGGCGGCGAAGGCATCACCTACGTCGATGCATTGCTGGCGGAACACCCGTCGTACTACGCCGCGGTGCGTGCGATCGAAGCGGTGGCCGACGTCAAGGCGATGGCGCATATCACGGGCGGCGGTCTGCTCGACAACGTTCCGCGTACGCTACCAGCCGATTGCAAAGCCGTCTTCGAACAATCGCGCTGGAACGTTCCGCCGCTGCAGACCGAACTCATCGCCCGTGGCGACTTAGCGCATGACGAGCGCTACCGCACCTTCAACATGGGGATCGGCTTCACGCTCATCGTGCCGCTGTCCGACGGCGAGCGAGCGAAAAGCGCGTGGCGCGGCGCCGCGATTGTCGGCTGGGTCGAGAAGCGCCGGGCCGGCGAGCCGCAAGTCGTCATACACGCCGCTCGCGATTAGGGCCGCTTCAAACTGCGCGTGCTCAATCTGCTCGCTCCGCTCGACGATGCGCGTTTCTCGCAGGGCGCCGTTCATCACGCGCTGGAAGCGCTCGACGCTCGCGGCGTCTACGCACATCGGGAACATCACACACCGGAACGAATATTGGCATGGATCGACGCCGAGTTCGGCGGCACGTGGTCTAGTGAAGCGGCGGCGGGCGGCATCTGGATTGCCGAAGATTCGCAGGGCCCGGTCGGCTTCTGCGCTTACGATCCGAGGGATCTACGCTTCCGTTGGCTGCGCGGCTGGGAAAACGAACCCGCGGTCGGTATTCTCGGGCCGCTCGGGGTTGCCACGCGTGCGAGAACGCTCGGCATCGGGACGGTTTTGCTGCACGCTGCGCTGTTCTCGCTGCGCGAGCGCGCTTACGGGCGAGCGCTCTTGCCGGCTGTAGCTCCCGAACTCGTCACCTATTACGAGCGGCACGCGAACGCTCGAGTCGTAGAGGAATTCGAAACGGGTGACGGCCGAAGCTATCGCACGACGATACTCGCGACGGGCAACGGCAGTAATTTCCAAGCCGTTCTCGACGCCGCGCGCTGCGGTACACTTCCGCTCGACGTAAGCGCGCTCGTCGTCAATAACTCGGCGGCGCGCGTTGTGCAACGTGGCGCGCGAGCGGGGATTGCGGTGCAGCTCGTTGCGTGGGACCGTGCGCGTGAATCGCGCGCCGAGTACGATGCACGTATTCTCGAAACGGTCGCGGCCACGGAACCCGAGCTCGTGCTGTTGCTCGGATGGATGCACGTGCTGTCGCGCCCGTTCGTCGCGCGTTTCAGCGAGATGCTTAACCTCCACCCGGCATTTCTTCCGCTCGATCCGGCCCAAGACGTCGTAACGATGCCCGATGGCTCGCGCATGGCTGCGTTTCGCGGCCCGCGTGCGATCGACGATGCATGCGCCGCCGGTGCGAAATGGGTTGGCGCGAGCGTACATCGGGTCGGCAACGAAATCGATCGCGGCGCCGTACTCGCGCGCGCTCCGCTAGAGCTACTTGTTGACGAGCCGCGCGAACGTTTGGACGAACGTTTGCACGCTCTGGAACGCTGCGTCGTCGCAGAGGCCGTCAAGCGTTGGAGTTACGAGCAACCCTAAGCCATCGTAGCCGACGCATCACATAGCATGCGCCGTATCTCAGCTTCCCACATGACGGACCCGATGATCTTGGGTAGTGACCGTTCTCCCCTTGTCCGGTCACACTTTTTTCGGAGGTCGCCTCGGTCATGCAATTTTCTCGCCGCATCGTTGCGTTGACGAGCGTAGCGGTACTATCTTCGTGCGGTACGAGCGGCACAAATACTAGCGTACCGTTAATCGGCGGTTCCGATACGACGTCACGAACGCTGTCGGTCGATAAAGAAACGGGTGCTCTCGCACCCGTTCCCGCCGCAACGCAAGTCACCGCGAACGAGATCAACGTGGGGCCGGGCTTCAGCGACGTCTCGCCGCATCAGATCGTGCGCACGAGTCGCAACGTCGTCTACGTAGCGGTACCGGCGTGCATCAGCTATCCGACATGTTTCGGAAATTCGCTTAAAATGCAGGCCGGAAACAAAGCGGGCAATCCGTCGTCATTTGCCGAGCAGGATGCGACGCACCACCCGCAAACCGACGCTTCGGCGCGCGATGCGATCGGGAGCTCCGCGATAGCGATCGATGGGAACGACGTCATCTACGTTGCGTATAATACGCGCAACGAAGGCACGAATGTGATCTCGTTCGACACAAAAACGAATCTGTGGGGCAAGCATGTTCGGCTCGGCATCACGAGTGCCGGCAGTTACGATGTTACGCAGGGTCGCGAAGGCGTCGCGATGGCGGTCGATAAGTCGGGCCGGCCGCACGTCGTTTTCAGCTTCATGGGTTCCGATAACGAAAAGCACGTTGCCACGTCACAAACGCAAGGCAGCGCTTGGAGTACTGCGGTGCAAATCGATGACGCGAAGCTCGCTTCCGGTCAGGGCGCACTGCATCCGACCATCGCCTACACGCCCGCGGGTACCCTCGTGGTGGCGTGGCTGGTCGGAAATGAGAACGCCGCTTATAACACACCCGACGGAACGATTCACGTCCGCGAGATCACGTCGCTAACGCACGCCCCGGCATCGGTCGAGATCCCCGACACGAATTTTCAAGGCCATGCCGGGTACGCGGCAACGACGATCGATCAAGGCCCGAGCCTCCTTATTACCGCCGACGGTGTTGCCCACGTAACCTACATCGATACGGACGACGTCATCCGCTACTGGTCTTCGAACGCGACCGATTATCAGTCCTGGAACGGTTCCCATCAACCGGCCCATCAGCAAACGCACGATCCGTCACTGGGCCCGGACGGGAGCGGCGGACTCTACATTTACGGTCACGGCACACCGGCGCAGAATCAGAACGGTCATGGCAACAATCTGTACCGGATGCGCTTGCCGGCCGGTTCGAGCAGCTGGAGCGCCTTCGAAGAGCAAATCGCCGATACGAACCTCGATTGCTCCGTCTCGACCCGCTGGTCGCAATTCTTCGATTACTTCCCCTCGCAGATCGATTATACGTACTGGGACGATCATTATCCGAACGAAGAACTCGTCACGGATCGCTAATTGTCCACAGAATCCACAGCTCGAACGCCCTCTAACTGTGGACTGAGCGCGAAGGGAAGACTCGGATTAGCCGTTAACGTGCGCGGGTCCGCGCGCAGCACGGCACCTTGCCGGTCCGCTGCTGCGGCGATCATAGCCGCGTTATCGGTGCAATATTCCAAGCGCGGAATCACCCCGGGGATGCCGCTTCTCGCGCTCCAGCGGCGAAACGCCGCCTGCAGCGCCGAGTTGGCCGCGACCCCGCCGGAGAGGACGGCCGCGCGATACGGGGCGAGCGGCGCAGCGCGTTCGAGACGATCGACGAGCACGTCGACGACCGCCGCTTGGAAGGACGCCGCGACGTCGGCCTTGGAGGCCCGGCGACCCGCGTCGCTATCCAAAAAATACCGGACGGCCGTTTTTACGCCCGAGAACGACATGTCGAGGCCGCCGTCCGCCCGATGACGAGGAAAGGCATAGGCACTTGGATTTCCGCTGCGGGCTAAGCGGTCGATTTGGGGGCCGCCGGGGAATGGCAAATCCAGCAGCCGCGCCGTTTTATCGAACGCCTCACCCGCGGCGTCGTCGCGCGTCCGCGCGATAACGCGCATGTCGCGCGGCGAGTCGACGTGGACCAGTTGCGAATGACCGCCGGAAACGAGTAGGGCCAAGAACGGATATTCGGGTTCCGAGTCGCTTTCCAAGAAGCCGGCGAAAATGTGGCCGTGCAGGTGATTGACGGCATAGAGCGGTTTCTGCGCGGCAAAGGCGAGCGCTTTTGCGGAAGCGACACCGATGACGAGGCTGCCGATGAGGCCGGGGCCCGCCGTGACCGCGATACCGTCGAGCTGCGCGAGCGAGGTGCCGGCACGTTCGAGGGCATCTTGAACCGCCGCGCTCAGCAGAGCCAAATGCTGACGGCTGGCTATTTCGGGCACGATACCGCCGAATTTCGCATGGAAGGCATCTTGATTCGTCGAGACGTTGGCCAGTACGGTGCGGCCGTCGCGAACCACCGCGGTCGCGGTGTCGTCGCAGGACGTCTCGATTCCGAGCAGGAGCATGACGCGAAGTTCGCTAGTTGCGGCGCACCGACTCTTCCCGAGAGCCGGTCGAGGTCGACGCGCTGCCGGCTGCGGCCGCGTTCACGCCTGCCTAGCAGGGCGCCCTGCTTAGAAGTGCGCGTCGGATAGGTCGTCGACGGTCCGGCGACCGGTGCGGCACAGGTCGCCGTTTCGATCCCGTCGCCGACGACGAGCGGCATCTGGGTCCCCGCCGTAACGGCGGCGTCCTTCCCGTGATGGAAGTAGTTGTACACCCCGGCGGCCGTGCCGATGTAATAGGGAATGTAGCCGAGTATGCCTGGTGCGTCGCTGCTTCCGGCGCCGACATTTGCGAACGATTGTCCGTTCGTGCCGGGTACGAAGGCGACCGGCACGTGCGTTCCGTCTACGAGCGCCAGAAAGCGCGCGTCGAGAACCAGGTAACCGGAATGGCCGTTGCTCTTCGAATGATCGAGCACTTCGATGAGACCCACGCCTTGCGTGCCGGCGGCAATGAGCTGCGTTCCGAGTGCGACGGGGGCGACGGTTTGAAAGCGGAAAATTTCGCCCGGCTTCGCGATCTTCGTATCGATCGTCGCCAGCAGCGACACGTTTACCGTCGGACATGCTGGAAGCGGCTGCGCGGCCAGCGGCGTGCCGAAGGTCACCCAAGCTGCAACTGCAAGCGTACGTAGGCAGCCCGCTCGCTTCCGGGAAAAGCGTCGCATCGAACCTATCCTCTCAGATGTGCGTCCAGCCAGGATAGCCAGAGAGCGTAAAGTTCGCGTACCCGAACGACGTCGCTTGGATAGTGTCCGCCGACCGGAATGGCGACGAACTTCGCCGCAACGTGGTTATCGGTGAGCGCGTGGAACATTTCGTACGATTGCGTAATGGGGACGCGAACGTCGGCCGTATCCGAAACGATCAGCACGGGGCAACGCGTCTGTGCGGCATACGTAAGCGGCGATTGAGCCACGTAGTCGCGCATGTTGTTGCCGACATACGGCGAGCCCCTAAACGCGAACGCAACTTGGACGTTTCCGTCGCCGAAATCGTACATGTCGACCCAGTTGTTGACGGCGGCTCCCGAAATCGCCGTATTCCAAACGTGGTAATGCGTCATCAGCCAAGACGTCATGTAGCCCCCGTAGCTCCAGCCGGTAACCGCGACACGGCGCTTGTCTACGAACCCCTTGGCTTCGACCGCAGCGAGCCCCGCCATGACGTCGCGCCCGGGCCCGGCGCCTGCATCCATGTAGATCGCGCGCGCAAAAGCGTTATTCGCGTTGTCGCTGCCGCGATAATTCGGTTCGAAGACGACGTATCCGCGCGCTGCCATCAGTTGTTGGAGGAATGCGAAGGTAACGGTCGAGGCCGAAGTCGGTCCGCCGTGCACGTACAGCACGAGCGGATAGATCTTCCCCGCTGCAAAGCCGGGCGGATACGTCAGTACGCCGTCTTCGGCAAAGCCGTCCGGTCCATCGTAGCGAATTTCTTCAACCTGACCGAGATCGAGGGCCGCGACTTCATGATTGACGTCCGTCAGCGGTTTGGCAGCAGCCGCGGCCGCGCCGAGGTACCATAGTTCTGAGGGATGGTGGGGTTGTGCGCCGACGAACGCGATCGCGCCGTCTCGGCCGGTCGTAGCATCGAGCCAAAAGAATTGCGCCGGGTTGACGTCCGCGGTATCGATGCGTCGCGACGTACCGTCCGTAGACAGCAGCCAGATAGCGTTTCGCGCACCGTCGTGCGCGCCGACGAGAAGCGCGCTGCCGTCAGCCGTCCATTCCGCGCGCACGACGTTCCGGTCCAGAGTCGCCGAAATGTCGCGTCCCGGGCCGCCGGCGGGCGTGGTAAGGAAGACGGCATTCTCGTTATTCGGATCGTCGTTGCGGTTCGCGAGATAGACGATGCGTTTGCCGTCGGGTGCGAAGGCCGCGAAGCCTTCGAAGCGCGCGTGACCCGTCAACCCGTGAACCGCTTTCGTCGCGACGTCGAGAAGCATGATTTGCGAGCGGTAGGCGTCGCCGTCGCGCGTATCGGGAACGCGCGTGAACAACAGACTCTTCCCATCGGGCGACCATGAGAGCGGGGACGCCGGCGGTGACGGCGGATAACTCGTCGCGAGGCTCCACTTACCCTCGGTAAGCCGGAGCGCGGGACCGCCGTTACGGCGCGCGAGCCAAAGGTGCGAGGGCGGATCGATCGACGTCGCCAGATAGTCGTTGTTACCGGAAGAGAAGAAGTCGTGATGCGCCTTGACCGCCGCAGCATCCGGCGCATCGTCCCGCGTTACGTAGGCGAACGCTTCACCATCGGGACGCCAGGCGTACTGCTGGACGCCCTCGTGCGTGCGAGTAATTTGCCGCGCGTCGCCGCCGCCCAGGGGCAATAGAAAAATCTGCGGATGCTTACGGTCGTCGTCGGCGAGGAAAGCGACCTCGCCGTCTGTCGGCGACCAAGCGGGTTGCGCGACGCCATGCCTGCTTTGTGTGAGTTCGCGCCGTGCACCGCTCGCGACGTCCACGATGACGAGCGCGGTCAGCGACGTATCGCCCGCGATCACGCGGTGCGTTTCGACATAGACGATGTTTTTTCCGTCGGGCGAGATCGCCGGACTCGCCAGGCTCGCGATCTTCGCGATATCGCCCGCCTCTATCGAACGCGCCGAAACGGGTGCGGCGACGGCGAGCGCCACGGCAATGAAGAGCAAGCGCAACATCGTCGCGCGGTTAGCGCTTGTGGCGCCCGCAACCTCCGGCCCGAACCCTGCGCGACACGGCTTCCTAGGAACGCGGTAGAAGACGGATCAACAACGACCGCTGACTCGCTGAAAGGATACTGTTTGCGTCGCCCCTCGGTTCGTTCTCCCGCCTTGCTTGAATTACACCGCGTCAGCGTCGTCCGCGGAGGGCGGCGCGTCTTACATGACGTTTCGCTCAGCCTCGAGCGGGGCGAGCGCGTGGCGATCCTGGGGCCCAACGGCTGCGGCAAATCGACGCTGCTCAAGTTGCTGACGCGGGAACTCTATGCCGTCAAGTCGCGCGACAGCTTCATACACATTCTCGGACGCGAGCTGTGGAACGTGTCGGAACTACGGCGCACGTTCGGCATCGTGACGAACGACCTCGCCACGGCCATCGCCGGTGCCGGCAGCGTTGCGGACGTCGTCGCCTCCGGATTCTTTGCGAGCTACGGCTTGAGCAGGCAGCACGAAGTCGACGACGGCATGCGCCGGCGCGTGACGGAAATACTGCAAACGCTCGATATTGCCGTGCTTGCCGAGCGCAGCGTTGACGAATTATCGTCCGGCCAGGCAAGGCGCGTGCTCGTCGCACGCGCGCTCGTCTCGGAGCCCGCGTCGCTCGTTTTCGACGAACCTGCTGCCGCGCTCGACATGCACGCGCGGCGCGACCTATTCGAACTGATGCGGCGCTTAACCCAGCTCGGCCGTGGACTGGTTATCGCAACGCACGATTTCGGCGAAATCGTGCCGGAGATCGAACGCGCAATCTTGCTGCGCGAGGGCCGCGTCGTCGGCGACGGCCCGCTTGCAGAAATGCTGCAGCCCGCACGGCTAAGCGACCTGTTCGACGTCCCGGTCGGGCGCTGCGCCCACTGCGGTGCGGTCGACTTCGCTAGGGAAGTACCGCGCGCCGGATAGGCAAACGATTAGTTCGGACGCTGCGCGAGCAGCGGCGCGATGAAGCGTGGCTCGACGCTGCCGAGAGCGAGCAACGCCGAGTTGAAGCGCGCCAGGTCGAACGCGCTTCCGAGCCGCGCGCGTTCGCTTGCTTCGCAGCTGCGGATCGCTTCGAGTCCGACGAAATACGATGAAAGTTGATCGTGCGAGAGCTGCAGCCGGTGCCATTTCGTCTGTGCTTCGGAGCGCTCTTGAAAGGCCTCCCGCTCGAGCAGATCGTCGGCGCGCGCTTCGGTAAGATCGCCCGTATGGTAAGCGGCGTCGAGCATGGCATTTGCCTCTTCGCGCAAGCGCCACTTTAATTGGAAGAGACGCAGCCGCGGGTCGTTCCGGCCGAACCCCGCGTCCAGCATCATGCCCTCGCCATAGACGGCCCAACCTTCGGCAAAGGAGCCGTTCGCGAAGACGCGCCGCACCAGTGACGGGTTCTCATCGTTGTAACGAAATTGAACGTAGTGACCGGGTACCGCTTCGTGAATCGAGAGCAGCCGCATCTCATAGTCGTTGAAGTCGCGCAGATACGACGCTACGCGAGCGTTACTCCAAGTCGCCGGAACCGGGTCGATATAGTAAAACGATTCGGCCAGCGGCGTGTATGGGCCGGCCGGATCCAGGCTCGCTCCCGAGAAACCCGCCATGAAATCCGGCGTCGCTACGACGCGCAGCGTCGCGGGCTGGGGCAGGACGACGACGGGGCGCGCGGTGAGGAACGCTTCGGATTCGGCGACATCCGAAAGCGCCGTTTGCAGCACTTTCGTGCGCGTCGGATGGTCGTCCGCAAGACGGTTCAACACCCGACGTACCACGACGTCGACGGCGTCCGAGCGCGCTTCATCCGCAACGCGCCCGGGGAAAAACTGCCGATCGAGCGGCAACGCGAGCCGCAGCATCTCCGCGCGATTCGCATTGAAGTCGGCCTGCGCGGCGGCGACAAGGGAGGCGCGGCTCTGCGTCGTTCCGTCCGCAAGCAGCAGTTCCCGGTCGAAGATTGCCGCGCCGACGCGAGCGTTCCCGTTCGAGCGTGGCAACAACTCCGTCTTAAGGTACGTCGAGAACGCGCGCAGGCTTGCGAGCGCGCCCGGTAGCGCCGCTCCGATCGCTCGTTGCGTGGCCGGCGACGCGGCTCGGCTTTCACGGATCAAGCTCGCATAGAGCGCGAGGTTGCCCAAGTTTTCATCGATGGCTTGCAACGTCGCGACTCGCGGCGGGTGCGCGAGAGCGTGCTCGGCAGCGGTCACGATAGCGTGAATTTGGCGCAACCGCGGCGCGACGTGCCGCAAGCGCGCGTCGGGCGGCGCATAGTGGCGGCCGACGAGCAGATACACGGCATTGCCGAGCACCGTCGTGTAATACGTCGGGTCGTTACGCTGCGGATGGACCCGCGCGTCCTCGAACAATTCGAGGTCGATCCCGTCGACAAGTGCGGTCGCATCTGCGCGCTCGTCTTCGGACCCGGCGCCGCGCAAGAACGGCGCTAATCGAACGTGCCAACCGCGTAACCAGCGCACGCGTGCACTTTGCCCGGCCTCGGAATAATCGGCGAGGACGTCTTCACGCGAATGAATGCCGATCTGATCCGCGAACAACGGATCTCGCCGCTCGGATTCGCTAACGAATTGGGCAGCGAAGGGCGCGAACGAGCGCTTTGGAGACTGGTCGGCAGTCGAGCGGACGGCCCACGCGAATACCGCTAACAGCAATGCGCCCGCCGCCGCGATGCGCCGCACACCGTTCATCGCATCTTACGCCGGACACGCGCGATCGGTCGAGGATGCACCGAAGTTCGCTGCAAAATCACCGGAACCGCCGCCGGGCGTCACCGTCCACATGCCGCCGCTACGTGTAAAGTCTGCCTTGCCGCTTCTTGGGTGACGCCACACGCCGACCGCACGGGGATCCGATGCGCACCACGCAGCCGGGTTCTTCGTCATCCAATCGCCTAGCTCGCCGCCAAAGGCGTTCGGCACCACTTCGTAGGCGTACGTGACCACAGCGTGCGTCTTGTCACTTGCGGAAACGTCCGTCACCGAACGTAAAGTGGCGCGTGCGAGCGGTACGGTCCACGTTTCGCAGCGCGCGCAGGCTCCCTCGCTGTGGGCTACGGTCCAGTTATTCTCATGCGCGAACGTACGGCCGGCCGCATCGAGCGTGCAGACGGCGACTCTCGAAAAGAGGCCGGGCTGCGTATCTTTGCATTCGAGCCAATGTTTCGCGTAAAGAAAACCATTTATCGCATCGGCCTTCGGCGTGCGGGATTCGCCCACCCGAAAACTCAACGTTTGCACGGCATTCGGCATGGAAAACACGGTCGCGTCGAGCGCGGCCGTCGCCTCGCGCCCGGCGAGGCTCCCGCTCTTGCACCCAAAGAGAATAAATGCGAATAGACCGCCGGCGAAGATTAAACGACGAAGCATCCATTGCTGTTCGATGCGAGCGAGCGCCGTCACCTGGATGCGCGCGAAACCAGTCGGGTTGCCGATACACGTAGCGAGATGAAATTCGATGAGAACCGGGTGCCGGCGACGCGCAGAGTCCTGCTCGCGCTACTGTTCGTCGCGGCGACCCTCGGCATCGCTTTTGCGTCTCCGCAGCGCTCGACGCGTTCCGCCTTGCCGCCCGTCGCGCTGACGGTTCCGACGTTTGGTAAGCTCGGGAACGAGGCGGTGGGCACGCTCGTGCACGAGCTCTACGACGCCAAAGGGCTGTGGCGCGACTGTCCGGCCTCGATGTGCGAAGTCCGTAACCACGACTGGGGCTCGGACTCGTTGACCGAGACGCTCTTCCTGCGCTGGCGAACGACGCGCGATCCGGCGCTGCTTCCGTTTTTTGCGGCCCTTTCAAAAACGGAACGCTTATACGATGAGCCCTGTCGCGGCCGCCCTTGCACGCTCTGGAGCGACGTGCCGATGTGGGACTCGGTTGCGGCATCGCGCGAATACGAGGTGGCGCCTGAAAATTCGCTCGCGCTCGCTAAAGCGAAGGCCGCCTTCGACGCGGTCGAAGGATCGGACGCGTACGCCGCCGGCGCGTGTCCCTCGATCAGCTATCAGCGGCCGAACGGTCGCGGCGACCAGCTCAAGACGTTGGAGACCGATTCCAACGCCGTTAAAGCGGCGCTGCTGCTCTACGCTGCGACGCACGACGGTCGGTTCTTACGCGTCGCGATCTCGCGCTATGCGGCGATTCGGCGCTATTTTCTCGATCCGGAGATTCCGCTCTATTCGGTGTACGTCTTCGATGACGGCCGCAGCTGCGTGCAAATCCCGCACCGCTTCTTTGCGTCGGTGAACGGCAATATGATCTGGAACGGCATCCGGCTGCACGCAATCACGGGTCGTGGCGCATATCGCGACGACGCCGTCGCGACGGCGAGCGCGGTCGATCGTCATCTCTCCGATGCGGCCGGCGTCTTCAGCGACCTGCAAGCCGAGAACGACCTCGAAGAACCGCTGGTCGAAGCGATGTTCGAGCTCGCAACGCTCGAAAAACAAACGTTCGCGCGGCAATGGCTGCTGACGAGTGCCGCTGCGGCGTATTCCGCGCGCAAGGCCGACGGAACGTACGGGCGCTTTTTCGACGGGCCGCCGCCGGTGGGAATCGTCACCGCTTGGCAGACCAACGGCGGTTTGGCGGCCGAGATTGCGGCGGCTTCGTTGCAACCGCAGGGAGTCGTTGGCACGGACGGCTGGCGCGCTGCACGCTTCATTCCGTATGCCGTACACGAGTTGCCGGCGACGCTGCACATCACGGGCTCGGGCATCGCTCTGATCGGTACGATCGGTGAAATCTGTTGCCAGCCGGGCCACGCGCGAATCCTCGTGGACGGTGTTGAGACCGTCAACGGTATCGGAACGTGGCAGAATAAATCGAGTGCCGGACACAGCTTCCCCGACTCCGTTCTCTTCGCATGGCGCTGGCCGGCGGCAGGCAATCACGTGGTGACGCTCCTGCCCGGAGTCTACGATGCCAAAGAGGGCGGCACGTTCCTCGACTTGGCCGGCTACTTGGTGCGCTGATTCCGCGTTGCCGGTAAAATGCGTTCCGCTACACCCTTCGCGCGCGCTGCGCCGTGGCGCACAAAGCGTCGCCCGCCCGACGTGCCGCGATTCGGGATTACAGCTTTATGTCAACGTGCTCGTGTATCCGCCAGTCTGGCGAAGCGCCATCACCCCACCGATGCAGAATCCGGCGATCGCGGTTGTTACGTTTGCGTCCCGCGCTCGAAGCCAGTAGGCGGCCGCGCAAAGATCTCGATCGACCGTCGCTCAGTTTCGCAAACGGTAGAAAGATTCGAGGGTCGGAGGCCCCATCTCCATTCGGCGCATCAAATCGCGCGTACAGATCGAGTACGATTGTCGTGAACCCTTCCGCTGCAAAGCGCCGGGCTATCTCGCTGCTCGGCGTCGACGCCTCACAAGTGCATCGCCATCACAACTGACATCGATCTGCATGCGTATCTGCCTCCGCGACGTAAGCTCGGACAGATTGCCTGAGCCTCGAGCGTACGCCGAAAGCGCATGGCTTGGAGCCGGCAGTCTGCCGAGCGCACGCCCCGCTGTCGGCTAGTCGCCAATCGTTAAGACGCGTCGTGAAAAGCTGTCCCGAAAGCACTTACTTATGGGATTCCCGCCAGGCCTCCATGTTTGGTCAAGAAGCACACCTCCAGTCGATTACCGTCTGGATCTTCGAAAAACGTTGCATAGTAGCCGCCATAATCGGTCGGCCCATCGATCTCGCGTGCCTGAACGTCACGGAGAGCGGCCGTAACTAGATCGACGTGTTCGCGCGTGGGCGAACGGAACGCGATGCGATTCTGATTCGGAGAAAACTCAGAATCGACAACAAAGCCAAAGGATTCGTCATTTGCTTCCCATCGCGTGCGACGCCAAACTGGCTCAGCTTCGGTGAACGGCAACTCTCTCACACGCGAGAATCCAAACTCAGCAAGGAGTACGTCATAAAATACGAGCGCGCGAGCTCCGTCTCGGACCCGAAGGTCTACGTGGCTAAAGAGACCCTCCATGACGACGCGCCTTCGCTATCTCCTTCCAGTTGAGTTCCGGTAAAAGCTGACGACTCGACGCCGGTTTCTGAGAACAGGTCGTTGTGGGACTTGCAAGCCGCCGCCCCATATAAATCAGAGCTGCAAGAGATCATGTTAACTCTGTCATTGCAGAGAATCGAGCTATTGTGTATCGCCGCCGCCTTTGGACCGAGTCAGCGATGCGTCGCCCTCCGGATTTTTCAATGACCCAGAGGGAGGCGGCGCGCCTTAAGGCGTCCCCGGAACGAATCTACCCCCCAAAGTTCTGTCGCGTGCGCTTGCACGTTAACCGTAAATACTTACTGCGCCGCAGTCTCGAGATCACTGGCCCGCAGCAGCGGTCGCCGGAACAGCTCGCAATTGACCGGGTAATGCCGAGAACTCAGCAAGAGTATCGCCATCTTCCCCGACGACCTCGATCTCGTAACCCTCCCGGGGATTGTCGAACACCTCGATGATCGTCCCCCGTGTCCCGCGGGCGACGGAGCCGAGATCTTCGGTAAGCTCTACGATCTCATATTGCTTGAACTTCGGCATTATTTTAGTACCCGTGCGGTGGTCATCCGCGGAACGTCGGAGCCGGGTTCGTATATCCACCCGGTGCGTACGGTCGCCGGTCCTTTGGGACCTGTCACTGGAATGTCTACTCCAAATCGATCGCCGAATTCGTCTATCAGCCCCGGAGCCGCAGGCTGCTCTTTGAGGCCCTTCCGAATCTGACCGGCTAGGCCTTGCGCGTTACTTTGCTCGTATCCCAGGGCTGATTGAAAGACGCGTGCTTTATGCTTCCCATCCTTATGCTCGGGATTCAATGAGTAATTGGAGAGCTTATCCTCAACTCCGGTTGCTTTATCAGCGTTTGCCAGCGTGCCGCTCGGTGTTAGATGCGCCGAGTGTGCCGAGGTAATGCTATTTCCTTGCTTCGCGAAGGCTGCCTGATCAGCCGCATTTGACTGGTGGACGGCCGTGCCGATCGGCTTCGTAAGGCCGCTGAGGTCCGGCGCCGCATGTCCGGTATGCAGCGGCTTCGTCGACGTTTCCGCGGGCGTAATGTGAACGCTGTCTTTGATGCTGTGCGTTAAGGAAGCGGGATGAGCGGTGTGATTCGGGCCGACGTTGACGCGTTGTCCCGGATACGTAGTGTGCGTATGCTGCGGTGTCCGGTCGGCGACAGCGTTCGAAGGCGAGCGGCCTGCGACGGGGCTCGGCGCCGGGTGCGTATTCAGCTGGGCCTGCGTTGGCAACGTCTTCACGAAATCGGGATTGCTGTAGGGACTCCAGACATGGTCCGTCGCCTTGCCCGCCGAACTGCATTTGCTCGTGGGCGCCGATCGCAGTCGCCTGCTCGCGCGATAGCGGCTGGCCGCCGGCTGCGGCGAAGATGGCGCCGGCAGCGACGGTCCCAAGCGCTGTAACGGGATTGAGCTCCAGGGCGCTGGGAAGCGCGGCTTCAGCGCACTGCGCGGCTCCCCAAGTTGCCGCACCGACGCTTTCGATGGCGGCTCGATAGTCGTTGATGGACGTTGTAGCGCCGCTTTGCGTGAGCTGATCGCGGGGCATCGCCGGGCACGCCGTCCCGTCCGACACGGGTTTCTTTGCGTCGGGCGCAGTGAGCTGGTCGGCCGGTTGGATCCCTGTCGCTTGCATCGGTCCGATCGGGTTTGTTGACACGGCTAGAGCTCTCCGGCCGCTAATATAAAACCAAATTGTGATCAGAGTGTGTGCGAATAATGCCAAACCGTGCGTGTCGCGCGAAACGCGGTTCGTTTACTCGGTGGTGAAGACACGTGCGTTACCCCCGATTCTGCGGCGCGGCGGTCAGGGCAGAAGTTCGCGCAAGCGGAGCGTTACGGTGCGCACCGGACCGTCGGCGCGCGATGCGATGCCGTAGGTCCGCCAGGCGCCGACCGGCCCTTCGTTCGTGGCAGCGAAATCGGTACCGGAAAAGCGAGACGCCGGACGACCGTCGAGGGCCATGATGCGGTCGCCGACCTGAACTTTTGCCGCCGATGCCGGCGAGTCGGGAAGGACGTGCGTAACCACGAACGTCGCGTTCCGCGCCTTCTCGGCTACGATGCCGGAGCGATTGAAGGGACGTTGCCCGGGATGCGCAGCGAGCCGCAGCCATACAACTCCTCGGCCGTAGTCGAACGTCGCGATGAAGTCGTCGATCAGCGCCTCGCTGAGAATCGCCGCCTCGACCGTCGTCGCTTCCGAGCCGAATTTTGTCGGCGGAGCGTACTGCACGATCTCCGGGAAGTTTCCGATAGCGCCGATCGATACGTTTTGTCTGCTGATCCAGAGACCGTCGCCCCCAACCAGTCCGCGCCGCAATCTGGTCGCGAGAGCGGTGCGCTCGGCCCAATGGCCTTCGACGATCGTTCGGCCCGCGTTTCCGGTGTCCAGCATGCATAGGCCGGGATGGGCGGCGACGCGGCAGCGTGCCAGCGGCGCGTCCTCCGAGAACAGGAGCGGTACGCGCCTGCCGCTCGGAGTCGGGCGAGGCCGATTAAGCGGGGCCAGCGTTATGGTACGCGTCTCTGGATCGAACGTCGTCGCAAATCGCTCGAAGAGTTCGAGTCCGAGCCAGCCGGCCTTGGGCGGCCGCGGTCCGCGTTCCAGGCGCTGGAATCCGTAAGGAATGATTGCTGCGACCTGCTCTTCGATCACCGCGTCGCCGATCCGGATCTCGCGGACGCGCGCGAAGCGGGTCTTCAGAACCGTGGGGTCGGACCCGGTGCTGTGGGCGTTGCCGACCGGCACGACGCCCAGTCGACGCGCCGTCGCGGGCGTCAAGATGAAATGGCCGCCGGTATCGATTACAAACGGAAACGGACCGCGTCCGTTAAGCTTCACCTCGATGATGGGCTTCCAGCCGTCGAAGGCGTATGGCACCGTCGCAGCGCGTGCTCCCCGCAGGAGCCAGAAGTCGGCGGGCGGCTTCGGGCGCGCGAACGACGCCGCGGAACGCGGCGTCGACGCTTCAACCCGCGTGGTGCTCCATGTTTCGAACGATCCGTCCTCCGGATAATCGACGCGCTTCTGAAACGCGATCGCTGTCCCCGCGACGGTGCGCCAGTCGGAGAACCGGTCGACGACGTGCTCTTCATTGCCTTGCTCGACCGTTCGATCCAGCAAATGCGTCGAGCGGTCGATCCACATCGTGACCGGCGCGCCGCCACGCGGAACCGCCTGAAACACCTCGAACCTGCGTGCGCTCTCCGTGCGTGTTCCAAGGCTCCGAACGGCGGCGGCTTCGTCGTCTCGATGGCACCAGCCGCGCCGATTCAGCCAAGCGTTCGCGACAGCCAACGCGGTGGCGTCGGGAGCGCTGAGCACGTGGGATGCGCCCGAGTAATCTTGGGACCACGCGGTCGTTCCATCGAAGCCGTCGCCCTCGCGGATGAGCCCGCGACGCATTTCCTCCTTGAGGCGGCCGGATCGCGCGTCCAGGATGGTTGTGAAGCGGCCGGTCAAGCCGTCCGCGAATTGCACGCCGCGGATTTCGAGCGTCGCGAGACGTTCCCACCCGCCGCAGCCGCTGGCGCTGCGGAAGGCGGGGGGAAAGTCGTCTGCAGCCGGCGCCCCCGCGACGTCCGCTGCAGCGGTGACCAAGCAGAAGATCACGATCAAAAGACGCACATTATGATGATGGCGTCGCCTTAAGCCGGGAAGCTAGGACGGTTCGGCATCCATTGCACGGATCTGCGTTACGCCCCGACGGTATCGGTCCGGCGTGACGCCGAGGACGCGGCGGAACGAACGACTGAAGTGGCTCTGGTCGCAGACCCGTGGCAGCCGCGACTTCAGCGACTGAGCGAGTCGTCGACTCGAGGAGAAGTCGCCCCTCTTCGACGCGCAACTCGCGGAGGAAATCGCCGACGCCGACGCCGACGTGCTTGCGGAAGATGCGCCCCAGATGCGCCGGATGGACGTCTGTGAAGGCGGCGAGTTCCGTCAACGACCACGTCGAGCGGTGATCTTCACGTAGCAGCGCGCAGAGGTCGTCGATCCACGGCGGTTTCGACGGCGTCCTCGCGTGGTGTCGACGTCCCATCTCGGCCGCGACTTCGAGCACGAGACCCTGTATGGCCAGCGCGGACCATTGGTCAAGACAAGCGACTTCGGTTGCCAAGCGCGCTCCAAGAAGTCGCAACGCTGCACTTCGCACGTCGTAGGCGATCTCGGGCGAAACGTCGCCGAGCGCCATCTGGGCGTATGCATCGCTCGGAATCGCGACGCTGACGTACAGGCCGCCGTGGCTCGAATAGTCTCCGAAGTGCTGTTCGCGCGGCGTCCTGAAGATCGCGGTTCCAGGGCCGCATTCACGGGAGCGCGTTCCGAAGCGCTCCCGAAACTCGCCCGCCACCAGAACCACGAATCGGGCTTCCGCGTGCTCATGCCTCCCCTCTTGATAGCGCCGATGCCAGACGACGCGTCTGAGTCGCAGCGGACCTGCCGCTACGTAATCCTTCCGTATCGGTTTATTCATCGTGGATGGTGCGCCATTGATAGCCATGTACGGTATTTCAGTTCCACTCTCGAATGACACGGGTTTGCGCCGCCGGATGCGATGCCCCGGACGAAGCGCGGAGTCGGTGGCCGCCAGTCATCGGCGCCCGTGCGACCTAGAACCCGACCGTTCCCTGATCCGCGTCTGAGCGCGCTCTTCAAGAAGTGATGTTCGCGGCGGAAACCATAGATGCGGCTTATTCTTCCGCCGCAGTACGCGACATTCGCGGTCGTCTTGCGCGAAAGATATCGCCACGAACGTCAATGGAATGCACAGCAAGAACACGAGGAACGAGAAGCTGGATAGCAGCGGCGAACCGTGACTACTGAGAACCGCGTCGATTCCGCCGAACAAAAGCGTGACAACCGTTGCCAGCGCACCGGCAAGTTTAAAATAGCGGTTCGGTACCCACCCATCGTAGCGCGTATTCATGTCGACACCTCGTAATCGAAATTTTATTTAGACTTCAAAATCGGACGCGGGACTCCCGTGATCACGTGCGCTTCAATAAAGCATACGATCGTCGGGAGAGGACGAGTGGAAGAGACGAGACGGCAGAACGACCGCGAGGACTCCAAGCCAGTCCCGAGGAGTCTGCACGAAAAGCCTTGGGCCGAGGGCACCTATCGTACGCGTCGCGCGGCGACGGGAGATCCGAGATATCGCGGAAACTGGGGCGGAGTCGCAGATTCCTTCGATGAAGGCAAGCGCCGTTCGCGAATAGCGAGCCGTCGTGTCGGTTTCGGTGACTTCGGTGTGGCATCTTCCCTTACGTGCTTGGCAGAGTGAAGCGTTTGCCGGCTGGCAGCGTTCGCGTCCGTCCGACGCTCTGTTCGTCGCGACGCCCGGCGCCGGCAAAACGCGTTTCGCTACGCGGCTCGCGCACGCGCTGCTGGCGGAAGGAAGCGTCGCCCGAACCCTCGTCGTCGTTCCGCGGGAGCATTTGAAATCGCAATTTGCGCGCGCGATGGCCGGGGCCGGGATTCAGCTCGACCATCGTTTTCGAAATGCCGACCGCGCGCTGGCAAGCGATCTATCCGGTGCCGTCGTGACGTATCAGCAAGTTGCCGCCGCTCCGCAACTGTTTGCCGGCTTAACGCGCGTTGCGACCCTCGTCATTCTAGATGAAGTGCATCACGCGGGCGAAGAAGCAACATGGGGCCAAGCGCTGCGCGAGGCTTTCGGCCGGGCCCGTTTTCGCGTGGCGCTCTCCGGTACGCCGTTTCGCTCGGACGGAAGTGCGATACCATTCGTGTCATACGAGCGGGGCGTGTGCGTCGCCGATTTTTCCTACGATTACGCGCGCGCGCTGCGGGAGGGCGTGTGCCGTGCGCTCGTCTTCCCGCTGCATGGCGGCGAAGCCGAGTGGGTGAGCCGCGACGGCACCGAGATGCGGGCGAACTTCGACGAGCTGCTCGAGCAGCGACACGCGAGCGAACGGTTGCGAACCGCCCTCACGCAGCCCGCGTGGCTTGGTGACGTGTTGGAGAAGGCGCATCACAAACTCTTAGAAGCTCGCGCTCTCGGGCATGACGACGCGGCCGGCCTCGTCGCTGCGATGAATCAGAGTCACGCTCGCTTCGTCGCCAATTTGCTCGAACAGCGTGTCGGCATTCGGCCGGAAATCGTCGTCTCCGACCTCGACGGTGCGGCGCGTCGCATCGCGTCATTTTCGCGCTCTAATGCGCCCTGGATCGTCGCCGTCCACATGATATCGGAAGGCGTCGATATCCCGCGCCTGCGCGTCGGCGTCTTCGCGAGCAACGTCGTTTCCGAACTCTATTTCCGCCAGTTTTGCGGCCGCTTCGTGCGCACCGGCGCGGACGTGGGATCGTCTCGCGAGGCGTATGTCTACCTTCCCGACGACGTGCGGCTACGGGTGCTCGCCGCCCGTATAACGGACGACGTCCGGCGCGGGCTACGCGCAAAAGCCGAGCGGGAAGAAGGGGCGCTCGAGCTTGCCGCGCCGCAGCGTGGAGAGCGCGTGCCGGGTGCCGGCGCATTCGCTTCGATCGCAGCCACCGCTCGTGAAGGGCGCGTGATCGATTTCGGTCCACTCTTCAACCCGGCGGCTTTTTTGGCGCCCGCTGGCGAAGCGGCCGTCGAAACGGTGGCCGCCGAACCGGCGGGCGAAGAAATGCCGCTCGTCACGCACGCCGAGCGGCGCGACGAGTTGCGACGCGAATTGCGCGGACTCGTCTCGCGCGCCAGCAGCGCGTTCGGGGTCGATCACAAGCGCGTTCATGCAACGCTCAACGAACGCTTCGGCGGCTCGATCGCTACCGCAACGGTGGCGGCGCTCGAGCGGCGGCGCAAACTCTTGCACGTGTGGCTCGAGCGGCGCGTTTATGACGGGTTACGGTAACGTCCCGCTCTGGGTATTCCTCTCATCATGAACGATCGCTTGAACGCACCCGTCGAGCCGCACGATGACGGCACCGTACAACATGAGCCGCTCTATCAGGAACCGAGCGAAGGCGTTGCGCTCGGTGACGTGCCGGCGTCCGTCCCGGCATTCGTAGACGACGAAGCCGCCGCTCGAGCCGCGCCTCGTTAAGGAGCCGTCGCGCCGCTCGCGTCGGTTACAGGCGCGATTAAGGCGTGCTGCCGGCCGACCGGCTCGAAGCCGAGGCGCAGGTAGATCCGCTCCGCCGCATCGTCGCGAGCCGCGACGATAACGACTCGGGTTCCGGGCCTGCTGGAGAGCGTCTCGCCGACCCCGACGTTGCACAGCGCGCCGAAGAGTCCGCGCCGCCGGAAGGCCGGCTGAGTGATGGGCGTTACGAATCGCGCCCACAAGTCATCCGCGTATAAGCCGGCGAACGCGAGCAGTTCGCCATCCGCAAATGCGCCCCAAAACCGGCAGCGTCCCCGTTCGGCGTCGGCCCGGTACAGTTGAAACCGCCACGTGACGAAGTCTGCCTGCGATGGCTGTCCATCGGCCGAAACTTGCTGCCGCTCGAGCGCCGCCGCCGCCGGCCAATCGGAGGGCCGATCGAACTCACGTATGTGAGCGAACGACCCCTGTCGCCGAGGCGGGCGGCGCACGGCAAAAACGGTCGAACATCCGTATTCGAACGATTTTGCGGCCGCCGGGGGCTCCCGTAGCCTTTGTCCGGCGGTTTCCCACACGACGACCCTGCGCTGCGCGCGCCGGCCGGCGAATTCGCCGGCGTGGCGCGCTATCCAGCTTGGGTACAGCGCCGGTTCCGGTTCCCGATCGAGAACGAGACAATTCGCGAACCAATAATCCGGGCACCCGGGTGCGGCGACGACCGTGCAGCCGGCAATCTTCGTGCGCAGGGCGATCGACGCTAGGACCAGTGCATCGGTCGCCGTCGCCGGCAGCGTCGGCACGTTACACCCGGCGCCGGACGCGATCCCGCAGCTCGGCGATGAACTCGTCGACCGAGACGGGTACCCGCTTAACGTCGTTCCCGCGCTCGTTCGGTGTGACGGTGTCCGCCTCGACCTCGCTACGGCCGGCGACGAGAATGTACGGCACTTTCTGCGTCTTCCAGTGACGGATTTTGTAGCCTAGCTTTTCATTCGATGCGTCGACTTCGGCGCGGAAGCCGGCGGCTCGCAGGCGATCTCGAACGGCCGTGGCGTATGGTAATTGATGCTCGGAGATCGGCGCGACGACGGCTTGCACGGGCGCAAGCCAAGTCGGAAAGGCACCCCCGAAATGTTCGATCAAGACACCGAAGAAGCGTTCCAGGGAGCCCGCGAGCGCGCGGTGGATCATCACCGGCGTGTGGTCGGCCCCGTCGCTCCCGCGGTAGCTCAAGTCGAAGCGTTGCGGCATATTGAAATCGACTTGAACCGTACCGAGTTGCCACGTCCGGCCGATGGCATCGTGCACGTTGATATCGAGCTTCGGTCCGTAGAACGCGCCTCCGCCGCGGTCGATATCGTAAGCTAAGCCACGCGACTCGAGCGCCTTACGGATCGCTTGCTCCGCGATGTCGTCCGTATCGGCTCGCTGCGCGGCATCGCGCGTCGAGAGAAAATACTCGACGCGCTCGAAACCGAAGGCGGTAATCATCCGCAGCGCTTCGTCCGCCGTCTGCTCGAACTCCGATTGCAATTGTTCGGGCATGCAGAAGAGGTGCGCGTCGTCTTGCGTAAAACCGCGAACCCGCGTTAGGCCGTGCAGCACGCCGCTACGTTCGAAACGATAGACCGTTCCGAATTCTGCGTAGCGCAGCGGCAGATCGCGATACGAGCGGCCCCGGCTCTTATAGATCAAGATATGGCCCGGGCAGTTCATCGGTTTCAACCGAAAGCGCTGCCCTTCAACCTCGATCGGGCCGAACATGTCGCTAGCATAGTTTTCGAGATGGCCCGACTTCTCATACAGCCGCTCGTTGACGACGTGCGGTGTGACCACTTGTTGGTAGCCGCGCTCGGCGAGGCCCTCACGGATAAAGTTCTCGATGACATTCCGAATGACGGTGCCCTTGGGATGCCAGAAGACGAGTCCGCCGCCCGCGTCATCTTCGATCGAAAACAGATCGAGCTCGGCACCGAGTTTACGATGGTCGCGTTTGCGCGCTTCTTCTAGCTGGAGCAGATACGCATCCAGCTCGAGTTGCGTATGCCATGCGGTTCCGTAGATGCGTTGCAGCTGCGGATTACGTTCGTCACCGCGCCAATAGGCGCCGGCGACGCTCGTTAATTTTAGCGCGCCGATCTGCCCCGTCGTCTTCGCATGACCGCCGCGGCAGAGGTCCGTAAATGCGCCGATCGTATAGAGCGTGATCGGTTCGCTCTCCGCAATGGCGTCGGCCAGCTCTACTTTATAGCGATTGCCGGCAAAGCGCTCGCGAGCGATCTCGCGCGATACGCGTTCGCCCGTCATTTCGTAATCGGCGCGAACGATAGCGTGCATACGCTGCTCTAGGCGTGCTAAATCTTCGGGCGTGAACGGTTCCGCTCGCTCGAAATCGTAATAGAAGCCGTTTTCGATTGCGGGACCGAGCGTCGGTTTCGCCTCGGGGAACAAATCTTGTACGGCGTACGCGAGCACGTGCGCCGCCGTGTGGCGCAGTTCGTCGAGCGGGACGCGATCGTCGTGGGGCGGAGCGGAAATCATCGCGCCGTCTTGGCGGCGGGTGAAACGCCCGCCTCTGCGAACAGCGGGCGATGCACCTCAAGAAAGGCATCGGTGTCGCGACCGCAATCGTACGCGAAGGCCGGCTCTTGCTCGGACGCCGCATCTCGGTATACGGCAACGGGCTGTGGCAGACGCCGGGCGGCAAACCGGATCGCGGTGAGAGCCTCGCTGCCGCGGCCTGCCGCGAAACCTATGAAGAGACGGGCCTGATCGTCTCCGAGCCGCGTGAGATCGCGCGCCAATCCGACGACTTTCCGGAGATCGGGTATCGCTACGTAACGGTCTTTTTTGCCGTTCGGTGCGAGCGCGGCGAACCTGAGAATCGTGAACCGGATAAGTGCGAAGGCTGGAGTTGGCATCCGCTGGACGCCCTTCCGAAGGATCGCTTCGCCATCGACGAAGCGACGATCGCCGCGATCCGGGCCTTCGTCGATGGCGACGGGGTCGGGCAGGCGCTCCGCGTCCTGATGCGAGCGCAGACATTCCTTTCGCTCGCGACCGTAGACGAAGCCGCTCATCCGAACGCAAGCTACGTACCCTACGGGATCTTGCAGGGCAAGGTCGCGTTCGCGGTCAGCGCTCTCGCGGCGCACGCTCGACATCTCGCGGCCCGTGAGACCGCTTCGTTCGTGATCGTCGGTGAGCCCGCGGTCGATGCGTACGCGCGCGTCCGGCTGACGGTGAACGGCGCGGCTCGAAAGGTCGAGGGCCGGCTCGAAACGGAAGCGGTTTGGGACTCGCTCGCGCAGCGTCACGGCGCGACGGTCGCGATTCTGCGTAACCTCGGCGATTTCTCGGTGTATGCCGTGGAACCCGAGTCCGCGAGGCTGGTGCTCGGGTTCGCTTCGGCATACGAGGTGGCGCCGGATGTCCTGACTCGTGCACTACGAGCCTGAGCGCTCCCTAGAGAGCGTCTAACGCGAACGCTCTAAAAGTCGTACTCCAACTGTGTACAGACGTACTTGAAATCCATGGGCACCGTCGGCTGCACGCGATTCGCGAAGCGTTGCTCGCATTCACACCGCCTAAGCCGCCGACCGTATTATTTGCGATCGTTCCCAAGTACCATTGCCCGTTTGATGCTCGTCGACATACTGCACGGAAACGAACGGCGCGTAGTGCGTCTGCCGGAAATCTTGTAGGTCGCATCCGCGTACTGCAGGTTTGCGAGGTTGTAGAAGGAGTAGTTCTCAAAGTGAGCGCCAAGCGGGCCCGCGCTTACGTTGAGATACGCGTGTAGCGCGCCGCCGGTATCCACGAGCTTGGGACCCGCGGCGTTACTGGCTGGGATGCTGGTCAGGAGCGTCCTTCGTTGGAACGCCGAATCGGTGCGGTTTTCGAAGGCGATGATGCGCGAGACTGGACCGTACCTGCGGCACGATTTTACCGCTGACGTCGATGCCTTGATAGGAAGCGGGCTTGATGCGCGAATCGGACGCCCGCATCCACAGAAAGTTGAAGACCCGGTCGCCGACGGTCGCATCGAGTCCGGAAGTGTGGTAATTTGCGTAGGCTTAGTCGAATGTGTTTTAGCGAAGGTCGGCAGCGTATTATCGAGTTTACCGTTTTTCTGCGGATTCGGACCGTTGATGCCGAACGGGTACCACTAGCACCTTAACCTTAAGATTGTATTAAGCCGCCGCGTTAACCGCGCTCCGATGACGGCTGAGGCGCGATGTCCTTCTTGTTGTCCGCCGAGGCGGAAGTGCGCGCGCGTGGCGGCGGCGACGGTTTCGCACCGTCTATACTCCTTCACGTCGTCTTAATGAGGACTGCGCCGGAAGCTCTAGGCGCTGCAGTAGTAAAATGATTTAATATTCGCCTTACATGGAATACTTAACTTAGCCGATAATGTTTAACTTAGCGGACTACGTTTCGGTTTGTGTGTCGTTTCATTTCCATCGACGCCAGCACGGTTACATTTATGAAGGCGGTCGCGTCCGCTTGAAATGCGAACGGTAGTAAGTAAAGATTACCAGACAGCTGCGTCGAGCGCTGGGAAGGCTGCGCGGTGCGGTTGAACAGGCGATACACCACATTTCCGCGCTTACGAGCGAGGAGCTATTCGTGATCAAGCGATTCGTAGTTGCGGTGTCCTCCGCTGCCTGTCTCCTGGCGCTTTCGCTCAACAACGGCGGCGGCGCAACGGCGGACCCGTTGAGCGTTCGCGCGCCGGTTCATGCGACGCTGGCCGAATTCGCTCGCACGCGCACGCGCCCGTCGAACGAACGCTTCGTCCCACGGGCATGGTTTTCGCAAGCGGCACTTACGTTGCGTGGGCGCTCCGCAGTTCCGTACGCGCTCTACGTTTCGGCGATCGAGCCCAGCGGCGCGGGAGTCGTCGATATCTTTGCCGCCGGCCGCAGCGGCGCTCATCCGCCGCTTATCGGACAAGTAACCGGATTAAATTCTCCCTCGAACATCGCGATCGACCTGCACGGAACGCTCTACGTGTGCCAAACGAATGCCGGGGCGCCCGTGCTGCTGTTTCCACTTGGAGCGAAGACGCCGTCGCTCGCGTTACAGACGCTCGGGAATCTGCCCGTCGCCGTTGCGGTTTCGCCGGCCGGTACCGTCTTCGTTTCGACGGCAAACGCAAACGGGCTCTCAGCCAAGATACTCGTTTATGCACCGGGCAAGACGCTGCCGGCAAAGCAGTTTTCGAGTCTCGCCGGTGACGCCGTCGGCGCGCTACAAACCGACGAGCACGGGAACGTGTATTTTGCGGGCGACTTCATGGGCGCCGGCAATTATATCGGAGAAGTATCGACGGCGGGAGCCGGACGGAGCCTGCTCAAACTATCTGCGCCGGCGACGGGACTCGAACTCGATCGGGCCGGGAACCTGCTGGCACAGACTTCTGCCCTCGGCATATACGCTCACGAAAGCGGGCAGCTGTTGCGTACGCTGAGCGAGGGCGGGGCACAAAGTATTAGCTTCGACGTCAGTGAGGGCAGCATCTATACGGCGACCGGCACGATCCGGCAATACGCCTATCCTTCGGGAGCGCTGCTCCAAACGATTACGACCCTGGCTGCCGACGAGACCTTCGGCATCGCTACGAGTCCACCAGCTCCGCATGGCCGCTCCTGGTAGCAAGAACGCGGGTAACGTTCTCGAAAACCGAGGCAGCAGTGTCAATACAACACGATGTCGATTCCGGCCGGCAAGCGCGAACGCGGGCGCTGAAGCGCTTCCCGGCGCTGCTGCTCGACCGGGACGCGCTCGAGCGATTCTTGCAACGTGCAGAACTTCTCATGCCACCGGGCGACATCTCGATTGCCCTCTCCGTACGTGACGGGGAGACCGCCCGGACGTTCCCTTCACTGCGCGATCTCGCAGCGGATCCGGATCTTCCGACACGTTTGGGCAACGTCGATATTTCGGTCGTGCGAACTGAAGGCACCCGGATCACGCATGAATTGCATTTGCAAGACGACGATGGCCGCGCGACGCTCCTTGCGCTCGGCGACGAATCGTGGGCTTACGGTGCGCTCGGCATGCTCTCGGAGCTAATGGCAATTTACGCTCGCCCCCAGCAGCTGCGGCAGCCGGCGTCGGCGTTGACGTTGAATTGCTTTGTCTGTGGCTTTTCGCTCGCGGTCGTGCTGGCAGCAGGCTTGCAGCGAGGTTTGCCTGCGGCCCTGGCGGCGGCTCTCGCGTGCGGTGTAGTGTGGTTTCTGCTCGACATGGCGCTCGCCGAGCTGCGACTCGCGCTCACACCGCGTCCGCCGAAGCCGCTTACGATCGAGATCCGCTCGCAACGCGGTGATTCGCATACGCGGGCGAGCCTCGCGCGGCTCTGGATCGTCATGCGGCTCTTGACGCTTCCGATTTGGCTCGTCGTCGGCTACATCGTGCTTTCCATAGTCGTGCCTCACGTCCCGAAAGTTTGGTAAGGACGCGTCGTTCGACGCTCGCAGGCTTAGCGGCAGCGTTATTGGGGGTTGCAATGGCGTTCGCGACGCCCCCGTCCCGTGCGCCCGCGGCTGGGGCGCGCGTCGTCTCACCGGTGCTCTACACCGGGATGCATTGGCGAAATATCGGTCCGTTCCGGGGCGGACGTGCGCTCGCCGTTATGGGCGTCACGGGCGATCCGAATCGGTTTTATTTCGGCGCCGTCGGCGGCGGCGTGTGGACGACGGGAAACGCGGGCCGGACGTGGACGCCGCTGTTCGATAAGGAGCCCGTCTCTTCGATCGGCGCGCTCGCCGTCGCGCCGAGCGATCCGAAGACGTTATACGTCGGTACGGGTGAGTCCGACATGCGTTCCGACATTATTGCCGGCAACGGTATGTACGCGTCGAGCGACGCCGGGAGGACCTGGAGGCATATCGGCCTTACCGGCTCGCGCCAGATCGCCCGCATCGTCGTCGACCCGCACGATCCGAGCGTGGTGTACGTTGCGGCGCTCGGCGATGCGTACGGGCCGAGTACCGAGCGCGGCGTCTTCAAGTCGCGCAACGGCGGAGCTTCGTGGCAACGGATACTCTTCGCGAACGCGGATACCGGTGCCGTCGATCTGGCGCTCGACCCGCACGATTCGCGCATCCTCTTCGCGTCGCTCTGGCAAACCCGGCGTCCGCCGTGGAGCGTCTATCCGCCCTCGAACGGCCCGGGCAGCGGCCTCTATAAATCGAGCGACGCGGGAGCGACGTGGAGCCACGTCGGCGGCCTGCCCGTAGAGGGCCTCGGCAAGATCGGCATTGCCATCGCCGCATCGCACGCGCGCCGCATGTACGCTATCGTGGATGCGAAGCGAGGTGGACTCTACCGCAGTGACGACGCGGGCGCTTCGTGGACCCTCGTCGACCGGGAAGCGCGCATCTGGGGCCGCGGCTGGTACTTCTCTCACGTCGCGGTCGATCCGCAGAACGCCGACCGCGTCTACGTTTCCAATACGTCGCTGTATCGTTCCGACGACGGCGGTGCGTCGTTCACGGCGATTAAGGGCGCGCCCGGCGGCGACGATTATCATATGCTGTGGATCGACCCGGCGGCTCCCGAACGAATGATTCTGGCAGGCGACCAAGGCGTCGTCGTCAGCGTCGACGGTGCCACGACGTGGAGTTCGTGGTACAACCAGCCGACGGCGCAGCTCTATCATGTTGCGACGGACGGCGCTTTTCCATACCGCATCTACGGCGCGCAGCAGGATTCCGGCGCGCTGACGATCGAGAGCCGCAGCTCCGGTCGCGGCATCTCTTCGCGCGACTGGTCGCCGCTGGCCGTCGGAGGGGAAAGCGATTACATCGCGCCCGATCCGCTCGATGACAACATCGTTTACGGTGGACGCGTCGAGCGTGAAGATCTCCGCACGCACATCACTGCGAACCGCTCGCCGACGCTTGCCGCTCCGAGCTTATGGCGCTCGGCGTGGACGTCACCGCTCGTTTTTTCGCAAGCCGATCCGCACCGGCTCTACTTCGGCCATCAACGCGTTTTCGAGACGTCCGACGGCGGCGCAAGTTGGCGTACGATCAGTCCCGATCTCACGCGGCCGAGCCCCGGCATTCCCCGAACGCTCGACGCTCCCACGGTCGCCGATCGCGAGCACGGTCCTCCGCGAGGTGTCGTTTATACGCTCGCACCTTCACCGCTGCGCGCGGATCTTCTGTGGGCGGGAACGGACGACGGGCTCATCCGCCTGACCCGCGACGACGGTGGCACCTGGAGCGACGTTACCCCTCCCGGGCTCGGGGCGTGGAGCAAGGTCGCGCTCATCGAAGCATCTCACTTCGATCCGCGCGAGGCGTACGCCGTAGTGGATCGCCACCGCCTCGCCGACGACACGCCCTACTTGTATCGCACGCGCGATTTAGGCCGCACGTGGCGGCTCGCGACGCGCGGCATTGCGAACGGCACTTTCATAAACGCGGTTCGCGAAGATCCGGCGCGCCGCGGACTGCTATATGCCGGAACCGAAATGGGCGTCTATGTCTCGTTCGACGACGGTGACTCGTGGCAGTCGCTGCAACTCGACTTGCCGGCCTGCTCGGTGCGCGACCTTGCGATACGCAACGACGATCTCGTGATCGCGACTCATGGCCGGTCGTTCTGGATTCTCGACGACCTCGCGCCGCTACGGCAAGCGACGGAGACTACCGGCGGCACGCAACCCGTGCTGTTCGGACCGGCCGACGTGTTCCGTCTGAGGCCGGGCGATGACGAAGGCACGCCGTTGCCGCCGGAAACGCCGCAAGGTGAAAACCCGCCGCAAGGTGCGTCGCTCGACTATGTGCTCCGCGCGGCACCGGGAGCGCCCGTGGTACTTGAGATCTTCGATGCGGGCGGCCGTCGCGTGCGCCGCTACTCTAGCGACGATGTTGTACGGCCGGTCGATCCGGCGACGCTCGATATTCCGGCGCACTGGGTGGAGACCGTTCGACCACCGCCCGCTTCCCCGGGCATGCATCGCGTACGGTGGGATTTGCAGGACACGGCCGGCACGTGGGTCGCACCCGGCCGCTATACGGTTCGCCTGACGGTGGACGGCTTGCCGTTGACGCGGAGTTTCGAAGTACGGCCCGATCCGCGCGGCAGCGCCAGCGTTGACGATTTACGCGCGCAATACGCTTTCGCGGATGAAGTCAAAACCTTGCTCGCGCAGGTAACGGCTGTTTACGACGCCGCGGACAAGCGGCGCGCGAACGAACGCGAGCTCGAGCCGCTTCGGCAGTCGCGTGACGCACTCGAGGGCATCTACACTGCGGTCGAAAGCGGCGATGCACGTCCGAGCGTAGCCCAAGTGCAAGCGTTTCACGCGCAGTCGCTCATCGCTCGTCACCTCCTTGGCGGCGGCGCCGCGAAGTAGCTTCCCACGCCTCTCGAGCGTCTTGCTAACGCGCGAAGGCGCGAGCGGTTAGAATGCCGAGGAACGCGCCGAAGATTCCGAGCGCGACGCTCGCGATCGCGTAAAGAATGCCGGGCAGACTCGTCGCGCCGCTCGAAAGATAAAACGCCTCGTAAGAAAAAGTCGAGAAGGTCGTGTAACCGCCGAGAACGCCGGTCGCGAGAAACGACCGCCAGAGCGGGCTGAAATGAGAGCGCAGTTGCGCCGTTTCGAGAACGACTCCAATCAAAAATGAGCCGCTCACGTTGATAAACAGCGTCGCATAGAACGCCGCTGTCATACCGAAGCGGCCGATGACGAACTGCGTGATCAACAGCCGGAGAACGCCACCGATTCCGGCGCCGATCGCCACGGCGAACAGAACGCGTGGATCGATCACGGCAGCAAGCTACGAGCGAAAAGCAATGAGGCAGACGCCGACGACGATACCTACGATTGCTACGACCGCCGCGCCGAGGCCGGCGACGAGCGGTGAGAGGCTTACGGTTCGTTCGGCCGACAACGCGCGGTCGGTCATCACGTACCGATACCCGCCGTAACCGGAAATCAGGGCACCGAACAAAGCAACGCTGGTCCCGAAGGTCGTAGAGAGCCGCTGCGTATTTGCGGCAAGATGCATCACGTCGGCCATCTCGCGGGTAAAAAGTGCGAAACGGGCAATGACGAATCCGAACGCGATAAAGCTCAGCGATGTACGAAGGTACGCGAGAAACGTTCGCTCGTTCGCGAGAACGTCCGTTGCGCGCGGTCCAGTACTCAAAACGATGAGAACCTCATGCGAACGCACATACGCTCGGGAATTCCCGCTGGCGGCGTTCGTTACTGCGTCCTAACGCCAGCTTATCCTGGAGTTCGAGGGAAGCCCGTTTCTCGCTTGCGGCGGGAACGCATGCGGTCTCGAGCGCGTTGCCGGTGCGGAGGTAACAACGTGACCGCATCAATCGTAAGCCGCCCACTACGGGCGCTCGTCGCGACATTCACCCTCGTCGCCCTGCTCTTTGGCGCGCTCGCACCGCGAACCGCTTCGGCGGACGGTGCCGCAAGTACGCGTAACATCATTCTCGGTGCCGCGGCTCTCGCGGCCGGCGTGATCATTTACAACAACGTGCAACACAAGCGCGCCGCAAGGAACGCGGTCGTCGGCTACACGCGCGACGGCGGCGTGGTTTACGGCGACGGGCGCATCGTCTATCCAAACGGGCGGACTCTCTACGCGAGCAATGGTGATGGCCGGTCGTGCGGCTATGAGGATGGACAAGAGCGTTGCGGCGCCCGTCCGGTCGCTTATTACCCACAGTATAACAGCGATCGCGACGATCGGCGCTGGCGCGACGAAGGACGTGATCGCGGCTGGTCCCATCATCACCGGCACGACGACGATCGCGACCAAGGTTCGTATGACCGGGGCCACGACGATCAGTAAAAGCGCAGCATGTCCGTCCGCACTCCGGTGTTGGGATCTGACGCGTTCGCGCGTTACCAGCCTGGGTCGGGCGCACACGCTTTTTTATTTTGGATGAGACGGGCGAGGCAACCGCCGGCATCCCATTCGCCGCGCTCCATCGCCTGGACGTCACCCTTGTAACCGACGTTCATTTCGCCGAGCAGTTTGCCCGTCCGCACGTCGACGACCGAAAAGTCGGTTCCCCAGATGACGGCCATCGCGCGGGTCACGGCTCCGACGACGACGGCGTCCGCGTGCACGCTGCGCCCGATGCGACGCGCGCAGTCGGCAACGACGCACGCGCGTGTCGGTGTTGCTTGATCGAAGCCGGCGGCGGAAACGGCCGGCATAACCTTGCCGGCGACGATTAACGGAACGCCCTTCGCCCGTAAGCCGGCGCTGAGCCGTGCGGTCATTATTGCAAGCTCGGAAGGCGTCGGCAGCAGTCCGTAGGGCATATTCGAATCGGCCGCGGCGAGCGTTAGCACGGCGACGACCGTGCCGGAGGGCGTCGCGCTTGCCCGCGTCCCAAGCGCCAGCAACATCGCTGCTGCGAGTGCGAAGATTTTCAAACGCGTCTCCTATCGACTCGATGGTGAACGGAGCACAATCTTTCGCAGCCGCTATCGGGCGCTACAAGCGGCTTCGACGCGACGAGAACGTGCCCCCACGAACGTGTCGCGCTTCACCGAGCGTCCACTACTTTGTAATCGCGGCGCAAGCAAATTTTGCGCGCTCCGGTGCTATGAGCCGAGCGAACGGACGAGCGAGAGCGGTTTCTATTCCGACGTAACAGCGATCTAGCCCGGTTGTGGACTTGCGAATTGCGGTGCCGGTGTCGCTCCGGTCTCCGCGGTCAGTGCGTCGACCGCCGTGTCGATGCCCGGGTAGCGCTCGTATGGCGAAAGTTGCTGCGTGTAATGTGCGACTCCGCTGAAGGGACCGACTTTTCCCGTAAAGGTTCCGGCTACGCTGACCGGGAGCCACTGCTTACCGGCCGTACCCCAGGTCACTTCGAGACGGCCGTCGCGCGTCGGAAATGGTAATTCGTATGGTATCTCGACGGTGCGCAGGACGCGCTCCGAGACGGCGTCGATCACGAAGTAGCCGTGCGCGTGATACGCGTCGTGCTGCACGCTGTCGTACGCAACCGCGACGTCGCCAGCTTCGCAATCGACGCAGTCCGTAAATGCAAAATGGTATTCGGGAAGATAGGTCAGGCGCAGCGCATCGTGGACCAGCGGACGGCGCGCGTCCGGCTTTTCACTGCTGCGCACGAGCGCGCCGTTGTCATAGACGTACCAGGGCCGGCTCGGCGTTTTCCGATGATACATCGGCCCGTCGATGGTTAATTCGGTACGGGTGCGCAATCCGACGATTCCGCGCATCTCCTGCGCGTAGGCGACCGACACGCGCCGCACGAGTTCGAGCGGAGCCTGAGGCGGTGCCGTGTCGGGCTCGGCGGCACGTGACGTCGCGGCAGTCAAGGCGAGCTGCGCGACCGCTGCAAGCACCAAGCATCGGGGCCTCATTTTGCGCCTTCCTTCACGGTATTGCTCTTGTCAGCACCGTACCCCGTGATGTTCGTCACGCAGCCAGGTCGCGATTAGCCGGGGCGCGGTACGTGAACGAGCACGATCGAAGCGGGGTCGCTCGTGCGCGGCCGCGTTCGGAAAGAGCGCCGCGGGTGCGTCGCCTACGGAGAGGAGGTTGCGCTTGCGCCAGAGCGTGACGAGCCGCGCTTCACCAGCGAGCGCTCGGTTGAGCCGCGTTTCGTCGTCGCGCAGATGAGTCGAGCGGTCGAAACCGTGCGACAGAAACAGTTGCTCGGACACTCCCACCCGAGAACCCGTTTCAAGATGGCTGTTTGCAGCCGTTCTCGAGTGGCGGCATCGCCGGCGTCCTCTCGAGGGACGATGTGCCGACCGCGTCGCGGCGACGCTAAGACTTACGAAATCGGGTCCGGCGGCCGATAGACTCGCTATGATGCGGCGCACATCTTTGGTGACTGCTTCGCCTGCGGCGACGCGCGGCGTTCATGAATTACCTGCGCCGCTCGTGCCCGAGACGTCCCACAGCGTGCGAAACGTGGCCGTGACTCTGTGGCGCTTGCGCGCGCATCTGGACGGCCGGCGAGCGAAGTACTTGCTGCGCGTTGAGAACCGTGGCTCTGTTGCGCTCGACACTTTTACGTACGTACTTTCGCCCGGCGCTTCGGGTGAAGTGGCCGCTTCGGCGTCCGTGTCCGTTCCGGGATCCGCGTCCCTGAGCGTCAAGCTCGTGCTCGCCTTGCCGCATCCCGGTCCGGCGCTCGCAATCACGGAGATTCGAACGACGAACGGAACGCTCGTCTTCGCCGAAACCGAACGGCCTCGCTCGCGCGCGTGGCCGGCGCTGTGGTTCGTCGCGTTGTTGGCGCTTTGCGGATCGCTTTGGTTGGCGAGTGCCCTCGCGACGCCCGCGGTTACGGCGCTCGCCGCACCGAGCGACGTTCGGGCAAGCCGGCCTTTTTGGGTCGCTTATGCGCTGGGACGTTCGAACGCTGCCGATTACAGGGTTTTTTCGGCCAGCGGTTTCGTCGTAGCGACCGGGACGCTCGCGGCGAGCCAAGGCGCCTTCGAGGTCGCATTACCGGTCACGGCGACGCGCAAGATCTACGCCGTTCGCGTCACCGCTCACGGCCGGCTCGGAGATGCGGCACGATCGGTCCGCGTGGTAGCCGAGCCCGACCCGCGACCGTCCGTCATTCCCGCGCCGCGACCCGTCGTCGCCGTTCGTCCGCGTCTGCCTGAGCAACACCCGTTCGGCGTCGACCGGCTCGCCCTCGCGGAACCGACGGTCGCCGGCGGTAAACCGGTCGTCGTCTATTACCGCGTTGCGTCTGCCGACGGGATGCTTCGCTTGATCGATCAACTAGGAACGGTTCGTGCCGAAGCGCTGCTCGACCGGCGCGGCAATTCGATCTTGATAGCACCTTATGTCGAGGCGGATCAAGATTTCCGGGTCGTGCTGCACGCGTCGCGCGGCGAGGCGCAAGCGGAAAAGAGCGTCTCGTTGCGCGTGACGAAAGAGCGCTCCCTCGACGACGTGCTGGCAACGGCGCGCCGTAAAAACGACGGACCGATCGTATTGGTCAAAGCGACGGTGGCCCCCGGCGAGCCAATCGAAGTCGGCATCGTGCGCTACGAGCCGGGTCTGCGCGTCGCGCTCGTCGATCCGCAGGGCCAAGAGGTCGCGGCTAGCACCGTCGCCGACGACCAAAACGAGGTGATGCTGACCGCGCCCGCGATCGCCGGTCGGGCAAGATACACGGTCACGGCGACCTATGTGAACGGCGTAAGCGAAGAGACCGTCGTGCGCGATCTAACCATCGGCGGCCCTGCGCCGCGGGCCACTCCGTAGGCTAGCGCGGGACCCCGGTAACCGAACCGGGCGAGAGCGTCGTCGCGGAGCGAGCAAACACTTCATCCGGTACGAAGAAGTCGGATACGAGCGGTCCCGTTCCGAGTGCGTAAGCGGAAAAGTCCGTGACGCCATCCGCGCGCAGGACCTCTTCGTCGATGAAGAAGTTGCCCGTGCAGCCGCGCGCCGATCGGTTGAATATCGAATAAGCGGCATCGGCGACGATAGCGGCGGATCGGCATGCCTCTGCCACCGCCGCTCCGCCTAGGACGTTGCGCACGGCGGCGGTGTCGATAGCGGTCAGCGGCCAGAGCGAATTGACGGCGACGCCGTCGCGTCGAAACTCTTCCGCCATACCGAGCGTGCACAGGGACATGCCGAATTTCGCAATCGTGTAGGCGACGTGCGGCGCGAACCACTTCGCCTGCAGATCGAGCGGCGGCGAGAGGTTGAGAACGTGTGGATTCGGCGCGTTCTTCAGGTGCGGCAGCGTCGCTTTCGAGCAGACGAACGTTCCGCGCGTATTGACGTTCTGCATAAGGTCGTAGCGCTTCATATCCGTCGCGAGGGTTCCGCAAAGCGCGATCGCACTCGCATTGTTGACGCAGATGTCGATGCCGCCGTAGGCTGCGACCGTCGCCGCGACGGCAGCTGCGACTTGTTCTTCGGAGCGAATGTCGCATACGAGCGGTAACGCGCTACCGCCGGCGGCCTCGATTTCGCGAGCCGCAGTGAACACTGTCCCCGGCAGTTTCGGATGGGGTTCGCTCGTTTTCGCGACGATCGCGACGTTGGCACCGTCGCGCGCCGCTCGCAGTCCGATCTCGAGGCCGATCCCGCGGCTGGCACCCGAGATGAACAAGGTAGTTCCGCGCAGGCTCATGGCGCGACATTTGGTTATCCTCGCAGCATCGGCCTTTGCGTTGGACTGCGCCGCGGGAGCGCCGTGCCGAGGAGAGGTCCTTGCGCCGCTACGATGCCGGCATGCTGCAACCGCGCCCGTAGCATCGAAGACGATGCGAAGCGACTAGTGAGCTTGCCGGTGCGTGGCCGTCAGCGCTTCGCCGAGGACGACGAGCGACGCGGTTAGCAGGCCGAGATCTTTAATGAGGAAGGCGCCGGTGTCGCTGAGCACGGCGAGACCGTGAAAGGCAAACGCGCCGGGAGTCGAGAGCAGGAAGGTTAGCGTCGTCAGGAATGTCAGCACGGCGAGCAGCCCTCCGACAGCCGCCGCGCGGGCCGAGACCGGGCGCAGCAGGATCAGGCCGACCGTGACGAGCTCGGAAGTTCCGATGATGTTGGAGACGGCTTGCACCGAGCCAATCGAGTACAGCCACGAGAGGAGCGGGCTGTGGGCGATGAGCGGCATGATACCTGCGGCTTCGGCGGCGGTAAATTTCGAGAAGCCGATGAGCCCGAGGGTGGCGGCGAGTGCGATGCGGGCGACGATGACGCTAGCGGCGCTGATCGCCGTGACGCTGACGGGTAAGTGCCTGGCAGCTGTCGGAAGCGTGGTGGCGTTGGTCATTTGAAAAGCTCCTTTGAAGTAGCGTGAGCTTAGCCAGTGTCTAGGCTCGCGTCGCAAACGTTACACATCGTGCTGCGCGGCATTCACTGCGCCGGCACGAGCGCCGGGATCCGCCGGACCGTTTACGTCCGGTCGACATCCGGCGAGTCGGACACGCGCGTCCCGACGCCTGTCTCCGGTAGTCTGCAACGCGGACACGCGGAAACGGTGCGGCGCGCGCAGCCGTTCTTACTGCTCGTCCTCGTGATAAAATTGTGGAGGGCATGAGGTGCTGCAGCGCCGCCGGCAGCTCCTCGCTAGCGGTACCTTTCGTGCACAAAACTGCGGGCTTACTTTGTCGCTAGCTGAAGTAAGACATCGACCGATAAACGAGGCCGTCGACAGCCGTCGATTCGAACAGCTGACCGCGTAAAAGCGTCTGCGTAGTCTCGTAAACGCCGTCCGTCGGTAGCGAATATTTTACGACTTCCGCGGTATGAAGATCCACCAGCCAATATACGCGAATACCTAGCCGGGCGTAAAGCCCCGCGCGCTTCTCGTCCTTTGGCCGCGAAGTTTCCGTGTAAAGATGTAGTCGTTGAAGTCGAGCCGGACGGGCCCTGCTGCGGCGATCATAGACCCTCAGCTTACCACGGCGGCCAGGGAGCGCTCGATAGTCTGACGAGGTCATAGCCGCCCTTAAGCGCGGCGGCATCCTCGAGGGATTGGATAAAACGAAATAAAGAAAACCCTGGCCGTAAGGGTTTTCAAATGGTGGGCACGATAGGTTTCGAACCTATGACCTCTACAGTGTCAATGTAGCGCTCTCCCCCTGAGCTACGCGCCCGTGCCGGGGAACGGATCGGCCGTCTAACCGGGGTTCGCGCCGTGCCGAACGCACCCTGCCCCGGGTGCGCCGGAAACAGTCTCCGGTTCGAACTGCGCGATGCGCTCGCGCCAAGCATGCGGGACGGCGATCGTCGCTTGGGTCTCGTAATCCATAGCGACGACGGTCGCTACGATACGCGCGCAGCGTTCGTTGCTGTCGTCGCTCCAGACTTCATGTGAAAAGTCGAACGACTTCGTTCCAAGCCTGCTCACGCGGCACCCGACGGCAACGTTCTCGCGGTAGGCAATCTGCCGCTCGTAGTCGATGCTCATTTTTGCCAAGATCATGCCCTGCGTCCAGGCGGCTCCGGCTCCGATAACGTCGAGCAGATAGTCGCTGCGTAACTGCTCCGCCCAGCGAAGGTAGGCGATGTTGTTGACATGCCGCAACATGTCGACGTCGCCGGGCACGCGAAAACGCTTCACGATGCGATAGCCTTCGAGCATCAATACTCGTTCAAATCAAGCGGCGCGTCAGCCTTCGCCCACGCCGTCTCGAAACGGGCCCGCACCGGCGTCGCTTCGCTCGAACGGCCTTCACGATCGAGCGTTTCTGCTAGCCCATATAACGCGCGCGGATCCTCGGCGTCGCGCGACAGATCTTGGCGAAACGTCGCCTCTGCTTCCGGATAACGTGCGGCACGGTAGAACGCTGATCCGAGCGTCTCGCGTACCGGATACCAAAACGCCGGTGGCTCGGAATAACCTGAGGCGTCTTGCGTCGCAACGGCACGCTGCAGCGCGGCAATCTCACCGCTCGCATTGCCCTGGCGCGCCGACAACCGAGCCGCGAGTACGTCGGCTTCAATGGACGGTACGCTGCCCGTCAGCGCGCGCAGTTGCTGCAGATGCTTGCTCGCGGCCTCGTAGCGTTGCGCATGGACGGCTAACATCCCGGCAATGAAATCGTCCTGCTCGTCGAGCGACGCGAGCTCCGTATAGCGCGCAAAGCGCAAATCGATGCGAGCCGCAAACCGGTACCCGCTGCCGTCGCATACGGCGGCGATGCGCTGCGCTGCAGCGAACTCGCCCGACATCATGAAGGCGTCGGTGCCGAAGGCGCAATCGTGAGCGAAGTAGTCCGCATGGCCCGGCGGATTGCTCGCCAAAAACGTCCGGTACAAAGCGACAGCGCGCGCGTTTGCCTCGCCTGCATCGTGGTAAGCACCAACCCGCATGAGAGTGTGGGCAGGCATATGTGCGAGATGCTCGGCTGCGGGCTCGAAGTTCATGGCCGTAAGTCGCAGCGCTGCTGGGAGAGCTTGCTCCGGCTGCCGGGACTCCTCGTACACGTGGATGAGGAGATGGTTTGCTTGGAGGTGCTGCGGGGAGCGCCCGAGCACCGTCTTCAAGCGCGCGATGACGCCGGCCGTTCCTTCGGCGGGTGCCCCGTCGGCAATGAAATACGACCACGGATGCACGTCCATCTCGGCTTCCGCCGCGAGTGCCGCCAGATCGTCGTCTTGCGGGAATGCGTTCGCAGCTTCGTTCATGGCGTCGCGATATGCGCGCGCGGAGCGATCGCCGTCGTTGTTACCGACGTACGTGAAGCGCTCGGTGGCGGCTGCAATGAGAGCACGCTCGGTCGGAGATGCATGTTCTTCCAGCGCCCGAGCCCGACCCACGGCGGCGCGGCCCAGGCGTTGCTTCGCCGCATCGTAGTCGGTGTTGATATTCACGCCGTACGACATCGCAACGCCCCACCAAGCGATGGCAAGTGTAGGGTCGGCCGCTGCAGCATGCTCGAACGCTACGCGCGCGCTCTCCGGATTGAAGGCGTAGAGCAACGTCAGCCCGTTGTCGAAAGCGGCTTGCGCTTCTACGTTACGTGTCGAAACCTCGCGCCGGGCGTGCGTATATGAGCCCGCGTTCGGCGTCGAGTTCTGTGCATCGGACACATGAAAGCCGAACATGAAGAGGAAGGCGAACGTGGCGAGCAAACTTCGCACGTCACCGCGGATACGCGGATGGACATGGCGGAACCTATAAGGTATACTCCTGCATCGCCGGGTGACGGTGGGTTCCGAGAGGGCGCGTAGCTCAGTGGGAGAGCATCCGCTTCACACGCGGGGGGTCGTTGGTTCAATCCCAACCGTGCCCACCAGACCCCTTGGCGAAATTGGTTATCCGGAAGCTTCTTTGACGTTGTAGCTCAGTTGGTTAGAGCGCCGCCCTGTCACGGCGGAGGTCGTGGGTTCGAGCCCCATCAACGTCGCCATTATCACCTGCAAAACGCCTCGTAAAATCGGGGCTTTTGCTTTTTTCGGAAGCCGCGGTTGCCAAACGGTTGCCATTGACTCCGCGCAGATGCTGGTCGAGGTGAGCTACCGCCTCGGCCTGGGCGCCCTCGATCTCGTGCGCGTAGACGTTCAGCGTCGTTGAAGGGGCCGAGTGTCGGAGCACCGCCGCGACGGTTCGGATGTCGACACCTGAACGAATCAGCCAGGAGCCGGTCGAGTGGCGCATTGCATGCACGCCGCGCAAGGTCAGCCCTTCACCTTCGGCGATCCGGCGAATCGCTTGGCTCAGGGAACCGGGTGTCGGGCGTCCACCACCCTCGGGAGCGAACACGAAGTCCTCGTCGACGTAGAATTCGCCCGCGCGCAATTTCTCCGCGGCTTGCGTGGCCCGGCGCGAGCGCAGCGCGTCAACGGCGAGATCCGATAGCGCGATCGTTGCAACGAGGTCTGTCTTCGTCGGCTTGTACCACGTCTTGCCCGGTACTTGAGCGACGGCACCGCGTATGGTCGCTACTCGGCGATCTAAGTCGACGTCGGACCAACGTAGGCCGGCAAGCTCGCCGCGACGCAGGCCGGTCGCGAAAGCTACGATGACGAGCGGACCGTGACGCGTCGGCGCCGCTGCCGAGATGAGCCGGTCAGCATCGCCGTGATTGTAGGGCTTCGCTCGCTTTCGCGGGCCGCGCGGAGGCTCAATGGCGTCGGCGACGTTTCTCGTCACGATCTCGAGACGCATTGCCCAGCGCAGGATCGTCTTCAGCAACGTATGCGTGTGTCCAACCGAGCGGGTCGAAAGCGGGTCCCCGTCCTGTCCGCCCGCGCGCGAAAGGTGCGCGTATAGGTCGGACAAGTCAACCGGTCGCAATCGGTGCGCGTCGATCGCTGCAATGGCGGCGCAGCGCTTCCAGATTGCGCGATAGCCGTACAACGTCGTCCCGCTTAGATTTCGAGCTTCGGCGTCCGCAATGAATCGCACGAAGAGATCGTCCATACGGATCCGCGACGGAGCGGGATTGACGCCGCGCTCAATCGCAAGGAGGCCGTCGCGCTCGGCTTTCTCGGCTTCTTTTTTTGTCGCGAAGGTTCCGAGCGACTTGCGCACGCGGGGCATATTCGCGGCACTCTCTCGATCGACGAGAACCGCGTAACGGCCTGAGGCACGTTTGTAGATGCTCAAGACTCCGAGCCTCTCTGAAACTCAAGAACGGTTTTGTTAATTAGGTTTTTCGTGTCGTTATATTTTCGGTAAAGGTCGGGCGGGATCTCCTTGCCAGCAGAGTCTAAATGATGCTCGAACCCCGCGTGCACATATCTCGGGTTCGGCAGGTTGATGCCAACTAGACGCATTGCGATTCGATCCGATAATACGTCGGCCACCTCGAGCCCGCTGTCGTCTGCTTCTCTAGCCAGGCGTTCAGCGAAAGTGCTCTTAGCGCCGTTTTTTTTTCTGCCTTGCTTGCGCGACTCGTGCTCAATCCATCGAGCGCATCTGTTTATTGAGTCAAATGGCAAAAGCATCGGCGGGAAGTATACAATATCCGACGAGGCTGCATTGAGGTATTGCAGACTCGGGAAAACGTCTTGCACTATATCAAACCACCATAACTTAGGCTTGTCAGCTAAGCTATTTAAGATGACGTCGTATTGGTACTCATGCTCATGCGCGCGCTCGGCTTGAGCTTCTCGGCTCTCCGCAAAGCTGAGGCATTTGCGTTCTCTTCTCCACGCATCGGCTCCGGGACAGCTTAGTAGCATGATACCGATCGCGTGTGCCGCATCGCAAGATAAGTTATCGCGGTCGGTGAACAAACGGTTAAGCACGCTCAGATGATAAGCTCTGTCGGCTTTCGGCCCTCGGCTCCTGGACTTTGAAGGGCGATGAAATTCACCTGAAGCAACGTCCGTGCGCGTCAGGTCATAAAAGCGCATCGCTTTCGTCACGAATTTTTGTAGCTTGCGTTTGTCCTTCTGCGTAAGGCCTCTCGGTCGTGGCAAGGGCGCCTCCTGGAATATTATGCAAAACCAGGGGGCTTACTTCAGGAGAGTTCTTAGATACCCTTTCCGTATGGAAACGCACGGCGACCCATCGCAACATGATCCGGCGGTGGAGTCAGTCATCGCCGCATACCTTAAGCACTTCGGCCTCCATCCAACTGGCGCACAACTCAACGACGAACGCGCCGTTTGCGACCGCCTCAGGATTGGGCGCAGTACGTTTAAGGCGCTGACCCGTTCGGGAGCGCTACGCGTAACAAGGATCGGACGATCCGTGCGAGTCTCCGATGCGGAGATTGCAAGATTCATTGCGGAGCGCGAGGGGCGCGCCGCCTAACCTATACGAAAAGCCGCCGGCTTAACAGCCCAGCGGCCTTCGATTTTTGGTTCCGACGCCAACCGGGACCAGGAGATACGATGCCCACGCCAAGCCATCGCGCTCACCTAGACCATAGCATATATCCGAATCCCGAAGCTAGCCCTGTGAAACTGGAGCTGCTGCTTCGATACATTTTTGGGCGGTTCGGCTATTTTCTCGGCACCGCCGATGATGACGCAGCATCGTGACGCGCTGGAAGTCGGCGTTTGCTTCGCGCTGTAGCAAGTGCGCCCGACCCTGGCGGAAAGGCAGCACTATCTATCGCGAGGCGACCAGTGTCGGCTGGTGCTGCTCTGAGGTCTGCGCACGTTATAGCAGCCCTACACCTCCTGTGCGTCGACCCGCCCCGCTCGAGCCGTGGCCTGTTACCGTTTTGCGGGTCGTGCCGCCCGAATGGCGCGACCGCATCTATCGCGGGCTCGCGCGGACACTGCATCCGGATTGCGGTGGTGATACGGCGCTTGTCGCCGCCCTAAACGCCGGCCGCGATCGTCTGCGCAGCGAGGCGCAACATTGAGCATCAACGAGCTGCACACTGCCGCCCTAAATTACGCGGAACGCGGTATCCCGGTATTCCCGGTCGTGGGCAAGAGACCGCACCCGAAATACGCCCCCAACGGGTTCCATAGCGCGACGAGCGACGCCGATCAGATCGCACGCTGGTTCGCGAACGGCGCGGCGCCGACCGGCATCGCTTGCGAACCGGGCGCGATCGGCGCACTCGTTATCGACGTCGACGAGCGTAACGACGGGCTCGATAGTCTCGCGCGACTCGAGCACAAACTTGGAACGCTCCCGCAGACGGCGACTGCGCTCACTCCCGGCCCGGGCGAACATCGCTGGTTTGCGCTTCCAGATGGAATCACCGTACGGTCGCGCAACGCCGCTTTCGGCGACGAGTACCCCGGTGTCGACGTAAAAAGCGCGGCCGGCTATGTGGTTCTCCCGCCGTCCACCCATCCGAACGGTGGGTCGTACTGTTGGGACGCTGCGGACAACGAGCGCGCATCTCTCAAAGAGCCGCGATGGTTAGCAGCGCTGGCCGATGGGCAGCGCAATGCTACCCGCACACCGATCCCGGGCGTCGACGACGATGAGCGCATCCCGAGCGGAAAACGCCGCGACGTCTTGTTGCGATACGCCGGCCGCCTGCGCCGTAACGGCACGGGCGCCGCGGCGATCGAGGACGCTCTGCTCGCGCTCAACAGGCGACAGAGCGACCCGCCGCTACCCGACGACGAGGTTCGTGCCCTCGCTCACGATGTCGGCGGCCGGTACAAAGCCGAGCCGCTCACGACCGCCGACGTCGACCGAATCGTCGAGTTCGCGCACCACGGTGATCTCGGGGCAACCGAGCTCTTCGTGGAGATACACGGTCACGGGTTGCGATACGTCCGACAATCGCGTAATTTCTACGTCCCGGAGCGCTCACGCTGGGTGCCCGATGGTGGCGACCGCGTACTGCACTTCGCAAGTCAGGTTTCGAAGACGCTCTATGGTCTTGCCAATCTCGAGCAAGACCAAGAACGACGAGAAACGCTTGCCAAATTCGGGCTACGGTTCGAGTCACGCAAGCTTCTTGAAAACGTCATCGCGCTTGCGAAGGGTCTGCCGGGCATTGCGGTCGACGCTAGCGACTTCGACGCCGACCCGTTCGTGCTCAATACCGTCGATGGCGTCCTCGACTTGCGCACGGGTGAACTTCGGGACGCGCGCGACGGCGAACTCTTCACGAAGCTGGCCGGTACGCATTACGAGCCCGATGCGAAGTGCCAACGCTGGCTTCAGTTCCTCGAAGAGATTTTCTGCGGCGACGCCGCCCTCATCGACTTCGTGTGCCGCCTCGTCGGAATGACGCTGACCGGTTCGCAGACAGAACAGGTGTTGCCGATTTGCTACGGCACTGGCGCGAACGGCAAATCCACGTTCCTCGACGTCATGCGACACGTGCTCGGCGACTACGCGCTAGCTACTAGTTCCGACACGTTTTTGCGACGCGAGAACAAGAGTGCGACGAATGACCTCGCGCGACTCGCCGGAGCACGCTTCGTAGCGTCTATCGAGACCGAAGATGGCAAAACGCTGTCTGAAGGGCTCGTCAAAAGCGTGACCGGAGGTGATCCTATCACGGCTCGCTTTTTGTTCCGCGAATTTTTCGAATTCGTGCCGCAATTCACGCTGTGGCTCGCGACCAATCACCGACCGATCGTCCGCGGAACCGACCACGCCATCTGGCGCCGGCTGCGACTCATCCCGTTCGAAGCCTGCTTTAAGGGCAATGCCGTCGACAAGAACCTCGCACAGCGGCTGCAAAACGAGGCTCCTGGCATTCTCGCCTGGGCCGTACGTGGATGTCTGACGTGGCAAGCCAACGGTTTGCAAACGCCGGATGCGGTAACCGTCGCGACCGAGACCTACCGGTCCGACATGGATTCGCTGCGACCGTTCTTCGACGACCGCTGTCTCATCGGTCCGAACGAATCAGTTGCCTCAAGCGAGCTCTATTTCGCCTACCGCACCTGGGCCGAAAGCAATGGCGAACGAACGGCGACTTCTACAACCTTCGGGCGACGCTTGAACGATCGCGGCTTTCGCAGCGAACGCACCAAGAAAGCTCGGGTCTGGCGCGGTCTGACGCTTGCCTTACAGGAAGGGCAAGGGTGACACGTTTAGTGCCCGATGACACGTTGGTGACGCGTTGAGGCGTAAACGTGTCACCCGCCCAAACCCTTACCACGCGGGCGTTTGCGCTCCGTTTTTAGTCGCTGGTGACACGTGTGACACGTTTTCCCGGAACGTAGCCCTACGCGAGCGCATGTCATGTAATATACGGAAAAACGCGTCACAACGTGTCATCGCGTCACCAACGGTCGTATTTCGCCCCCGCATCCCCCTTAAAAAGCAGTCTCTGAAACGCTGTGGCTCGCATGACGCCTCGTGCGAAGCGAGCCACAGGGCGAGCCAAGCGAGCATCTGCGAAACGTTCGCGGTGACACGTTGGGTGACGCGTTGGTGACACGTTTAAGCGTCGCAGAATGCTACGCATCGCTAGCGGCTCGCTGCTCGGAGCCGGACCTTCGCGCGGTTTGGGCAGCGGTTCTGTTCGGTCGTTGGTCGACGCTTCGCGAGGATATTCACGCGATCGCGGTCGAACTCGACGCGCTTCGCCTTGAAGTCGGTCTTGCGAGTGCGGCTCGTGCGGCGACGAGTGAACGTACAGACCCGAACGGTCGTGTACAAAGCGACGGCGCCGCATGAGGCTATTCGAGCGCTGCCAGGCCGACAATTGCGACGAGCCGTTGCCCGAGCGAAGACAGGTGTACTGCTCGACGCGTTGCAAGGCCCGAGCGAAGAAAGCTCGGCAGCTGGCGAACGACGGAGTCGACGATTCCGCCCCGCAGACGTTGGTCTTTGCGGACATGTTACGTGCCATCTCGGCCGTCGTTTCGGGGGACGTCCTGGAGTGCTTGATCGACGACCAACGGCGGTTCGCCGGACTTGGGAAAGGCGCGAATAGTCGAGCACGTGCTCGAAAGGTGGAATCTAAGGCGACACGCTTTGCGCGTAGGCGCGAGTTTGACACGTGAGGACTTGCAAAGGGGGGAAACGCGTTTGGTATCATGGCTATAGAAGCCGCTGCGGTTCGGCGTCAATCATCGCAGTGGCTTCGCTTTTTCACGTGCGGAGGCTAGATGGCGAACTTGACGATGACGACTACTCACGAGTTGCTGCGGGATAGCCTGCGCCGGGCGAACGACGAGATGGTGCTTCAAACGCTAACCGTTTGTGAGAGTTACCTCGCAGACGCGCTCGACAAGGAATCCGCGCAGCTCTATTCGTCGACGATCAGCGCCTACGTTCAGGTCCTGAAGGTCGCTTACGAAGCGATCACGCTGCTCGAGCCGGCGCCTCCGATAACTACGCGCTCAAGAAAAGGTGGCTAATGGCAGACTATTCGGGAGAGATCGGAAGATGGCAAGCCGAGGTTGCTCGGCTTGCGCCGATCGCGGAAACGGTGGACATTCTACGGCGATATGACCGCGATGTCACCGCGCTTGCCGGTAGCGCCTCGGAACTGACGATGGCTCAGAACAAGCTCGCAGAAGTTCAGAAGGCTCAGCGAGACGATAACGTGCTGACGGCGTATTCTAATTACGGGATGCTCGCCAATGCGGTCGCTGCGGGTAACACGGCAAGCCAGCCAGCGCTTGACGCGCTCGTTGCGCTGTTCCCGCACTTCCCGTACATCAAAGGGGTGTTGGAGAGGCAGATAGATCGGGTGGAACCGTATTACGGCGACCCGTTCAGCTTGCCGCGCGGCGTCGTGCAGGGCACACGATGACGGTTGCGGCGCAGCGGATAAGTTCCGCCGACCTAAAGCGCATGGCCGGCGCTAGAACGGCAGAGTTGCGCGGCGTTCAGGCGTCGATCGCGAAGGTCCGTGTCTTCGCCGAGTTGGAATCGGCTTTAGCGGCGTACGGAGTGAGCACTGCGGGCGTGGCCGGTGCGCGCAAACATGTCGACGAGCTTAACGCGCAGCGAGAACATCTCGAGCGTGAAGTGCAATTGGCCGAGTCGGCGGCGGCGTACCTCGAGTTCGAAGAGCGCTGCCAGAATCACGAGAGCAATGACGCGGCTGCCGTGCCGCTCGTCGACGAAATAAACGCGCGCATCGCCGAAGATCCGGAGGCAGATTTTTTCGTACGCTGGCGAGACGGTGATCCCGCCTTACTGGCTCACTACGGCCTATCGCAAAGGACACTTCCGCCACCTCCGAACCCGGGTGTGCAACGCGTAAAGGTTCGCGAAGCCCTTGGCCGCGAGCGCGCGCTGGTACGTGATCCGATGATGAACGCGCGCGGCGGCCATGAATATTACATGCAACAATTTCCTATTTTTGCCGAGATTTACGCAGCACGAAAGGCTGAGAAATGAAGAACTTTGACGGCGTCGACGCGCGAACAATGTCCGATGCGGACCTTGCGGAGCTGGAGCGTCAATGGACGACGCCGAAGCCGATCGACTATAGCCCACTTCCATGCTCGACGATCGACGTGCGCCATATGAGCCCAGCCGAGTACGCCCTAGTCGACCGCGTAATACGGAATCCCGGGCTCTCGCTGACCGCATACGATCGTCAGACCCTTGAGTCGATTGGGAAGCCTTCGCAAGCGGTAATCGACGCCATATCCCAGGGAATTTTGGACCGAATCGACAGGACGCCGCGTACGTAACGTGCCGCAACCGTGCACGGTCTGCAATCATGCGGAGCGGGAGAAGATCGACGCGGCTCTCGTTGCGTCCAACGGGTCGCGCGTGGTCGCCGAGCTCTTTGGCGTATCGAATTCGTCGGTCGACCGTCACCGGCGCATCCATATCCCGCAGATCGTGTTGCGTGCGAAGTCGCTGCGGAAGCTTGGCGATTTCGACTCGAGCGATTTCCCGGCAGGGATCGATTCGCCGGCTTCAATCGTCGTGCAAGCCGATAACATCTTGGCGGCGTTGCAGGCGCACGCCCAGCGGGTGGAGCGGCTGATTGTGGAGACCGAGCGTGGCGACTCATGGCAGGCGCGTATTGCGGCACTGCGCGAGAACCGCGAAACGCTCGTCTTGCGAGCGCGCCTGGCCGGCATCTTGGTCGGTGATGCGGCGTCGGTCAACGTCGATAATCGGAGTCTAAAGATCTATAACGTGATGGCCGCGATGTCCGAGGATGAGCTGCGCGCGATTGCCGGGGTGAGCGCGGCATGACGTCTTCAGATCAGCGCGTGCAGACGATAGCGGCAACGGTCGAACTCGCGCGCCGTCGGCTCGTGCCTTTCGCGGGTCTCGTTCAGCCAAAATACCAAGGTGCTGCGCATACGCGGCTGCTCTGTGATCGTCTCGAAGCGCTGGAGCGGCGTGACATTCGCCGCCTGCTGGTTGCGATGCCGCCGCGGCATGGCAAGAGCTTACACGTAGCTCAGACGTTTCCGGCGTGGGTGCTCGGCCGAAACCCGTCAGCCCAAATCATTGTCGCTTCGTACGCCGCAGAGCTTGCCGAATCGCATGGCCGGCGTATTCGGGATCTCGTGCGTTTCGATCGCTACGCATTTAAGACGTCCGTATCGGAAACGTCGTCGTCCGCGAGCCGCTGGAATACGACGGCTGGCGGTGCGGTCGTAAGCGCGGGCGTAGGCGGCGGGTTGACGGGCTTCGGCGCCGATTTGTTGGTCGTCGACGACTACTGCGCCGGTCGCGATGACGCGGATTCACCGCTGCAGCGCGAACGGGTGTGGTCGTGGTTTACGGAAGTCGCATTAACGCGACTTCAGCCGGGCGGGTGCGTAATCGTTTGCGCGACGCGCTGGCACGAGGACGACCTCAGCGGCCGGATTCTGTCCGGAGATCAAGCGGACCAATGGGAGGTTCTCGAGCTTCCCGCGCTCGCGGTGGAGGACGATGCCCTGGGACGCGAGCCGGGCGAGGCGCTTTGGCCGGCGTGGTTCGATCGCGAGCATCTCCAGCGATTGCGGCAGACTATCGGCTCTCGCGCGTTCAGTGCGCTGTATCAGCAGGCTCCGTCGCCGGCGCAGGGCGTTCTCTTCCAGCGTAACTGGTTCGGTAATCGCTACGAGGTCGCTCCCGGCGGCCTTTTCATCGTGCAGACGTTGGACGGCGCGTGGCGCACGGGCGTCGCGAACGACCCGAGCGTGATCGCTACGTGGGGCCTGCAGCTCGATGGAGCGCAAGTCGCGCGTTTCTACTTGCTCGACGTCTGGCGCGACAAAGTCGAGTTCCCCGATCTTGTGAACGCGGTCAAGCAGCAGTACCAACTGCGGCGCCCGGCGCGCGTTATTTGCGAAGATGCGGCTTCGGGTCTTGCGATCGTTGCGGAACTGCAACGCAACAGCGCTATTCCGATCGTCGGGGTGCGTCCGCAGGGGAGCAAGACTGCGCGTGCGGAGGCGGTGACGCCGCACTTTGAAGCCGGCCGGGTTTTCCTTCCGCGGAATGCTTCGTGGCTCGAGGAGTGGATCTCCGAGCATCTGCGCTTTCCCGCCGGCAAACACGACGACATGGTCGATACGACAAGCTTGGCGTTGAGCGAACTCGGCCTCATCGCCGAGCGGTCCCGCATCGCCGAGCGGTATCGCGCGTACTGCGAGCGCGCTGATAGAAACCTCACTCTTGTTCGCTGATAAGGAGTCGTAACGTGGGTGAACTTCGGCCCGACGAAATAGACATCGATAGCGCGTGGTTAGCATTCACGGACGACCGCAAAGCGGATGAAAGCGCCTCGCGCGATCGTGGTGCAATGCCACCGCCTGTTCGGCTTCCGTCCGACGCGCCGGCCTGGGGCGTTAAGAAGCTCCCGGCTCGAACGGCGGCCGTGGCCTTGATATTCGACGATTTCGATCGGCGATTTGGAGGTGATCATACATGACGACACCGTTTATACTCTCGAAGCTATCCGAATCACTCAAGCCGTTGTTTCGCGCACAAGCAGCGCTCGAGCCGTTGTTTCGTGCTCAAGCGGCGCTTGAGCCGTGGTTCCGGTTGCAAGCAGCGCTTGAGCCGCAGTTCCGCGCACAAGCGCGTCTTGCCGAACTTCAAGCGGCGCGAATGCGCGTCTGCGCCGCATCAAGCGTTCCCGCTTACATATCTCGAGCGAACAAGGTTACTAAGCCGCCGAATCCCTTCCAAAAGAAAGCTGAGAATGACGACTAAAGCTCCGACTTTTTCCATGCCGCCGGAGCTCCAACTCCGGGACGTCTCGTCGCGCTCGGCTGCAGCCCGGAATGGGTACTCGCGCAAACCCCGACAGAGCAGTTGAGTTGGTTTATCGCGATCGGCACCGCCAAGGGCGGTGAGTGGGACTTTGACGAGATGGATTGGAGCA
>JAABUX010000145.1_pt1 | contig 124159 bp, 115 predicted proteins | sample 5561851 | NCBI WGS metagenome assembly JAABUX01 (sample SAMN10711883, study PRJNA513361) | rock metagenome | isolation source: Antarctica rocks | place: Antarctica: Victoria Land, Richard Nunatak red sandstone | collected 2016-01-03
GGTAATCTAAAAGATTTCTATGACTCGCGCAAGTATTTTCTCGAGTATTTTTATTTTTTTCTTTACTCGGTTCGTGATGTGGTAAGGCAAAGGTAGCCTGCGCGCTTGCCACTTGTCAAGGGTGTATGGAATGGCCTGCGGCCACCCTTGACAAATCGCGCTCGCCGGCTCATTGTGGCCTAACAAATCACTTCCCTGAAGCCCTGTCCCTGTGGTGCTGGATGCCGCAAGTTATTCATGCAGCAATTTCATATACATACTCTTTTTTATCTCTTACGCAGGCAAACACCCTTTGTACTAATTTATTTCTGATGGCATTAATGACAAGCATTTTGTTTTTCCCTTCAGCCACTTTTCGCTCGTAATAAACCTTCATTTCCGGACTATTCCGTATGGCACTCACTGCACACATATGAAGCGTTGATTTCAGTTGCTTATTTGCCATTGGATGCACCTTTGTTTTGCCTCTGACGCTGGTTCCCGAACTATATTCAAAAGGGGCGATGCCACAGAAACTGGCTAACTGTTTGGCATTTTCAAATCGGGTAAAGCCATGGGTATAGACCAGGAGTTGCAGGGCTGCCACAAAACCGATCGAGCGTACTGAGGTGGCATACTTAAAGGTGGTGGATAGTTTCTCGTCTCCATCTATTAAGACCTGAAGTTGCTGCTCAACAGCTTTAATCTCCTTCTCTAAAGCGCTGATACTCTTTTTACTGGCCTCAGCCATTAATTTCGCAGCATTATTCAGTCCCATGCTTTTCAATTCCTGGATAGGTACTTTTAAGGACCCGATACAGGTCATCAGCCGGGTTCTGAGGCCCATCAGGTCGGCCATTTGCTGGATAGATTCATCCTTGGGCGAATAGGCTACGGCCTTATCCTGATTGCGAAACGCGTAGGTGGAAATGCGAACGGCATCCACCGAGTCACTTTTCCCGCGCTGGATACCCATCGACCATTTGATTTGTACAGGTGTTTCTACCCATACGAAGGCTTTCTGCGCCAGCAGATAGGCCACCAGCGGTCGGTGATAGATCCCCGTGTTTTCCAAACAAATAAGGGAGCTTATAAGGGTTACACCCTGGTCTTTCAGCCACCTGGCAAAGGCCTTAAACCCTTTCAAATCATTTGCAAAGACAGCATGTGCCTGCTTTGCATTTACTGCATTTGCAGCATAAGCCACATCGAATGTTTTCTTAGAAACATCGATTCCAATGGTCCATTTGAACTCCATTTTTCTTCTCTTTTAAGTAATTTTGAGTAAGCTAACAGGTTACGGGTATGATTCAATTCCGTGATAATAGGCCGCGAGCCTGAATTTCTATATGAATTCTGCCTGTAACAACCCTGGAGGGATTATATCTTTTAATAGGCTTTTTTGCCTCGAAAGTACAGTAAAATGCCCTCCAGGTTGTTAGTTCTTTCACCAAATTAACGCCTCTTTTTTACAATGCAAGTCTAACGGAAAGTACAAAAACCGTCACGACTTCGCTGTAGACAAGCTTTTCAATTCTAAGCAAGCTATACTCCATTCTCAGGCATCAACAACTGCTTTTGACAAAGGATATCGGGGAAAAGATAGCCTTTCTAAATAAAATTACCTTTTCAAATGGTAAAGATTATATGACTTTGACTTTAAAGCGTAGAAATGCTCGCTACCTAACGCCTGACAACCCTAATATTCACGAGCCCGGGACAAAAAATTTTAAATATGGAAGTCGTGACGGTTTTTGTACTTTCCTTTAAATGACCCCTAAACCCGTATTTTCCTTGTCTAAGTAGCTAACCAGCTTCGCCGACGACCCTTTATTATCGCCTCCCGGAATACGGCTTGGTTTATGAACCGGGGTTATCATCCGCTGATTACACTTTATAGCTCCTCGGTAATTAACGGAACTACGATTGAAGGCAAAATAGGCACAGGTCGTTTTTCAAATTCGTTGTCTATCTCTAATAAACCGGTCCCAAGCAATCATCTTGCAGAACCACTGCTAGAAAAGGGTCCGGCGGGCGACGGTATTAAAATGTATTGTACATCGGGAGAGTGTATAGTAATTATCCCCGGTAGTGGCGGTGGCGGTGCGGGTATTCCTTATGCCCCTCCGTATGACGATGGCGGCGGTAATGGTGGCAATGGTGGCAATGGTGGCAATGGTGGCGGCGGCAGTAACGGTAACGGCGATGGTGTTCCAATAACTCCACCTAAGGTTATTTGTCCGCCTAATTTTGCCTTTGTTTCAACGTTTTCAGATAACTCATGGCAGGAGGCAACCATTACTGGATACCACGCATATTTGTTTGACATTAGTAACGACTTGGAAGTAAGTACTGCATATATTGAGATTCCCGAAATTCATATCGGTCTTCCGAAACAGGGTGCCTACGTACAACTTAATGCGGCTGAAGCAGCAGACGTCGCTACTGTGGCCTTCAACGTAGGAGTAAGAGAAATGAGGGAGTATTTTCACGAAAATCCAAATTTATTAGGAATTCAATATGCATCTAAAATGTTGTCAACGATGCAATCCGTACTAAAGCCCCAAGCGGGAAGGGTAGCTGCATCCGGCTCTAATATCCCGCCTCGAATGGAGTATGTTATTTGTAATTAAATCGAAAATGAGATTTATTTTGATCGCCTTACTTAGTTTCTCACCGCTCACGACAGTTATGGGTCAAACAAATGATTTTGCAGAATACATGAAAAACCCAAAGAATTTCACTGTAGAATCGTATCTAAAGTTAGCAAGGAACATGGCAGGAAAATTATTCAGAAAGAAGGCCTGTTTTTTTATGGTCTCGTAGAACAATATATTCCTACAAGTGTGTTTTTTATGCCCTGTGAATTAAAAAAAGGTCAGCTATTTGAGCAGTTGGTAAAAGAAGAACTGTCAAATGAGGATAACCTCATGTATGACCTATGCTTTTTCAATATGCGTTCGCATTTACCAAATTTAGGAGAAGTATTGGCATCCGTAAAATACCACCCCGCATCCTTTACGGCTGTATCTAATGGGAAAACTCTAAACTGCAAAGTTAGTTACGGCAGATTTACTTTCAATGGTGATGCTAATGTGATAGAAGCCCAGGATGATGCTAATCCAAAAATTAATACGTTTTTTATAAATTATCAGGATGAAACCTATTTGGTAAAAGAAACCGGTTGGCCTAAAGAGTTTGGACTTAGTTCGCTTTTTGAAAAGGTAGACTTTGATTAGACTTCCCTGCAACCCACCAAGGACAGGTTGATCGTATTCGGGTAATTATGCTGGCTTATTCAGAGTGTACAGTCCTACGTAGGCATAAATTAAAAGATTGGAAGGAATTTCCATTTGAGGAAATGTCTGTAGCCTTAGCGAAAGACGGAAGCGTAAGCGCACTCCTGGAAAGCCTGTCCCCTTAAGGGAACGCCCAGTTAATTATAAAATAAACGTTCCTTTTATAGGTAATAAACCTTACCATGAAATCAGAGCTTAAATAATAAGTATTCTTACGTTTTAATTCATTTAATTGGGATTTCTTCTAATTTCCTAAAAATGTTCCAAACGATTGACTACCTGAGAGTGTCAACCTTGGATTAAAACCTGGAGAAAATAAAGCCGCCATCTTGCACCTAGCCAATAAAAAGGATCTGCGCAGGGTGAAATTAATTGTGGAGAAAGTTTCGGGTAACGTTTCCTGGAGACAGCGGAAGATTGGGCCATTTCTGACCTCAATGAAACGGGTGACGTTATTCTTCTCCTGTTTGTCGTCTTTCATGACACCGGCTCGAAGTCAACTCAATTTTTTTTGGCAGGGATCATGCCTACCATTGCCGACCGTGTGGCTGGATTAAAAGTCATTTTAACCATTTCAGTACCGACTCTTACACGGATGGACTGTGTAGCGGGGTCGTATTTACTTCGGTAAACAACTTTAGGGAATTGTTTTCGGAAGCCAGTTTCTAAGTGCACCGAAGTAACGCTTTGGGTGACGTTGAACATGTTTCCGCTTGTCGTACCATACGGTGTGATGACAAGGGTATCCATCTCTACATCAATCACGAAATAAGATAACGGCGGATAAACTACGACATGTGAGTTCAAGGTAAATACATAACTGCCTGAGATCAACTTGCGGTAGTTATTTACTGGAGGATGGTTGCAGGCCTGAGTGAATACGCTGAACGCTAAAGCATAATAGGCAAGATACTTGGTGCTTTTTTCCATCTCTAAACGTAAAACTTTCACCTTGAAGTCTTTAGCGGACAGCATATTTCGGTAACTAAAACCGAGGAGGTTCGTATTAAACTCAAAATGTAAATATGAATGCCAGAAAGCGCAATGCGCCCATCTTTGTTGTGGGCGTTTTACTTTTCCTGACATTTCCAAGTGCAAAGGGAAAACTTTTGGCGCAGGATTTTGAAGGCTTTCGAACTCATTTTGGTTTGAGGGTGGGACCCTCGGCCAATCAGCTGACCTATTATGCGGATCAAACAAGATAGTCAAGTAGAATTTTGGGATTTTTTTTGGCTGTGTTTTTAGACACCCATGTTAAAGGCTGGTTATTCATAAAACCCGAACTGAATTATTCAACCGAAGGAGGGCTGTTTAAGGCTTCAAGCTTGATAACCAAAGTGCGCGAAAGTCTTTAATATATGGGAATACCCGTTTTGGCTGAATTTAAAAATCCCGTCGGGAATATTTCTTTTTACCTAGGACCAGAATACCGCCGACTCATCAAAGCCAAAGAAACTGATTATAAAATTACCGGTAGGTCAAATTCTGATGTGAATGATCAATTTAAATCAAGTGGATGGCTTTTGGATTTGGGACTCAATGTTACCGGAAACCGTGGACTGGGTGAGGATATTCGCTGGACAATTGGTTTGACAAACATGCTTGCTTCAAACAGCAAGTTCGTGACATACGACGAAGTTTACTTTATGCCGCAAAAGGTCATAGGTTTGACAACTGAAAGTGTCCAACTTTCTCTCTTTTATAAACTTTAAGAAGAGCCGCCAATTCCCTATAGCTTATTCTTCATAGGGTAACCCGCCTTAATCCAATCCACATTCAAATTTTGAGGCAGGTTTAGAAGTTTAGCCTGGGTGAAACCCGCCTTTTTTAGCGCCAGGAAGGCTGGACGTATGTTGGGACACTTTGCGAAAGGGCAGCAACCACAGTAAAAAACGACTAACGTGTTTTTTGGGAGCAGGTTTATTTGCTCGTTTAGCCGGCTTAGATTCTCTTCCTTGCTTACTGGGCCAATATGGGTGGAAGCTTTAATATCTTCCATCACACCAATGTTGAATATCGCGGGTTGGTGTGAATATCCAGGGCGCAGCATTGCGGCAAGTTTTGCCGGTTGTATGAGGTCGCTGTCTGACCATGGAACGACGGTCTTAATGGCCGGCAAAGAGAAAGGTGCCGTTTGACAAAAAGCACTCGAGGCACCAAGCAGTGCCGCGAACAAAAACATGCGAGAAAAACAGGTTTTGCTGTTCAAATTACTTCGAAACTGGCGTTGCGGCAGGCAATCGGCTATTTCCTATGTTGAGATTTTTCTTATCGTAGTCCCATGCCTCTTTTACTTCGGCTGCTAGCGTTGAAGCAGCGGCTTTTGTCTCTCCTGATATCTTTCCCCAGGAATCTTTGGCCTCAGCAGTGATTACTTTCAAAGCCGACGTATCGCCTCTCAACACAGCGGTGAGCCCGACCGCCGACCCTTGTTTTGTCGCATTCGATTTGCCTGAATAAAACGGGCTTGCTGTCTTAACCGAATCAGAAGCCGGCTTCACGGAATCAAACGCAGGCTTAACAGGCGTAGCTGCTTCAGCCGGGCCAGGAGCTCTCTTTACAGCCGATCGCTGGTGGTTCCACACCCGCTCCAGGGAGTCATCCCCGTTTACCGATGCCTTGCTTTGCGCAATACAAGCGGTATATGAACCAGACAAAAGCATAGCGAAAACCGAGAAAGCGGTGAAACCCTTTATTACTTGCATATGAAATAGTAAAACAAAATTTAAGCCAACCCCTGTTCAAAAAACGCAACCGAAGCACCCACCCAGGTGCGGTCCCTGTTAAATTTAACTCCGATCATTTCACCTTTACTGAGTCTGCACAAGCTAGTCATCAGTTGAGGCCTTTCCTGTTCCGGCTCCCAAATATACAGAAGCCGCACTTCAGTCTTTACCCCACCCTCGAGTGATTGAACAACAGAAGCATAATTTACTTTTTTCTGCAGGATATAATTGCTTTTGTCTGCCACGAAATCCAGCTTTTGGGTCGTCACATGAAATTCAACCCCCGAACCAGAGAACGAGTACAAAGGCTTGAGTACGAATTGCTCAAGATCGTCGGGATAGGACGCCAGGTCAGAAAGAAAGAAGGTCTCGGGAACATAACGAGACTTTATGAGCGGCAATAGAAATTTGCTGATTCGGAAGAACCAGTTCGGGTGTCCTGCCCATTCGACTTCGGCTTCCTCGGTGAGGTGAAACTGAAACTTTAAGTCTGTTCGTCTTACCAGTTCATCCCAGATCACCCGGTTATAAATTCGTTTTACCACTTGTCTTTCGCCATTGAAGAGGTAGTATAACTTTCGGTCCTCAAGAACAAGATCCTCCAGGCCTACAATTGCGATTTGGCAGAGATCGCGGGTGGCTAAAAAATCAACATACGTGTTCTGGCCTGGCGGGTCTATATCGAGCAAGATGACTTCTCGGGGCTCATACCCTCCAAGCAATACCCGGCAAAGTTCTTCATGGTAACGCTCTCTGGAAAGGCCCCCAAAAAGCCAGGTGTAACCAGCAGGTATGGAGTAGGTCCTCTGGTAAAAATGAGCGAGAACATCTTGATAAGCGAACAGCGATGGAAATCCCTGCAGTTCAATGAGCCGTGGCTGCAAAAGACCCTCCACAAGCGTAACGGCAAAGTCAAGGCTTAAAAAAAGCGGTTTGCCTTCACTTCCGCCTACATAAGCCGAAGCCGGAATAGCAGCCTCGGTAATCACCCGAAGATCATCCCGGCATAAAAAATCAATTATTTCATTTCCAGCCTTCTGAAGTTCTCCAACCAACCCGGCAGGAAGAAAGACCGGGGTTTCGGCCACCCGAAAAGGGATACGGGTATTAAAATGCTTTTCGAGACCCTCGGTGAGCTTTAGGTACTTTTCAGAGGAGAAATTCTGATTGAAAAGCGTCCTCTCAGCAGGAATCATTTTGCTGCCGGCTCAAGACGAGAAAAACTCTCATAGGCGCCGGCAAGGAAACGCGGAAGCAAGAGATCATTTGTACGCGCAATATGTTCAGGGTCTTCCAGCGAATACATCATATTCTTGAACTTGAGTTCACCGTGTTCCCTGATGATTCCGGCTTTTTTCTCTGTCCGGCTAAAATAGATCTCCATCCCCTCGGCATCGGCTTCGGGATGAAATTGCGTTCCTATGATCTCATTGGTAAAACGAACCGCCATGATGGCCCGCTCAAACGGTACATGGCGTCTTTCTTTTTCGTACGCAAGGATCGTGAATGGTTTGCCCTCGACCCTCAGCTCCTCGTATTCTTTGGAGGTGCCGGTAACCTGATACGATCGTGAGTCAACGGCATAAAAAGGATCGGGAAGTTCGCTAAACAAATGATCACCTTTAGAGTCCTCAGTCCGATAAATAGGAAAGATCCCGAACGCTGGAGAATGCCTTTTGCTGATTTGGCCAAGCCCGGTTAGCCTGCACATCATCTGGAAGGAATGGCATATCTGAAAGACGAATTTTCGCTCATTAAAGGGGACTTCGTTATGAGCCATGATCCCGTTCATGAGATCAAACCATTTTTCTTCCCACAAGCCGTCTCCTTCCCGGGGATCACCCGGGCCGCCGCTTGAAATGTAGCAGTCATAACCAAGGTCTGGGATCTCACAACCATTTCTTAGGTCAAAAACGTCATAAACAAGGCCGAAAGGCGCTTTTTCAATGATGTGTTTGATCCCGCGCATCCCTTCGTTGGGCGTTCCCTGGTAGAGGTCTATAACGGCGATCTTCATACTCATTCTATGAACTCTAATTAACTTCAAAGACCTACGTGTGTTTCATCGATGATGTAATCGACTACCTGCTTTAGATCACCAGTTCGGTTAAATACCTCGATCTGACGGTCGGCACCGGTTCCCATTTCAAGGATCTTATGAATAAAGGCAACTTCTTCCCGGCTTCCCAGCTCGTCCAGAACATCATCGACAAAATCGACGAGTTCGGCAATAAGAAGCCGGGTCTGGACCTCTTCCTGCTTGCCAAAATCGATCATGTTGCCTTCTAGTCCGTAGCGCGCAGCGCGCCATTTGTTTTCATTGATCAAATTGCGGCTGTAAATATTGAAGCTGAGATTGCTGCTTCTCAGCTTGTACAGCTTAACAACAATCGCCTGCATGATAGCGGCCAGAGCGATCGTTTCGTCAACGCGGAGCGGTACATCGCAGATCCTGAATTCAAGGGTGTCGAAGAAAGGGTGCAGCCGTATGTCCCACCAGATCTTTTTAGCGTTGTCGATACACCCAGTCTTGATGAGCAGATTAATGTAACGGTCAAGTTCGGTAGCACTGCTAAACTCCTCGGGAATGCCGGTTCGCGGGAATTTATCGAATACCTTTGTGCGGTAGGACTTGAAACCCGTGTTCCAGCCTTCCCAGAACGGCGAATTGGTGCTTAATGCAAAGATGTGCGGTAAAAAATAACGGGCGGCATTCATGACCGCGATGCCCGTATCCCGGTTGTCTATCCCGACATGAACATGCAGGCCAAAAATTAGGTTACCTCGCGCCGCGTCCTGCATTTCGTTCACAATCTCGGCATACCGCGGTTTATCAGTAATAAGCTGATCGCGCCATTTCGAAAAAGGATGAGTTCCTGCGGCGGCGATCCTGAGGTTTTGGCTAACCGCAAGATCAGAGATCATCTTTCGCAAATAGGTGACCTCCTTCCTTGCCTCGCCGATGTTATGGCAAACGTTCGTTCCAACCTCGACCACACTTTGATGCAGTTCGGCCTTTACACGTTCGGCCAAAAAGAGCTTTCCGCCTTCCACCAATTGCTCCATATGCGATCTAAGCTCCCGGGTTACGGGGTCGATCACTTGAAACTCCTCTTCAATTCCCAGCGTGAACAGGGCCATCTTGTTTGGATCGAATGTAGGGTACCGGTTCGCCGGCGATCGCTGTACGTATAAAGCTTCCCCAGGTGAGGTTGTCGCTTCCAGGTTTATGAACTGTGGCCCGGCGAATAGCCATTTGAGCGGCAGCCTCCAGAACCCAGTCAAAATTTTGCTGACCTACGCTTTCAACAGCAGCATCGGGAGCCGGGTTGCAAAAATCAATGGCTATGGGTATGCCATCGCGTACGGCAAACTCCACGGTATTGAAATCGTAACCCAAAGCCTGGTTTAGAGCGATCACGTAATTGTAGATTGTCTCAAGCAGTTTTTTACCCGCCGGTTGTTTTTCACTTTGGTAACGCAAATGATGCGGATTTGCCGGTTCGTAGCGCATGATACGTACGTCACGACGGTCGACACTATAACATCGAAAATAATCTTCGAAAACGATTTCCTCCTGCAGCATCATGACAAGCCTTCCTGTCTCGGCGTGTTTGCGGTAAAAATCTTCCTTGTCCTGGACCCGGTATACATTCTTCCAGCCTCCACCGGCATAGGGCTTCATGAAAGCGGGAAACCCAACATACTCGAACATACCCTCCCAATCCATGGGATACGCCAGGTTTCGAAAACTGTTGCCGCTGGTATCTTCGGGAAGTTCTTTCGATGGTAATAGCACCGTACGGGGGACTGGTACACCAATTTTAACTGCCAACGCATTATTAAAGAATTTTTCATCGGCGCTCCACCAGAACGGGTTGTTTAGAACCGCCGTTCCGGTGATTGCAGCATTTTTAAGAAGCGCCCGGTAAAAAGGGACATCCTGTGAAATGCGGTCTAGAATGACGGCGTAATTGATGGGCTCGGCCTGCATGATCTTATCGATGCACACGGCTTCGGCCCTAATGCCCTTGATCTTCTTGTTGTTGATGTGTTCGACAAACGCTTTGGGAAAACTTTCTTCCTGGCCAAATAGAATTCCAATGACTTTTTCTTCCATAAGTGATAAATTAAGAATTCAGCCCGAAAAATTCATAAGGGACAAATAATGCGGAAAGATTTGTCTCCATAGCGGCCAGTCATGTGAGGCGCCCGGTTGAATATCCAGCCAGTGATCGACATGTTTCGCATTCAGCAAGTCTGAAAATCTGCGGTTTGCATCCAGGCAAATGTCAAATTCACCCGTCCCCAGGGCGATTCCCATTCGCCACAGGTCAGGGTCGTTTAGCCCGGGCACGTAATCGACCGGATTGTTGAAATAAGCGGTGTCATCGTAATACCCGTCAAGCTGCGGCCTTATGTCAAACATACCGCTCATGGAGAACAGGTATGAGATCATCGAAGGATGCCGAAACGCAATGTTTACCGCATGCCACGCGCCAAAACTACAACCGGCGACTGCCATGCGCTTTTGATTATTCTCTGAAAGTAAGCGTGGCAGGAGCTCAGTAGCAAGCATGGTCTCATAGCGCTGGTAATTCTGAATACGCTGTACCGGCGCGACCGATTTATTGTACCAGGTATTCGAATCAAACGTATCGATGCAATATATATGGACCAGCCCCTCACTGATGAACCATGCCGCCGAATCGATCAAACCCGAATCTCTGTTTTGCGTATAAGTCCCCATAGAGGTTGGAAATAGCAGCAATGGGATACCAGTCTTGCCAAACTCAAGCATGTCTAGTTCATGACCAAGGGCGTTTGAGTGCCATTTTGTGTGCGTTGATTCCATATACCGTTATGACTCCAAAATGTAATGATTTAATTAAGCTTGAGCACAGGCCTCTTCCATGCTTTACTTTAGTAAGATCGTGAGTTTTTTCAACAGGAATACAGCGCAAACAGTTACTTTTTCGAAAAAGCAGCCGGCTTTGACAGGTTTTTATTATGGCTGTCGTCGAATTGAATATACGTCTTTGTGCCTGGGAAGAGTTGTTATCATCGATGTCGTTTATCCGATGCAAACCGGGTTGAACTGGTATGATAGTAAAGTTCTTATTTTAAATGATGGGCAGGATCTGGCAGCGCTTGATTACATGCGTACCGTAGACCGCCATAAGCCGGTAGTGCCCTTTATTACGCTTGCCGTTCATGCGGGCGACAGAATGCAGGAGTTCGGCGTTGCAGGGCGACGCGACTATTTGGGCAGGGGAGCTGCTGCCGATGACTATCATGCTTTCCTTGCGACCGAACTTTGTACAGACGTCTTTGATTCGCTTGACCTTAACCCGGTGAGGGAAAATGTCGCTATTGCTGGCTGCTCGCTCGGGGCTCTTTCAGCATTTGATTTTACATGGAGCCATCCAGAATGCGTTTCGGTTGCAGGATGTTTTTCGGGCTCGTTCTGGTGGCGCTCCCGAGAATTTGGACCGCTCTATTCAGATAGCGACCGTATCATGCATGAGAAAATACGCGAGTCGTTCGTCGCTCCACCGGTTAGAATCTGGCTAGAGGCAGGTACCGAAGATGAAAAGCATGACCGGAGCAGTCGCGGGGTAATTGACGCCATTCATGATGTACGCGATCTGATCATCGAAATGCAGGCTAAAGGACTTTCAGACGATAATCTATGTTATGTTGAAATACCAGGCGGCAGGCATCATCAAACCACCTGGGGCAAAGCGATCCCGGTCTTCTTAGAGTGGGCTGGTTTTAGCTGAGCTTAGGCTAAAAGGGAACGAAGCATCCAGGCCCTCTTTTCATGGATCTCCATGATTCCGATTAGAAAGTCCTCAGTACCTGAATCTTTAAATTTGTTATCCACTTCATCGGCATATTCCCGTATTACACGCACGACAGTTTCGTAGTCGTTTAGCAAGTCACGTATAAGCGCGACAGAATCGCTGGTGTCGCCTTCTTCAAGAAGATGGGTCATTCCCAGGAAATCCTTCAGCGTACCTATTGCGTGGTGGCCAAGCGCACGAACACGTTCAGCGACTTGATCAATTATTTCTTCGAGTTCCTCATAAAGCTCTTCAAAAAGCAAATGAAGATCATGGAAGTGTATACCCGTTACATTCCAGTGACTGCGACGAACTTTAGTATACAAGACAAATTCATCGGCAAGCAGTGTATTCAGGCGGTTAGATACCTCCTGCAAGTGGTCGGGAGGTATCCCGATGTTCGCGGGTAAGATGGAATGTTTTTTACCAGGCTGCGCCTGAGAAGCGGTAAGGTGTTCTTCCAGGTGAACTGATGAATCGCTCATAAATGTTTGGTTTTTGGTGCAAGTGCACGTTTAGCAATAGTACGCCTTTATTGTTTAAAGCGTCTAATTTGTTTGAGCCGACCTATATTTGCCCGCTATGCCCCAAGTAGAAGTCGCTTACATCCAGATGAGTTGCAGCTCATCCAAAGCCCAAAATCTGGAGAAAGCCATTGAGCTCATCCGCGAGGCTTCCAGACAGGGTGCGCAGGTTGTGGTTACCCAGGAGCTCTTTACGAGCCTTTACTTTTGCGACGCAGAGGACTATGATAATTTTTCGCTCGCCGAAGCGGTTCCTGGGCCTTCGACGGCTATCCTCGAAAAGCTGGCTGCCGAGCTCAATGTGGTGATTGTTGCCTCGTTATTCGAGAAGCGGGCAGCAGGTCTCTATCACAATACTACAGCCGTTTTGGATGCGGATGGGACCTACTTGGGCAAGTACCGAAAAATGCACATCCCAGATGACCCGGGTTTTTACGAGAAGTTTTATTTTACTCCAGGGGACCTGGGCTACAAGGTGTTTAGCACGAAATACCTGCGCATTGGCGTTCTAATCTGCTGGGATCAGTGGTATCCCGAAGCGGCGCGCATTACTTCGCTTTTGGGTGCCGAGCTATTGGTTTATCCAACCGCGATAGGCTGGGCCCTGGCGCAGAACCACGAAACGAACACCGAGCAGTATGAGGCCTGGCAAACTATTCAGCGTTCCCATTCTATCGCCAATGGGGTACATGTACTGGCTGTAAACAGGGTAGGGGTAGAGGCCGAAGTTAACTTTTGGGGCGGCTCGTTTATCACCAATCCTTTTGGGCGTATTCTCCACCAGTCCTCTCATGCCTCCGAAGAAATTTGGGTACAGAGTATAGATCCTGGCACGACAGACTCTTACCGTGTTCACTGGCCCTTTATGCGCGACCGCCGTATTGACTCTTACGGGCCCATCACCGAGCGGTATCTTGACCAGTAAATGGAACGAATAGATATCGGCTTTTTGAGCCGGCATAAATACCGGTTTCCGCCTGAATGGGAGCCGCATAGGGCGACCTGGCTGTCATGGCCTCATAAGGAAGCTTCCTGGCCAGGCAAGCTTAGCAGTATCTACCCTTCGATCGCCTTGTTTGTACAGGTTTTGGCTCTTGGCGAGCGCGTGTGCATCAACGTGAACGACGAAGCAATGCGCCGGCGAGCCACCAGTATCCTCGCCGATGCCGGCGTTAATCTTGACCAGATCGATTTTTTTACGATCCCCACCAACGATGCCTGGTGCAGGGATCACGGGCCGGCCTTTCTAACCAGTCCTGTCGCGGCGGCCGGGCATCAAAAGATTATCGTCGACTGGAAATACAACGCCTGGGGTGACAAGTATGCGCCTTATGACCTTGATGACCGGGTACCAACTGCGGTTGGCGAGGCGCTGCGCATTCCGGTGGTCGCCGGTCCAATTGTCATGGAAGGCGGCTCGGTGGATTTTAATGGTGAAGGTACCCTTCTTACAACCCGCTCTTGCCTCTTGAACAAAAACCGTAATCCCGGTTACAGTGAAGCTGAACTAGAGGCTATTTTAAAGACCTATTATGGTGTTGAACAGATTCTCTGGCTTGGCGAAGGCATCGAGGGCGACGACACCGACGGCCATATCGATGATATTACCCGCTTTGTAAGCTGCGATACCGTGGTTACGGTCATCGAGAATAACGAGGACAATCCCAACCACAAACCCTTAAAGGCGAATTGTGCCGCTCTGGATCAAATGAAGCTTATAAATAACAAGCCCCTTAATATCATCGAACTTCCCATGCCCGCGCCGGTTTATTACGAGGGAACGCGGCTGCCGGCTTCTTATGCCAATTTCTACATTGCCAACGCGGCGGTTGTCGTACCTGTTTTCAATGATCCCAACGATCGCATTGCGCTCGATATACTCCAGATGGCCTTCCCAGGCCGCAAAATTGTTGGCATTGATTCAACCGATATACTATGGGGTCTTGGAAGCTTTCACTGTTTGAGCCAGCAGGAACCCCAGGCTTAAAAACCGCTTAATAGAGGGCCGTCCAAGTTTTTCGTGTTGCATTTGAGTGATTTTTATACATTAGCCTATGCCTCAATCAATATGAACACCACCATTCAACCAAGACCGCTTTTCGTAAGCAGCTGTATAGCACTACTTGTAACCGGATTATCGTTTGGAATAAGAGCGGCGATCGTCACCCGCATAGGCAGCCAGTTTAACCTTGACGCAAGTCAGCTCGGTCTTATCACAGGTACAGCCTTTTGGGGTTTCCCGCTAGCGGTAATAGCAGGGGGTTTTTTAGTTGACGTGATCGGGATGAAACGTATCCTCCAGCTAGCCGGGCTTTTTCATCTTATCGGTATTCTTCTTACCGTTTTTGCTTCGGGTTTTTGGACATTGTATATTTCAACGCTTCTAATAGGCATTGCCAACGGGACTGTCGAAGCAGCTTGCAATCCCCTGGTCGCTACAATCTATTCGACGAACAAGACCACGAAACTGAATCACTTCCACCTTTGGTTTCCAGGCGGCATCCTCCTAGGAACGCTGGTTTCAAAAGGCCTGGACTTGGTCCATCTCAACTGGCGCATCCAAGTTGCTGTAATGCTGATCCCTACCATAATTTATCTGATCAACTTTGCGCGGCTTCAGTTCCCCGCTACAGAGCGTGTCGCTTCAGGCGTGAGCACGGCCGATATGTACAAGGCCATTCTCACACCTCTGTTCATTTGCATGATCATTCTTATGTTTGGCACCGCGATCACCGAGCTTTTCACTGGGCAGTGGATTGATCTCCTGCTTCACAATGTTACCACTAATGCAATACTGATTCTTACGCTTACCGCGGGTGTTCAGGTGCTTGGGCGTGGGTTTGCCTCACCGGTTGTCCACCGGCTTAGCCCGACAGGGGTTCTTCTGATCTCGGCCATGCTTTCGGCGGTGGGTATTTACGCACTGGCGCATTTTACAGGTAGTGCGGTCTTTCTTGGGGCGATCATCTTTGGCCTAGGGGTGACCTATTTTTGGCCAACGATGCTGGGCTTCGTTTCTGAAAATATTCCCCGCAGCGGTGCCCTTGGCATGAATCTTATGGGAGGTGCAGGGATGTTTGCGGTGAGCGTCTACCTGCTCATCATGGGGGGTGTCTATGATTCTATTGTCCAGTCCAAGTTACCTGCCGGTGCGTCCATCCAATTCTACAATGCCGCCCCAGATGGCTCGGCGATGGCCACCGCGCTCAACGATGCCAAACGCCTTGCCGGACCAGACGTACTTATGCGCACTTTTTTTATTCCCGCTATTCTTATTGTCGCCTTTTTAATCCTTTTCTTCTACATGCGGGGCCGCAAACCTCAGACCCTTGGAAGCGGCATCCTTCAAGTAAGCCTCGATAGCAAGTAGTAACTCCGATTATGAACCGTAAACTAAGAATGGGCATGATTGGCGGCGGAAAAGACGCTTTCATCGGTGCTGTACATCGAATCGCTGCCCGTCTGGATGGACTCATTGACCTGTGCTGCGGGTCCTTTAGCAGCGATCCTGAGCGTTCCCGTGAAAGTGGTGAGGCCTTGTTCCTTCCTTCGGCAAGGGTCTATCCTGATTACAAAACCATGTTCGCCCGGGAGAAGGAACTCCCCTTGGGAGACCGTATGGATTTTGTCTCTATTGTAACGCCGAACCACGTCCATTATGAACCGGCAATGCTCGCTCTAAGTGAGGGCTTTCATGTGGTCGTCGATAAACCCATGACTTTTTCGCTTGAAGAGGCGCTTAAACTTGAGGCGAAGGTCGCCCAGACCGGGCTTTTACTTTGTCTCACCCATACTTACTCGGGTTACCCCATGGTAAAACAAGCCCGGCAAATGGTTAGCGACGGTCTATTTGGAGGAATACGAAAGGTTTATGTAGAGTATCTGCAAGGTTGGCTTTCCCGGGCAGACGATGGCACCGGTAAGCAGGCAGCCTGGAGAATAGATCCGGCCAGGTCAGGAAAGGCCGGCGCGATGGGCGACATTGGAACGCATGCCGCACATTTGGCCGAGTACATCTCCGGCCTTCAGATCTCTAAACTATGTGCCGATCTTAATGAGGTTGTTCCAGGCCGCATACTCGATGATGACGGGTCGGTCATCCTTCGTTTCTCTAACGGTGGGAGCGGTGTTCTCATTGCCACCCAGGTTGCCGCCGGTGAAGAGAATCCCCTGAAAATCCGGGTCTATGGAGAACGGGGCGGGCTAGAATGGGCTCAGGAGGAACCAAATTCCTTGATCATTAAATGGCTCGACAAACCCACCCAGATCTACCGCACCGGTGGTCCTGGTGTTTCTGAGGCTGCCCGAGTTCATACGCGCACTCCAGCGGGTCACCCCGAAGGCTATTTGGAAGCCTTCGCAAATTTGTACCGTGATTTTGCGCTTACTTTAAGCTCTAAAATAGCGGGTGAGCCTACGCCTGGCCCCTTGTATGATTTTCCCACTGCCAGCGACGGGGTACGGGGCATGGCCTTTATCGATAAAGTCGTTGAATCGGGCAAGTCTGCTCACAAGTGGACAGATTTTGTTTATTAAAAGCTTCTAGTATGAAAACGATAAAAGGACCCGGGATTTTTCTTGCGCAGTTTCTTGGTGCAGAACCGCCGTTTGATACGCTTGATCATGTTTGCGCCTGGGCAGCTTCACTCGGATATATTGGTGTGCAGATCCCAACTAATCTTCCACACATTTTTGACCTGGATAAGGCGGCCTCCAGTAAGACCTATTGTGAGGAGATTACAGGCCTGGTCGCCAGTCACGGGCTCAAGATTACCGAGCTTTCTACTCATCTGCAAGGACAACTTGTCGCTGTTCACCCTGCCTATGACAAGCTTTTTGAAAACTTCGCTCCTCCTTATGTGCGCGGCAATGCAAAAGAAACGCAGGCTTGGGCAACCGCCCAGTTGAAAAATGCCGCGATCGCCAGCAAGTATTTGGGCTTAAACGCCCATGCTACTTTTTCGGGCGCGCTTCTATGGCCTACCGTATACCCTTGGCCTCAAAGACCAGCGGGCTTGGTCGAGCTTGGATTTAAGGAGCTTGCCTCGCGCTGGAAACCTATTCTTGACGTATTTGACGAAAATGGGATTGATGCCTGCTATGAGCTACATCCCGGAGAAGATCTTCATGACGGAGTGACATTCGAACGCTTTCTGGAAGCAGTCGGCGATCACAAGCGGGCCTGCATATTGTACGACCCGAGTCACTTCGTGCTTCAACAACTCGATTACCTTCAGTTTATCGAGTTCTATCACAGCCGTATCAAGGCATTTCATGTAAAGGATGCTGAGTTTTTGCCCTCTGGCAAATCGGGTGTCTACGGCGGCTACTCTGACTGGGCGAACCGGCCCGGCAGATTCAGGTCTCTCGGTGACGGACAAGTGAATTTTAAAAGCATCTTTACCCGGCTATCCAAATATAATTATACGGGATGGGCAGTTCTCGAATGGGAATGTTTCATCAAGAGTGCCGAACAAGGGGCGGCAGAAGGGGCTCCATTTATAACAGACCAAATCATACAGGTGACCGCAAAAGCCTTCGATGATTTCGCATCCGCAGCTGGAAACAATGATTTTAATCATAAAATCCTTGGGTTATCCTGATTTTCGGTATACTTTGGTTAAACCAATCCTATTAGGCTATTGATCATGAAAAAAACAACAAGACTTTACGTTACACTGGCAATCCTTGGAGCAAGCTTCATCTGTTTCTCTAGCCAAGTCGCCGCTCAGAATACACTTTCAGCGGCAGAAAAAAAGGCAGGTTGGTACTTGCTTTTCAATGGTCAGGATATTAATAATTTCAAGGGGTATAACCAGGATTCGGTACCCCAGCAATGGTCTGTAAAAGATGGCGCGTTGTGTTTCGATCCCACCTCAGTTAAACAAGACCCTTCCAAACCGCACCATGCCCTGGATCTGGTCACAAAGCAGGACTATCAGGATTATGAGTTTTCAGTAGAATGGAAGATCAGCAAGAATGGAAACAGCGGCATTTTGTTCAATGTGGTTGAAAACCCTTCCTGGGATGCGCCATATTACTCAGGACCCGAAATGCAAGTCCTCGATAACGCTGGGCACCCGGACGCACGTATACCAAAACATCGTGCTGGTGATCTGTATGATTTGATTAAGTCAAGCTCCGAACCGGCAAAGCCCTATGGGGAGTGGAACCATGTACGCATTGTTTCCAAAAACGCTCATTACCAGTTTTTCTTAAATGACGTTAAGATCAATGAATTCACCATGCATACTCCAGAGTGGGATAAGCTTGTTGCCGGCAGCAAGTTTAAAGCCTGGCCGCAATTTGGTAAAGCCACCAAAGGAAAGATTAACCTTCAGGCTCACGGGGATAAGGTTTGTTATCGCGCCATCAAAATACGCCAGCTTTAACCGGACGCCTGCAATGACCAATCTCCGCGACCATTTACGTGTACTTCTCATCGCGGCAAGTGTATTTCCGGTATTCGCTTGCAATTCAGGATCACAGACACAGGTCGCCTCTGATTCGGCCCGCATGCCACGGGCGAAGCATGTGGTTGTACTTCGTCCGAAGAAGATAGACCCATACGCCGAAAAGACGGGATTGGCTGATACGGTTTCCGGACTAACGTCGCTTCCGCCTTCTGAACAAAGCAACGGGTGGAAGCTGCTGTTCAATGGAAAAGATCTGAGCGGTTGGAAAGGCTTTAATACAGATACGATTGGTAAGGCCTGGAAGGTGTCTGCTGGAGTCCTGCATCTTGACCTGAGCGATCGTGACCAGTGGAAGACAAATCATGGCGGAGATCTTTGTACTATCAAAAACTTTAAAGATTTTGATCTGAGCATGGATTACCGTACGTATCCATCGACAAACAGCGGCGTCCTTATAAGAGTTCAGGAAGGGCCATCCTGGCCTAAGCCTTACGACAGCGGGGTAGAAATGCAGATCCTTGACGACTCCGCAAATCCGGACAAAACCGTTCTGAATCATCGCTCGGGCAGTATGTTTGGTATTTATTCGGCACCGTCTGTGAAGGCAAAAGGACCGGGAGAATGGAACCACCTTCTCATCTCGTCCCGTAGAAATGAGATCCTCTATATGCTCAATGGCCGACGCGCGGTTCGGGTGGCTATCGGCAGTAAAATTTGGAAAGACAGCCTGGCGCACAGCAAATTCAGCAAACAAGCCGGGTTCGCTACCTCGGCAACCGGGAAGATCGACCTGCAAGAACATGGGGGCTCCGTTGACTTCAAGAACATCAAAATAAAAACGGTATCATGAATAGTATTTACAAGACACTTTTACCCGTGGTCATCGCGGTTTGTTTCTCCGGGGGAATAGTAAGGGCGACTGGTCCGGGCAAAGGAAATGCAGGTGCCATTAAACTAACCCGCATTTTGGTTTACAGTAAAACTACCGGCTTTAGACATGATTGCATCCCCAGCGGTAAGCTTGCCCTTATCAAAATGGGACAAGAACATGGATTCGCTGTCGATACAACGGAGAACGCCGAGGCCTTTACCGTCGAAAATCTAAAAAAATATCAGGTAGTTGTTTTCTTATGTACCACACACCGGGTGTTGGATACTGTCCAAAAAGCCGCCTTTGCCGCATGGCTCCACCGGGGCGGCGGTTTTGTAGGAATCCATGCGGCAACCGATACTGAATACGGCTGGCCCTATTACAACAAGCTGGTGGGCGCCTGGTTTGTCGGTCACCCAGGTCCAAAAAATGTGAGAACCGGAACCCTGCATGTTACCGACACCAAGGCCATCCCTACACGGGGTATGCCAGGCGAATTCGTGCGCACAGACGAGTGGTATAATTTCAAAGATATCCAGCCAGACAACCACGTTTTAGTGACCATAGATCAGACAACGTATGATTTTGGTACCGATAAGCAGCATCCTGTCTCGTGGACCCGGAGCTTTGATGGGGCGCGGATCTTCTACACGTCTATGGGTCATACGAAAGAAACTTACTCGGAGCCACTTTTCCTAAACCATCTCTGGGGAGGCATACGGTTTGTAACTGGAAATTAACCCCGCATTCCTGATTCTTTGTCTGCTTCCGATCACCTGCCTTGTTGCTGTCCGCGAATGGGGGGCGTCAACCTTCCGCACACGCATTACAAAATTCTTAATGAACAAATTCTTATTTTTAAACCATCAAACAAACGCATATGACTAAAGTAAAAAGCCGGCGCGAATTCCTCAAAACCGGGTCTGCAGTAACTGCATCATTTATGATCGTCCCAAGGCATGTACTGGGTGGTAAAGGGTTCGTTGCACCGAGCGACAAAGTAAACGTCGCTGGTGTGGGAGTTGGTGGAATGGGATTTAGCAATATGCAACATCTAGGCCCCAACGCAAATGTCACCGCGCTGTGTGATACTGACTGGGATTACGCCGGGAAATGCTTCAAGAAATTCCCTCAGGCCAAGCAATACCGGGATTTTCGGGAAATGCTGGTTAAATCGAAAGATATCGATGCTGTCGTCATTGCTACCCCAGATAACACCCATGCCATGATCGCCATGCATGCGATGGATAAGGGCAAGCACGTCTATGTTCAAAAACCTCTTACTCACGATATTTACGAAGCCAGGGCGCTTACCGAAATGGCCAAGAAGCATCCGAAACTCATTACACAGATGGGAAATCAAGGCCACTCTAATGAGTCCAACATTGAGCTTGCCGAGTGGGTTAAAGCGGGTGTACTTGGGGACGTGTCCAAGGTCGAATGCTGGACAAACCGCCCTGTATGGCCACAGGGATTGCCTTATCCAAAAGATGAAGTAGCGTTGCCCGCGGGCATCACGAAAGAAGGCTGGGATATGTGGTTAGGACCTGCGGAGTACAAAGCCTTTAACCCCGCCATTTACCATTTCAAGTGGAGAGGGTGGTGGCCTTTTGGTACCGGTGCGTTGGGAGATATGGCCTGTCATATCATTGATCCGCCATTTCGGGCGTTAAACCTGGGCTATCCAACAACCGTAGAAGCCTATTCAAGCACCTTCTACGACCGGGACTTTCATGCTGCGGAGACTACTTCAGAAAGCGCTCCTTCTGCGAGTAAGATCGTCTTTAACTTTCCTGCACGTGGATCGATGCCGGCGGTGAAGCTGGTGTGGACAGATGGGGGGATCATCTACGAGCGCCCCGAGGAACTAAAAGATCAGGATGCCCTTGGCTGGGATGGAGGAGGAGCGCTCCTACATGGCAGCAAGACTAAGGCTATGACCGGTTGCTATGGTGACAACACAACACTCGTTCCCTTTGACAAGATGAGTTCATTTACGAAGCCGGCTCCTACACTACCCCGTATTGCGGGGAACCAAGGCGGTCATGAACGTAATTGGATCCAGGCGATTCAACAAGGCGATCCTTCTTTTGCCAGCTGTCCATTCTCTTATGCAGGGCCTCTAACCGAAACCATTCTTCTCGGTAATATTGCTCTTAGAGTATCGAACTTGAAAAACCCCCAGGGGAGGCCTCTGGTAAAAGAGCAGATAAGGCTTCATTGGGATGGACCGGCAATGAAGATCACCAATTTGGATGAGGCAAATCAGTTTGTAAAGCGGGAATACCGCAAAGGCTGGGATCTTGGTGCCTGAGTTCTAATGAACTCTTTTGCCGGGTTAGGAAGTCAGTATCGAGATGAGCTGTTTAATAACATACTTCCGTTTTGGTTAAGCAACTCAAATGATGAAGACCACGGCGGGTTCTTTACCTGTCTCGACCGAAGCGGGAAGGTTTATGATACCGATAAGTTTCTTTGGCTCCAAAGCAGGCAAGTATGGCTCTTTTCCTATTTATTTAATCACGCGGGCGAAAATGATCAATGGTTGGGATTTGCTTTTCATGGGTCCGCCTTTTTGCAAAAGCATGGCCGTGACGAGGACGGAAGCTGGTTCTTTTCTCTGGATCGAACAGGTCGGCCTTTAATTGGAGCACACTCTATTTTTACCGACCTTTTTGCGGCCCTTGGCTTTGGCTCCCTTTACAAAGCAACGGAGATCGATGAGTTTGCAAACATAACAATCAGTACCTTTTCAAACGCGCTCGACCGCAGGTCCAATCCAAAAGGACGGTACAGCAAAGCAGTCGCCGGTACCCGGCCTCTCTTTAGCTCGTCTGTACCCATGATCGTTCTTATGGTACTGAATGAGATTGGCTGGATGTTGGACCGAGGCAAGGAGAAGCAGCTTGCCGAGGAGTGTCTGGATGAGCTGCTTACTAATTTTTACCATTCAAACTCTGGGCTGCTGCTGGAAAACGTTGGCTACAACGGCTCGTTTTCAAACAGTTTTGAAGGCCGGCTCATTTGTGGCGGGACTATCTGTGAAGGAATGTGGTTCATTATGGATCGTGCCGCCCTCAATGGCGACCAGCGAGTTATTGAGAAGGCTTCGGAGACAGTACTTAGAGCGGTTGAATTTGCTTGGGACACTGATTATGGTGGCTTATTTTACTTCCAAGATTTGCTCGGTAACCCTCCACAGCAGCTTGAATGGGATCAAAAACTTTGGTGGGTACACGCCGAGGCGCTAATCGCCTTACTAAAGGCCTACGATTATACCGGCCGAAAAGAGTTTTGGAATTGGTTCCTCAAAGTGCACGACTATACCTGGAGCCACTTTCCCGATCCAAAATATGGGGAATGGTTTGGGTACCTGAACCGCCGGGGCGAAGTGCTTCTTGATCTCAAGGGCGGTAAGTGGAAAGGCTGTTATCATATTCCAAGGATGCTTTATCAGTGCTGGCGTACATTTGAGCGACTAGCAGCTAAGGTTCCCCTGTCAACAAATTCTTAGCATGGAAATCATCGCTTACGCCGAGTATCTACCGGGTTTAATGTCACGCATCATTGAGATGCAGGCACGGTATTACTATAAATTCTGGAACTTTGGGCTCGCATATGAAATCAGCGTTGCCGGTGAACTTGCCGAATTTATGTCTGCCTATGATCAGGAAAAGGATGTACTGCTTTATGCGCTCAGCGAAGAGAAAGTGATCGGTTCCATCAGTATTAATGGTAGCAACAAATCCAATGGTGAAGCGCAGCTACGCTGGTTTATTATGGATGACGATTACATAGGATACGGCGTAGGAACTAAGCTCATGGACCACGCGCTCGCTTTTTGCACCCGCAAGAATTTTCGGAAAGTGTTCCTCACGACGTTCAAAGGTCTTGAAATGGCCCGTAACCTCTACGAAAGGAATGGCTTCAAACTTTCCGGGGAAAACATCAACACCCGGTGGGGTCCACCGGTCATCGAAGAAGTTTACGAACGGTTAAAAGACAAGGAATAATGCTCTTCAATTACGTATACACCTTCGTTCTTAAACGGGGACTGGTGACGATCTTTGATCACATTAATTCTTAAGGTCTGCTATACATTTGCCTTCTTTTTAAGGCGTTAAGTAGACATGATATTTCAGCCCCGAAAATGTGCTTTAACTGACAGATATAACCTATTATAAAATCAAAGTGATAATAGGTGAATCAGCTTCATTGTGAATTCATCAATAACGTATTAATGTCTACATCAAAAAGAATGCCGCACGACGGCGGCATTTCTTTTCACAAGAGGCAATTTGAAATCAATTTAATACCTGGTTTCCACTTCCATTAGTCTGGAAGGCGCCCATATCTTTACCGGGTAGCCATTTTGTACTACCGTCAAAGTTAAACGGATTTACACCTCCCAGTGGTGAAGTTGTGCCAGCACCTACCGCAGGTGAACTGGTCTGTAAATGAGGATCGTTAGCATCGCTATAAATTATTCCGCTTCCGACAACATTTTTAACAGCAGGTTGATCTACGTTCGGATCAAACTTAACGAACATTGGGTTTTTGTCACCAGCTTTTTTTGACAAGATATCATGTGGTTGTGGCCGACCATAATCATATATAGGATACTCATTGCCCAGAGTACTGTCGACAACAACGAAAATATAGTTGTAATCATACTTACCTTTAAGGTAGGTAGTATCGATAGTCTTAACTAGCCTGATACCGTTCCTACAATTGGCTACAATGTTGTTGTAGACACTCACTTTTGTAAAGTCACCAAACTTCATGCCGGCAGATGCTTCACCTTGTTTGCGCCATCCACCGCTTATAACTGTGTTGTTAAAGCAGTTGATAGTACAAAATTTAGTTGCATCTGTTGTGTACTCGTCCGATTTAAGCGAGTTATTAGCCCCGCTCCAAACATAATTATAACAGAAATCTCCTCGAACACCGTTCTTTGCAGTAACGCCGTCACCATCTGGACCACCTTCCTTCCGAAACACATTTCCTCGGATCTCCACTTGGATTGGTCCTTGCATTCGAATAACATCGTCATAGCCATATTCGAAGGTGCAATTCTCGACAAACACTTTAGTGTTGCTGATAAACTTTCCAGGTGTTGATCCTGCTCCGACACCGAGAATTGATAATCCATATTGGTTTCCATAGACAGTATCTGCAGCACCTGTGTAAGAGACTTTTGTCCACTGAAGATTCAGGTATGTTGAAGCTGAATCCATTGTAATGCCACCCCAATAACCGGCAGGCCACCTTGGATTAGGAGAAGAAGTGCTAAATACGCAGGGGTTTGCTTTTGTGCCTTGTGAAATTAACACTCCGGAGCAATAGAGAGAATAGGAAGAGCCACCTTTCCCTGAGTTGCCAGCACCAAAGAATAGCAGTTTAGCACCCTGCTGCAACAAAAGGGTGTCACCCTTGTTTACAAAGAGGTTGTTTTTTGCATAATAGGTTTTATTAGCAAGAAGAGTTCCCTTAATATGACCTGCGAGCGTGTCCTGCTTGATTGGGTTAGAAATAGGGATCTTGATGACCGTATTTGACGGAGTTTTCTTACATGATCCAAGTGCCAATGCGATGCATGCACTAAACAATAATAGTCTTTTAGTTTTCATTTTTAATCAGTTTGTAATTGAGTTTAGATTGTTGAAGCGATTTGAAGTTTAAAAGAATTTGATTTTAAGCCCAAGAAGATAGTCCTGCCCAAAAAGGTCTTTTTGCACGAACAAGCCAGTTTTAGTTCTCAGTTCGAAAGGAGAGTTCGTCAAATTATCTGCTTTTGCAAAAACTGTAAACCGTTTTCCAAAGGTTTTATCCCCTGAAAAAGAAAGGGAATAAAAATTTAGCTGGTAAATATCCTTACCGTAGTCTGGACTAATCTGGTCTACCCGCTTACCCTGAAATAACAACGAAATATTGAGGTTGATCTTGCTCCTTATGTTTCTGTAAAGTAAAGAAGCGTTAGCAACATTCGCTGATTGACCTTGCAAGGGTCGATTTTCGGTTGAGAACTTAACTTGCGTGCTATCAGCCCCAGTATTTAGGTAAATTCTCTTCTGGACGGGTATGTTAGAATGCGTATAAGTATAGTTTGCAGATATTCCAAAGTCACCGAAATACTTGATGACATTTAATTCAGCCCCATAATTTGTAGCAGCTGCAGTGTTGACGTTAATGAGGGTTGGAATTCCTCCCGTTCCAACACCAGCTAGAGCTTGTTCGATTGGACTATTCAAGCGCTTGTAAAATACTCCAACCATCAAGGCGTCATCTGGGTTGGGGAAAATTTCATAGCGAAGATCGTAATTGAAAGCCCTAACCCTGTCTAAATTGGGATTGCCCTCTAATTGATAGGTAGCCGTAGGGATAGAATAAGGGACTAACTCGAAATAGTTCGGCCTGCTTATTGATTTATAAAAGCTAAGTCTTAAAGCCTGCTGAGCGGTAAACGAATATTTAATGTTCACAGATGGCAGTGGGTCATTGTAATTATAGTAATGGTTTACAGAAATTGGCTCACCGTAAGGCTTCAAAAAGTACTGGTTGGAAGAGTTCGTAATTTCGTCACGTACTCCTACAAGAGCTTCAAATTTACCGACGTGAAACTGTGATTGGACATAAAAGGCCGTGATCTTTTCGTCAGCGGTGTAATTTGCTGGGTTATATTTTCCTAGCCCAAAGACACTTTGTAAAATAACATTAGATGCACCTAGATTTCGAAACGGGGTGGCGGGGATATCCGCATTGTTAAATGTGTACGAGTTATTGAAATTGTCTCTATTCTTTTTCCGGTATAAACCACCTAATTTAAACTCAACGGCGGTGTGATAAATTTTGGGAGTGTATAAAAAATCAATCTTCACTGAAATATCACGATCGTTATTTTTTTGCCAATACTGGAGTAAACCACCAGTATCAAAAAACTGACCCCCGTCTTGATATCTTCCGTTTGGTTGAATAGTCCCATAGACCCCAAACGCTGAAAGATCAGGAGTTTGTGCAACAGCCTTGGCGTAATTCAGGTTCCAGCTGACACCAACATTTTTCAAAAGGCTGTTCGAGCCTTGAAGAGAAAGGCTTGACAAAGTCTGAATGTTATATCTGGACCGTGTCACGCTATCAGTTCGACCGGTTCCTGGTCTACCGCGGCCATTTCCTCGAAGAGAGGTGTCAATGGTGATTCTTACCTGTTGATCAGTCGACTTTAGATACACACCTATTAAACTCATCTTGTTACTCGAGTTGAAAATGTAGTCAAGTTTGGTGTTGACTCCAATATGGTTCGTTCTTGTGGAGTAATTCCTAATACTAAAATCCTGAGGCTGAGATTCATTGTATTTGCTGGTTACATAGGTGGTGTATGTTGAGTGCGAACCTGTAAAAAAGGTTTGGTCTGAGCCTGATAAAATAAATCCGAGTTTGTTGTTTAAAAACCGTTTTCCGAATGTTACCCCCTCAATTGTGGTTGGAGTGAAATTCTTTCTAGAAACGTTAAGAGTGTTTGTATAATTGAAGTCAGACGGCTTAGCGGTATAGCCTGCTCCATGGAGCGCGGATGGTGAGTTTAATAGGAAATATTTTCTGTCGAATCCCTTAAATTGCGAGTTGATCAATGTCTGGTTATAACCTCCGGCTACGTTAACATTTAATAGGTCGTCGGCTGGGGCATCTTTCATTTGTATATCCACTGTACCGCCAATAGCATCGCCTTCCATATCAGGGGTCAATGTTTTAGATACAACAAGGTTACCAATCAGCTCTGAAGGGATAACTTCCAACGGCACCGAGCGACTTGTAGGATCTGTGCTAGGAATTTTTATCCCATTGATGAGCGTGTTGTTGTAGCGCTGTTCCATACCGCGAATAATCACAAACTCGCTCTTGCTGTCAGCGCTCCGGTCTAGGGTTATACCTGAAACCCGCTGCGAAATGTCGGCGACATTCAAATCGGGCGAGTGTTCTATTGTTTGAGCGGAAACAACGTTTACCACCGCCGAACTTTTTTTCTCTTTACGCCGGGCTCCGACATCTGTACCCTGAGTGGCTGTACCTCTAACGACAACAGTCCCAAGAGTTGTGGTAGCGATTTTTAACTTGAAGTTCTCTCTTTCGGATCCATCAGACTTGACTTCAACGGCTTCTTCAATGGTAGAATAACCTACAAAGCGAGCATTAACAACATACTTTCCGGGGGGAAGATTATCGAACTGGTAGTAACCTGCGGCTGTAGTTATCGTGCCGAAACTTGTGTTTTTGATTAACACACTTGCCCCAGGTATCGGCTCGTGAGTTGCGTCGTCTGTTACTACTCCTCTCAGTGATTGCGAAAAAACGGTTACAGGAAGACAAAAAAGGACAAAAAAAACGAACGGCTTGAATCTTCGTACTTTATCTCCCATATTCTTGGTAGTAATGGGCACAAAGGAACACTTGGCGTGTTAAGTGAACGCTATAGTTATGTTAACAATTGGTTAACAATCCAAATCGCTTCTACTCTTCAAAGCCAACTCCGCGGTTATAAGCTAGTCCTAATCAAGTCAAAACTGTTTGAAATGTTATTTTTCTAACGTTCCCATCAGTTCCATGAGATCGGCAATGCGGTTTGAGTAGCCTGTCTCATTGTCATACCAGCCAATTACCTTAACTGATTTGCCGAGGACCAGGGTAAGCTCACTATCGAAGATGCAGGAGTGGGGGTTGCCAACAATGTCGGCACTAACAATGGGGTCTTCAGTGTATTGCAGGTATCCTTTTAAGGGGCCTTCTTCAGACGCCTTTTTAAAGGCTGCGTTAATTTCTTCACGGCTAACTTCCCGGCTCAACGTCGCTGTAAAATCGGTTATAGAACCGCATGGAACGGGTACCCGTAATGAGGCCCCATTAAGCTTGCCTTTAACGCTTGGAATTACAAGACCTAAAGCTTTTGCCGCACCGGTGCTTGTCGGAATGATCGATAAAGCCGCAGCACGTGCACGCCTTAAATCTTTATGCGGTGCATCCTGGAGGCGCTGATCGGCTGTATACGCGTGAATGGTTTGCATGAAGCCGTTCTCGATCCCAAAGTTATCTTCAAGGACCTTAACCATTGGGGCGAGGCAGTTTGTCGTGCATGACGCGTTTGATAGAATGGTTTCAGTACCGTCCAGTATGTTTTCGTTAACACCCAATACAATGGTCTTAAGATCGCCAGTAGCAGGAGCGGAAATAAGTACCTTACGGGCACCGGCATCGATATGGGCTTTCGCTTTGGCAGCATCGGTGAAGAAGCCGGTTGACTCCAGGACAACATCTATTCCCATTTTCGCCCAAGGAAGTTCCGCAGGGTTCTTAATTGCCAGTACGGGTATTTTGATCCCGTTGATGATCAGGTTTTCTGCGTCATGCTCGACCTGACCATTGAAATTTCCATGAATGGAATCGTATTTAAGCAAGTGTGCCAGGGTCTGGGTATCGGTAATATCGTTAAGGGCTACGATTTCAATATTCTTCTTTTTCAAAAGCGCCCGCAGCGAAATACGTCCTATACGACCAAAGCCGTTAATTGCAACTTTCATTTAATTGGGATTTAATTAGGATTTAGATTATTGGGATTTAAAATGTGATTGATCATCAGATCGAAAGGACATGAACAATATCGAGTAAACTCTCATCGGGGTTAAATTTATTCTTAATAACCTTACTAAACTCTGTAAGCTTGATTTCGTTACCCATTAATCCGACCATTTGACGGCTCTCACCTTCTAGGATCTCTTGTACCGCCGCATAGCCAAGCCGACTGCCTAGAACGCGATCGAAACTCGACGGCGAGCCGCCTCGCTGCAAGTGGCCTAGAATAGTCACCTTGGCATCGTAGTGTTTGAATTTTTCACAGGTAAGTTCGGCCAGTCGGTTTGCTCCGCCTTCAAAGGCTCCTTCTGCTACGACGACTATACTGCTGGACTTCTTTCTAACTGCGCCAGCTTCAAGGCGGTTGATAAGCTGCTCAACACTAATAGGGTTCTCCGGGATCATCACCGCTTCAGAACCGCCGCCAATACCGGTCCACAGCGCAATACTTCCGCAGTGCCGTCCCATAACTTCAACAAAGAACAAGCGATCATGTGAATCTGCGGTGTCGCGTATTTTATCGATCGCCTCGATTGCGGTATTATTCGCGGTGTCGAAACCGATCGTGTATTCGGTGCCAAAAATATCGTTGTCTATCGTTCCCGGTATACCGATTATCGGAAAGCCAAATTCAGATTCGAAGATATCGGCACCGGTAAATGTGCCGTCGCCGCCTATTACAATGAGCGCATCGATGTCATTCGCCTTTAAACTATTAAAAGCTTTGACCCGCCCCTCTTTGCTTCTAAACTCTTCACTTCGGGCTGTCTTAAGAATGGTTCCTCCGCGCTGAATCGTGTTACTTACGTCACGGCTGGTTAGAGACTTAAATTTGTTATCGATTAAACCTTGATAACCCATGAAAACACCGAAAACCTCGATTTTTCGAAATATTCCAGTTCTTACAACAGCCCTGAGCGCTGCATTCATTCCGGGAGCATCGCCGCCCGAAGTAAGTACAGCAATCTTCCTAATCGTGGATGGCAAGATTCAAATGATAGTGAACCAGGTCGTCAATTGGCGATCTTATGATCTTCCCAAACTCCATTCCGTATTCGGCGGCAACCACTTCCAGCACATCTCTAAAATTATATCCTACCGATCCGATGCAATTGAATTTATAATGCTGATAATCCGGATAGTGGGATACAATGTTCTTAAAGAATGCATCGAAACCGTCTTTAACCACTTCGCTTGCATACGGTAAATGGTTATTGTTGTCGTATAGGAATTTGCTAAACTGGGCAAGAAACCTGTTTGGATGGGGCTGGTTATACAGGCGGTCAAGGACATCCTCGGTTGTAAGCTGGTAGGTATCCCAAAAGCTATCGCTGAGATTGGAGGGCATATACCCTCTTAGGTAATCACGTAAGAGCCGCTTTCCGATATACGAACCACTTCCTTCATCTCCCAAGAAATAAGCGAGAGAATCAATACTTGTTTCGACTCCGCGCCCGTCATAGATGCACGAATTCGTTCCCGTACCTAATATGGCTGCGAATCCACGCTCGTTGCCAAGCAGCGCTCTTGCTGCTGCCAGCAGATCATGACCTACATATACGTGAGCCTTCGTAAAAACCGATTCCATGGCTTTTCGCACAATCTCCCTTTTGTCTGGGTTGGAACACCCGGCGCCGTAATAATTGACTTCGTCAATATCGTCAAGCACAAGATTATCTGGAAGATTGTTATGGAGGGAGGCTATGATGCCCTCAATTGATATGAAATATGGATTATATCCTTCGGTATTAAAATAAACCTTTTTACCTTCCTCGTTAACCAGGCACCAGTTCGTTTTAGTGGAACCCCCATCCGCAATAACCTTCATATAATCAATTAAAACGTATTCGAACGATCAAAAATAAAGATAGGGCAATAAATAGCAAGCGCAAACAATATTAATTCTGCCGGTAATCCCATAAAAAAACGACTCAACACTTTTGATCTCAGCATGATTGTCGTGAGCCTTATTTTGGGTATGGGCATCTTTCGCACCCCCGCCTCGGTTGCCCGTAACGCTGGTTCACCAGGTATATTTTTCGCAGCCTGGATCTTTAGAGCGCTCATCGCTGTTCTTGGAGCTTTTACCTTCGCCGAGATTGGTTCCAGGTTCCCGCGAACTGGGAGTTCTTATCAGATACTTGCCTATGCCTACCATCCTGCCTTCGCTTTTATGGTAAACTGGATCCAGGTAATCTCTAACGCGGCTTCCATCGGAGGCATCGCTCTGGTAGGCGCAGGCTATTTTTTGACATTCACGCCCGCTGCCGGGCAGCGTTAACACTTACAGCTTATTATTGCCGGCTCGCTCATCATGATCCTGCACATTATAGGTCGACTGGGTTTAAAAATGTCGGCCCGCGCCCAAAATCTTTTATCGCTTGGCAAGATCCTTCTCGTTACGCTCCTTTGCTGCGATTTGTTCTTTCTGCCTGGTGCAAGGGAACCGCTAGCGTTCATCTCATTGGTTTTCACCGGCTCTCCCAAAGCCTTTCTCCGGCGTCGATCGTTGCGGGTATGCTGTTTGGAAAGTGGGGGGCCGTCGTATCTTCAATCGTCATAGTTGTAAGTATTGCGGGCTATGCTCAGGCCGGCATGATGAGCAACGCGAGAATGTACGTGGCCATGGCCCAAGATGGAGTGCTGGTGCCTGCGTTTCTCAAAGAAAACCATAATACGGGCGTAAAGCCGGCAGTACTAATTTTTATATTAAGGAAACGGCAAACGGGCGAAGAAACTGGAAGCGTTTTCAAAGTGAAACCTTATCCGCTCGTTCCCGTACTCTTTCTGGCCGCGCTGGGACTGGTTACTCTTGGAATAGTTTTCAGGAATTGGAGGAGCGTTGTTTACGCGACCGCCTTTTTCTTGCTAGGCTGGCCTATTTATGTTGTCCTTAAAAGGCGCAATTCAAGCGAGTAGTCCAGGAGTTGAGGAACCAGAAATTATGTGTACCTTATTAAACTAGGGTGATGAATTTTTACGTTTGTAAGTTTATGGAAAAATAACATTAGCTTTTTCTCATACCCTTGATTTGGAACACATTCAGTGCTAACTTTACGTGGTTATTTAGGAAAAATCTTTATGAAATGGAAAATTTTAAGCTTAGCCTTTGCTGCAGCAGCAATCGCGGCTGATGCCCTGCCAGGATATAGCCAGGGTTATGTCGACGACGCTCTGAGGGTGTCTAAACCGAATTTGGGAGGGAGTACACGTACCATATCACTCGGTGGAGCTTTTAGTTCCTTGGGTGGTGACATCGGTACCTTGAACTCCAACCCGGCAGGTCTTGGCTTCTTTAGACGCTCTACCATCGCGGTCACTCCGCAATTGAATACGTCTGATGTGACCTCAACCTATTTTTTCAACAAGACACCGGGCCAAAAGACAGGTAGGGATTATGACATTGAGAATGTCGGAATTGTCGTCGCCCATTCTTCGCAGGATGCTGAAAAAGGCATTGCTACAGACAACAAGCTGGTAGGATTCGCCTTTGGGGCTTCGTATACCCGGGGTAACGTCTTCAATACCTCAACCGCTTTCTCTGGTCGCAATACGGGCGCAAGTTTCAACAGTGTGCTTTCTAATCAAGCGAACAAGTATGGAATAAATGGTCAGGATTACGGAAGTTCTCTTGCCGGTATTGCTTATGATGAATACCTTATTAATCCGCTCGATAAGGCGCAGACCCGCTTTGCGCCCGTTCAGGCCGGCGCTTCTAATCAGAATGGTGTAGTATCCCAGAAAGGTTTCAGCGATATTACCAATGTGAGCTTTGGTGCCAACTTTGGTAATGTCATGTATATCGGAGCGGGAGTTAATTTCAATACGATCAATTACGAGCGGCAAACCGATTTTTTCGAAACCAGTTACAACGATCCCGCAGGGAAAGTAGATGGGCTTACCTACAGCAAATACACCATCCAAACCGGTAATGGTATTAACGGAAAAGCAGGTGTTATTCTTAACCTGGGCAACGCACTTCATTTAGGAGGCTATGCCGAGAGTCCGACCAACTACCGTATGTATGAAAGCACAAACCTTGGTCTCTGGGGATTAAAATCAGGTTCTTTGGTGCCTCCTTCTGTCAATTATCCCGGCCCATCGGACAAGCCTGTTGCAGGCACTTATGATCCTTACGTTGGATCATACAATACTTTCAATATTCGCACACCCTGGAAGTTTAATGGTGGTGCTAGCCTTATTCTCAGCAGTTTTGCTCTGATCACCGGTGAAGCGGAATACATTGATTACCGGTCGACCCGCTTTTCTTCGGGAAACTCCGCTGAGGACAATCTGACCAACAGCACCATTGATGCTAAGTATAAAGCGGTAATTAACTATAAAGCGGGAGCTGAGCTCAAATTTGGACCACTAAGCATCAGGGGAGGTTATGCGTTTTATCCAAGCCAGTATAGGAATACCTCAACAGATGCTGATAGGAGAATTGTCTCTGCTGGTTTTGGGTTTAGGACCGGCGGGTTTTTCATTGACTTTGGTGGGATAAAGGACTTCTCCCGTTCTTACAGGACGCTGTATACCTTGAGCGATAACTCGGGACCTTTGCTTAAGCAATACAACACTATGACAGGTGCAACTATTACAATTGGAACAAGGTTTTAAGATCGAGCAGTAGTGCGTTAAGACAAAGCCCCGTTTGGTAACATTCGGGGCTTTTTACGTACTAGAAGGTTAATAAACGGTTGTTGAGTATCTGTGTACGAGTGACCCGCCAAAGTAACCGGTTACTGCTGGCGCGCCGCCTAAGGCTATTACGTTTGTGCGTACATTAACCGGTGTTCTTGAAAATATGCCTTGATTGTTTATTTGTGTGCGAATATCCGCATAGAAATTGTAGTTATCGGCACTGAGTGACCATGTTTCAACCCACACTTTCTGATACCTTTTAAAGGGTGACCGCTGAGCGACCCTAAATCCATTCAGGTATTTACCATCTGTAAATTGATCGCTTAAGACATTTAAATCTTCTTTAAAATTCTGCAATACTCCATTGATATAGAATTTAATCTGTACATGGTCGCCTATCCCAGGAATCTCCTGACCAAAAAGATAAAGGTAGTAGCCGGCCGTATCAAAAATTGGGCTCTTGGCCTGGTACTGAAACTTTACCGAATCAAGTACGGGTGAGGTACGGGCAATCTGGGTAGTGGCCTCATAACGAGCACCGCTTCTATTAATATGCAGGGTAATGTTAGCGCCCTGGGTAGCTCGAATCGTTCGTACACGGTATTTGCCAGGGAGGATCTCCTTGAGGTCTTCATTCGTGCTTCCGCTGCTTACACTTAGTAAGGCCCCAGTTACCACATTGTTTCGGGAATTGTCGAAGTAAGTTTGTGTTTTATAAAGCGTGATGGTATCTCCCCCTGAACGGTCTGTGATCCAGCCGTCAACAGCAAGCACGGGGGCGGTTGAGGGTACGTTTACCTTTACTACGTCCTGACAGGATCCAATGAAAAGTGCCGCGAGGAGGAGCAGCAGATTTAAACATGATCTCATTGTATATGGTTTTAAAGATTACTTAGAAGAAGAAGTTCCATGTGACGCCTGGAATGACCGAACCCAGAATTGAAAGGCGCACAGCTTCGGTGACTGCAGGATTGTCTTTGTTGGACTGAAAAAAAATGGTATAGGGGTTACGCCTGCCGTATACATTATAGATGGAAAACACCCAGTTGCTGTGAAACCTGCGGCTCGGTCTCTGACGGTTATTAAGTGTCGCTGACAGGTCAAGCCGGTTATAAGGCGGTAGCCTGTAGTTATTTCGTGAACCGTCTGAATTATAAGGGATGACGATTCCCTCAAAGCTATAGCGACTGTTAGGGAAAGTCGTCACAACACCAGTTTGGAATGTGAAGTCAGCACCAAAGGTCCAGCGCCTGCTGTAATCATAAGTGGCCACTACGCTGAGATTATTTGTGCGGTCATACTTTGCCGGGTACCAATTGTTGTTGTTGATGCCATTGATGTTTCGCTCTGTCCGGCTGAGGGTATAGCTGATCCAGCCATTGAGTCTGCCGGTGTTTTTCTTAAGATAGAACTCGGCGCCATATGAACGCCCGGTTCCAACCAAGAGTTCACCTTCCAGATTCTTATTCAGAAGAGTTCGAGCTCCGTTGACATAATCGATCTGGTTATACATGCGCTTGTAGTAGAGCTCAAAAGAACCTTCATAATCGGCCTTATAGTTTCGATAGTAGCCGAGTGAAACCTGGTCTGCTTTTTCGGGCCGTATATTGTTGGAGGTCACTGCCCATATATCAAATGGGGAAGCGGCATTTGTATTTGATACAAGGTGAATATATTGGGTTGTTCTATTATAACTTGCTTTAAGGCTGGTCTCGGGATCAAGCAAGTACCTGATCGATATCCTTGGCTCAGGATTGAAATAAGATTTAATGATCTTTCCGGTTTCAAACAGCCTCCCATTGACGGGTTCTTTGGACCGGTCGTTTGAACCCGAATAAGAGAAAAGGCTGTCGGCCCCCGAAGCGACATAATCAAAGAACGATAAACGTAGACCGTATTCAACACCAAGGTTAGGCGTTATCTTCTGGCTGTTCTGCAAAAAAACCGCTGATTCGTACGCCATCTGGTGCTTGACAGAAACGGTATTAAAAAAACTGCTGTCTCCGACTGGCTTTACTTTTCCGGGACTAACATCATACCTGTTTTCCGATACACCAAAGCGAATCTGATTAAGCTTATTTGGAGTATAGGTAAATTCTGATTTAAGCTGGGTGTTAAAGATACGGGTCATGTACTCAAAGCCATTACTGCCCGAAGGGATACCCAGCGTGTTGTCATAGTTACTTATGCCGCCGGTTAATACCATGTTAAAGCGGTTGTTGAAATTGCGGGTGTACTGGACGCCGCCCAGCGTCGTTCCATACTTGAAGCCAAACTGGCCGGCGAAATTCACTACATCTTTGCCGTAATAGCTCCCTATCTCTAATTTGTCGTGTGAGCCCATATTAAACGTCGCCTTTCCATTGAGGTCGTAGAAATAGCCATAGGTCTTTCTTCGCAGTGGATCTTTTGAAAGCTTTAAGAATAGATCGGCGTACGATCTTCGGCCCGAGATCTCAAAAGAACTGCTCCCTTTCTGGATAGGGCCGCCGATCGAGAACCGGCTTGACACACTTCCCAAGCCACCGCTCCCAGTGAATTCTTCAGTATTTCCTGATTTAAGATTCACATCAAGTATGGAAGAGAGTCTTCCACCGTACCTGGCCGGTATCCCACCTTTTATAAGGGTAGCATCCATCACAGCGTCTGGATTATAGACGGAAAAGAAACCGAATAAATGCGATGAGTTGAAAAGCTGCTGCTGATCCATAAGGACAAGATTTTGATCCACGCCGCCCCCACGTACATTAAAGCCTGTTGCCCCTTCGCCCACTGTGCTAACACCGGGAAGCGAAAGAACACTGCGTATAATGTCAACTTCACCGAGAAATGAAGGAAGTTTACTGAGCGTCTTCATGTCCAGGGTTTGGACACCCATCTCCATGTTCTTAACTTGATTGCGCAGCCGTGTACCAGAGACTTTTATCTCTGCGGTTTCATGAGCGTTCTCCTGCAACACGATATTGAGGTTTGTCCTTACGCCCAGTTGAATGGTCTCTGTTCGTGGAAGAAATCCAATCAATTGGTAAATAACGATATAACGTCCTGCGGGAATGGAAAAGTCAAAAAATCCTTCGGCATTCGAGCTGGTTCCTAAGCCAAGCCTAGGGATACTCACTGATACTCCCGCCAGAAGATCACCTGCCCCGGAACGAATGTGCCCATGAAGCGAAAACCTTCGAATATTCACACTTTGAGCGCGAAGCCCAAATGGTTTGAAACATAGCAGCCCGAGAACAAGCATAGGCATAACATATACTGCCGGTCGGGAATTCTTCAGCTGCCGCATTTGATCATAGAATAGGAGCGCAAGTTAAAACTCTTAAGTGCGAAAAAAACCCCTGACCGGCTTTCTTGCAGAAAGGACGTTTACTGCGTATATTTGGGGTTTAATCAATCAAAATGGACAATAAATCAAATACTGACTCGAGCCTAAACAATCCAGGTTCTAACTTATACGAGAAGAAAGCATTCGACAAAGGTTACGACGTCAACGAGGTTTCGGGCGCCGGTCGTACATTTCTTTCGAACGTTTTTTCGTGGATGTTTCTTGGACTAATGATGTCGGGTGTTGTAGCCCTGGCGGTTGCAACAAATCCTAATCTTTTCAACGCTATCTTTCAAAACCGTCCCCTCAGCATGGTGGTGATCTTTTCGCCCTTGGCGTTTGTGCTGCTCATGTCATTTGGGTACAATAAGTTGTCTTTTCCGGTACTTACAACCTTGTTTCTCGTTTACGCGGCGATCATGGGACTCAGCTTAAGTTTTATATTCCTTATCTACACCGGGTCGTCGATCGCGCTTACCTTTGGAATAGCTTCGGTGACATTTGGGATCATGGCTGTGACGGGCTACCGTACGTCAACTGATTTAAGCAACTTTGGTTCCATCCTGCGTATGCTGCTTATTGGACTGGTTATCGCGATGCTTGTCAACTTGTTTTTGCACAGTGCAGCCCTTGACTATTTGATGAGCTTTGTTGGAGTCGCGGTATTTACCGGTCTGACAGCGTACGATGTTCAGCGCCTCAAGTTAATGGCAGCAGAAGGTACGAGCCCAGAGGAAGGCCGTAAACTGGCCGTTATGGGTGCCCTTAAATTGTATCTCGATTTCGTAAACCTCTTTCTGTTCCTCCTGCGTTTGTTTGGTCGCAGAAGGTGAAAGTTAAGGCGCACAGCGAATCCTATCCTACTCTGAGTTAATCCTTGACAGAATTACTTCCTGGTATATTCCAGGAAGTGCTGCCAGGGCAGAAACTCACCGTCATAGAAGAAAGTAAATCCATTCGCTTCAAGCTCTTTACTAACTTGTTTTACGCTCATCTTGTGGAGCGTCTTAATAGGAACATTAGGGTCTTCGGCCCGGTATTCAAGCAAAACTATCTTACCGCCGGGTCTTAGCGCTGCCCGTATGCTTTGGAGCATTTCATGCGGATAACGAAGTTCGTGATAAACATCCACTAACAAAGCAAGATCGATGCTTTCGGCAGGTAAACCGCTCGTCTCTGATGTACTGGTGATAACTTCTACATTTGAAGCCCTTAACTGGGCTTTCTTTTTTTTCAAATAGGAAATGAGCTCCGGTTGTACTTCAACAGCATACACGATTCCTTTCTGAACACGAGGCGCTATTTTAAAGGTGTAGTAGCCTGTTCCCGCGCCAATATCTGCTACTCTACTGGACTTAGTTACCGGTAACTTAGCGATCGCAAGATTCGTTCTTTCTTCCTTTTGACGAATGTCACGCTCGAGCCAGTCTGCACCGGTAAAGTCCATGATGCGCGCAATTTCCCTACCCATGTAAACAATGCCTGTTCCATCGGGATCCGGAGCCTTATTCCGGCTGTAAGTGGAAGCTACCGGCACTGAGGGCGTCATAGGTAGCTGGCAGTTGCCTGGGAGTGCGCTTAAACAAAAAACAACGAAAAAAAAGCAGACAGGAAGTATTAGCTGGTAGTTCATCGACTTTAAATATAAGCCCAAAACTGCAATGGGACTCTCCAGAAAATCTTCATTTTTTCATACGTTTACATTAAAATCATCTCTTGTATGAGTAGTTTTCAGATCAAAAAGCAGGCGAAGACATACGACGCGGTCATAGTAGGCTCAGGGGCAGGTGGTGGGATGGCTGCTTATATGCTGGCAAATGCCGGTTTAAAAGTTTTGCTTCTCGAAGCCGGTCCTATGTTTGATCCTCAGAAAGATTCGATGCAGCTCAAAAATCCCTGGGAGTCTAAACGGCGCGGAGCCGGTACCACCCGTGCATTTGGTGATTTCGATGCGGCGTTCGGCGGTTGGAAGATCGACGGGGAGCCCTACACACATACCGACGGTACTGATTTCGAATGGTTTAGATCCCGTATGCTGGGTGGTCGCACTAACCACTGGGGACGAATCGCGCTGCGTTTTGGACCTCATGATTTTAAAGGAAAGACTTTTGATGGTCAAACTGACGATTGGCCTATTTCTTACGACGATGTTAAGCCTTACTATGATCGTGTGGACCGAATGCTGGGCGTCTATGGCACCATGGAAAATCTTGAGAATAATCCGGATGGGATATTTTTGCCGGCCCCAAAGCCAAGGTTGCCGGAGCTGTTCATCAAACAGGCAGCCGCTAAAGTGGGTGTAAAGGTGGTTGCCGGCAGGGGTTCTGTACTTACTCAGGCGCTGGCAGGTAATAAGGATCGCGGGGCTTGTTTCTACTGCGGTCAGTGCGGGCGGAGTTGTAAGGTATACGCCGATTTTTCTAGCTCCTCTTGCCTGGTGATACCCGCTTTGAAAACGGGTAACGTCGATCTTGTCACGAATGCGATGGTCCGAGAAGTGCTAACGAATGACAAAGGACTCGCAAGCGGCGTTTCTTACGTGGATAGGATTACTCTTGAAGAATATCAGGTGAGCGGTAAAAATGTAATCCTTGCTGCAAGTGCCGGCGAGACTGCTCGCATCATGTTGAACTCTAAGTCGAAATATTTTCCAAATGGCATTGCGAACAGCAGTGGCGTTATAGGCAAGTACATCCATGATTCGACGGGGGTAAGTGTGGGCGGCTTTTTGCCTCAGCTTATGGACCGCAAGAGATTTAATGAAGACGGGGTAGGCAGCCTTCATATTTACGGTCCCTGGGTATACGACAATAAAAAATTAGATTTCCCGCGAGGTTATCATATAGAGTTTGGAGGCGGAATGGGCCAGCCTTCTTATGGTTTCGGCTTTGGCATGCAGCATACTAATGGAAAATCCCTAGGTCGTAATGGCGAAAAGAGAGAAGCCGGTGGGTATGGGGCCAGTTTGAAAGACGATTACCGGCGTTTTTACGGTACGGGAGTGGGTATGGCGGGGCGCGGTCTTGCAATCGCCCGGGAAACAAATTACTGTGAAATCGACCCAAACGTTGTGGACCGGTTTGGTATACCTGTGCTTCGATTTAACTACAAATGGTCCGATGCTGAAATCAAGCAGGCTAAACACATGCAGGAGACTTTTCTTTCTGTCATGCATGCCATGGGTGCTGTCGTACAAAGCGAAGTTAAGGGGGCCGACAAGAACTATGGTCTGCTGGCTCCGGGTATGATCATCCATGAGGTTGGCACCGTACGAATGGGTGACGAGCCAAAAACCTCAGCACTCAACAAATGGTGCCAGGCGCATGACGTTAAAAATCTGTTTGTCGCCGACGGCGCGCCATTCGTTCAGCAGGGCGATAAGAACCCAACGTGGACAATTCTTGCACTAGCAATGCGCACCTCGGAATACATTATGGATCAAACTAAAAAACAAAACATTTAGAACCAGGTCATGAACAGACGTGAATCCATTAAGACGCTCACCATTGGCTCGCTTTCCGCAGGCTTACTTGCCGATGCCTGCACCCCGGCAACAAAGGAAGCCGCTCAGACGGCAGGTCCTGCGCCACAAGCTGGCCGGCAGCCGTTCGAGACCGAAAGGGACCAGAAGCTTGACGCCGACCGTTTTTTTACAACGCAGGAAATGGCTTGTATAACACTCTTAAGCAATATTATCATTCCTAAAGACACACGGTCTGGAAGCGCAAGCGATGCGAAAGTCCCCGAGTTCATTGAGTTTATCGTGAAGGATATGCCCGATCATCAGGTTCCTATGCGCGGAGGATTACGATGGCTTAACCTTCGCTCAATGAACCTCTTTGGAAAAGCCTTTGACGAGGTCACGCATGACGAGCAGATGAAGATGGTCGATGAGATCGCCTGGCCTGAAAAGGCCAGTTCCCAGGTTGCCCAAGGCGTTGCTTTTTTCAACCGCATGCGTGATCTTACCGCAACGGGTTTTTTCACCAGTGAAATTGGTGTTAAAGACCTTGGTTATGCGGGGAACAAACCGAATAAATGGGAGGGAGTACCCGATGATGTGTTGAAGCAATACGGGCTTGAAGGTGTTTAACAGGTAACAAAAACAAGGATTAAAAACCTGTTAGGTTTGCAAGCATTTTTAATAACTGAATCAAAACAATTCTTATGACTAGAAAATTAAAAGGGATTGTGCCCTTATGTGGTGTCGTCGCTGTCGGTATTGCCTCGACCCTAACGGCAATGAGGCTTCAACCGCCAACGCGTGAGTCACTCGCCGATGCAAATCTTACCTTACCAAAAGGATTTCAAGCGACCATTTTTGCCGATGGACTGGACCGGGCTCGTCACTTGGCCGTTAACTCGAAAGGGGAGGTTTTTGTAAAACTAGACAAGCTCAAGGAAGGCAAGGGGATCATTTTTCTTCAGGATATAAACGGTGATGGAAAGGCCGATAAACAAACTGGGTTTGGGGATTTCAAGGGAACAGGCTTGGCTATTCATGACGGCTTTCTATACGCCTCTTCTAATAAAGATATTTACCGCTTTAAGCTCGATGCCGACGGCCGGGTAGCAGATGGGACGACTCCAGAGATCATTGTTAAAGGGCTCATAGACCGCCACATGCATGAATCTAAGTCAATCACACTGGATGATCAGGGAAACATCTATACCAACATTGGCGCTTACTCCAATGCCTGCCAAACCGAAGACCGTGTTAAGGGAGCCCTGGGGATGAAACCATGTCCTATCTTAGACTCTGCAGGTGGTATTTGGCGCTTCAAAGCCGACAAGGAGGGTCAAATCTACGGGGACGGTACGCGTTATGCTACCGGGCTGCGAAATGTGGTGGGGCTTGACTGGAACAGGCAGTTAAATCACCTGTTCGTTATGCAGCATGGCCGGGACCAGCTTCATGATCTTTATCCGAATTATTTTACGACCAAACAGTCTGCCGAGCTTCCCGCTGAGACGTTGTATGAATTAAACGAGGGAGATAATGCCGGCTGGCCCTATCTATACTATGATCAGATCCAGCATAAAAAAATACTCTCGCCCGAGTATGGGGGTGATGGACAAAAAGAAGGTGACCCTAAGGCGATCTCTCCAGCTGCTGCATTTCCCGGCCATATGGCACCAGATGGGCTTGTATTTTATACCGGCACTAAGTTCCCCGCACGGTACCATAACGGTGCTTTCATTGCTTTCCACGGGTCTTGGAACAGGGCGCCCGAGCCTCAAGCAGGTTATTTCGTTGTTTTTCAGCCCTTCGTTAACGGAAAACCTTCGGGTAAGTGGGAGGTTTTCGCGAACGGTTTTGCAGGCAAGGCTCAAGTAACGTCCCCAGGTGATGCTGAGCATCGTCCTTGTGGCCTCGCTATAGGTCCAGATGGCTCGCTATTTGTTTCGGACGATACCAAAGGAACCATCTATAAAATAAGCTATAAAGGATAATGAGCAAGTACTTTTGTCTACTGGCCGGGATACTAACAATCCCGGCTTTTTTTGGCTTCTCCCCCAAGCTACCACAGGGTAGCCTAAAAGCCTCGATCGCGAGAGGTGAGAAAGTCTATACGTCGGTCTGCATAAGCTGCCACCAGGCTGGCGGTACCGGAGTTCCCCGAATGAATCCACCTTTGAAAGGAACTTCGATCGTTAAAGGCGACAAGAAAGTAATGATCGGTGTTGTCCTCAATGGGTTAAAAGAGACCGACATCGATGGTGAAAGCTATTCGAACAATATGCCCGCACAAAGACAACTTAGTGATGCCGATATTGCCGATGTTCTTACCTATGTACGCAACAGCTTTGGCAATAAAGCCACTCAGGTACTCCCAACGGAAGTAGCCGCAGCGCGAAAAAATAAAACGTAATCCATTCGTTTATAGCCATTTTGTGTCTTATTTATTAGGCTTTTTTGGTACATTGATCATATGTTCTCTAGAAAGCCCTACTCATGCAGCAGCAGTTAGATTCTTCACAAAGCGAAGCAAGGTCCCAGCTTATCGATCTTTTAAAAGGCGGGAATGCGCACGTGAGTTTGCAGGTTGCGGTAAGAGATCTAAAGCCAGAGAACCGAACATTAAGGCCTTATGATCTTCCTTATAGTATTTGGGCTTTAGTTAGCCATATTCGCATCACGCAATGGGATAATCTGGAATTTAGCCGGGATCCAACCCACATATCTCCCAAATGGCCTAAGGGTTACTGGCCTCAGCAACAGGAAACAGTTACCGACACCGAATGGGATGACGGCCTTAAGAGTATATTTGCCGATCGCAGGGAATTTCTCGGCCTAATCGAGAACGAAGAAAACGATCTTTTTAAGCCTTTCCCGCAAGGTGAAGGGCAAAACCTTTTTCACGAAGCGTTCCTCATCGCCGATCACACCGCTTACCATACAGGAGAAATAGTTCTCCTGCGCCGCTTACTTAATGACTGGAACCCCTAAGGAGTTCGCTACTAAAGCCGCCTAAAATGAAAATCGCCTATATCTCCACTTTTCCGCCCCGGGAATGTGGAATAGCTACGTTCAATTCGAACCTCATGAACGCGGTTTCTGCTAATCTTGACCCCTCAAAGAATGTCCAGAGGGGCTCGGTGGTCGCTCTAAACGATAGCGATACCCTATTGGAATATAAATACGGGCCCGAGGTCGGGATGATCATTAGGCAGGATCATCAGCGGGACTACATTCTTGCGGCGAATTTTCTAAACACCAGCGAATTTGAACTTTGCATTCTTGAGCACGAGTTCGGCATTTTTGGCGGCGAAAGTGGGATCTACATTCTTCCTATGCTCCACCGTTTGGAAAAGCCTCTGCTGACTGTCCTGCATACAGTTCTCGACGAGCCCTCCTTCATCCAAAAGGTCATCATTCAGGAAATCGCCCAGCAAAGCGCCCGTCTGGTGGTGATGAGCCAGCGGTCTTACAAGGCGCTTCAAACTGTTTATGCAATTCCCATTGAAAAGATCAAGCTTATAGAACACGGAGTTCCAGACCTCGAAGCCTCGATCCCCAATCCGATTAAGAGTCTAAGCCCTTTCAGGGACCACAAAGTGATCCTCACCTTTGGACTTATTAGCCGCAACAAGGGACTAGAAACGGTGATAAGGGCTCTTCCGCTAATCGTCGCTCGGCATCCCGACATCATGTACGTGGTCTTGGGCAATACCCATCCCGGGGTATTGAGAAGCAGGGGCGAGGAGTACCGCGAACATCTAAAATCGCTTGCCGCAGAGCTTGGCGTTTCGGCCCAACTTTGTTTCATCAATAAGTTTGTCAGCGAAGAAGAGCTGGTCAATTACCTCACAGCGACCGACCTCTATGTTACCCCGTATTTGAATGAGGCCCAAAGCACGAGCGGCACCCTTTCCTACGCGGTTGGTGCTGGCGCGGCGGTTATTTCCACGCCTTACTGGCATGCGACAGAGCTTTTGGTGGACAACAGGGGACGTCTATTTGGTTTTAAAGACCATGAGAAGCTTGCCTCAATCTGTAATCAGTTGCTTGAGAACCCTGCCGAGCTGCAAGAGATTAAAGAGGCAGCATACGAGTACGGCCTTAACTTACGCTGGCCAAAGATTGGTGCCGGGTACCTTGAACTTGCCCGCGAGCTGGCGCACAATCACCGCTATAAATCGCGTAAGGTAAGGGCGATCGTAGACCCCGAGCTTATACCGCCTTTTAGCCTCAATCACATTAAGCGGCTTACAGACGATACGGGTATTGTTCAACATGCCAAATTCGGAATTCCGAATCTTAAGGAAGGATATTGTCTGGATGATAATGCCCGGGCCTTGATCATGGCACTCATGGCCTATCAGCAGAATAAGAGCCGGGACGCTTTGGATCTGCTGCCAATTTATCTGAGTTTTATTCATTACATGCAGCGTGAGGATGGTAATTTTCGAAACTTCCTCGGGTTTAACCGAAGCTACCTAGATGAACTGGGGACCGAGGATTCGTTTGGGCGAACAGTATGGGCCCTGGGAACCCTGGTTCGACTGGCGCCGAATAACAGCTACCGGGAATTCGCGCAGGAGCTTTTTATGAGGTCAGTTCCACATTTCGCCTCACTTCGCTACACCCGTGGAATGGCGAACACCATCATTGGTATAGCAAATTACTTGAAGGTCGATCCGTCAAATGAGAAGCTTTTTAGCCAGATGCTGGTATTGACCGAGGCTCTCGTAGATTCCTACCGCAAGCATAGTGACAATGCCTGGCACTGGTTCGAACCTCAAATGACGTACGACAACGCGATTTTAGTATTGGCACTGCTCTACTCCTGTGAGATCACCGGAGACGACGAAGTGCGGCAAATCGCTTTACAATCGCTTGAATTCCTTGATAAGGTTAGTTTTAGAAACGGCTATCTCAATCCGGTTGGAAATGACGGCTGGTATTTCGAGGGCGGCGCGGTGGCCGAGTTTGACCAGCAGGCAATTGAAACGATGGCCATGATTCTCATGTATTTTCAGGCTTATCGAATCACGCACGCCCCACACGATATCGAGCGTATGTTTTTAAGCTACCGCTGGTTTTTGGGTGAAAACTCGCTCAGGGCAACGCTGTATGACCGGGAAACGCAAGGATGCTGTGACGGCCTGCAAGAAACGGGGATAAACCGAAACCAGGGGGCAGAGAGCACACTCGCCTATTTTATTTCCCACATCACGGTGCTCCAGGCTCTTGAACTCGAATATCAGTATGACCGCACCTTGAAGTCGAATTCGCTGCAGCCTACATGAAGGTTGCCGTTCTGTCAACGGTTGCTTGGCGTACACCACCCCGGCATTACGGGCCGTGGGAACAAATAGCCTCCAACGTTTGTGAGGGAATGCACGCCCTGGGACACGAGGTAACTTTGTTTGCGACAGGTGATTCGGTTACAGGAGGCCGTCTGAACGCGGTAATTCCTACCGGCTACGAAGAGGACCGTTCCCAGGACGCGAAGGTTGTAGAATGTCTCCATATTTCAAATCTTATGGAACAGGCGGCGGATTTCGACATAATCCACAATCACTTTGATTTCCTACCCCTAACCTATAGCCGGCTTGTCAAGACTCCAATAGTCACTACGATCCATGGGTTCTCTTCGATTAAGATCGTCCCCGTGTATAAAAAGTACAATCCCTCGAGCTGGTATGTCTCGATCAGCAATTCAGATCGAAGCAGCGAGCTGAATTATGCAGCGACCATTTATAACGGTGTCGACATGAACGGTTTTACCTTACAAGAAAACAAGGAGGACTATCTGCTGTTCTTTGGCCGTATCCATCCTGATAAGGGAACTGCTGAGGCGATCGAAATTGCGAAGGCGAGTGGACGGCGGCTAATTATCGCTGGCATAAAGCAGGATGAGCGTTATTTTAAAGAGGAGATCGAGCCGCGGCTCAATGACGATATCATTTACATCGGTGAGTCCGGTCCCAGTCAGCGGGATACTTTGCTGGGCAATGCCGCAGCGTTGCTGCATCCGATCAAATTTGACGAGCCGTTTGGGCTTAGCGTCATTGAAAGTATGCTTTGCGGTACACCGGTCATTGCGTTTGACAGGGGATCAATGCCCGAGCTGATCGTTCATGAAGAAAGCGGTTTTTTAGTGAGAACCATTGCAGAGGCAGTCTTGGCGGTTAGCCGGCTTGCAAGCCTTAAGCCACTCCTCATAAGACGATATGCCGCTTCCAGGTTTTCAAGTGAGCGAATGTGTATGAATTATGAAAAAGTCTACCAGGGAATTATCACAGGGCAGTAACTTAGCTTCTTATCAACCTCTAATTCTCTCCCTTGAGCTTGGTAAGCAGATCATTTACGTCGACAAGGGCAAATGAAGAGGCATAGTCAGAAAGGCCATAGGGAATGATCAGTTTTCCATTATGGATGATTGAACCGCAGGAATAAACAACGTTGGGTACATAGCCTTCTCTTTCGTTGTCGTTCGGAATAAGCAGCGGTTCATGGAGCCGTCCGAGCTCAACATTTGGTTCGTCAAGTTTCAAAAGGCTAGCACCAAGGCAATACCTCCTCATGGGTCCTACCCCGTGTGTTATAACAAGCCACCCATCCTGAGTCTCGATCGGCGACCCGCAATTGCCGATCTGTACAAATTCCCAGGGGAATAAAGGACCACGAAGTTTGATCGGGTTGTCCCATACGTTTAGATTTTTGGAATACATGATATAATTATTCCACCCATCGATTCGTGACATCATCACATAGTTACCGTTGATCTTTCGGGGAAATAGCGCCAGATTTTTATTGTGAGCGCCTTTTCCAAACAGTGGTGCAACCTTGAAATTATAAAACTCATGGGTCTGCAAAAGCTTGGGCATGATAAGCGAGCCATCGTAGGCGGTATAGGTCGCATAATAGGTATACTTTCCATCATCTTCCTGAAAGCGTACAAAACGCGCGTCTTCGATTCCTTTTCGCTCAAATTCGGAGATCGGGAATATTACGCGGTCAGAAATGTCGGTGTCCATCGAAAAAGCGATCTCATGATAGCTATCAGATAGCCACAAGACCTTTTCATATTCAAATTTGTCCTGGTTGCTTTGTTGGAGATTTTGCGATTCCATGACAATGCGCCTTAAGGCCGAATACTCAAAATTCTCCTCAAGTTTATCGCCTATCTCATGCAGGACCCGGTTATCAATGTTGGTGAGAGCCCCCCGTTCGAAAAACAACTGTTTTTTATACGAAGAGTTTCGTATTATTTCAGCTTCGTCAATGTAATTACCTGCCGGGGTAACAACGATATTGTTATCCTTGCTTATTAGCGCCCTTCTGAAAACAATGGACGAGATATGTCCTTCGCCTACAGCACGAAAACTAATTATAAGTCGTTTTTCGCCTTCTTCTAAATCAGTCTGGTCTGGATCTTCGATTATGGAAGGGTTAAAGAAGGCAGCAGATTCAATGGAGTACTCGTGCGTAAAGTAGGAGCCTAAAAGCAACTTACGGTAAGGGTCGATTTGATCGAAGTCGTAGGTGAGCTGTTTGAACAAATAAGCGATCTTCTCGGCGTTTCGCTCTAGTACCTTGGTGATGTTTCGATGTCTTTTCGAAAATTCCTGAAGAAGTGGTGAAATAAGGCCAAATACCTCATCTTCTGGAACCTCCAGCACGCGTTCAATGACTTCCTTGGCCCGGTCTTCTCCGTTAAAAAAAAACCTGGAAAGCACGCGCCTTGAATCCGGATAGACTTTAACGTTTGTACGCTCAATAGTAAGTCTCATGGTGCAAAAGTAATACGGGGTACCACTATCCGAAATCTAATTTTCGTCAGAACCAGGGTATTCCTTTCTTTGCAGAGTATTGGCATAAATGTTTGTCCAGTCAAACAACAAATCGAAATGAAAGAGCAAGAGAGTGCAAAAAATGCGGGGCTTGAAGTTATCACCGACAAGATTTTGTCCATTGATATCGGAGGGTCTCACATTAAGGCGACACTCCTTGGGGATACAGGACAATTGATAGGAGCCTATCAGAAAATCAACACACCGGTACCGGCGAAGCCAGAGACGGTTCTTGCAGCTATTCAAAAATTGGTTAAAAATTTTGAGCCCTGGAGCCATATTTCTACTGGTTTCCCGGGTTTCGTCAAGAATGGTATCGTCAAAACTGCACCGAATCTCGGTTCGGCCTTTTGGAAAGATTATGACCTCGCAGCTGCTTTAACAAAAATGTTTGGCAAACCTGCCAAAGTCGTTAATGATGCCGATATGCTTGGACTGGGGGTTGTTAGCGGTAAGGGCTTTGAAATGGTGGTCACCCTAGGCACGGGTTTCGGAACTGCACTAACGCTGGATGGTGTCCTTTTGCCTCATTTTGAACTTGCACATCTTCCTGTGACCAAACATAAATCCTATGACCAGTACATTGGGGAAAAGGAGCTCGAGCGCATTGGAACGAAACGCTGGAACGAACGAATGGAAAAGGTGCTGCAAACTTTGAAAACAGTGTTTAATTACGACGTTCTGTATATCGGTGGCGGTAATTCATCGCTCATAAGATTTCAGCTGGAGGAAAATATGAAGGTAGTCACCAATCTTGACGGGATCCACGGGGGCTCGAGACTCTGGAAACCGGTATTTCTACCGGCGCAACGCGCCCAGGATGGTCCAATTCAGATTACGGATGAGGCAAGTAAGAATTTGCCTGCTACAAAACCCTCCCGGATTAAGACGAAATAATTTGGAGCAGCCCTACACCTGTTTGGTATACCGCGCTTCAATCTGCTGAAAGATTTCCTTTCTACTTGAGATAGGGTTGTCCTTTTCAGAATCCTCGATCTTACCTACCGCATCTCCGAGCTCGGTGTCATTGACCGCCTCACTCATCCAGATCGAATAATCATGACGTCTTAGGTGGTAAAGCCATGTTTCGTCGTCAAGGCCCCGTCCAAGCTCAATAAACCGCAACAGGTTGTTTGCAGGAAGATTTAGCCTGGCATCAGGACCCTTAAAGACAAAACTGTTCGTTTCCATGTCCCCTGTAGCATATTTTCGCTGGTGCCTTTTTAACAGGCGCGTGGGCTTGCGGCTAACGTAGATCCATGGCGCTGGCTCAGTAACTCGCCATGCTAATACTTTCCCTTTTTCAAGGGCGGTCATTTCTGGGATCGACGGATTAAGCTTGAGGGTTGCAGCAAAATCCCGAAGTGCCTGAGCCGGTTTTGCACCAATAGCAAAAAATGTATTTACTTTGTCAAGAAGAGCCTTGTTAACGTGTGCCGGCTCGACAGTGATCGCAATGAAATTGGAGAATTCGGCGGGCAAAGGGAAGAACGCGGTATCCATTTCTGAAGGCATCAAGTGGTGGGCTTCATCAAGGATCACAAAATGAGGATGTCCAGTTTTGAGCCGCAGATCAAGAATTGCAAGTAATACTTCTTTAAAAAAGGAGGGTCTGTCATTCAGATCGATCGCAAGAAGACAAATTGCAACGTTTTGCTCGGGACTTTCCATCGCCTGAATGATTTCTGGCAGCAGTGGCGGCTGGCGGGTATCTCCCAGGACAAGAAGCCCTTCTAGGTCAAGGTAATCGCCTTCTGGATCTATTAGGCAATACTGATAATTCTTTTCTTGAAGACTTTCGAGAATCGCTGCTGTGAAGGTTGTTTTTCCTGCACCAGAACTTCCGCAAAGCAGCAAAGAGGTACCGTAGGGACTTAAGTGCACTTCGCGCTGGTCTTCGGTTACCCCGACATTCAGGAAATGCCTGGAGAGCCGGGGAGCAAGTTCTGCGAGGTCTTCTTCCACCAGCTTTGTAATGAGTTCGCATACACCCTGGCCCCGGGCAGATGGGGTGACCAGATCTGCGCCTTCTTTGACAGAATCAAGGGCGTTGTTTACGGCAACTGCGCATTCAGCAAACTTAAGCAGCGCGTTATCGTTCTCAGCATCGCCTACCGCGACGACATTATGTGCAGAGATTCCCCAAGCCTTAAGCGCTGCGAAGAGCCCGCTGGCTTTATTCACGCCGGGCGGCAACACCATTACAGCACCTTTGTTGAAGATTACCTGCAGTTCGAGCCCCGCCTGGCGTATGGCTTCAAGGACGACATTTTGCCAGGGTTCCCAAGTTGCGACAATGACTCTACCGACCGAAAGCGGCGACACATTTTGGTCGCGCAAACTTTGAATAAACGATTCGGGCGGCCGCTCGCCAAGTGGCATTTCCTTATTTGTGGAAGGATCATAAATGAGCGCCCCGTTCTCGGCGACAATGAGGTCGAATATCTCATGTTCGGGGTATACTTTAAACAGGTCGTCAAGTTCGCGGCCCGTAACGAGAATGATTTTACGGCCAGAGGCTTTTAGCCTTTTTAAAGATTCGTTGACAACAGGCTCCACCTGCCCGTTCTGGGCAAGTGTACCGTCGTAATCGCTTGCAAGTACAAAATAACGCATAGGTAGAGTGACGCTTTTATTCATGATTACAGGTGCATTGATTGTGCCAAGGTCATTTTACGTTCAATTTTTGCGGCTTCGAGGTCTTTTCGTACTTTACAAAGGAGCAAAGATCAGGCTTCACGGTAACAATGGTCCTATGAAGAACAACATCAAAAAGCTGGCTTTTATCGGGTTAATTTCTGCGGTGGTGACATTGGCGGCATACGCCCAGCAAAGCCCCGCAACCGGGCAGCAAGGTCCTGCAACCGGGCAGCAAGGCCCGCCGCAAGGTCCACAGCATGGACCGCCGATGAAGCCAAAAAACCTTAAAATTTTGTCCAAAGACATCTCCCATGAAGAACTCATGAAAGTCATGAACAACTTCAAAGTCTCTCTGGGTGTGAAATGCGGTTTTTGTCACGCAAAGAACCCGGCAGATAGCGCTCACCTGGAATTTGCAAGCGACGCGAAGCCAGAAAAGAAAATGGCCCGCTACATGATGCACATGACCACTAAGATCAACAAAAAATACTTCCGCGACTTCAAAGCCGAGAACGGAACCTCGATCCAGGTAGGTTGCATAACCTGTCACCATGGCCAGCCACATCCTGAGATTTAACGGAGCGACACATGCAGCGTAAAACCTTTATTAGATGTGCTGCACTTGCTGGAGGCGCCTTTTTAACCCGTCAAATGAATGAAAGTGATCCTCTGGCATCGACCAAAATGAACACCGGTGAAACCAAGCTGGCCATAGGTCATGGCCAATTTAAGTACAATCCCATCCAGGGATGGGGAATACTAAATGCCGAAAAGAATCCTGTCAATGACTGCCATGAATGGGCATGGGATTCAAAAGGCAGGATCATGCTGCTGACCAATGAAACGCGTAACAACGTGATCATCTATGATAAATCGGGGAAGCTCCTTGGTGTCTGGGGTCATGAGTACCCAGGCGCTCACGGCTTTTCCATTTCAAGTGAGAATGGGGAAGACTTTCTTTTCATCACCGACCTTAACCGACATATCGTTGTTAAAACCTCGATCAACGGCAAGGTGCTTATGACCTTTGAATACCCGCGCGAATGTAAGGCCTATACCAAAGCCGAAGACTTTTTACCCACCGAAACTACGGTTGGGCCAACAGGCGATATCTACATAACCGATGGATACGGGAAACAGTGGATCCACCAATACACGGCTAAAGGAGAATACATACGCTCTTTTGGCGGTCCGGGCAATGGGGTAGATCAATTTGATACCGCACATGGTGTAACACTGGATACCCGAGATCCTAAGCGTCCAAGTCTGCTCATCACTTCCCGAAACCACAACGCACTCAAGCGATTCTCACTTGACGGTAAGTACATGAGTACGATACTTATTCCTGGGGCGTTTGTTTGCCGGCCGGTGATTCATGGAAAAAATGTATATGCGGCGGTTTTTCGATCGGTCACCAATCAAAATCCCGAGTCAGGCTTTTTCGTTGTCCTGGATGAAAACGATAAGGTAGTTTCGGCGCCCGGGGCAAATGAGCCCATTTATAGCCAGGGTGTCCTCAACCCTATTCATCAAGTTGAAAAGGTATTCATGCATCCCCACGATGTCCTGGTTGATGACGATGAGAACGTCTACGTCGCTCAATGGAACTCCCATAAAACTTATCCGCTTAAACTTGAAAGAGCAAAAGCGTAAGCAGCCTAACGAACGAAGTTAATGTAATCTGTCTTTATCGGTTCAAGCCCATGCTGACGAAGATCCATCGCAATTTGAGCCCGGTGATAAGTTCCATGGTTAAATAAGTGGATCAAAATATCTTCGAGGCTGTTTTTGAAACGCTGCTGATTTGAGTTTTGATACTCAATTATCGATGACAGTTGCTTAGGTTCATCAGTAACAAATTGTTGAAGTTCTTGTGAGACCTGGTCGTGTAGCAAAGGCTTGATAAAGGTGTGTCATTGCTATTAAGATGATCAAATAGCAAGGAGTTTGCCCAGTCATTGTAAAGCCACATTTGTTGAAGAAAAGCTGTCATTCCTTATTTCTAATTTTTAACTGTAGACGCTTAGACTCGAATGATTATTGCGGTGGAAAGCAAGGTTACTTTTGGTGAGGTTAACCTATGCACTAGATGATATCGACGACCGAGCAGATAGAGGTAATTAAGCGCCTAATTCTTATTGCACTTGTTTCAGACGACTATTTGTTCGAAACGTTGGTCCTGAAGGGCGGCAATGCACTTGAAATTGCATATGACATCAGCAACAGGGGGTCGTACGATATGGATTTCTCTATGGAAAGAGATTTTATAGATGTGAATGAGATTAAAGCGAAGGCCGAAACCCTACTTGTTCATACATTTAGCCAAAAGGGGTACTATCTGTTCGATTTTAAATTTTCGGCTCGTCCCCAAGATAGTAACCCCGTTCTGTTCTGGGGCGGCTACCAAATCGAATTTAAACGAGTAACCTATGCTCTAAAGCAGTCTATAGAAGGGGACCCCGAGCGCATTAGGCGAGAAGCGATTTACTTTGGCGCTAGCCGGTCGACAAGGTTCATGGTTGGAGATAAGCAAACATGAATTCGTACGATACAAGGTAGCCAAAGAGCTCGAGGGGTATACATACTACGTGTACGCCCCTCAAATGATTGTCTTTGAAAAACTGCGAGCTATCTGCCAGCAGCTGCCGGAATACGCCGATATAATTCTCTCCCATAAAAGCCGAGCGCGAGCAAGGGATTTTTATGACATCTACACCGTCATGCAGCACTTTCCCGCAATTGAAATCGATTCGCCTGAATCGGTCGCCATGATAAGGGAAATATTTTTGGTCAAAGATGTACCGACGGCTTTCATCAAGGGAATAAGGAATCACTTAGAAGTTCACAGGCAGGATTTCGATTCTGTACGGGCTACTTTAGGAGCCGCTGCAAGAAGCAAAGTGGAGCCCTTTGAGTATTACGTCGACTATGTTCTTGGACTCTTCGAGCCGCTAATTTTTTAAGAACTTCAAAATCCTTCGGGATACCAAATCGCCCAATCTGCGTTATATTTTTTTTGCTTCATCGTATAGGCGAGGTAAAAGTCAAAGGCATACTTTTCCTTTCTGAATAAGCTAACAAGAGACTTCTTGTAGCCAGCCCGCTCGAGGTAAAATCCGACCGCTTGTTCGTACGGGTAAATAAAGCTGAGCTTATTAAGCATAGCGGATAACTTGTTTACCGCTAACAGGTCTATGGCCGCTTCGTAAGCTTTTAAGACTTCCGAAATCCCCCCTGCATAATGCGGTCTTACAGTACTATCAATCAGTGTCCTTTCTAAATCGGTATAGAGAACGTCCTGGCCATCGAGGACGGTTTCCGTTACGCCGAGGTTATCCGTACTCTTTCCTTTTAGAAGGCAGATCTCCAGGCCGTCAAGCTGGGCGAGGGAACTCGAAGCGCGAGGCTCCTTGGCAAAAGCCTGATCAATGCTTTCTTGAGTAAGGAGGGAGGAAAGAGTCGCTTTCGGAGACTGTTCATCAGTGACGTAATAATTTTCGGTATTTGTTCAGTCAGTCCATGCAGGCTTAAGGCTGTATAATGGGACAAATAAGATTTAGCGGATAACTGAGCTGCTAGCGTCATCACACTAAAGTCCCTGTAAGCGTACCGAAGATAAGTCCGGGCTGGAAAAGGAAGCATAATCTTTCGAAACGGGGTTTTGCTAGTTAGCTCCTTTGCGAACTCTTCTACCCGCATGGACTTTGTAAGCCTCCAGTTTGTTCGGTATCGGTTTAAAATCTCAGATAGGTCGCCAGCCGTGTAATACGTTTTTCCTAAGGCGTCAAACGTCTTAATAATGTCCCCACGAGCAATAGAAAATCTTGATAACCTAGCCATTAGTACTAGTATATATACTAGTACTAACAAAGTTATACATTTAGTTTATAATTACGCACAAAAAAATATATGTTTTCCATATAAACCAAAATAACCCCTAACTTAGCTGTAGAGTAAGTATTTATACTTACTCTACTAATCTAGCGTCAGTAGATGTATGTAATAGTACTCCTGTATCGTGCTTCTGCGCCTTATTAAACTTTCTCCAGGACCTCTTCTTTGAGCATCGTGATCCGGTACAAGTCCTTGCGGCGGTCCTGCAGCAACTTAACCGTCCCATACTGGTGCAGTTCCCGTAAGGAGTTCAGATCAACATCGGCGACAAGCACCATCTCGGTATTTGGGGTGGCTTCGGCCTTGATCGCCTGCGGCGGAAAAGCGAAGTCCGATGGGGTGAAAACGGCTGATTGAGCGAATTGAATGTCCATATTATTGACTCTCGGCAAGTTCCCTACGCAGCCGGCTATTGCCACATAACACTCGTTCTCGATCGCCCGGGTCTGAGCGCAGTGATGGACCCGGGTATAACCGTTCTGAGTCGAAGTAAGAAAAGGAACAAAGAGGATTTGTACGCCCTGTTCGGCATAGATGCGGCATAGCTCGGGAAATTCCACATCATAGCAAATTGCTATAGCGACCTTGCCGCAGTCGGTGTCAAAAACCGGCATGACATCGCCTCCCTGCATGCCGTAGACCTTTAGTTCGTTCGGTGTAATATGAACCTTGCGGTATTCGTCCGTTTTCCCATTGCGGTGGCACAAGTACGAAACGTTATACAGTTTAGAATTTTCGAGAAGCGGCATGCTACCCGAAATGATATTCACATTATAGGAGATCGCGTATTTCTGCAGTGTTTTTTTGATCTCTGCCGTTTCGCCGGCAAGCTTCTTCATCGCTTCCATAGGGGGTAAATCGTTGTACGGTGCCATCAGCGGGACGTTGAAGAACTCGGGGAAGAGCAGGAAATCGGCCGAATAACCACTTACTGCATCGACAAAAAACCGAACCTGCTCGTAAAAGGCGCCTACATTATCGAACAAGCGCATTTGCCATTGAACTAGTCCTAGGCGAATGATTTGGTTAGTAGGGGAGACCGATTTTTGTTTAGGCTGATAGTATATGTTGTTCCATTCAAGGAGAGTGGCGAACTCTTTTGACTCATGATCTCCGGGAAGATACCCTGTTAGGATTTTGCTTACGTGGAAATCGTTGGAAAGCTGAAAGGTAAGTACTGGGTCAAAGATCTCTTTTTGTTTAACCTTATCGATGTACTGGCGGGGACTTAGTTCATTGGAAAAGGCATGGTAGTTGGGAATGCGGCCGCCGGCAAGCACACTTTTTAGATTAAGACGTTCACACAGCTCTTTTCGGGCTTCATAGAGTCTACGTCCAAGACGCAGTCCTCTGAAATCGGGATGAACGAATACCTCTATACCATAAAGGACATTACCCTTTGGATCATGCGTTGAAAAAGTGAAGTTGCCCGTAATTTCCCGGTAGGTGTGAACATCATCGATCTTGGTGTAATCCAGGACCAGCGAAAGTGCGCAGGCAACTACTCTCGAATTTACTTCAATGCAGAGCTGGCCCTCAGGAAATATGTCAAGCAAAATATCAATTCGGGCCTTATCCCAAAACTGCCCGCCCAGTCCCTGGTATGCTACGATCATTGAACTCTTGAGATCCTGATAATCCTGGTTGGTTAGGTTACGGGTAATGATCTTCATTTCACAAAGGTGCGAAATGCCCGTATAATAAAGGGACTGTCTGGTGTTACCGGTATTTTACAAACTATAACACACTTTTTAAGTTGATTTGCTCAAAAAATAGACTATGAGTAAAATTTGGTTAATAACAGGGTGTTCTACGGGCTTTGGCCGGGAGCTGGCAAAGCTTCTCCTCGAACAAGGGCATAAGGTTGGGGTCGCTTCCCGTAAAACAGAAGACATTCAAGATATAGTCGACTCGAACCCCGAGAACAGTTGTGCCTTGAAGCTTGATATAACCCGCCACGACGAAGTTGCGGCGTCTGTTAAGACTTTGAAAAAGAAGTTTGGCAGGATCGATGTGCTGGTGAACAACGCCGGGATCGGATACTTTGCCGCGCTTGAAGAAGGAGAAGACCAGGAAATACACCGCCTGTTCGATATTAATTTCTTTGGCCTTGCAGATATCACACGCGAGGTACTGCCAATGATGCGTGAGCAGCATAGCGGTAATATTGTAAACATCGCTTCGATAGGCGGTTTCGTTGGTAACCCTGGCGTCGGATACTACAACGCGACGAAGTTTGCCGTAGTGGGTTACTCGGAGGCCTTACAAAAAGAAGTTTCCCCGCTTGGCATTCATGTTACGGTTGTTGCCCCGAGCGGCTTCAGAACAGATTGGGCAGGACGATCGGCCAATGAAGCCAAACACATTATTGAGGATTATAAGGACACGGCGCGAAAGAACATCCAGACGATTCGCGATCTGAGCGGTAAGCAACCCGGTGATCCAGAAAGAGCGGCCAAAGCAATCTTAAAGGCCGTTGAATCAGGCACGCCACCGCTGTACCTTTTACTGGGTGAAGCTGCCTTACGCGGAGGACAAAACAAGATCGCTGAGCTTCAAAAGACTTTTGACGCCTGGAAAGAAACGACTGTAGAGGCCGATTTCCCGAAAGAGGTCGCTCATCAGTGATCACTTTTGGCTAGTAGTTAAGGCTGAATTAAGGGATTAGAACGGGGATGGGCTTATTGAGGTCCAACCCCCGTCTATGACCAGGCTTTGTCCCGTAATGTGCCTTGCCTTCGGTGAAACAAGGAAAATAACCGCTTCGGCGATATCCTGGGTCGTCGCAGGTCTACCCATTGGCGTGATCTTCGACCATACGTCTTCATAGCCTTGATTGGTTAAGGTACGCTCGGTAAGAGTTGCACCAGGGGCTACCGTATTCACCGTGATCTTATACTGAGAAAGCTCGATGACCAGACTCTTCGCCAGCATTTCTAAAGCAGCCTTGCTCATGCTATAGGCCGCAAGGTCCTTGTGAGCCTGGTGCCCCGTTACAGAGGACATAAATAGGATAGAGCCGCCTTTACCTTGCTTTTTCATTTGACGTGCCGCGGCTTGGGCAAGGAAAAAGCTTCCGCCTATATTAACCTGCAGCACCCTCGACAGAGATTCGGGAGAGTAGTCCATAAAATCGCCGAAAAGAGTTATACCGGCATTAGCAATAGCAATATCCACTCTTCCAAACTCCCGAACTCCCTCACCGACGAGGCTTTTAATAAATTCCGGATCACCCGCGTCACCCGGCACTGGAAGACATTTATGACCGGTCTCCTGCGTAATTTTTTCGCAGGCAAGACTTGTAAGTGCAGTATCCAGGTCGTTTAAGACGACAATGGCACCCAGGGCCGATAGGCTGCGGCAGATCTCGAAACCGATGCCTTGACCAGCTCCTGTCACGAGGGCGACCTTACCAGCAAAATCGGTCAATGTGAATCACGGTTGACGACGCTGCCCGAACCGCCTTTCAAAAAGTCGAGGTCGGCCCCAAGGTGCGCCTGCTCCACGTGCCGCTCGTAGAGCTGAATGTAGCCTCTCGAATAGAGTTCCTGCCTGGGAGCAAGGTTCGCTTTTCGGCCTGCGATCTCCTGGTCAGAAACTTCCAGCGTTAGCGAACGCGCCTCTAAATTTAACGAGATCCAGTCGCCAGTTTGAACCACTCCCAGCGTTCCTCCAACCGCAGCCTCGGGTGAAACATGGAGAATGACTGTCCCAAATCCAGTGCCGCTCATGCGGCCATCTGAGATGCGAACCATATCGGTAATACCCTGTTCAAGCAATTTTATCGGCAGACCCATATTCGCGACTTCGGGCATACCCGGATAACCTTTTGGACCCGCGTTTTTTAATACCATGACCGAATTCTCATCGATAGCAAGGTCCGGGTCGTCTATACGGGCTTTGTAATCTTCAACACTCTCAAAAACTACCGCCGCTCCCCGATGTCTCATTAGATGAAGACTTGAAGCCGAGGGCTTGATGACCGCGCCGTCTTCGCACAAATTTCCCCGAAGAACAATTATTCCTGAAACGAGGCTAAAGGGGAGCGCCGTCGTGGAGATGACAGCTGGATTGTAGGTTTCACGATGCGCAAAATTTTCCAGCAAAGTTTTTCCGTTTACCGAGACGCAGTCCTGGTGTAGGAGTGGCATTAAGTTCCTAATAACAGCCGGGAGACCACCGGCATAATAAAAGTCTTCCATAAACAATGTTCCTGATGGCTGTATGTTGGTCATCAACGGAATGCCCCGCGAAAGCCGGTCGAAATCCTCAAGTTCCAACGTCACGCCGATCCTTCCAGCAATCGCAAGCAGATGAATCACAAAGTTGCTGGATCCTCCAATAGCCGCATTGACTTTTATGGCGTTTTCAAAGCTCTTTCGGGTAAGAACATCGGATAGCAGACGGTTTGATCGAATCATATCCACGATCTCAATTCCCGATAAATGCGCATGTACCTTGCGGGCCGAGTCGGGAGCAGGTATCGCCGCATTCCCGGGGAGAGCGATTCCCAGCGCTTCGACCATGCAAGCCATTGTCGACGCCGTACCCATCACCGCACAGTGACCGTCGCTGCGGCACATGCCGGCCTCGGCGAGTGTAAGTTCCTCTTCGCTCATTCTCCCGGCACGCTGCTCTTCGCTGAATCTCCATAAATCGCTTGTCCCTATCAACCGGCCTCGATGGTTTCCGGTAAACATAGGTCTGCCGGAGACTACAAGTGTAGGAAGGTTAACGCTGCGGGCGCCCATTACAAGAGCTGGCGTGGTTTTGTCACAGCCACAAAGGAGCACGACACCGTCAAGGGGATTCGCCCGTATTGACTCTTCAACATCCATACTCACCAAGTTGCGGAATAGCATAGCGGTCGGCTTCATAAGCGTTTCACCCAGTGACATTACCGGGAACTCAACCGGAAAGCCCCCCGCTTCCAAAACTCTTTTTTTCACAAATTCGGCAAGTTCCCGAAAGTGTGAGTTGCAGGGTGTCAGCTCAGACCAGGTGTTACAAATTCCAATGATGGGCTTACCTCGAAGTTCAAAGGCAGGGATATCCATCTTTCTAAACCAGGCCCGATAAATAAAGCCGTCTTTCCCCTCCCGGGCGAACCACTGGCTACTCCTTAGCGTTCTTGTTAGATGCTCAGGTTCCAAGCTCCTGCTAAAATATAAGTTGTTTGTAGGCATCTTCACGGTGTCTTCGTTAACTAAATGGGCGTTCCGTAATAGACTTATGCGTTGTACTGATGATCACATTTAAGGTAACTAATTTGTCGTGCAGATTTTGTCGCGACGTATCGTATATGAAAATGCTAGATAATGCAGATAATTAAAAAGATCAATTGTGCAGCGTGATTTATGTCATGATGCTGATTACGATTATCAGTACAAAAGCGCAGGCACAAAGACAACCGGCAGACCTAGTAAACGTATTCACTGGAACGTCCAATTCGCGCTGGCAGATGTTTCCGGGACCAACTATGCCTTTTGGAATGGTCAAATTAAGTCCCGACAATCAAAGCAATGTATGGAATGGGGGCTATGAATATACCATCGGAAGTATCAGCGGCTTTAGTCATTTACATGCAATGGGTTTAAGTGGCTTAAGCATTATGCCCACAACAGGCAGCCCTTATGCGAACGAAGGCTGGATAAAAGGTTTTACAGGCCCCGCCGATGGGCCGTTCGGCAGCATGTGGACAGCAGGCTACCGCTCTCGATATAAAAAGGAGACCGAGCACGCCAGCCCAGGCTATTACAGTGTTGACCTGCTTGATTATAAAGTTAGGGTCGAATTAACATCTACCACACGCTGCGGAATGATGCGACTAACCTATCCGCAAACTAATGAAGCGCACCTCATCCTGAATTTTGATTTTCCGTCTGAAGAAAAGAACGAAGTGCTGGAAACGCATTTTGAAAAGGCGTCTACCACAGAAGTAAAGGGTTTTATTCGGCAAAAGAACGGTTATGTGCCGCACTATACCGTATACTTCGTTTTGCAGTTAAGTAAGCCCTTAAAGTCGGCCGATGCTTGGCAGGCCGAGCCTTACAGCGGTGCTGTAACCAATTACGGAACAGAATGGCGTCAAAAGCGACCGGTTCACAAAGATGTAAAGACGTTTGATGGAAAGGGCGAAAGCGGTGTGATCCTCAATTTTTCGACCGCCAGTAATGAAGCGGTGATTGTGCGCTCCGCAATTTCTTTTGTCAGCATCGATCAAGCCGGAAAGAACCTGACAACGGAAATGAGGGACTATGGTTATGATTTTAACAAAGTTGCAGCGGCCAATAAAGCAGCCTGGAACAAGCTCCTAGGGGTGGTGGAAGTTTCGGGGAGAAATCACGATGACGTCGTAAAATTCTACACCAATCTCTATCGGGCTTACACGGGCAAAAGCGTGATGAACGATGTTAACGGGATGTATACAGATGCCTGCGGGAACGTTCAGCAGTTGTCTGAAAAAACTCAGGCAGTTTACAGTAGTGATGGTCTTTGGGGTACCCAATGGAATTTGACACCTGTATGGACCTTATTAACCCCCCAGATTGCAGAAAACTGGGTAAACGCTTTGCTTGAACTGGCAGACAAAGGCGGTTGGATCCCTTATGCTCCCGTTGGACTAGGCTATTCGCCGATCATGGGTGCACAGCATCAAAATAGCTTAATTATAAGCGCCTATCAAAAAGGTATCAGGGGTTTCAATGCAGAAAAGGCCTACCAGGCTATTTTGCATGATTATACCACACCCGGAGAGGAATATGCCTGCGGCGGATATGCCGGAAACAGGCATCTAAAATCTTACCAGGATCTGGGATTTGTAGCTAACGAAGCCGGACCGGCAAGCAATACGATGGAGTATGCTTATGATGACTGGTGTTTTGCTGAGTTTTCGAAAGCCTTGGGCCACACTAGCTCCTACGAGAGGTTTTTAAAGCGAAGTGACAATTACAAGAACATCTACGATCCGGCTGTTAAATACGTTCGCCAGAAACACGCCGATGGAACATGGGTTGAGCCGTTCAACCCGTACCGGTATGGCACAGTCGGCGGCTGGAATGGAAAAGGTTTCATGGAAGGCACGCCATTTCAATATACTTTCTTTGTTCCTCAAGATGTACCAGCAATGATTAAGATGATGGGACGTGATACCTTCTTGAACCGGTTGGAGACGGGCTTTAAAACTAATTTGTTCGATCTCGGTAATCAGCCCTGCCTGGAAACGCCTTTTCTTTTTAGTTACGCCGGCGAGCCCTGGCTCACTCAAAAATACACCCGCAATATTGCCAATACCATGTTTGACACCTCTCCATACCAGGGATGGGTAGGCGAAGAAGATGAGGGTCAAATGGGTGCTTACTATGTCTTACTTAGTATGGGCCTCTTTGAGATGGACGGAGGTTGTTCAACCCGGCCGTTCTATAATATTACCACGCCCGTCTTCGACAGAATCGCGATCCACCTGGATAAGCGCTATTACCCGGGATCAACCTTTACAATCATCAGCGAAAACAATAGCAAACAAAACAGTTTCATACAAAGCGCAACTCTGAACGGCAAACCATTCGACAGGACATGGATTTATCACGATGAACTGATACACGGCGGCGTATTAAAATATGTATTAGGGAGCAGCCCAAACGAAAACTGGGGCAAAAATCAACTTCCTGCTGAAGTCAATTAATTAACTTGAATCGTATTAAACACCACCGATTGCCTTGTAAAATTCTTCACGGTAATTATCCCCAATAGGGATTGTGTGAGCGCCAATGCTGACGCGACTGCGCTCTATTAAGGTCACATGCCTGTATGCTATAATGTATGATTTGTGAACGCGCTTAAATTCCCGGCCGGGTAATTGATCTTCCATTTTTTTCAAGGTTTGAAGACTAAGTACATGACCATTTGGAGTATGAATAGATATATAGTTCTGGAGCCCTTCGATAAACAAAATGTCATCTATGTTTATCTTTTGTATACGGTGCTCTGTTTTGATAAACAGATATTTAGTGCGTAGCGGCTCATTAGATCCAAGCAACGGCTCTTTACTGAGCCTTTTTTCCAGGATGTGATAAGCTTTTTCAGCAGCTCGCATAAACCGCTCAAAGGATATAGGTTTTAGAAGATAATCAATAACGTCATGTTCAAATCCATCGAGCGCATATTTTGCGTATGCTGTTGTGAGGATTACCTTGCATCGCGCTCCCGCTATTTTCATAAACTGAAGACCGTTTAAATCGGGCATTTGAATGTCCAGAAAAATAAGATCAATGTCTTTTTCACGGATAAGCGTCAACCCATCAACTGGGTTAGTTGTACTTCCTGCCAAGTCAAGGAACGGTATTTTTGCGGTGTAAGCGGCTAAAACATCTATTGCAAGTGGCTTATCATCAATAATCAAGCAACGGATCTTCATTAAGTCGTCTTCAAAGACAGGTTAACCTTATAAAAATCATCTTCTTTCAAGATGTCCAACTGATGTTTTCCCGGATAAAGCAACTGCAGTCGCCTACGAACATTACCCAGGCCGATTCCTCCAGTGTTATCTTTATGGGAATCACTTATTTTATTGGTGATCGAAAAGTGGACCTTGCCTGCTTCCGCCAATAAAGAAATATTAACCGGGTTAATGGAATCGGTCAAGACACCATGTTTGAACGCATTCTCAACAAATGAAACAAATAATAATGACGCTACTTTCTGTTCGTTGATCGCCCCCTCGGCCTTGAAATTAATAAAGGCATTACCTTTAGAGCTGATCTTCTGCAACTTGCCCAACGATTCCAAATACTGAATTTCCTGACCGAGGGGTACGAAATCCTCGTTGCCTTCGCGGAGCATATAACGTAAGAGCTCAGAAAGCTTCAATAACGCCTCGGGTGCTTGCTCAGATTTTTGATAGGTCAATGAATAAATGTCGTTCAGCGTGTTGAACAAAAAGTGGGGGTTCAGTTGCGATCGTAAAAAAGCAAGTTCTGCAGCGGACCGCTCTTTTTTTAGTTCCTGTTGTAAGTTTTTATTCGCATACCAGTTCTCGGCAAAGAATAACAATAAGCCGTAAACAAAGTATGTGGGAAAATAAACGAAAAGAACATTGCTAATGTAGTCCCAGACCGGCCAGGGATGACCTCTGTAATTATCAAAGCCAAATACCGGCAAAAAGAAATGGTACTCAAGTAGGTACCGCAGAGCGACGATAATTGCAAATGTCAGCAGTGTATAAAAAGCGGTAAGAAAGTATCTTTTGGAAATGAAGAGCCGCGGTGCTACGATAAGATAACTGCAATAAAAACAAGTTACCGGGATAGTCGTGTAAAATAGCTCAATAACGAAACTCCTGGTAAAGGCAACGGTCCCCGTACTGTTTTGACGGAAAACACCAGTGTTCCAAACAAGCGCGAGGTTGCTGATGAAAAACAGAATCCAGCACGCTAGGTGTAATAGGACCAGTTGCTTACGCCTCATCTTATAAAGATAAGATTGCTAAAGTGGTAATGCTAAGAAAGTACACAAACGGGCTGTTTTAGTTGATGAACCCCTAAAAAGTCTGGTTACCCTATAAAGGGGCGTTCGTCAGCGCCAAACGGGCCTTGGTCAATTCGACAGTTACGTTTTACAATAACATCAAGATGTTTATTTCACTAAGTCCAATACCATGAAAAGACTCGTCATAGCCTTTATTCTCCTTCCGGAGCTAATTTTTGCTCAAACTTACAAGCAATTAACTGATAGTGCATTGCATGTCATGTGGAGCGCCAGGGATACCAACGTTTTAAAAGTCTATTCCCGTTCCTTGGCATTGTATCAAGAAGCGTTCAGAAAATATCCAACTGAGACTGAATCGGTCGCTTTGTATAAAGCGGGATCAATAGAATGTGAATTAGGTCATAAGCGGGAGGCGTTTAATTACCTGCAACGGTATGTTGATAAAAACTTGTGGGATGCCATATTGTACCCTGATGCGCGAAGCGAATTTGTTAAACTGATAAGTGACCCCGAATGGGATAAACTAGTCAAGAAGGCAAAGGGGAATAAAGAAAGGTTCTTGCGTCCATTTGAATTGAAGCAACAGATGCTCGAAAAGGAAGAGATGTTGAATACGTTAAACTTAACTGACGGGGACGCGCTTTTGGTTTATAGAAGAATAAAAGCCTATGATCATTTCCCCAAAATTGCAGGTCATTATATTTCCATGCGTTTCCCTATAAACGATCGCACCACAACGACCTACCTGATATGCATGCCACGAAATTATAATCAACATAAGTCTTATCCGCTTATGTTTTCTTTACATGGTGGGGTACAAAGTAATACCGGCTTCCCAGACTTTATGGACAGCCTTTCAACCGGCGGATTAAACAGGTTCTATACGAAATACGCTTGGTTAAATAATGTGATTATGGTTTACCCAAGTGGAAACCAGAAATACAACTGGATGTATCCTGACGATGGATTTTTTATGGTACCTGCTATTCTTAGGCAAATCAAACAAATCATTAACATTGACGACAACCGAGTTTTTATAACGGGGCATTCCAATGGTGCTACGGGCTCATTTTCCTACCTGATGAAGCAGCCATCTTCATTTGCTGCTTTTTATGGCTTTAATACCCGACCAAAGGTTGCTACTGGAGGCACTTATATTCGTAACATTCTAAACCGGTCTTACTTTAATGTCTCAACGGATAGCGACTATTACTATCCGCCTGAGGCGAACGATTCGCTGTCTGCGACTATGAAGAGAATGGAAGCCGACTATCAGGACCACAGGTACAACGGCTTTCCGCACTGGTTCCCACAATTTGACGAATCAGAGGGTGCACACCGATTACTTTTCGACGACTTGGCAAAAAGAAAACGTAATCCCTTTCACGCGGATCTATACTGGGAGTGCGACGATATTAAATATGGCCGTGGCGACTGGGTGCAAATCAATTTGCTGGATACAATCAATAAGCCGGCTCCCTGGCAGAAAAATCTTAACTTTTCAATAACGAAGTGGAAAGCGTATGGACCAAAACATCAGCTCATTACCAGAGATACACTCATTAACGCTTTTAAATATTCAAAAAAATCAGGTGCCATAAAGGCCCATTACAGCCGCAATGTATTTACTGTTACGACCTCGGACGTAAAATCATTTTCATTGTTGTTATCTCCACAAATGGTCGACTTTCGTAAGCCGGTTACTGTTGTTGTCAATGGAAATCTATACAGGAAACAAATGCCGCGTTATGATAAGGATTATATGATTCAAGATTTTAAAAAGAATGCTGACCGATCTGCATTGTGGGTAAGCACCATTAAAGTCACTTTATATTAAGGTGATTACCTAAGGATAAACGCTCGGATTTAGAATGTCCCTACTTGTTTGCTGATTGCTTCGGGTTTCGGACTGAAAGGGTTTTCATAATAATCTTCCTCGTTCCCAATGCCTTCTGGATTCGGACCATACTGATTAATCCCATATTCGCTGGGTCGGCAAGCCAAAATAAAACTATAAAAAGGTATTAGCAAGAACCAGCCACTTTTGCCAATATCATGCATTCGCCTGATTCCAACAGCAAAAAAAGCAGGTAAGGTAAGCAGAATATAAAGTAAGTTCAAAAATGGAAGAGAAGCGATGATGCCAATAAAAAGTAAGACCATTCTAATGATAAAATTGAACAAAAAGAAATACCAGTACTCTTTCTGGCTGGACCTTCCGTAAAAAACCAAGGAATTCTTTAAACCTTCAAAATAGAAATTCATCTTCTTTCATTTATTTTAAATAAAATTCCCCATATCTGCGCCTGATTGGCCAGGCGATGCTTTTTAGCTCGGACAGCCCATAAAGGCGCGCTTTACGGTTGAATTATACGCATGAGGAAAGATTATAGTTACTAAATGCAACGGCCACAGTAATTTCTGCGCGGACATTGGTTGCCACACCGGCGGCTAAAGGATCCTTGTATTGCCCTCCCGATTGGTGTTGCTGGTTTGAATGTCAGAAAATAATATCGAGGTGACGGCAGCACTCCTGACGGACAATGCCTTGAAGGGTGACCTCACCCGGCTTTTTAATCCGGTCGTTGTCAGATTGAAAATTTTATGACCTTATTAAAAAACTCAAAGGAATTGAAGCAGAGGGAAGCTTAGTCTTTCTTCGGAGTTATTATCGGATATTGGAATAAAAACAAAATGAGCAATCACTATTACAATGCTGACGATTTAGCCAAATTTGGCAATATCGCTGAATATCAAAAAGAAATGGCTGATAAATTCTTCTCTTATTACGGGGATGTATTTAAGGATAGCCACCTTACCGCAAAGGAAAAGTCGTTAATTGCCTTAGCGGTCTCACATGCTGTGCAATGCCCTTATTGTATTGACGCATACAGCAGCGACGCTTATGAAAAAGGGTACAGCGAAGCTCAAATGATGGAGGCCGTGCATGTTGCCGCAGCAATTAAAGGTGGCGCTGTGTTGGTACACGGGGTTCAAATGATGAACAAGGTGAAAGAGATCAGCATGTAAGAATGAAATCATTAAAAGTATTACAACATCATTTGGCGGATACACATAACCAACTTGCCATATTTGAAGATGGCGGTGAGCATCGCCATGAGTCATTCAAAAAGAAGCTGGAGCAGCTTGATGAGTTGCCTTTAAAAGCATCAGGAATCGAGATTTTCCAGGTGAATATCGGCAAAATGTGTAACCAGGTTTGCAGGCATTGCCATGTAGATGCCGGTCCTGACCGTAAAGAAATCATGACTCGGGAAACCATGTTGCTCTGTCTGGAAATATTGGTAAATTCTGAAATCAGAACAGTTGACATAACAGGCGGAGCTCCTGAATTAAACCCCGATTTCAGGTGGTTTGTTGAAGAAATAAAAAAACTCGGAAAGCACATTATCGTCCGATGTAACCTGACGATCATCCTGGCGAATAAACGATTTCATGATCTTCCCGGATTTTTCAAAAATCATGCGGTTGAGGTGGTTTCTTCTTTACCAAGCTTCACCCGTGACCGTACCGACAAGCAGCGCGGGGACGGCGTATTTGACGATTCTATTACAGCGCTAAAATTATTAAATGCGGTGGGCTATGGCATAGAAAACTCAGGGTTACTCCTCAATCTTGTTTACAATCCGGCGGGCGCTTTTTTACCGCCATCGCAAGAGGCCCTTGAAAAGGAATATAAAACGGAACTGTTAAAAAACTTTGGTATTAGTTTTAATAATCTATACGCCATAACCAATATGCCCATCAGCCGTTACCTGGATTATTTGCTTTCATCCGGCAATTATGATAAATATATGGAGAAACTTATAACTGCTTTCAATCCTGCAGCGGTGAAACATGTAATGTGCCGGAATACAATTTCAGTCAGTTGGAACGGCTACTTGTACGATTGCGACTTCAACCAGATGCTTGATCTTGTGGTAAGTATCGATCGCTCTCAACATTTAAAGGATTTTGATCTCGACGCACTGAATAACCGCGGTATTGTGTTAAGTCAGCATTGCTACGGGTGCACGGCCGGTGCGGGTTCAAGTTGCGGCGGCTCGGTCACCGGTTGAACTATTAATACCATTAAAAAGCTTGGAAACAGCCTATTTAGAAACAACCAGAAATATATACAAAGAAGCAGCTTTGCATCCGCAGATTGGGCTTTGCTGTACCACAACACCTGTTTGGCAATTGCCCGGGCTGACAATCCCTAAAAGGATGCAGGAAATGAACTACGGGTGCGGTAGCACAGTTCATCCCCATGACCTGGCTAACGATCCCAAAATCTTATATGTAGGCGTTGGTGGTGGGATGGAACTTTTGCAGTTCGCTTACTTTAGCCGTCAGAAAGGCGGCGTAGTAGGGATAGACGTGGTTGATGAAATGTTGGTCGCCTGCCGTAAAAACTTTGTCGAAGCCGAACAGCTTAATCCCTGGTTTAAAAAAGAATTTATTGAGTTGCGAAAAGGCGACGCTTTACATCTTCCGGTCAACGATGACAGTATAGTTGTAGCGGCACAAAACTGCCTTTTTAATATATTCAAAGAGGATGAACTGAAACAGGCGTTAAAAGAAATGTACCGGGTACTGAAACCACATGGCCGGTTGGTTTTGAGCGACCCCACCTGCGAAACGCTGATGCCAGCCGTATTGAAAGAAGACGAGCGCTTGCGGGCTTTGTGCCTGAGCGGGGCATTGCCATTGAAGGACTACATTACAGTGATCACCGATATTGGATTTGGTACCGTAGAAATAAGGGCAAAGCGCCCTTACCGTATCCTCGACCCAAAACATTACGCGACAGATGAACTTATCTACATTGAAAGCGTTGAAGTTTGTGCGATCAAGGACACCATGCCAGCTGACGGTCCCTGTGTGTTCACCGGAAAAACCGCTATTTATTTTGGGGACGAGGAATATTTTGATGACCATAAAGGTCATGTGCTGATGCCTAATCAACCGTTAGCGGTGTGCGATAAGACCGGTGGCAGCCTCGCAGCTTTGCACCGTGAAGATATTTTTATTTCTGAATCGACCTGGTTTTACGATGGCGGAGGCTGCTGCTAACCTTTATTAAGGAATAAAAATGAGTAATGATAAAGATCTGCCAAATCACAATCTTTTTAACAGATCATGGTCAGCATTATAATACCGACCTTTAATGAAGCGGATCAGATCATAACGACCATTGGCCAGCTGAATCGCATCAGTGCAGGACAAAATTTTCAGATCATCATTTCTGATGGAGGCAGTACCGATAATACCATCGAATTAGCCAGTCAGGCAGATGCTCTAGTAGTAAGATCACCCCGGAAAGGTCGTGCGGCGCAAATGAATGCAGGAGCCGCCCTTGCTAAAGGCAAGGTGCTTTACTTTTTACATGCCGATACCATTCCACCGGAAGGCTATTTGACAGACATAACAGAGGCGGTGGCTAAAGGCTATTTCGCCGGCTGTTTTATGCTGTCTTTCGATCATTCCCATTGGTTTCTAAAGGCCAATTGCTGGTTTACCCGGTTTGATGTGGATGCGTTCCGTTTTGGTGACCAGAGTTTGTTTGTGACTAAAGTTGCGTTTGAACAAACGGGTGGCTTTTCCGAGCGGCATATTGTCCTGGAAGACCAGGAGCTCATCAGAAGGCTCCGGAAGAATTTCCGTTTCAAAGTCATCAAAAAGCCGGTGGTTACATCCGCCCGGAAATACCTCGAAAACGGGGTATATAAAACACAAAGCATTTTCTTTATTATCTATTTCCTTTATTTGATCGGCTTTTCCCAGGACAGGCTGGTGAATACTTATAAGAAATTGATCACACAGCATAAACTTTAAACTGAACTCATAGTAAAACATAAATTTGACATCATTGTCATCGGGGCGGGTTCAGGAGGCCTGAGTATAGGGCTGTTCATGAACCAGGCCGGCTTTAAAGTTGTGATGATCTCCACGTCCGATAACGCTATTGGAGGCGACTGTTTGAATGACGGGTGTGTCCCGAGCAAAGCCCTCATCCATGCCGCCAAAATAGTCGGACAGGCAAGAGAGGCCGAGAGTTTTGGTCTAAAGGTAACCGGCCGGGTTGATATCAAAAAAGTGGTCGGCTACATTCAAGAGAAACAATCGCTAATCCGATCACATGAAAATGCAAAATGGCTGCGGGATCAAGGGATTACTGTTGCATTGGGGCATGCCTGCTTTGCAGGAAAAAACCAGGTGGAAGTAGCTGGGAAAATTTATTCAGCCAAAAAAATAGTTATTGCTACCGGTTCAAAACCCCGCAAACTGCATACAGAAGGCATTGAAAAAGTCAGGTATTTCGATAACGAAAGCATTTTTCACCTGGATACCTTGCCCGAAAAAATACTTTGTGTGGGCGGCGGCCCTATCGGCATAGAAATCGCGCAGGCATTATCACGCCTTGGTAGCAAAGTATTCGTCGTCCATAACGGGCAGACTATATTGGAGCACGACGATGCTACGGTTACCGATATTTTGTTAGACAGGCTAAAAAGTGAGGGTATCAGATTTTTATTAAACAGCCAGGTCAGCAGGTTCATTTCTGCAACAGAGGCGGTTATTGAAAACAACAAGAGAGAAACAACAGTTGTTAATTTCGACGCTGTTCTTGTGGCAACAGGAAGGGTGCTTTCGCTGGAATCCTTGTCGCTGCCTAAGGCGGGGATCGAAGTTGCCGGGGGCAAAATCGTTATCGATCAATACCTGAGAACAACCAACAAAAGCATTTTCGTCTGTGGTGATGTCGCCAGCGATCTTCAGTTTTCCCATGCTGCAGAATTTCATGCCAGGATCATCATCAATAACTTGTTTTCACCCATTAAAAAAAAGCTGAACAATGAGCATATGTCCTGGGTGACCTTTACAGACCCTGAACTGGCCACATTTGGTTTAAGTGAAAAGCAGTTGAAAGAGCGAAAAATTAACTACCGCAAATTGGAGAAAGACTTTGCTGACGATGACCGGGCGGTAGTAGACGATTACCAATATGGTAAATTAGTACTGTTCATTAGCAAAGGGGGTGTGTTCCGGAAACAGAAGATATTAGCCGGAACGATGATTGCTCCTAACGCCGGTGAACTGATCCAAGAGCTCATTTTGACAAATACCAGTCAGCTTTCTATTCAAGAGATATTTAACAAAGTTTATCCTTATCCGGTGGCATCCCGTATTAATCAAAGCCTCGTCACCGACCTGATGGCCGAAGGGCTGACACCAGTCATCAAATCGATATTGCATAAGACTTATCAAATTTTTAGCTGATGGAGTGGTGGCAATCGTTTAAAGACTGGTTTTTGGGCCTTGGCGCACATTACCACGTCAACCCGTATATATTCGGCGGTATCTACATTGGTGCAATCCCATTCTTCTTCGCATCACTTTACAGCGTTGTCAGCAATATCAGGAAGAAAAAATCCATCGTAATCCCGGCTTTACTTACCGGCTTCTTTTTTGTCTCAGCTTATTTTTACCTGATCATTGCCGGGGAACATATCCCCGTATGGGTGTACGTTTTTATTGGCGTGATGATCGTGTATGGTGTATTTTCCACATTGAACAAAATAAAGGCGCGATTAAAAAATAGCGCTTAATGAATTTGATCAACCGGATATTTGACAGAAAAGTGGCACCGTTACTAACGGTGGTTTTTGTTGTACTCATCATTGCGGAGCGTAGGCGGCGGCTCCGTAAAACTACCCAGCCGAAGACTGAAAGAGTACTTATTAACTCCCTGGTTGCTGCTCCATCGTTTGGCCTCCTTCGTTTCGTATTTCTTCCGGCGATGGTCAACCTGGCCGTTAAAAATAAAAGGTACGGTGCCGCCAATTTTGGGATGATGATGCCGACCGTCCGCCTGGTTGTTGTCTTTATGATCCTGGATTATGGTAATTATCTCTGGCATGTACTTAATCACAAAATTCCGGTTCTCTGGCGTTTCCACCTGGTCCATCACACAGATCTTGACCTTGATACTTTTACAGCGTTCCGCTTTCATTTTGGAGAGATGATTGGCTCGGTGTTTTTTAGGGGTTTATTTGTGCTGCTGTCTGGTGCGAACGGCTTGGAAGTGCTATTATATGAATTGGCTTTTGAAGGGGCAACGCAGTTTCATCATAGTAATCTGAAATTACCTGAACCGCTTGAAAGAAATCTCAGTACGGTATTCGTTACGCCCAAAATACACGGTATACACCACTCAATGGATAAAAAGGAAACAGACAGTAACTATTCAGTGATCTTTTCCTTGTGGGACAGGCTGCACCGAACGTTAAGATATCAGGACAACCAACATTTAACTATCGGCGTACCTGCTTATCGCGATCCGGCGGAAATGACGGTCGGTTATTTATTGTTGATGCCTTTTCGGAAAATACGAGGCTGGAACAATTAATAAACCTGAACATTAATAGATTGGCTGCAAGTTCCAGTTAAAACCAACATGTTCCTCATTGCCGCTATTGCTTTAATTTATCCATACCTGCTTTACCAAAAGCAATTAACGTCTTAGCGTCAAGATAGCCTTCTGATCCCAAAAGAGGTGTGCCATCGTTGTCGAGTATGATCAGTGTCGGGAACGCTTTTAAGCGGTAGGCCTCGGACAACCGGAGTCCTTCGCCTTTTTCTCCGTCCAGCGAAAGATTAACAAAGTTGGCATTGAAGAACTGACCTGCTTGCTTATTCGGGAATGTCTTTAATTTTAAAAGCATGCATGGCCCACACCAGGTGGCATATATATCTATAAAAATTAGTTTCTTTTGCCTTTTGGCCGTCTGAATAGCGACAGCTAGGCTTGTTTCGGTAAACTCGATACCTTTTGCCGGTTTTAGAGATTCTGTTTTGGCACCAACCATGAAAATCATGGAAAATACGCTGATAAAAGCAATAAGTTTTTCCATAAAAAACTGTGATTATCCTAATATAGCCATTTGACTAAAGAACAAAAGCCTACAATCATTTGATTTGCAGGCTTTTTAGTCTGTTTTGATACTTAACTCAGTGGAGCCGGAGGGATTCGAACCCTCGTCCAAACATGGGATCAGTTATGCTTTCTACACGCTTATTTTACTCTTGATTTTCATCACCAGGCTGGTTGTAAACCACCTACAAGGTGCTTAGTTTCTTGAGCTTCGGATCAATCACGAAACAATCATAATCCTATTCTGACTTTATGGTGTCTCGCTATCGGCTGCCGCCAGACTGGGCTTCCGGGAGACATCTCGCTTCCTGGTTCTTAACCGGGATTAAAGCTTCATTGACTTGGTCAATTAAGCAGCAAGAGCAAAAGAATTTTCGCCATTTATAGGTTGAAGACTAAGATTTACGAGCGTATTCCCCAAGGCTCGGCGTGCTTGCATACTCATCGTCCATCCTGTCAATTCCAGTCGGCCCCAATTTGTAATTTGCAAATATACCGAAAGTTGAAGTCACATGACGTGAATATTATTTGTCAGCCTGCCAGGATAAACCTTCAGACCTTCCTGCAGGCAAATCATAGCCTTGGTCAAATCTTCTGAACACAGGACATAGGCGAGCCGTACTTCCTGCTTGCCATGTTCACTATTGGCGTAGAAACCTGTGCCCGGAGCCATCATAACGGTGGCATTTTGGTATTCGAAAGACTCTAGCATCCACTGGCAAAAGCGGTCACAATCGTCAATGGGAAGCCTTGCCATGACATAAAAGGCGCCTTTCGGCTGGGGTGCGAATACTCCGTCCATCCTATTAAGCGCAGCTACCAGCGTATTACGCCGGGCAGTATATTCTCCGGTGACAGCCTCAAAATAAGAATCGGGGGTGTCAATAGCCGCTTCGGCCGCAATCTGTGCGACAAGCGGTGGACATAGTCTGGCCTGGGCAAACCGCAGACATGAGCTAAGAACATCCTCATTGCGCGTGATCAAAGCGCCTAAACGAGCACCACATGCACTGTACCTTTTGGAGACCGTATCAAGCACGATCAAATGTTCGGAGAGAAAATCAAGATGCATAGGCGAAAAAAAACTGGCTCCGTCATAGCAAAATTCCCGGTAAGCTTCATCACAAAACAGATAGAGCCCATGACGAATAACAAGCTCGGCAAGCTTTTCTAGTTCGACGCGAGTGTAAATGTAACCTGTTGGGTTGTTGGGACTGCAGATCATGATCCCCCGGGTAAGGCTGGTGATCCGTTTGCTAAACTCTTCCAATGGCGGCAGCGCGAACCCGCTCTCGATGGTAGAGGGTACGGGGACAAGGGTGATTCCCGCTATATCACCAAATCCATTGTAATTCGCGTAAAAAGGTTCAGGTACTATTAACTCGTCGCCTTTATCTAGACAACAGGTCAGGGCCATAAGAATTGCTTCTGAACCACCGGTTGTGACCAAAATATGATTTGGTTCAATTGGATAAGCAAAGCGCTTATAATAACCAGCAAGTTTTTTGCGATAGGAATCCAACCCTTCAGATGCTGTGTACGCCCAAACGTCAAAGGAGATGTTCTTAACCGCCTCTATCATACCCTTTGGAGTTTTGATATCGGGCTGTCCTATGTTAAGGTGATATACGTGCCGGTTCCTTCGCTTTGCTTCGGCGGCATAAGATGCTAATTTACGAATAGGAGAAGCAGGCAGTTGAGAACCCCGCAGAGATATTGATGGCATATAAAATAAAAATCCCGCATAAGCGGGATTGCAAAAGAAAACTTTAATTCTGTTCTACGATCAGCTGTTGGCCTTTTTCTTTTCGACAGTACCCTTGATGTACAGGACCTTCACCGGGGTCTTTGCATTTGAGGAAATGGTAACTGCCTTGTTAAAGGGTCCCGGGCGGCCATTTGTGTCATATGACACCAGGATTGAACCTGATTTCCCTTTTTGGACTGGTTCTCTAGACCACTTTGGGGTGGTGCAGCCACACGAAGCTACAACATTAGTTAAAATTAAAGGCTCATTACCTGTGTTGGTAAACTTAAACTCATAAGCGGCCGAAGGGCCTTCGCCAACACTACCGAAATCATGAACTTCTTTGTCAAATTTAAATTCAGATTTATTCGGGTTGTTGGCAGCTGGGGTAGCTGTTGCAGCAGGAGCAGCACTTGCGGTCGTCGTAGTTTGAGCGAATGTGAAAGACACGATGCCCAGCATCATTGTGCCTAATAACATGATTTTTTTCATTTCAGGGATTGTTGAGTGACGATAAGTCGATTAAAAGAGTTAAATTAAATCTTAACTTTCTAACGCATAAATAAATATAAAGTTACGGCAAAACAAGTTAATTCGCCAAAGTGGGTTTTCTCAGCAATGGCGAAATGATTCCTACTTTTGCTCGTTCCCCCTTAAATAGAACCGATGTTGGAGCTCACCAATTTAAAGACGGCGGCACTCGATGGCCATGAATTATCTTTTGAAGAATTTAGGGAAATCGTAGTCGGTGATTATCGAATAGCTTTGGAAAGCCGGCAGGCAAGCCTCCTCGGTCGAAAGGAAGTGTTAACCGGTAAGGCAAAGTTTGGGATTTTTGGTGACGGCAAAGAACTCGCACAGATCGCGATGGCAAAGGTCTTCAGGAATGGGGACATTAGGTCGGGGTATTACCGTGATCAAACTTTAATGTTTGCGACCGGTATATCAAACCTTGCGCAGTTTTTTGCCCAATTGTATGCTCATACCGATATCAACTTCGAGCCGCACTCTGCTGGACGGGCGATGAGCTGTCATTTTGCCACACGTAGCCTCAAAGACAATGGGGAATGGAACCGCTTGACAGGCATGAAAAATACGTCGGCTGATATATCTCCTACCGCCGGCCAAATGCCAAGATTATTAGGCCTTGCTTATGCCTCAAAACTCTACCGCGAGAATCCCTCGCTCAGTTACCTCAGTGAGTTCTCCAAAAATGGAAATGAGATCGCTTTTGGGACTATAGGGAACGCAAGCACGTCGGAAGGTCTTTTCTTTGAAGCCGTTAATGCCGCTGGGGTGCTGCAAGTACCTATGCTGCTTTCAGTTTGGGACGATGAGTTTGGGATCTCTGTCCCGGCCGAGTTCCATACCACCAAACGTAGTATCAGCGAAGCGCTGAAAGGCTTTCAGCGTGATGAGAACGGTGAAGGCTATGAAATATTCACGGTTAGGGGTTGGGATTACCCTGCACTTTGCGAAACCTATGAAACGGCTGAGCGTATTTGCCGCGACAACCATATTCCTGTACTCGTTCATGTGACCGAAATGACCCAGCCTCAAGGTCATAGTACGTCTGGTTCTCATGAGCGTTATAAAACCAAGGAAAGACTCATCTGGGAACAAGAATTTGACTGCGTCCGAAAGATGAAAGAGTGGATGATCGAATCGGCGATCGCGACTCAGGATGAGTTGACCGAACTGGAAACTGAAACAAAGGCTTTGGTACGCGACTCCCAAAAAAAGGCCTGGATCGCTTTCACCCAGCCTATCGCGGGAGATATGCAGCTTGTCCTTAAGACACTGGAACTGGCCAATCAAAAAATGGTTCAGAAAGATCCGTTGAATGAGATCAGAAATTCTTTGCAAGCCACTGTTGACGCAACCAACAAGGATCTTTATAGTGCTGTAAGACGTTCTTTATGGCTCCTCAGGTTTGAAGAAAGTGACGCCCGCGAGATTTTGGTTAAACTTAGGGCGCGCCTCGATGAAGAGAACAAAGACAGGTTCAATTCTTACCTTTTCACAGGTACAGCAAGTTCGGCGATAAATGTAAAGATCGTCCCAGCCCAGTATTCCTCATTCTCGCGCCAGGTGGACGGCCGGGAGATTTTGCAGGCGTGTTTTGATGCTGCATTAGACCGTGATCCGAGAGTTCTTGCCTTTGGGGAAGATGTCGGCCGAATAGGCGATGTAAACCAGGGCTTCGCCGGTTTGCAGGCAAAGTACGGTGATTTGCGTGTGATCGACACCGGCATACGGGAGGCTACAATTATTGGCCAGGGAATCGGTCTGGCGATGAGAGGCTTAAAACCAATTGCCGAGATTCAGTATCTGGATTACCTTTTATATGCGCTCGAACCCCTGAGTGATGACCTGGCAAGTTTAAGTTACCGCACACGAGGTGGTCAAAAGGCTCCGCTGATCGTGCGCACAAGGGGACACCGGCTTGAAGGGACCTGGCACTCTGGCTCTCCCATGGGAATGATACTCGGTGCGCTTCGCGGGATGCACGTACTTGTTCCCCGCAACATGACCCAGGCAGCTGGCTTTTACAATACTCTGCTGTTATCAGACGAGCCGGCGCTTTTAATAGAAACACTCAACGCTTACCGTTTAAAAGAGCTTTTGCCCGATAATATTGGGGAGTTTACAGTTCCTCTAGGTACTTGTGAAGTTCTTGCAACCGGATCAGACATTACAATTGTTACTTACGGAGCCACTTGCCGAATAGCCATGGAGGCGGTCATGTACCTCAATGAAATCGGTATTTCGGCAGAGCTTATTGATGTTCAAACTTTGTTGCCGTTTGACATTGGCCATATGATCGTTGAGTCTGTCAAGAAAACGAACCGCGTTCTGTTTCTGGATGAAGATGTTCCCGGAGGTGCAAGCGCTTATATGATGCAGCAGGTTTTGGAGCACCAGGGAGCTTATTTCTATCTCGATGCAGAGCCCAGAACCTTAACCGCAAAGGATCACCGCACGGCATACGGTACAGACGGTGATTATTTTTCCAAGCCCAGCGCAGACGACGTATTCGAGACGGTCTATGGCATTATGCGTGAAACGAGTCCCGAAAAATACCCTTCCCTTCTATGATTTGTTGAATGCAATCAGTCGTTCCTTAAGTTTTTAACTGGATTACTGATAGCGGCACCTAGAGTTTGAGTGGTAATCGTAAAAAAGGCGATCAAAACCGGTATAAGAAGCGAAGGGAAAAGGATAAGTACGTTAAGCTCAATATGATAGGCGAAATTCTGCAACCAGTAGTTTGAAGCGATCCATGCGATTGGTATTCCGATCACCGCAGCCAGGATAACAAGAAATATAAACTCCCTATTAAGCAATCGAACTATATTCAAAACCGAAGCTCCCAGGACTTTTCGAACGCCAATTTCCTTGAGTCTATTATTTGCAGAAAAAATCGAGAGACCTAATAACCCAAGGCTGGCAATGAAAATCGCTAAAGCAGATGCAATCAGAAACAAGGTGCTATACCGCTTCTCGTCTCGGTATTGCTTATGATAAGCTTCATTTTCGAATGACACCTCAAAGGGATTGCCGGGGAAAGTAGTTTGATACAAAGTTTTAAGTTTCGCAAGTTTTGCTTCGAGGTTGCTGAAATTGGTCTTAATCGTAAAGTAATCGCTGTATGTTCTTGGAAGAAAAATAACCGGGCCGATAAGCGTTTTCAGTGATTGATGATTATAGTCTTTGATAACACCAGTAATTTCAAAGTGCTTACCCCAATCTATTGTTTTTCCTAACGCTTCGTTGGCATTTGTGAACCCGAGACTGTGTGCGGCAGATTCGTTTACAATCACCTTCTGACTTTTCTCATAGTCCGCGTCGCAATCGCTTTGAGTGAAGTTATGACCTGCCGTAAAAGCAATCCCATAAGTGTCGAAGTAACGACTATCTGCAAAAGTCATTGCATATGTCTTTTTTAAATCTGAAGGCTGTGAGTTAGGCCTGGCTATTCCCGAGGTATTGAAATTGTAAAAATTGCCAGGAACACTTCCACTGCTGCAAAACGTAGTGATAAAGGGTAGCTGCCTGAGCCGGTTGTTAAAACTTGCACGTTGAGTTGACGGCGTTTTGTCGTTTCCGAGCACTTGGGGGGCTGTTATCACGATCAAGTGCTCCAAGTCCATTCCAAGGTCCTTGTTTTCCATAAACGTAAGCTGTCTGCTAAGTACGAGAGCTGCCGTAATAAGGATTATAGCCAGGCTAAATTGAAAGACGACCAGTGTGTTATTGACAATCTTTGATCTGAATGGATCGCTTACTTTTCCTTTAAGTGTCTCAGCCGGCTTAAAGGATGCGAGGGAGACCGACCCGTATACACACGCAAGGATTGAACCGCAGGCAAACATTAACGTGAAATAGCCAATAAAACCTCGAGAAAGTAAGTCGCTGAGTGAGAGATGTCTGTCGATCAAGCGGTTGTAATAAGGCTGAAGCACGATACAAACTAGGACGGCCATTACAAGACTGCCCGTAAATAGTAGGAGACACTCGATCAGATACTGCCTGATGATGTGATTTTTCCCTGCCCCAATCAATTTCCTTATCCCTATCTCTTTTCCCCTTTTAATGTTTTGTGCCGAAGACAGGTTTACGAAATTAAACCAGGCGATGATGAGAATGAGAACACCTATCGCGCTTATTAACCAAACTAATTTTACGTTGCCGTACGTTGCATGTGAATCGCTTAAATTTTCAGAAAGATGCATGAAGGCTAAAGGCTGAAGTAAGGTTAGCGTTAGCTTGTCATGCTGCCTTGCCTTAACCGCGACGCTAAGTTTTTTAGCAAGGCTGCTTGTGTTCGTACTTGTATGTTTGCCCGGTCTAACTTCGAGGTATGTTTCGACGAATTCATTGTCAAACCCGTCGAGCGCCGCCCAGGTGTTACCATTGAGATTCGACTTATTTTCTAAAGTTTTTAGGGACAGCAGGAGGTCATACTGCAGGTCTGAGTTTGCCGGCATATCCCGATAGACAGCCGCTATCTCATAGGTTTGCTTACCAAATTGATTATTAACAGTGATCGTTTTGCCTACAACCTCGGTTGATCTAAAGTAAGCTCGTGCCTTTGAGATCGATAACGCCGCCGTATTGGCACGAGATAAGGACGACCCCTCACCTCGTGCGATCTGAAAAGAAAAGAGTGAAAAAAAGCTTCCATCCACCATGGCGATCTTCGTTTCCCGAAAGGCCGTAGGATTTGCGTTGACCTTTGTACGTTCAAGACTAACCACTCCGTTTGTTATGCCGTCGGTAATTCGGCAGTAGCCAGCTACCTCAGGAAACATCTGTTTTGCCATAGGTCCAATTCCAGGGGCTACGTCAAATGAGCTCTTGCCTGATCGTTCACTTAAGACACGGTAGAGGTTGTGAATTTTTTCATGGAAGCCGTTGGCACTCCGTTCAAAACTTACATACTCCCCCAGAAACACTGCAGCGGCAATACTGAGAGACAAACCGGCAAAATTGATCAGGGTATTCGTGCGGCTTTTCACGAGAACCCGTAGAGCGATGGTAAAGTAATTCCTAAGCATAAAAAATCGTTTTATATATCCATACCACACCCTGCCAGGTGACAGCGCTTTGCTTATTCGCTTCGTAAGCTTTTGACTGGGTTTGCAACAGCGGCTTTAACCGACTGGAAACTTACCGTTAGAGCAGCTATGACAAGGGCGACAGCACCCGCATAAGCAAAGATCCACCAGGAGATCTGCATGTGATAATCAAAATTCGTTAGCCAGTGGTTCATGGCCAGCCATGAAAATGGAGTCGCGATAACTATAGAGATCAGTACAAGTTTTAAAAAGTCTTTTGCCAATAAACTGGTGATCGAACCAATACTTGCCCCCAATACCTTTCTGATGCCAATTCTTTGATTCGGTTTTGCGCCATGAAAATTGATAGTCCAAATAGGCCCAGACACGAGATGAAGATAGTCAAACCGGCAAACACGGCTGAAAACCTCACGGTACGCTGCCCACCATCAAATTTGTGGGAATATTCCTCATCCGCAAACTTGTAATCGAAAGGAAAGAACGGATTAAATCGTTTGAATATTTTCTCTGCTTTGGCAAGTGACTCGGTGGTAGCCTGATTTGGGTTAAGGCGGAAGGAAATGAAGAAGGCGTCGCGGTTCCCGACAACAAATAGGTTTTTCATTTTATCGTACGGCGATCTCATGACAAAATCTTTGACGATACCGACTACCGTGTAATTTTTTCCTTCTCTTCTGACCAGCTTACCAATTGGGTTTTTGAAACCAAGGGTTGCGGCCCCAGTCTGGTTAAAGATACACGCCGCGGTATCGGTTTTAAACTTGACGGTATCAATGTCCCGGCCCTCTACGAGCTTGAGACCAAATGTTCCTATAAAGTTCGACCGGCAGCGCAGAACATCAAAGTCGATTTTTTTCGTCTGGTCTTTCCCTTCCCAGTTAAGGTCCCAGGAATCACTATTCACGTTTGTCACCGGCGTACTGCTTTTGCATACTGCCGTTGCCACACCTTCCCTTACAAGCGCGTTTTCAATCAAACTGTAGTTCTTGGCCATTGTTCCGGTCATTGGTAAGTAAACCAGGTTTGCTTTATTGTATCCCATGTCTCTTTGCTGGGCATATTTAATCTGACTCTGAACAATGATGGTGCTGATGATCAGGGTCACCGCAAACGTAAATTGGACCACGACAAGGACTTTGCGCAAGCTTAGTTTTGCGTTTTTGTTCACGATCCCTTTGAAGATCTTAACTGCCTCGAGCGAGGAAAGGTAAAAGGCCGGATAGCTTCCCGCTATGAGACCGGTGACGAGGATCATGAGCACACCTGCGAGCCAGAAAGCCGGCGATCCAAAAGGAACATGAATTTGCTTACCTGTTAGGAGGTCAAACGCCGGTATTGCTATAATGATAATCACCAAGGCGAGGACAGTCGCAAGAAAACTCATAAGCGTTGATTCAGCGATGAACTGCCCGATAAGCATCCCTTTCCTGGCTCCTGTAACTTTACGCACACCGACCTCTTTCGCCCGAAGAACGCTGCGGGCTGTACTCAGATTCATGAAATTGATGCACGCAATCAGAAGTATTAAAGCGGCGATCGTCGCAAAAAGAACCACAATATCAATTTTTCCACCATTCTCTTTCCCATCAGTGAAATTCGAATACAAATGCATACGGTTAAAAGGATATAGGAACACTTGTTCTTCTTCCGTATTCTTTGAATGGATTTTGGTAATGTTCTCCACCTTTTTATTAAGCCGGGCAAGTAAAACAGTTGGCTGCAGCTCAACCACAGTTCTTGTGCCGTTATCCCCCCAGGACTCGCCTACCTGACTGGTACGTCGTAGGTATGAATAAGGCAACAGATACTCGAACGTGAAGTCTGTATTTAGCGGAAGATCCTGGAGTACACCGGTCACTCTGAAATTGTCGTGATTATCCATTCTAATGGACTTTCCAAGCACTCGCGTACTCCCAAAAAGCTTCTTGGCCAGAGCCTGTGTTATTACAATAGAGTAAGTGTCATCGAGCGCGGTGTGAGGATCGCCGGTCTCCATGGAAAGGGTGAACATGGTAAGGAACCCCGGATCGACGAAATTACCGCTAACGGTGAGCTTCTTATCGCCGGCACCAAGTAGGACAATGTTGTCGAAACTATAATGAGATGCTTCCTTTATATCCGGGTATTCTTTCTTCAACGTTTGGGCCATTGCCTGGGGTGTCGAATTCCAGCACTGCATCTTTCCATCAAATACTTCCCTGTTAAAGGCAAAATAGAGCCGGTCCTTTTTAATGTGAAATTGGTCGATACTGAGCTCGTACTGAACCCACAATAGAATTAAGGCAGTCCCGGCAATGCCTACGGCAAGACCAACGATGTTTATTCCTGAGAAAACTTTGTTCTTCCACAAGTTGCGTATTGCGACATTCCAATAGTTCCTGAACATAACAGTGCGCCTTCCCAAAGATATGCCATCACCCTAATCTAGGCTCATAACTCTAAAAGCCTGTTTTCATACTCCCTTACTGTTCGAAATCGGACAGCGCCGTTCGTTACTGACTTGTCACTGTTAAACTTTAAACAATTTAAGCTGTTAAACCCTGGGCAATTAGACTCCATGCAAGTCGACGCCTCTTTGGCCTTAAGAATAGATCAATCTAAAAAAACGAAAATGACATTAGAAGAAAAGGGAACAATCGTCCCACCACCGGTCTTAAGTACTTATCCAGAGATGGTTTCGCGAACCGTTCAGCAATGGGAGGGGATCATATCAGCGACTCACTGGGAAATATATGACCGAAATCAGCCAAATGGGGCCGACTTTTATGTTGGAGCTCTTGAGCTTGGACACATTCATTTGGATGGTGAGATCCACCTGGCCATCACGTCCAAGCTAGCGGATGTACTGATCAAAGCCGGGCTTGCGCAAAAGTTCCCCTGGGGCAGGGACTGGGTCCAGTTCAAAATCAGGAATGACGCCGCAGTTAACCATGGAATCTGGCTGTTTCGCCTGAATTACGACCGGTTAAAGGGTGCTGCAACAGAGACATTATTAGATCGTATTGCGGGTTATAAGGCCTCGGTCGCGTAGCACTTCGAATCGCGGTTTAAGCGTAAATCTTTTTGCGCAGTAAGTGGTCGGCGATAACCAATGCTGCCATGGCTTCGACGATGGGAACAGCTCGCGGTAGAACACAGGGGTCGTGGCGTCCGCGACCCGCAACTTCGACGGCATCACCCAAGGCATTCACGCTATCTTGAGCCTGAATAATGGTTGCGATTGGTTTGAATGCGACTGTAAAATAGATGTCTTCGCCGTTGCTTATTCCACCCTGGATACCGCCCGAGTTATTCGTTCTGGTTCGTATGCGGCTTGTCAACTCGTCCTTAAAGAACGAATCGTTATTTTGAGAGCCCCTCATGAACGTGCCTTGGAAACCAGAGCCGTATTCAAAGCCCTGCGCCGCATTGATGCTGAGCATCGCTTTTGCAAGATCGGCATGTAGTTTATCGAACACTGGTTCTCCGAGAGCCGGCGGGCAATTCGAAATAACACAGGTAATCGTGCCTCCAATGGTATCGCCTTCCTTGCGAACCTCGTCAATAAGGTCGATCATTTGCTGAGCAATAGCAGCGTCTGGACATCGTACGATGTTACTTTCAGTTTGGTCAAGATCAAGGTCCTGGTAATGCTTTTCGAGCTGGAGACTTGCGACCCGGGAAACATAGGCTTGTACGCGCGTGTTGGTTTGCCTTAAGAGAAGTTTTGCAACCGCGCCAGCGGCAACGCGGCAAGCCGTTTCCCGTGCAGATGAGCGACCCCCGCCTCGATAGTCCCGGACCCCGTATTTAAGATCATAGGTATAGTCGGCATGCGACGGCCGGTACGAATCTTTGATGTGGCTATAGTCCTTTGACCGCTGATCTTCATTCGGGATTATCATCCCTATGGGGGTGCCGGTAGTTTTACCCTCAAACACTCCCGATAACACCTCGACCGTATCTGACTCTTTTCGCTGGGTCGTAATGTGCGACTGACCCGGTTTTCGTCGATTGAGCTCACTCTGTAAAAACTCGAGATCCAGGGCAAGACCTGACGGACACCCGTCAATGATAAGACCAATGGCGGGGCCATGTGATTCTCCGAATGTAGTGAGCTTAAAAGCTTGACCAAAACTATTCCCAGGCATTCTCGTCAAGGGTTACTTCAAAACCTGCCGAGGAAAGATCGGCCCAAAAACTTGGATAGGACTTGTTGACTACGGCGGGGTCTTCAAGTTTGAGCTCTGGGATGACCAATGCGAGCGGAGCAAGAGCCATAGCCATACGGTGGTCTTCGTAGGTGTTAAAACATACTGAAGCGGGTATTGAGCGCCGGCTAAGGTCGAGTGTAAATGTGGTACCGCTGTCAACCAATCTCACCCCCAGCTTTTGAAGTTCGGTATCCAGGGCCATAATGCGGTCGGTCTCTTTGATACGCAAGGTTTCAAGACCGGTAAAAGAGCCGTTGACACCAAGACCCGCTGCACAAGCGATGACTGTTTGCGCGAGGTCTGGACATTCGCTAAAGTCAAACAGAGGGACCACACCTTGATCACGAGGCAGGCTGGAAGCGTTTTTGTGGATTGCCAGGCCTCCATTCCGAAACTCATGCTCAACGCCAAAAAACTCCATTATCCTGCAGACTTGACGGTCACCTTGTAAGCTGTTCTCCTTGAGCCCCTTAAGAAAGACTGTCGACCTGGTAGACAACGCGGCGATTGAAAACCAGTATGAGGCACTGCTCCAGTCACTCTCTATCTCAATCGTCGTGTTCTTGTACGACTGCTCAGGAATACTGATCAAGCCGCTGGCGAGGTCACCATTTGAACTTACACCGGCAGCTGTCATCATATCCAGCGTCATTTGAATGTAAGGTCCCGAAGCAGGCTTTCCGGTAATTTCAAGCTCCAGACCGCTCGTAAATCTTGGCGCGATCATCAGCAAGGCCGAGATATACTGGCTGCTTATAGTGCCCGGTATCGTCACCCTGCCTCCTGCCAGTGCCGCCCTGCCTTGAATCCTAAGGGGAGGATATCCTTTGCCAGACATATAGTTAATACTGGCTCCCAACTCCCGTAAAGCCTCGACCAGGAGCCCGACAGGCCGCTTTTGCATTCGTGGAGAACCGGTAAGGACAAAGTCACCGGGCTGGACGCTCAGAAATGCCGTCAGGAAGCGCATGACCGTACCTGCTGCCCCAACGTCCAGGAAACAAGGCTCAGGAGAAGCTGCGGGGTTTTGACTGGAAACATAGTCGCCCGAATACTCAAAGATCGTATTGAGAAGCCGTTCCATGATAAGGGTATCTTCGGCAACCGAAAGATTTTTGATCTTAACGTTGCCCTCGGAAATGGCGCGAATAATGAGTGCCCGGTTGCTTTCGCTTTTCGAAGAAGGCAAGGCAACAGTAACCTCAATATCTGGGGAAGATGCCTTTAAAATTAATTCCCGGTTAAGTTCAAACATTCTTCACCTCTTCGTTCAAGATGTCTGTTTGCTGCCTTATCGATTCGTTATGGATAAGTTCTAGGAATGTTTCAACAAAGCCACTCTCGAGCTGAAGGATACGGCCATACTCGGTACGTTTGCGAATGATCTCATCCCAGCGGCTTACCTGCAAGACAGTTACCTTGTTATCACGCTTATAACGGCCAATTTGCTCAACGACCCGCATGCGTTGTGATAATTTCTGCAGCATGGAGTCATCGATCTGATCGATCTCTTTTCGAAGCTCGGCCAGCTTCGTGCTAAAATCGGCGTTGTATGAATTGGTTTCGGATACGACCAAACCTTCAATGATCTCCACGAGCCTGGAAGGTGACACTTGCTGTTTAGCGTCTGTCCAGGCTGACTGCGGGTCAATATGGGTTTCAATCATCAAACCCTGCATGTCAAGGTCAAGCGCCTTTTGATCGACGAAAGGGATGAGTTCGCGGTTGCCGGTAATATGGCTTGGATCATTTATTATCGGAAGCTCGGGGCAGTGTGTTTTTAGAGAGACAGGGAGCTCCCACATAGGCTCGTTTCTAAATGAAGTCTTTTCGTACGAGGAGAATCCCCGGTGGATCGCCGCAAGTTTCTTTATACCGGCCTTATTAAGTCTTTCAAGTCCGCCTATCCAGAGCTGAAGATCTGGATTCACTGGGTTTTTTACCATTACCGGGATATCGACACCTTTGAGTGAATCGGCTAGTTCCTGGACCGTAAAGGGGTTAGCCGTAGAACGAGCCCCAATCCATAGAACGTCAACACCCATCTTTAATGCCTGGTCAACATGGGCGGCGGTTGCCACTTCGACCGTAACAGGTAAGCCGGTCTCGGCTTTCGCGTGCTGAAGCCACTCCAGCCCTATGTTACCTATGCCTTCAAATTCTCCTGGGCGGGTTCGAGGCTTCCATATACCGGCGCGAAGCATGCTTACCCGGCCGGTGGCAGCTATAGCCCGGCAGGTGGTCATGACCTGCTCTTCGGTCTCGGCACTGCAGGGGCCGGCGATGACCAGGGGCTTTGTTTTGATTGTCATCCACTCGGAGAATGGGACAAGATCTAGTTCAATTTTCATAATTTAGGATTAAAACGGCTTTTGTTTATAGATACCCATCACTGTTAAGCTACTCGTAAAGCCTAATACCTCAGCGAGAGAGGTTTGAAAAGCCTGTGGTTTGGACCATGTGAGATCCACATAAAAATTATAACGGTTGGGTTTGCCCGGGACCGGCATAGACTGGATCTTGCTCAGATTCAGTTCAAAATCGGCAAAAATGTTAAGCACTCTGGCAAGAGAACCGGTGTCATCACTCACCTGGAAAACCAGCGAAGCTTTGTTCCCATCATGGGAAGCGATGTTGGTTTTTGCCAGAATAAGGAAACGGGTAAAGTTCTTTTTGTTGGTCTCGATACGCCTTTCAAGGATATTTAGCTCATAAAGGGTAGCCGCTTCCAAATTGGCGATCGCGACGGTATCTGTCAGGTTCTTCTCACGGATCTCTTTTGCACAGGCGGCGGTATCGTTTTTTTCGAGGATCTGCAGCTGTGGGTATTCCTGAAAAAAGTCAACACATTGCCTGATGGCGATAGGGTGGGACTGAACAAAACGAACATCTTCGAAGCGCACACCCGGCAAAGCGAGAAGATGCAGCTGGATGGGAAGCGTGATCTCTCCGCATATTTGGAAATCAAACTCCTGAAGCAGTGAATAATTCGGAAGCAAACTGCCAGCTATGCTATTTTCAATCGCCATCACCACGAAATCGGCGTTTCCTGCCTTGAGCTCATCGAAAGTTTGGCGAAAGCTCACGCACTCCACCGTAAAACAATTGCCCTGAAAGTATTTTCGCGCGGCTTCATCGTGAAAAGAAGCCCTTATTCCCTGGATTGCAACCCTGGGAACCTGAGCATTCTCTGAACCGGGTGAGGGGTCTGTATTACTGTCCATTCTTAATCGATTGAGTGCAAAAAAAATCCCCCCCGTTTTGCGGGAGGGATCATCAGTGACTTTTATGCTTTTAATTTAGCTTAAAAACCAGTCGCCGCGCTCCCTCCTTGATGAAAAGATAATAATAGGCGGCTGTCTTAAACTGTAAGGTCATTTTTGTAGATAGTTATGAAAGCTAATGTAACCCTATTTAACCTACTACTCGAATAATAAATTATAATAATCAAAGGATCGCAGAATCTCGTCCTGCGTAAATGCGTGGTCATAAGTACTATGGCCAATTGACGTGATGAGCGTAAAAAGTATTCTTCGGCCTTCATTCTTCTTGTCATTCTTCATAATCTCAACCAGCGGCTCATAGTCAGCGACCGCTATTTTGTGTTTGCCGAACAAGCCAAAAAGGAACCCCGCGCAGTCATCCCTGACTCGCACTGGAAGTCCGTTAGGAACAAGGGCCGAAAGAAAAAGCTCTACGATCATTCCGACACCTATCGCTTCGCCATGACGTATGGGCGCCAGACCGTCAAGATGAGACAGGGTTTCGATCGCGTGACCTGCGGTATGACCAAAGTTGAGGGTCTTCCTGAGCCCTTTCTCATAGGGATCCTGCAGAACGATCGAATTCTTGATCTCAACCGATCGGTAGATGAGTGCGGTCGGTATCAAACCCGCGGATAAACCGGCCGGAAGTTCGGCGGCAAGCTGTCGAAAATACACTACATCGGCAATGAGTCCGTGTTTGATCATCTCGGCGCTCCCAGAGAGTAGCTCCCCCCGTGGAAGGGTCCTCAAAAACCGTTCATCGATGACTACCGCGCGAGAAGCTGTGAATGTGCCGATCATATTCTTTTCGGCATGAAAATCAATCCCGGTCTTGGTTCCAACTGCAGCGTCGACCTGGGCGAGCAGGGTAGTGGGTACTTGAAGAAAAGCGATACCTCGTTTATACACCGATGCCGCAAAACCACCAAGGTCAGTGATAACTCCGCCTCCAACGTTGATCAAAAGCGAATGGCGGTCTGCCTGCTTTTTGTGAAGAAAGGACCAAATAACCTCACAGGTCCTGAGGTCCTTATTTGCTTCGCCTGGCGGGATTGTTATTAAACGTTCACTTGAGGGAACTGCAACACCTTCTTCTTCAAGTAGCGGAAGGCAGTGTTCAGCGGTGTTTGAATCGCTGAGAAAGTAGATGTTTGTTGGCCTAAACTCTTGTGTAAGGGCCTTGAAGCGTGCTGCCGAAAAGCCGAAAAATACCTGGTAACTTGTACTTTGAATCGGGGAGAAAGTGCCTGCTTCCATATTTAGGGTTCTGCGGAGGCAAACAATATAATTCTTCCCTCGTTAAAAGAGGTTAATCTTGCATGCAGGCAGCTAATACAGTAAGGACAGCAAAAACAGCGGATAATTCTGCGCTTTCATTTCAGGATACCAGGATCGCGTTCGCACCAAAAACAGATGCCCAGCTTCGTAGATCGTATTGGCTATTTAAGGTTATCAATAACAATTTCCTTGTTCGTATTGGTCCGCCGCTTACCCGGCTCGCTTTTTTTCTTCAGCTGCCTATTTCGGCCCTGATTAAAAAAACCATTTTCGCTCAGTTTTGCGGCGGTGAAACGATCGGGGAATCGGTTCAAACCGCTCGTGAACTTGGGAAATTCAACATCGGTTCAATTCTGGACTATTCTATCGAAGGCTTGCAGGAAGACGTGGTTTTTGAAGAAACCATGCATGAGATACTTCGTACGATCCACGCGGCGTCCCAAAGCCCTGAGATACCTTTCGCCGTATTTAAGATTTCTGGGATCGGCAATGTAACTATCCTTGAAAAGGCGGCAAATCCCACCGGTCTAAATCCTACCGAACTTGAGGCCTACAACGCCATAAAAGGACGTGTCGACAAAATTTGCAGATCTGCTTACAAGGCGAATATTCCGGTGATGATCGACGCCGAGGAAAGCTGGATCCAACCGGCTATTGATGAGATTACAATCGCGATGATGGGAAAGTACAACAGGTCTAGCGCTGTTGTCATAATGACCATTCAATTATATCGCGTCGGTAAGCTTGAGCACCTAAAGCGAATAGTCGCGCTATCAGTCGAGGAAGGCTTCATACCGGGTATAAAGCTGGTTCGTGGCGCATATATGGAAAAAGAGCGTCTTCGAGCGAAGCAGGTGGGTTACCCTTCTCCAATCCAGGCAGATAAAGAGAATACCGATAAGGATTATGACCTCGCTCAGGAGTTTTTGATCAAAAGTGGCCGGGAAGTGTTGCTTATTTCGGGTACGCACAATGAATCGAGTTGTTTGAAGCTTTGCCGGCTATTAAACTCGGAAGGCCCTTCTTCTAAGAACCCAAATTCTATCTGGTTTGCCCAGCTGCTGGGAATGAGTGACAACTTGAGCTTCAATCTTGCCGCGGCTGGTTTTCAAGTTGCGAAGTACCTTCCTTACGGCCCTTTAAAGGCAGTAATGCCTTACCTGTTCCGCCGGGCTCAGGAAAATACTGCGATTGCAGGCCAAATGTCTAGAGAGTATTCCCTGGTGCGCTCAGAGATAAGGCGGCGCAGACTTCCAGAATAACCGTCTTCTACCTTCGGCCTTAACCTCATTCCGTAACAACTCCCGTTTTCTACTAATTTGCGGGCTCAACCAGTAACAATGACCGAATTTACCGAACAGGAAGTTTTTCGCCGCGCAAGTCTTGACGAGCTGCGTAAGCTTGGAATTGACCCTTATCCTGCTCCTTTATTTGAAATCACCACCACTACCCGGGAAATAAAACAGCGGTTTGCAGATTCCCCAGAACGATTCACGCATATAAGTATCGCCGGGAGACTTATGTCACGCCGTATCATGGGCAATGCCTCCTTTGCCGAGATCCAGGACTCGACCGGGCGCATCCAGATCTATTTGAAGCGCGATGACTTGTCCCATGGTGAGGACAAGACCTTTTACAACACCGTTTTCAAGAAACTGCTTGATCTTGGAGACCTTATTGGACTAACAGGATTCGCTTTTGTCACTCAAACCGGTGAACTAAGTATCCATGCAAAGTCTCTCACACTACTGGCTAAGTCCCTTAAGCCTTTGCCGGTAGTAAAAACTGACGGGGAAGGGAATGTTCATGACGCGGTTTCGGACCCTGAGTTCAGGTACCGCCAGCGCTACGCCGATCTTATTGTTAATCCCCACGTTCGTGAAATCTTTCTGAGGCGCACCCGTATGGTTGACTCGATGCGTTCAACACTTAATGCCGCGGGTTACCTGGAAGTAGATACGCCTATATTACAGCCAATTCCCGGGGGCGCTACCGCAAGGCCCTTTATTACGCATCACAATGCCCTGGATATGCCGCTTTACCTGCGCATAGCCAACGAACTTTATCTGAAAAGGCTTATTGTCGGTGGGTTTGACGGAGTCTATGAGTTCGCGAAAGACTTTAGGAATGAGGGGATGGACCGTACCCATAATCCCGAGTTCAGCATGCTTGAACTCTATGTAGCGTATAAAGACTACCGCTGGATGATGGGTTTCACTGAAAAACTGCTGGAAAAAGCCGTTGTCGATCTGCATGGCAGTTCTCGAATCAATTATGATGGGGTCGAACTGGATTTTAAAGCGCCTTACCCGCGTATACCTATTTTTGACGCGATAAAAGGAAACACCGGGTTTGATCTGGAAGGAAAAGACGAAGAACATCTCAGGGAGGCATGCTGGTCCATGAAGCTTGAAGTGTCACCATCAATGGGCAAAGGAAAGTTGATCGATGAGATTTACGGTGCATTCTGTGAACACACTTTTATACAGCCTACTTTTGTTATTGATTACCCGGTCGAGATGTCGCCCCTTACTAAGATGCACCGGACTAAGGCAGGGCTTGTCGAGCGTTTTGAGCTGGTTGTGAACGGTAAGGAGATCGCCAATGCGTACTCCGAGTTAAATGACCCTCTCGACCAGCGCAAACGGTTCGAGGATCAATTAAGCTTATCTGACCGGGGAGATGAAGAGGCCATGTTCATTGATCAGGATTTTCTGCGGGCGCTTGAATACGGGATGCCTCCCACTGCCGGTATTGGTATAGGTATCGACCGGCTGGCCATGCTCCTCACCGGCCAGCATTCTATCCAGGACGTCTTATTATTCCCCCAGATGAGGGCCGAAAAAGAAATCTGATGGCCGCTGTCAGGCTTGAACCCGGCTGGCTTGAGGTCCTTGCCGGTGAGTTTGAGATGCCGTATATGATTGGCCTCAAACAATTTTTGCAGGACGAGAAGGTGGCCGGAAAAAAAGTGTATCCCCCCGGACCGCTGATCTTCAATGCGCTTAATCTTACTCCGTTCGATGAAGTTAGAGTGGTTATTTTAGGCCAGGATCCCTATCATGGCCATGGTCAGGCTCATGGACTGAGTTTCTCTGTTCCGCCGGGAGTTGCGATGCCGCCCAGCTTACGAAATATTTACAACGAATTGCAGGATGACCTGGGCATCAAGCCGCCTGTATCTGGAGACCTAACGAATTGGGCGCGGCAGGGGATCCTTTTGCTTAACGCGATTTTAACTGTGCAAGCCTCACAGGCCGGTTCCCACCAAAAGAAAGGCTGGGAACAGTTTACCGATGCCATTATCAACCAGTTGAACGCTAAGCGCAATGGCCTTGTGTTCGTGCTTTGGGGAGCCTATGCGCGTTCAAAGAAAGCGTTGATCGATACCAGTCGACATGATATTGTGGAATCGGCTCACCCATCACCTTTTTCGGCAAACTATGGTTTCCTGGGCAGCCGCCCTTTTTCAAAGATCAATGCATTACTAAGTCAAAGAGGATTGCCGGTCATCAATTGGGACCCGGCGGCCTCTACGCCAGCTTAAAGATTTAGGCAAGCCTAAAATTTATTTTAGATTTGTGTAAATTAGCTGGCATGGAACACGAATACCTTACGCGCAGTGCAAATCCACTTGTTCGGGTCCATGGGGGTACGAATGTATGGAAACAGATATTTTCATTTTTAGGACCGGCGTTCCTTATAAGCGTAGGGTATATGGACCCGGGCAATTGGGCGACAGATATTGCCGCTGGCAGCGCATTGGGCTACAGCCTGCTTTGGGTATTGCTTCTATCCAACATCATGGCTTTGATTTTACAATACCTGAGTGTTAAACTTGGGATTGTCGCTAAAATGGACCTCGCAAAGGCCTCGAGAATGGCCTATTCCAAACCGCTTAACTTTTTTCTTTATTGTCTTGCCGAGGTTGCGATCATAGCCTGTGACCTGGCCGAAGTGATTGGAATGGCGATTGGCTTAAATCTCCTCTTTCGAATACCGCTCCTTTGGGGTGTGTTGATCACTCTTCTTGACACCGTCTTCATCTTCTTTGTCATGCGTCGGGGCACGCGTCAAATGGAAGGCTTTATCCTAGGTCTCGTCTTTGTGATCGGGGTGTCCTTTCTAGCAGAATTGATTTTGGCGAAACCTCAAACCGGTCTTATTCTTAACGGGTTTGTCCCTTCACAAATGAATGACCTGGCTTTGTATATGGCCATCGGCATTATTGGCGCGACTGTGATGCCTCACAACCTTTACCTGCATTCATCGCTTGTTCAAAGTAGAAAGCTTACCCCGGGAAATAAAGGGGTCTTGCAGGCGTTACGCTTCAATCTTTTGGACACGGGGCTCGCGCTTAACCTAGCGTTTTTTGTCAATACTGCGATTCTGATCCTAGCCGCGTCCGCTTTTTATATGCATGGATTTCATAAGGTCGAGGGAATCGCTCAGGCTCACAACCTCCTCCGAAGTATTCTTGGCTCTTGGGCGCCTGCAGTATTTGCGGTCGCCCTCATCGCCGCAGGACAAAGCTCAACCATCACTGGCACGCTTGCCGGCCAGGTCGTTATGGAAGGTTACCTTGACATTCGTCTAAAGCCCTGGCTGAGACGATTACTTACACGCTCGGCAGCAATTATTCCTGCTCTAGTCGCGATCTTCTATTTTGGGGAAAACTCCTTAAGCCGCTTGCTTGTCTTAAGTCAGGTTGTGTTAAGTCTCCAGCTCGGCTTTGCGGTGATTCCTCTGCTTCACTTTACCGCCAGCAAAAAACTAATGGGAAGACATTCGAATTCCTTTTGGCTAAGTAGTTTGGGTTGGCTGTGTGCTATTGTCATCGTAGGCCTCAACATGCGGTTTCTTCTGACAGAAGGTGCTGAGTGGCTTCACGACAGTCATTTGGATAAAAAGCTACTTTACCTGGTGATTCTCCCCCTGTGTACCTTGGCAGTACTTGTTCTTGCCTACCTTGTTATTGAGCCCTTTGTGAAGAAGGTCGGGAACATTGCCCGGGCAAATAGTTAAATTGGTCCTTCTTTGGTGCGGGAGATGTCTGAACTACATATCAAGAACAAGCGGGCGTATTTTGAATATCAGATACTTGATAAGTATACTGCAGGGATAAAACTGCTTGGGACCGAGATCAAATCGGTCCGTGAAAGTAAGGTAAGTCTAAACGACGCTTACTGCATTTTCATTTCGGGTGTCCTTTACGTACGAAATCTTCATATAGCCGAATACACCCATGGTTCTTTTTATAACCATGAAGCTAAGCGAGATCGTGTTTTGCTGCTTAACCGAAAAGAATTGCGAAAACTAGCAAGCCAGATGAACGAAAAAGGCTTAACGCTCATACCACTCTATCTTTTCATCAATGACCGTGGGTTCGCGAAGCTGGAGATCGCCTTGGCGCAGGGGAAGAAATTGTATGATAAGCGCGAATCAATCAAAGCTCGAGATACCAGCCGCGAGCTGCAGCGCAAATTCTGAGTGGCTGCAGTGGCTAAATAGCTACTTTACCAGGCCTGGTCGCCCTTTAGTGGGACAAATCTGAACGTGTCCATTTCAAACGTTTCATATTTTGTATCACTTACCTTTAAAATGGTTTGCATCTTTTGGCTCTTCTCGTCACCAACCGGGATAACAATAAGTCCGCCATTTGTCAACTGGCCCAGCAAAGCCGCTGGTACCGACGGAGCTCCTGCCGTGACGAGGATCTTATCATATGGCGCATACGCTGACAGCCCTTTTGAACCGTCTCCTAAAAAAAAACGGGCTTCATAACCCAGTTCGGGAAGTAGGCGCGAGGCCCGTTCATACAAGTTCTTTTCCCTTTCGATCGTATAAACGCTTGCTCCTAATTTAAGCAAGACACACGTTTGATAGCCCGAACCGGTTCCGATCTCCAATACTTTTTGGCCGGCATTGATGTGAAGCAGCTGCGTTTGATACGCTACAGTATAGGGCTGGGAGATCGTTTGCCCTTCGCCTATGGGAAACGCTTTGTCGGTATAGGCTTGTTCTAGAAAAGCATGATCAAAGAAGAAGTGCCTGGGTACCTTAAGCATGGCCTCTAAAACCCGCTTATCAAGGATCCCCTTTTTTTCCAATTCCCTAATGAGCTGTTTTCGTAAGCCTTTGTGACGGTAACTGTCTGTCAAGTTTCTGCTGTAACCAAAGCAAGTTAAAGCGATTTGGACGATACTGCAGTTTTGCTCGTATTATAATGAGCATCTTTGGCAAAGGCACCCCTCTTTCGATTATAATAATCATACCCAAACCTATGATACGGAGTCTTTTGCTGATAACAGCATGTATTTTGTTTTCCGCGAAGTCAAAAGGCCAGACGAATACCAATTTCAACTATAATCTTGGGATCAGAGCGTTTAGTTACGGTCAGACACCGTCAATTCTGAATGACGATGTAAAGAAAAACGCCCGCAAATACCTTACAGGCCTGCTGCTAAAATTCAACGATAACCAGCTTGCTTACAGACTTGGCTTTAACTTTTATACGAAAGACAATTACAGTCTCACGGGCACTAGGAACGAAAAATTAAAGGGCCGGTATAGGGACTATGGCCTTACACTTGGATTTGAACGTGACCTTAGCCTCAGCAACTTCAAGCCTTTTTTTGGCGGTGACATTGGGTTTATACACAGCAATTTTAAGGGAATAAGAACAACAGGCGTTCTCCAAGCACCGCTTACCCTGGCGACTCTTAAAAATGGGCTGTCCTTAAGTCCCCTTTTCGGAGTCAAGTATACGTTCATTCCCCGGTTCTATCTGAGTATTGAAGCTGCGGTTTGTTTTGACTACTCGTTCAACCGCGTAGAGTCGACACCTCAACTTCCCGCTTCACGTGTTGTGACCCATTATTCAAAGGGCGAATTTCTCACTTCACCAGTAGCCTATGCCGGGCTGCACTATAATTTCGGCATAACCGATTAGGGGGACTCCTTTTCTCCCTTATGCTGGGTCGACATCGATCTGAATGACAAGTCCCTTCGCCAGCCGGTCCCTGTAGGTCATGGTTATGATGTCAAGCAGCTTCTTCTTGACTTCACTGACCGAACTTTTAACCGGATCGATCTTAAGCAAAAGATGCTTTATGAACCAGTTTCTTATTCTGGGGACCAGGGCATCCTCGGGACCAATCATCATGCTTGCAAAAGGCGGTCTGGCAAAGCCGGCGAAGATACCCGATGCCTTCTCTAAGGCGGTACGATCGGTGTGTTTAAGGACTATACGAATGAGCCGGGTGTAAGGCGGATAGTGATATACAGCTCTCTCGTGTACTTCGGCTTCATACATGGCCCGGTATTGCTGTTCCTTTACCTGCTGCAAAATGCTGTGTCCTGGAAAATAGGTTTGTATATACACCTTGCCGCGCTTATTTCTTCTCCCTGCCCGCCCGCTTACCTGGGTCAACAACTGAAAACTACGTTCAAACGCTCTGAAATCAGGGAAATTGAGCATATTATCCGCAGCAAGGATCGCAGTAAGATTCACATTTGCGAAGTCAAGTCCACGGGAGACCATTTGTGTTCCCACCAGGAAGTCGATCCTTCCCTTTTCCATCTCATCCAAGATATTTTCATAGGCATGACGGGTGCGGGTGGTGTCAAAATCCATGCGAGCCACACGCGAACCCGGTAAAAGGGCTTTGATCTCTTCTTCAATCTTTTCTGTACCAAGGCCCTTATCATCCATGGACAGGTTCCCGCAAACCTGGCACTGCAAACTGGGATCCATAGAGAAGCCACAGTAGTGGCAAACCAGTTTGCGCTGATTTTTATGGTAAGTGAGGCTAACATCGCAGTTGATACAGCGCTCGACATGACCACACACACTGCAAAGCATATACGGCGAATAACCCCTTCGGTTCTGAAATAATATCGCTTGATGCTGGGCTTGTTTACTTTCCTCCATGGCCTCCAGCAAAGGCTTGCTAAAGTGTCCATTCATTTCGTTGCGTTTAACAGCAATTCTCAGGTCAATCAGGTCTATATCCGGTGATTGGACACCCCCGTAACGCTCAAATAGTTCCACACGCCCATATTTGCCTGTTTCCGATTGAAAGTACGACTCAAGAGAAGGTGTAGCCGATCCAAGCAATGTGGGGACTTTGTATAGTCCGGCAAGGTAGATCGCCGCGTCTCTTGCCTGATACCGGGGGGCGGGATCACATTGCTTAAATGAAGACTCATGCTCTTCGTCAACGATAATAAGCCCAAGCGTTGTAAAGGGTAGAAAGATCGCTGAACGGGCGCCCAATAAGACCGAGTATTCGCCCGAGCTTGTCTTTTGCCACACTTCAACCCGCTCCATCTCGCTCATGCGGGAATGATACAAACCTACTTTTTCGCCGAATTGAGATTTAAGCCGTTCAATGATCTGTGTAGTAAGCGCAATTTCGGGAAGCAGATAAAGAACCTGTTTACCGCTTGCGATCAGCGGCTCTATCAGCGTAAGGTATATTTCGGTCTTTCCAGAGGAGGTAATACCATGCAAAAGACATACCGGGCGCGATTTAAAGCTCTTGAGGATTGACCTGCGGGCCTCTTCCTGAGCGGGACTTAAAACAAGCGCCCCGGGAACGCTTATAGAGTTGGTTTCCAGCCGGCTAAGGGGAGCCTGGCGGGTAACGAAGATGCCTTTCTTTTTAAGAGCGGTGAAAATATGCTCCTTTAGACCTGCCAGTTCAAGGAGCGCTTTCTTGCTTACCTCCTGGTTATTACGGTTGAGGTGAAGATAGGACTGAAGCAAGCTAATCTGGGAGGCCGATTTTTCTAGATCTCCAAAAAGTGCCTGCAAATTGGCTTTATCCTCGTAAAACTCATTGAGCGCGACAACAGTGATCGTTTTAGCCCGATACCTTGGGTCAAGTTTTTCGTTAATTTCAATGACTTCTTTGTCAAAGAGTGAGCGTACAAGGGTAAGGACAGATTTCCGCTCCAGTACGGTAGTAAGCTCAGCAATACTTAACTCTTTCCTGCTTTGTAAAGCGGCAACTACTTCTTTTTCTTTTCCGCTTAATTCGCACAAAACAAAATCAAAGTTCTTACTGAGGCTTATAATCGTCTCACTTTCGAGCCTCAAGCCCTTTGGAAGTGCCGCCTTCATGACCTCTCCCAGGGTGCACATATAGTAAGCGGCGAGCCAGTTCCAGAAAGAGAGTGATCGCCAGCCGATCAGAGGGACTTCGTCAAGGACATCGAGAATGAGTTTCGCTTCGTAGGCGGCTGGCGGTTTCGTCGAAAGGCCGGTTATGATGCCGGCATAGATCTTATTCTTTCCAAATTGAACCGAAACCCTTTTTCCTTCTGTCGCCAGTTCGGCAAGGGCTTTGGGTACTCTGTATGTAAACGAACCTTTAACGGCAAGCGGAAGCACCACCTCGGCGAACAAGGTTTCGTCGGCCGGGGCCGGAGAAGATTGTAAGCGGAGCATGCGGCTAGGCCTTGTTCACCGGTCTCAGGAAGATTAGCGATAACCATCCGGCTATAAAACAGACGCCTCCCAGCGGCGTGAGGATGCCTATAAGCCTGGGTGCGGCACCGTGGACACTTAGGAGTACAATTAAGAAGAGCGATCCTGAAAAGAAAAGTATTCCAGTAAAAAAGAGAGCCGGGCTAATGGGTCTCACATTGAGATTACTCATGGATAAAATACCGCAAAGTATTAGTGCAAGGGAATGGTAAAACTGATACTCGACCGCTGTATGCCAAATTTCCAGCATTGACGGACTAATGACGCTTTTTATCTGATGCGCTCCGAAGGCGCCAAAGATAACGGCAAGCATGGCCGATACCATACCAGTACGAAGCACGATTAAATTCAAGGCTTTTTTGACGAAGTTAGAAGAATTGAACTCACCAAAAACTTATAAACTTCGCATTGCGTACGGACATGCATTTAGATGGCAGGAGGCCCGGATTTTAAAGCGCTTCTTTCAACTTTAAGGCGCCGTACGGGGAGTGGCAAACATAAACTCCTTAAGATAAAATGGCTCAAACAGAGACACATTCTCAAACGCCCCTTTTTGATAGCGTTCCCACGAATTTCCAACCGAACCTCGTGCCGACGTTCTGAACGAAGGTTCGAACCGGGCGTTCGGCCTATCTTCGTAAAGATTTTTTGCTTTAGCTGAGCCGCTTCCAAAAAAGACGACCGGTGCGGCTGCTAATTCGGCCTCAAAGCTTTGGGGCGTTAAAATGACGGCTTCTACCGGCCTTAGGAGTTTACCCTGCTCGGAATAAGCCGCTGTGTATACTTCCATTCTACGGGCATCGAGCATGGGTATATAAACCAGGCCTACAGGAGTGTCGACCTTATCATCAAGATCTTTGAAGGATGAGTACATCGCGAGCAATGTGCTTACCGCAATAAGAGGCTTGTCAAGTGCATAACAGAGGCCTTTCGCAGTTGCCACCCCAATTCTCAAACCGGTGTAGCTCCCTGGACCAGCACTCACCGAGACAGCGGCAAGCTCCTGAAACACCAGATCATTCCGCTCTAAAATCCCGGTTATCAACAGGGTTATGGTTTGGGCGTGCAGGTGTTTTCCTTCCTGATCTATACTGTCGACAACTCTTCCGTTTGCTGAAAGCGCAACTGAGACATTATCAGCAGCGGTTTCGAGATGAAGTAAAAAAATCATAGAGGCCTTACTGTTAGGGAACGGGGTCATAACCATGTGCTCCCCAGGGGTGACATCGCAGGACACGACGAATCAGGAGCGAACCGCCTTTAAGAGGGCCGTAACGGGTAATTGCTTCAATGCCGTAAGAAGAACAGGTTGGGCTAAACCTGCACGAAGGGCTCACGAGTGGAGAAAGAGCCCGCTGGTAAATTCGTATAAGCGCAATGAGAAGGTAACTAAGGACTCTGGAGATCATCGAGCCCAATTTTTTGAAGTATTGAAACAAGTTTCTGATTGATGGTTTTGTAATCCAACGTACCTGAATGACTATAAACCAACAGAAGGCGGCATTGCAAGTGTCTTTTCAAAAGATGGTCGTAAAAACTATGCTTGGCTTGCCGGTAAGATTCCCGTATTCGTCGCTTTAAGAGGTTTCTATGTACTGCCGACTTGAATTTTCTTTTTGGTATGCTAATTCCTAACTGAGCAGGAGCAAAGGTAGGCCCATCAGACTCGTCAAAGGCGTAAATCACTTTGAACGGAAACAGAAAAAAGGACAGGCCTTCCTTAATTAAGCCTTCGAACGCTTTGTTTCCTCGTAAACGTTCGTTCCTTGAAAAAGAATTGGTCGCTATAAAACGAAGTAAATTAGGCTAGATTATACTTTGTGACGCTTTTCATCCGAAACAGTAAGCTTTCTGCGGCCTTTTGCCCTTCTCGAGGCAAGGACTCTTCTTCCATTCGGTGTCGACATGCGTTCCCTGAATCCATGTTTGTTTCTTCTTTTTCGTTGAGATGGTTGAAAGGTTCTTTTCATTTTGTATCCGTTGCAAAGCCGCTGTTGTACCCGGCTTCATTTTATGACCATAGAAATTTTGGCCTCCAAAACTAACCAAAAGAATCCGATACTTCTATTGTCGGCTCTTAAGCACATCTCTTATTTCAATGAGTAATTTTTCTTGAGGGGTCGGCTCAGGAGCGGCTGGCGTTCCTGCCGCAGGTTGTGGCTCTCTTCGCAACTGGTTAATGGCCTTGATCAAGATAAATATACATAACGCAACTATAACGAACTCGATCACGACATTGATAAAGTTCCCGTAATTGATACTTACTGGGGGTATCGCTTTCCCGCTCGCATCTACGGCAGCACGCTTGAGGATGATCTTAAGATCTTTAAAATCTATTCCGCCGGTGATAATCCCTATAGGAGGCATGATGATGTCCTGAACGGTTGAAGTGACGATGCGCCCAAAGGCCCCGCCAATAATGACGCCGACAGCCAGATCAACAACATTTCCTTTAATAGCGAATTCTTCGAACTCTTTGACAAATCCCATGTGATAAAAGGTTAACTATTAAAGCTGACAATGTTACGCACGGGATCTCGCAAAACCGTCATGACCTTATATGCCTTATAATCTTTAATATTGCAGACAATCTATATGCTCAAACAGAATCTTCAGCAGAAATTACTTCAAAAATTATCTCCGCAGCAGATTCAGTTCATCAAGTTGCTGCAGGTGCCCACTGTTATGCTCGACGCCCGCATCAAGGAAGAACTTGAAGAAAATCCTGCTTTGGAAGACACCAGTTTAACAAGTACCGAGCTAGAAAGCCAATATACTTTTGAGGAAGACAAAGAAGCGGGTGCCGAGGAAAAGCCTGAGCAGGAAAGCACCGATGAATTCAATATTGATGACTACCTCCAGGATGATAATGAGACCGATTATGGAACCAAGCTGGATTATTCTAATGACGATGAGGATGAGAAGAAAGAAATGCCCATTGCTATTTCCTCAACGTTCTATGATAACCTCCAATCACAGTTAAGCATGGTTGCCTTGGACGATAAGGACTACCTTGTCGCCGAACAGATCATTGGCAGCCTTGATGATGACGGGTATCTGCGCCGCCCTTTGAGTTCACTTACAGACGATCTTGCCTTTGCAAGAAACATTGATGCCGAAGAAGATGATGTAGAAAGGCTGCTTGAAGTTATACAGGCTTTTGATCCACCCGGGATTGCAGCAAGAGACCTGCGCGAATGTCTCTTGCTGCAGATCAAGCGCCGGGATCAGCAAAATCCAGCAGTCATTATGGCCATGCGTATCATCGAAGATCATCTTGACGAATTCACCCGGAAACACTATGACAAGCTTGAAAGGAGCCTGGGGATCTCGAGTGAAGATTTGCGGGCCGCAATTCACGAAATACTCAAGTTAAATCCTAAACCGGGCGATAGTTTCGCAGACAATAGCAAGCAGCTGCAGGTCATACCCGATTTTCATATTGTGAACAATGACCGTGTACTTGTGCTTACGTTAAATGCACGTAATGCCCCTGAGCTCAAAGTAAGCCGCTCTTATCAGGAAATGTTTGAAACGTATGATAAGTCCTCCGAAAAGGATAAAAAAATGCGTGAGGCTGTGCAGTTCGTCAAACAAAAGCTTGACGCCGCAAAATGGTTTATTGACGCGATAAAGCAACGTCAGCAGACGCTGATCAAGACCATGAACTCGATCATGAACTTCCAGTATGACTATTTTGTCGAAGGTGATGAGCGCCGGCTCAGACCTATGATCCTAAAAGACATCGCCGATCAGATCGGTATGGACATCTCAACGGTTTCCCGTGTTGCAAACAGCAAATATGTGCAGACCGAATTTGGAACGTTTTTACTAAAGTCATTTTTTTCAGAAGCTATTCAGACAGAGAGCGGCGAGGAAGTTTCGAACCGTGAAGTGAAAAAGATCCTGGAAGACTGCATTGGCGACGAAGACAAGCGCAGACCTCTTGCCGACGAAAAGCTTACCGATATCCTAAAAGAAAAAGGATACAACATCGCTCGGCGGACAGTCGCTAAATACCGGGAACAGTTGAATATTCCTGTCGCCCGGCTTCGGAAGGAGCTTTAAAACCCGTGGCTGTCGGTTTCTGCGGGTATTTGTAACCCCGGCGATAGAGTTTCGTATACGGAGTCCAAAGTATACTCATGCCCAGACCGCTGCCTTGGCTCTTCTTCCTGTCTTTGATTTTCGTCTACTCAAGCGCCGCCGCTCAGCAAGATATTCAGTTTAGTCAATATGTTTTCAACGGCCTTGTCTTAAACCCTGCCTATGCCGGTTACAAGGAGGTCACAAATGTCGATCTCACCTATCGTGACCAGTGGACAGGGCTTACAGGTGCTCCAAAAACAATTTCGGCCTCGGTCGATGGGCTAACTAAAAATGAAAAGATGGGCCTTGGTTTTCAGGTGATCGCAGATAAGCTAGGTGCTCAAAGCAGTTTAAATGCCTATGTGAGCTATTCATACCGCTTGTTGTTAGGGGAATATTCCAGACTGTGTTTTGGACTTGCCGGCGGAATAAACCAGTACAGTCTCGACGGTACCAAACTTTTCACAATCGATAACGACCAGGCCTTGGGAACACTGCAAGCTACTACTTTGAAGCCCGACATGAAATTCGGGATATTTTATACCACTGAAAAATACTACGCGTCACTTTCAGCGACCGACCTTTTTAGCGACTACCGCACCAATGATCCTTCTTACCTGGTAATCTACCGAAACCGGCATTACTATCTGCAGTTCGGAGCCTTATACAACGTCAGTGACGAACTGAGGATAAAACCGTCAGTAATCTTCAAAGAAGATTTTAAAGGCCCCGCAAATATGGACTTGAATGTTTTTTTTCTGCTTGGCGACCGGCTTTGGGTAGGAGGCAGTTACCGGACAGGGCTCAGCATTTTTAAGAATTCTAAACTTCAAAATGACCTTGTTAGCGCCGATGCCGCAAGCGCCCTTGTCGAATATTTCATTAGTGACCGGCTCAGGATTGGGTACAGTTTTGACTATTCCACGAACAGGCTAAAAGATGTGAATGATGGTACGCACGAAATTTCTATCGGATACTCTCTTCAGCCTAGACACGCCAACGCTGTTTGTCCCCGGTTCTTTTAAACACATGCTATGAACGTCGATAAGAATTTTAGTAGACTCTTAATCTGCCTTACCCTGATCTCAACGAGTGCAGCCTTCGCACAGCAGCTTCCAGACAGGGAGCGGGAAGCCGAAAAGGACTATCAGAATAAAGAGTACGCGCTTGCTGCCAACCTATACGCCAGTTTACTTAGAAGCGGGGAGAACCCCCATGATGTAGGTCGTTTAGCCGACTGTTATCGCAGAACGAAAAACTTTGCCAATGCAGAGAAGTGGTACGCCCGCGAAATGCAATTACAGCCAACCAACGGTATTGAGCGATTTTACTATGGAGAGATGCTTCTTGAGAACGGAAAGTTCAAAGACGCCCAGGAACAGACGCAACTTTTCCAGCCAGCGAGTGCAGAGCAGAAAAAAATGAAAGAAGCCAGGATAGCGTCTTTTGCAAACACTTCGAGCTTGACGAACCACAATAGCGGGTTTACCATTCGAAATGCCCGGGGCTTAAATAGCCCCTATTCTGACTTTGGAGCAGCTATCACCAGTGACAAAATGATCTTTGTTTCAAATCGTCCGTTAAGTAAACATGTTCTAAAGGAAAACCCGGCTTACAGGCACATCTATGGCTGGACGAACGAACCGTTTTGGAAACTATTCGAAACTCATTTTTCAGTCTTGGGAAATCCTGTGCAGCCTTCATTAATGAGCCCGGTCATCAATTCACCGTTCAACAATGGCCCCGCTGTCTTCAATAGTTCTGGTACCGTTATATGGTTCTCAAAGGCCGAAGAATTACGTTCAAGCGGAAAAATTGTGAGCCTCAGCAAGGGAAAGTTCATTGGTCATAATGGGATATATTACGCCGAAAAGGTAAATGACACCTGGTCTATTCCAGTGGCCTTTCCCTATAATAATTTGCGAAATTATTCGGTAAGTCATCCGGCTCTATCGCCTGATGGAAAGTATCTATACTTTGCCTCAGATATGCCGGGTGGAAAGGGGGGTGTAGACCTGTATTACTCAGTGATTAAAGACAATGGTCATTCGTTCGGAAAACCGGTGAACCTAGGCGACTCCATTAACACCTTCCAGGACGAAGAGTTTCCTAGCTTCGGACCCGACAGTACGTTGTATTTTTCGTGTAACGGACGCCAGGGCCTTGGAGGTCTCGACATTTTTAAGGCGAAGGGGTATGGCAACCATTGGACCACCCCCGAAAACCTTGGCGCGCCTGTAAATTCAAACCGTGACGATTTTTCATTAATCTTTAGAGCGGGAAAACCTTACTACGGCTATTTTTCAAGCAACCGGGATGGTGGGATGGGCGATGATGACATCTACTCATTTGACTATATGCCTGTCATGAGTGTGAAGGATTCAATGCGGCTTGCTTCAATTACCCATCAAAAGACAACCATCGCACAAGATTCATTGAAGACGTTCTTTAAACTTAAGAGTCTGGACAACCTTGAAGGCAAGACACTGCAAGTTCCCAATATATATTATAAAACCAACCGGCCAGATCCAGATCCGTCAGCATTTCCTATTCTTGACCGCCTGGTTCGCCTGCTTCAATTATTCCCAGACATGGAAGTTGAAGTAAGAAGTCACACCGATGCGGTGGGAAAGGCTAGCGCAAATTTAAAGTTGAGTGAACTGCGGGCCAATTGGGTAAAAACCTATCTTGTTCTTCACAGCATCCAGATCGAACGTCTTCGTGCAAAAGGCTTCGGCAAAAGTCACATGATCGCCAGATGCGGGATTAAAAAACCCTGTACTGCCAAGGAGAACCGAATAAACCGGCGAACCGAACTTCAAATCTTAAAACAGTAGGTGTTAATTCGGGTTAATCGTGTCCAATAATATTTTGGGTACTGCGATTTGCATTTTTTTTCTATATTTAAGGAGGTAAATAATTTAACAAACAGTCAACTTAAAAACATTATGAAAAAATTTGCTTCCCTATTTCTTGCCTCAGTTTTCGCGGTTTCTGCTTTTGCAGCTCCTGTTGTTCAGGATTCATCTACTCACAAAACGATGAAACACCACAAAAAACACCACAAAAGGGCCAAGATGAAAGATACTTCCAGCAAGATGTAATTCTTGTAATTCTGGTTAGACTTTCATTTTTTCGTTCCAGGCTGGCTACTCGTTCATCCAGCTTGTTAACAAGTTATTTACAAAAGGTCGGCTACGTTAGTCGGCCGTTTTGTTAATCGCGGTTTTTGATGAAGCGAAAAGGAAACATTCACCACTCTGCGTGCTTTTGGATCTACCAAAAGAAGTTTACCATCGACCAATTTTGTCACGAAGGGCTCTCAATAGGTCTTTCGGCAATTGACCTGGCGGGGCCAGAGGAATGGCCGGTACTTAAAAAGCACGGTTTAGCATGCGGCATGGCGCAAGGTGCTGAATTAGGTTTGTATGAAGGGTTCAATCACCTGGAGTACCATGAAGCACTTGCAAAAAACTATTCAGCACTTATTCCTAAGCTTGCCTCGTTTGGTTTTGATAATATCATTTGTTTCTCGGGTGCACGCAAGGGAATCGATGATGAAGATGGGCTTAAAAACTGTATTACCGGACTTAAACGTATACTGCCCATTGCCGAGAAATATAAGATAACTGTATCGATGGAACTTCTAAACAGTAAGATCGACCATCTTGACTACCAGTGCGACCACACCGCATGGGGAGTTGAACTCTGCAAACGTATAAGTTCCGGCAATTTCAAGCTGCTTTATGATATATACCACATGCAGATCATGGAAGGGGACCTAATACGCCACATTGAACAATATTCATCGTACATATCCCATTATCATACTGGTGGCGTCCCTGGAAGACACGAGATTGATGACACGCAAGAGATCTACTACCCTTCGGTCATGCGGGCAATTGTCAAATCTGGCTTTAAGGGTTTTGTTGCCCAAGAGTTTATACCCACCCGCGGGGATATGATCTCTTCGCTCAGTGACTGTGTTGGGATTTGCGATGTTTGAGTGAAGGCAAAAAAAACCATCTTCCGTTTGAAGATGGTTTTTTTATAGTATCTAAAGACCCTTAATCAATTAGATGGTAATTATTTTAAAAATGGCTCAATTCCAGCCTGCTTTGCACAAGTTTACGTAGTGGTTGGAAAACACTACTTAATGGTTTAAGCATTGTATGGTTAAACCTGCTCATCGCGTTTCGCTTGCTGTAATTGTCGAAGATGTAAAAAATAGCTTCTATAAACACTTCACTCTCCTTTTTAAGAGGCTCCAGTTCACAAAGAAGAAGGTTCATTTGTAATACGTTATCGTGCCATGCCTGCCTAAAGTTCTTTCTGAACTCTTCGTCCATGAGCTTCCCGTTAGTGGTTGCAGATGCCAGTGGACCTGAGTTAGACAGCGACCCGATCATGATTTGAAGGCTGTTCTGAAATTCCGAAAGATCATTAAGATAATCTCGTAAGATATTGAAGAAAATACCGGCCTTTTCTTCAACAGAGATGCCCGCTTTGAGCAATGTAATCTTTTCGAGGTCCTTTAAAATGCTCTGTACATCTTTACCCAGGTCAATAATCTCTTTTTTCCAGGAAGCATGTGCCTGCTTGAACGCGGGGATCTCCTTCATAAGAAAGTGATCGTAGTATTGAATTCCTGGACTTGTAAGCGTACTCATGTCGTATATTAGTTGATAACGGTATGAATTGTAAAAATTTGAATCAATATATTGTACTTTTTATTATTTTGTGCAGTTAAACTTTCGGATCTTCCAGCCAATAGATTCGTCATGTCTCTGGTCAATGTCTGTGCCAGAGACGTTAAGCAGGATGTTAACAATTTTGATACAACCATTTATGCCTGTCTATATACATAACAAGAACAAATATCGCGTTTTCCTTCATGCATAGACTTCGATGTCGATGAAGTGAACGTGTGATCGGTCGGAATAATGATTTCTCCCGTCCGATCTAAGTGAAATTTGTGCATCTGTGTATTCTTGACAGGAAACATACGTGGAACTGTAGCGGTATAATCTAGTAGCAAGCCAAGGTGGCATTCGCAGTAGCTTATCGAAATCTTCACCTATCAAATAATCATCACGTAATAAATGAGTTTTAAGCTTAATCCAATTGACATTGTCAGCACAATTTCGAAAGAAGACTTTCAGCGTAATTACGTAAACCCACGAAAGCCTGTTCTTCTTAAAGACTATACCAAATCCTGGCCTGCGTTTACCAAGTGGACCCCTGAATACCTTAAATCCATCTGCGGGGAGAAAGTTGTTCCGCTTTATGACAACGCGAAAGCAGATCCTTCCAAACCAATCAATGCCGCGGCCCAAGCTATGAAGTTCGGGGATTATATCGATCTCCTTTGCAACGTACCTACAGAGCTAAGAATATTCTTCTTCGAGATATTCAAAGAAGCGCCGCAATTACTCAGCGATTATCGAAGTCCAACTGAACTCATGGATGGGTTTCTTGACAAATATCCTAGTATGTTCTTTGGCGGCAAAGGTTCAAGGGTATTTCTACATTACGATATCGACCTTCCGCATATCTTTCAGGCTCAATTTCAAGGAAAAAAAAGGATTTTGCTCTTTGACCAAAAGTGGTCCAAGAGGTTATACCGGCTTCCCTTTTCGACGTATGCTCTTGAGGATTACGACGTTGCGAATCCTGATGAAGGTCGGTTCCCTGCCTTAAGTGGAGTAGAAGGAATTGAATGCTTTGCTGAGCACGGCGACCTTTTGTATATCCCTTCTGGCGTGTGGCACTACATGGAGTATCTCGAAGGAGGTTTCGCTATAAGTTTGCGGGCTTGGGATTCATCGATTGCCACCAAGGCGCATGGCCTTTATAACTTGATCGTTATGAGAAATGTCGACAGCTGGTTGAAGATGAAGTTCAAGACGAAATATATGGACCTCAAGGAAAGGCTGGCTGTCCGGATTGCTGAACGGGCTTCCTGATTTTGAGGCGATTTATAGACTAGATGTTTCCAAAGTCGCCTTTGAAGTCCCTGATCACCGAATGAACATGGTTGCCGTCGTTTTGCGTGTTGTCGTGCTCAATGATATAATTCGCCCCTTGGATTCGGTAGTAATATAACTCACCTTGCTTTAAACCTCCCTGCCAGTAGAATGACAAACTGTCAGGCGATTCACCGTGCAATCGGTCGAGCATTTTTTTTGCTGTTTCGAGGTTGAAATTCTCCGTATAAGCGCCTATGAGCGACCAAAAAAGGGCCTGCTGCTTCGCATCAAGTCGTGCCAAGCTTATACCGGCAGGTTCAATTTTTTTAGGCTTAAGAGAATGTCCCTGGATACTGTTGATCTCTGAGGATGAGAAATCGGTTTTTAGGCGTGCTTTTTTTAATTGTTCCTTACTAAGGGAACTTACAAGCATAAAGCCCTCACTTATGCTTTTATGCAATACCTCTTCCCCTTTGTGTGTACCAATAGGAATCTTTGCCGGGTTTGAGCCTAGGAAAGTGGGCGTAGCAGAAATCACGGTGTTACCCCTAAATAAGAAGTTGCATGAAACATGATGTCCTTCCAACCTCCAGCCCCAGAGCTTCTCTAAGCCAGGTTCACCAAAGAGACTCACATAGTATTTGCCGGGATCTCTGTAGTGATCATTTGCTTTTCTGTTTTCAAGGATTTTAAGCATTGGTTCCAGCTGGGTGATGATCTCCCGAACTTTCGTATAGCCTGTCATGCTGTAGCTCGCCCTGAGCAAGGAGAAAGCTTTCTCAATCTGCATCGTAGACAACATACTAAGAGGCACCCCTTTTCGGGGCATCGGAATATAGTTCCAGTCAAGCCGTTCAGAGTCACTAACCGAAAACCTGCTCTTTGTCCGCAAGGAATCACTGAGTGAAGCAAGGTAATCGGTTGCTGCAGCAACCGGGCTTTTAGCAACCTGATCCTCTGTATTGAGTTTTCGATACCGGGGAAGATGCTTGCTTCCAGAAGGGAGCGACGCCAAAAGGAAAGTAATTAGAATAAGGCCGTAAAACTTCATACCCTAAATTAATCATTATTTGGAAACGTCTGTAGAGAAGGGTTTTTCTTTAAAGTTTTAGTCGGAGGACAACTTTGTAATGACCTTTGAAAATTACTTTACGGTTATTTTATTAAAATTTCGGTTGTTAAGTGAAAAATATGCGAGTTTTCCTTTAATTAGCCTGATATATAATCAAACAAGATTTCTTTTTTTAAGAACGTTGCCACATTTTTATTTATAAGATTACTACTGGTTTGGGTAATCATTCATATTGAAACCGCCGTGCGTCATTTTGAAAGGTTAAATATTTCCAACATGAGTTCTATTGAATTTATTCAAAAGGGTTTATTAGTTCAAACCAGTATAAATCAACCTGTTGAAATTATTCGTCAACCTGTAATGCCTGCTGGCCCAGCCTTTGAAATTAAGATTTTAAATAATTCGTATTAGTTCAGAAAAACGTCTCAACATGCTAAGATTTACGAATCTGGTTTCTCGCAAGAGTTACTTCTTAATGGTTCTCTATTTATCGGTTAAACTTTCCTGTCCCTTAGGTGCCTCAGCCCAGGAAACTTCAAAAGGTCAAAACATAACGACTGCAAAAGACACCGCCAAAACTCCAGTAACTCGGGTCGCGGAAGACAGGACCCCGTTCGGAGACATTGATTCCAGGTGGCAAAATGGAAGTGACCGCAGAGACAGCTCGGTCTTGGGGGGCAATAAATACTTTACGCCTTCCTTTATGCTTGATATGAACTACACGCATTCATTTAATAGACCGAATGATAATACTGTCGTAGGTTCGACAGCGCTGGCCCGCAATAATGAAGTAAGCCTGTCTGCGATGAATCTCGGGGTAGAGATGAACTACAAGAACGCCCGGGGTAAGATAACCCTTCAGTATGGGACAAGGACTCAGGTAGTACCCAGAAATGATCTAAGTCCATACCGTGGGCAGTATAAGCTTGCGGATGTTTACCGGTACATAGGAGAGGCTTATACCGGCTACCACTTTGATAAATGGTATGGGATCAACGTTGACGCCGGTTTATTCTTATCATATCTGGGCCTTAATTCGTATTATCAACAAGAGAATTGGGAATATCAGTCGTCTTATACATCTGATAACACGCCCTGGTTCTTTAATGGCTTGAGGATCCAAGTTTTTCCAACTAAGCACCTTAAGATCGAACCCTGGATCATTAATGGCTGGCAGAGCTATGGCCGGTTTAATAAAAACCCAGGCTTTGGTGCCAACATCAGCTGGAATCCGACAAGTAACTTCAAAATACTTACAAACGACTATTATGGGACCGATGCTCCAGGCTATCCGACACGAGCGAGATTCCACACAGACAACAGTGTTTTGCTTAGGTATTTTAACTCTCCAACCTCACCAGGTGTATCAAAAATGGCTTTTTCTCTAACCGGGGATTTAGGGGAGGAGAAAGGAGGTGGAGTTAGCGGGTTTCGAAGTTCCCCTGGCAGCCCGATCATACAGGACAGACCGAACACTACAGGCAGCCCGGCGCAGTATTTTGCAAGCTTTATGTTCTATAATCGATTGTGGTTCGCTAGAGATCATTACGCATGGACTGTAGGTGGAGGTATGATGACAAATCCAGGCCGTTACCTTGTGTTGTATCCAACAGGCCAGGCTAGTCCATTACCTAACCCTAATAATCCAACCCAGACCGAAGGAGCATTTCCATTTGATACCAGCGTGGGAACTAAGTTTAATGCTTATGATTTCTCGACAAACCTGGACTGGATGCCTAATCAAAGCTTTTTATTCAGGGTTGAATATGTTCACCGGCATGCAAGTGTTCCTTATTTTGCCGGCCCTGGTGGGGTAACTTCACCTGACGGATATTCAACAACAGCCTTGCCGGCGAACTGGAAACCAGACTTGGTTAAATCAGAGAGCCGTATAATTCTAGTAATACTATACAGGTTGTAAAGAAACTATTGGGAGCAGGGGATTTAGGCGTTCGGGACCTAACATCCTGTGCTTTCCTAATTGAGGTGGGCCCAGCTGGGCTCGAACCAGCGACCAAAAGATTATGAGTCTCCTACTCTAACCAACTGAGCTATGGGCCCTCAATAGAACAACGACAGCATTCCGCCGTAATTTTACATATTTACAGCAGTATAAGCAATGTTTCATGGCACTGAAAAACATCATCTTTGACCTCGGCGGAGTAATCTTTCACATTGACCATTCACGTACGCAGCGGGCCTTTGAAGAATTAGGCCTAACAGGGATCAAAGAACAGTTTTCACACAGCCGGCAGAACACACTGTTTGATGATCTCGAAACAGGCCGAATCACCCCATTGGACTTTTATGACGGTATTCGGGCAAAGACTACGCATGGATTAAGTGACGCAGTTATTGGAGGAGCGTTCAACAGTTTGCTCATCGGCATACCCGATGCTTCCTATTTCGATATTCTGAGCGATGTACGCTCAAAGTACCGCACATTTTTGCTTAGCAACAATAACCGCATACACTACAACTGGATCATCGATTATATGCAGGGGCGTTGGAAGCTCCCTTCGTTAAGTCGTTTTTTCGAAAATGAATATTATTCTCACCTGGTAGGACTACGAAAACCAGGTAGTCCTATTTTTAAGTTGCTCCTTGATACAGAGTCGCTCCTGCCTCAGGAAAGCATCTTTATTGATGACACCGCCGCAAATAACGCAACCGCTTCGGAACTGGGGATTCACACCTACTTGAAAAATCAGGAACAAAATTTAGGTGACGTTCTTAAAACAATTTTTGATCGTGACTACAGCTCCCTACAGCACATTACCTGATCTATCAACTGCTGAGGCAGCTCGTCACACTGTGGTCAAACCATTCGCTAAACACTAAAGCTCTCCCCGCAGGCACATGTACGGCTCGCGTTAGGGTTGATAAAGTGAAAGCCTTTGCCGTTTAGACCATCTGAAAAATCCAGGGTCGTCCCAATAAGATAAAGGACACTTTTATTACTGATGATCACTTTTATCCCGTTGTTTTCAAAAACCTGATCGGTAGCTCCAACCGTACCATCGAAGTCAAGTGCATAGGAAAGTCCAGAACAGCCACCCGTCGTCACACCGACCCGTAAAAAATTGGAGCTCGCGTTTTTTCCTTCCTTAAGCTTTACCTCTTCAATTTTTTCCTTTGCCTTATTTGAAACGTTGAACATAACGCAAAAATAACCAATTGCTTTTAATTTACAGGCAGGCTAGAAGAGGCGGCGATCATCTCGATCAATGCTAAACTAAGTTCAGCCTCAGTAGTTTGCCTCCCGAGACTAACCCGTATGGAACTTGCACAGGCTTTTTCACTGTTATGCATTGCGCGAAGAACATGAGACGGTTCGGGATTTGCCGAAGCACATGCTGATCCAGCCGAGATTGCAAGTTCCGGGCATTTCATCATAAATTCCACGGCGGTTAGGCCGGGCAGTCTGACGTTGCTTACTCCAGGAAGCCGGTAAAGCGTATTTCCATTGACCTTTAGTCCCGGCATCGCTTTTGAAAGCCCAAGTTCAAGCTTGTTACGAAATGTGGTCAATCGTAAGCCTTCGCTCACTACAACTGAATGGGCGATCTCAGCCGCTTTGCCCATGCCAGCAATTCCGGGAACGTTCAAGGTGCCCGAGCGTAAGCCAGTTTCCTGGCCGCCCCCGGTCATTGATGCCAGCAAACTCACCCTTGGACGCTTTTTACGCACGTAAAGCGCACCGCAGCCTTTAGGGCCGTAAAATTTATGAGCAGAAAGCGCGGCGAGGTCTATTCCAGCTTCCCCGACGTCAAAAGAAACCTTTCCTACAGCCTGCGTCGCATCAGTAAAAAATAAAGTGCCTTTCTCATGGCACAGATCTGCTATCGCTGTCAGCGGATGCAGGACGCCCGTTTCATTGTTGGCCGCCATCATGGCTACCAGGATAGTATCCTTGCGTATGCACCTCCTTAATTCCTCAAGGTCGAGCATGCCGCCGTCGTCAACTCCCAGGACTGTGACCTCGGCCCCTTGCGCCTCCAGTGCCGAGCAGGTGTCAAGCACGGCAGGATGCTCTGTCGCACAGGTGACAATGTGCGTTCCCTTATCTTGGTATCGAGCGAAAACCCCTCTGAGCGCCATGTTAACTGATTCGGTCGCGCCGCTGGTAAATATAACTTCCTCTTTCGAGGAGCCAATAAGCCCGGCCACCTGCTCACGTGCCAGCTCTACCGCTGCCGCGGCTTCCCAGCCAAAAGCATGTTGACGGCTGGACGCATTGCCAAATGAAGTCGTAAAGTACGGCAGCATATACTCCAACACACGCTCATCAACTGGCGTCGTCGAATTATAATCGAGATAGATAGGTTTTCTTTGCATGGAGCACAGATTGTGTATTTTCCCTCCTCTTTCAATCCCGGGAAAGCTATGGTTACAAAAATAGAGCATATTGCTATTGCGGTCGACAACTTACAGGAAGCAATCGTGCTTTGGGAGAACTTACTCGGCGTTCCCTGTTATAAGCAGGAAGAAGTAACCGATCAAAAAGTGATCACTGCGTTTTTCCGGCTGGGTGAAGTCAAAATCGAATTATTGGCTGGGACCCATGATACTAGCCCAGTGACGAAATTCATTTCAAGCCGCGGAGCGGGTATTCATCATATAGCTTTAAGTACGACCGCGCTGGACGGGGAGATCGATCGATTGCAAAATCAAAATTTCACTTTTGTAGGAGACACCTCAGTTAGGGGCGCAGAAAACAAATTAATACGTTTTATTCAGCCCTCCTCAACCAGCGGAGCTCTGGTTGAACTCTGCGCAGACCAGTAATATAATTCTATATTTGCGCTTTGAACATTTCCACGTTGAACCATGAAGGCCGAAATCCATCCGAAGAACTATAGACTTGTTGTTTTCAGGGACACCTCGATTGACTATTCGTTTCTTACAAAATCCACCGTTCAGACTAATGATACCGTTGTTTGGGAAGACGGTAATACATATCCCCTAGTAAAGGTCGAGATTTCGGATAGATCCCATCCATTTTATACGGGTAAGGTAAAGCTTGTTGATACTGCTGGCCGAATCGACAAATTTCGCAGCAGGTACTCTAAAAAGGAAGACGTAAAGAAAGAGGACGTTAAAAAGCCCGAAACAAAGTAAAGCGCTTCTGAAAGCGCTTGTAGAAGTGCTTCGAGAAGTGCTTAGATGAAGAGACTCACCTACAGGGCCCTATGAACATCATTCTTTTTGATGACGACCATAGGGCTTATTTTTATCCGCTTACGTTAACGCGAAGCATCGCAAAGTTAAGACTTGGTATAACTACGCTTGCCGAAAAGTGGGAGCTCCTGACCGGTGCAACGGTTTCGATCCTAACTACGGGTTATCTTCAACCTGAGAATCCCCTTCAAATAACTTCAGACAATTTTGTCATCAACTCGAGGTACCTGGCAAGTCGCCAGCTATGGGACTTGATCAGAAGTTTAAACCTGGGTGATTACTTAAAGGACCCAGCAACCAATACACTCCTCGCCGGCCGGGTTTCGGAAAACACACTCCAAAGCGACTCTGATTGGATGAATGCTCATCAGGGTCGGGAGACGAATTGTACGAACTATAGATCACTTTTCCATCTGGAAGACCTGGTCACAATGAACCGGGAAGCGCTCGAGGAAGATTTTTTCACGATCACTGCCGGCCGAACGTCACGGTTTTTAAAGGCCGGAAACCAGGTCCTAGGCGACCGCCTGTTTTTGGAAGATAACGTGACCTGTAATTTTGCAACCATAAATACAGAAACAGGCCCGGTCTATCTTGGAAAAGATTCGCTGGTCATGGAGGGGTGCCACATCAGGGGTCCTTTCGCCATGCTCGAACATAGCACGCTCAAAATGGGCTCGAAGATCTATGGTGCCACCACTCTTGGACCCCATTCAACACTTGGAGGCGAAGTTAAGAACAGTATTATAACCGGCTATTCAAATAAAGCGCACGAGGGCTATTTAGGCGATTCGGTCCTTGGTGAATGGTGCAATCTTGGTGCCGACACGAATAACTCCAACATGAAGAACACTTACCAGGAGGTTTCGCTGTACGATTATACTACACGGCAGAAGAGAAAAACCCAACAACAGTTTCTCGGGATCATTATGGGAGACCACTCGAAAAGCGGGATAAACGTTACCTTCAATACCGGGACAGTCATCGGAGTAGGAGTTAATTATTATGGCAGTGCTTTGTCTCCGGGCTTTATACCCGATTTTAGCTGGGGCGAGGCCGGAAAGCTCACAGTTCATGATCTTCAAAAAATGATCGAAACATCAAGAAGAGCAATGGCCCGGAGAAGCATACACCTAAGTTCAAAAGAAATCGAGATCCTGCAAACTGTTTACAACCTGACATCTACCTTCAGACAAGACCTCTTATGAGAAAGCATATTATTGCGGGTAACTGGAAAATGAATACCGAGCTGGGAGAGGCCCTGGCTTTATTCACCGAAGTAAAAACGATGGCAAAGGCCGAAGTAGATCTTTCACAAGTCGACATAATGGTATTCCCTCCATTTACCTACCTCTTTAGTCTGAAGCAGTTAAATGACACAGCGCTTCTAATTGGTGCCCAAAATGTTTCCTGGGAAGATAAAGGGGCTTTCACAGGTGAAGTGAGTGCCCGCATGCTTAGATCGGTCGGGGCGACGCACGTCATTTTGGGACACTCGGAACGTCGCGAAGTATTCGGTGAAGACAATTCCATGCTCATTAAGAAGATCAACGTCGCGCTCGAAAACTCCCTGACACCGGTTTTCTGTGTAGGTGAAACGGCCGCTGAACGCGAAGCGGGAAAGCAGATCGATGTAATTTGCAAACAATTAAAGGATGGCCTTTTTCAACTCGAAGCCGATAGCTTCAAAAAACTTGTTCTGGCTTATGAACCGGTGTGGGCGATTGGCACAGGTTTGACGGCCAGTCCCGGCCAGGCTCAGGAGATCCATGCGGCAATAAGGAGCTTTATAAGCGGTCATTATGGTGACGCGCTCGCCGGGGACCTTACCATTTTATATGGTGGAAGCTGCAATACGAAAAACGCGGCCGAGCTTTTTAGAGAGCCCGATATTGACGGCGGATTGATTGGTGGTGCCTCCCTTAAAGCCCGGGATTTTATTGATATCGCAAAAACGCTCACTGCGGTTAAAAACCGCAAATGAACTACATCGTTCTTGACATTGAGGTTCCAGCGGGCGAAGCTTACTTGCTGGACATCTTGTCGCAGCAGCTGGCCGATACCGGTTTTGAAAGTTTTGAACAAAGTCACCATACCCTTCATGCGTATATTCCTGAGTCGGCTTTCAACTGGGAACAGGTGCAGGCGATCCTGTGCTCGAGAGACCTCCTACCGGCAGTAACACGAATGATCGCCGAAGAAAACTGGAATAAGCGATGGGAAAGTAATTATGAGCCGGTCGCTATAGAAAACAGGATCTTTATAAGGGCTTCGTTCCACCTTCCTCCAAGCGGATTTGACCATGACCTTATCATTGATCCCAAGATGGCTTTTGGAACTGGACATCACGCGACAACCTACCTCATGGCAAAGGAAATGTTGAACTTTGACCTGGCAGGGTCCACTGTCCTTGACATGGGCTGCGGTACCGGTATTCTTGCCATTCTTGCCGAAAAACTTGGCGCCTGGGCTATTGATGCGGCCGACATCGATCAGCGGTGTCTCATAAGTACGCTTGCTAACGCCGAGGTCAATGGCTGTACTAAGATCAATATACTCCAAGGGGACATTATGCTGCACAAAAATTGGCCAGGGCAAAAATACGACGTCATTTTGGCAAACATTCACCGGAGCGTGCTCCTTGATCAAATGGCCCTTTACCGCGGGTGGCTAACGGCAGGTGGCAATGGCACCTTGCTCATCAGCGGTTTTTATGAAGCTGATCTAAGCGAGTTGATCGCAGAGGCTGCTAAGAATTCACTTCACCTGGTAGAAACCTTTAACCGCGACCTATGGTTCGCCGCAAGATTGAGCACATGAAAAAGGTGCATTTTATTTCCATTGGAGGTAGCGCGATGCATAACCTGGCCATGGCACTGGCCGACAAAGGCTACTTGATCACCGGGTCTGACGACGAGATCGTAGACCCTGCCCGTTCACACCTGGCAGCGCGCGGTCTTTTGCCAAAAAAGGAAGGATGGGACTCTGAAAACATTACCCCGGCACTGGACGCAGTGATCATCGGAATGCATGCCCGGGCCGATAATCCAGAGCTTTCCAAAGCGAAACAGCTGGCGATTCCTATTTATTCCTATCCGGAATACATCTATGAGCAATCAAAGGACAAGTATAGGGTGGTTATTGGCGGTAGTCACGGAAAGACTACGACGACGGCCATGATCATGCATGTACTTAAGCATTCGAGCGTGACCTTCGATTATTTGATAGGCGCTTCGGTTCCTGGTTTTGACTTAACTGTCAAACTAAGTTCAGAGGCGACAGTGATGCTCATTGAGGGGGATGAATACCTTAGCTCGCCGATCGATCTTCGGCCCAAATTTCACCTGTATAGAGCGCATTTGGCCGCGCTTACCGGTATTGCCTGGGATCACATCAATGTCTTTCCTACGTTTGAAAACTACCTGAGTCAATTTGAAGTTTTTCTAAAAACCATGGAGCCAGATGGAACCATTGTCTATTATGAGGGCGATCCTAACCTCAGATCGATCGTAAGCCGGCATACCTTCCCGGTCAACAAAGAACCGTATAGCATGCCACCTCACCGGGTGGAAAATGGATTGACATACCTGCTCACGGAGGGGACGAATGGCTCAGAGATCAGTATTCCCCTTGACGTATTCGGCGATCATAATTTACTGAACTTAAGTGCAGCATATCATGTTTCGCTTCATCTTGGCCTCACGAGAGAACAGTTCTATAAGGCGATTCCCAGCTTTCAAGGTGCCTCAAGACGTCTTGAAAAGATTGCCTCCAATGACCAGCTGACGGTTTTTTGGGACTTCGCTCATTCCCCTTCCAAGCTTAAGGCTACAATCAAAGCTGTTCATGATCAATTTCCCGGCAAACAGCTCATCGCATGTATGGAGCTTCACACGTTTAGCAGCCTGAGCGCTGGTTTTTTAGCCGAATATGCCTCAAGTATGGACGTTGCGGACCATGCGATCATATTCTTTGACCAGCACACTTTCGAACACAAGCACCTCGCGACACTTGGCGCCGGTGAGATAAAAGAAGCCTTTGGTCGAGAAGACCTGGATATAATCACCGATTCGGGCCTGCTTGTTTCTTCCATTGAACATATGGACCTCAACAACTGTATTTTACTGTTAATGAGCTCGGGTAATTTTAAGGGTATAGACATCAAAGCATTCGCCCGGTCTTTAGTGTCGCGCTAGGGCTAGAAGTCTAAGCCGGGGGGTGTATATTTGTCTAAAGTGCAATGCCACGAATGGGTGAAAAAAATTCTGTACGTACCCGACCAAAACCAGCTGATGAGGAACCGTCGGTTAAACGCATGGTATCCGGTGAGTCACGGCAGTCGGCGCGGGCTAATTCAAAAGGCAATCACAGTACCTGGAAAAATGAACGCCCGAGGCTAAGAAAACTTTTGGGCCTCGCGTGCTGGCTTTTATGTATAGCCTTACTCATCTCTTTTGTTTCCTACTTTTTTACATGGAGCGATGACCAAGAGGCGGTCAAAAGTTTAAGCCTAGTTAAGCACGGATCCTTGCCAGCGCCGGTAAAAAACTGGCTTGCCGTGGTTGGCGCCTATCTGGGACATCTTTTTATCTACAAAGGATTCGGTGTAGCGAGCTTTAGCTTTGTCTTTATGCTTTTCATGGCTGGCTACCGCTTGCTGTTTGATGAGCACGTGTTACCGCCCTTCAAGGCTTATGGCAACACGTTGTTCTTTCTTCTATTCGTTTCGATTCTGGCCGCTTTTAGTTCAGGTTTTATCGCAGGCAGCCCGCAGATCTTAGGTGGCGCTGTCGGGTACCAGACCGTCCTTTACTTAAAATCGTTCGTTGGCGCAATTGGCGTTTTCTTTTTGCTTGCATTTGCAGCCATGGGCTGGATCATCTACGTTTTCAATCCCGAATTTAAGGCCAGCTGGCTCGATCTTTGGCGCAACATGCCGGCTTCTAAGAATGAGGCCGAAGCTAAACTTGACGCCGACGGCCCGCCCTCTTCTGCCGGGACGCATAGCGAAGGCCCAGTACACGTATTCGAACCGGGGATCAACAGCCCCCAAGAACTTGTTCTTTCGGTACATAGGCCGTCTCCAGTACCCGAACCGCCGGCAGCCTTTCATAGGTCTTCTTCCAGCCATGCGCTGCCGACCATCATTCATGATCTTGACTCGGATGAGACCACCATCGTACCGGCCGCAGGACATAGCACGCTAAAAAGCATCCAAACCATTATACCAGAAGCGGGTCCTGTTTTAACTGTCGAAAGAAACGAATTTGAGAAGAAACATGCCGAGGTGATCGAGAAGTTCGACGTTTACGACTCCACGCTTGACCTGTCTTCTTACGTCTATCCAGAACTTAACCTGCTTGAAGATCACGGCAGTACGAAGATCCAGGTAACGGCTGCTGAACTTGAGCAAAATAAAGACAAGATCGTCAAGACACTCGAAGATTATGACATCGGAATTGACAAGATCAAGGCGACAATCGGACCCTCTGTTACCTTGTACGAAATAATTCCGAAGGCGGGGGTACGTATCTCGAAGATCAAAAATCTGGAAGACGATATTGCCCTCAACCTGGCTGCTCTCGGGATACGTATAATTGCTCCTATTCCCGGCAAAGGAACGATCGGTATCGAGGTTCCCAATCTCAATCCGGAGATCGTCTCGATGCGTTCGGTACTCAACTCAGAGAAATACCTGCGTACAGATATGGATCTGCCTATTGCTCTGGGCAAGACCATCGCGAATGAAGTTTTTGTCGCCGATCTTGCCCGTATGCCTCATCTGCTCATGGCAGGCGCCACGGGTCAGGGTAAATCGGTGGGAATCAACGCTTTACTGGTCTCATTGATCTATAAAAAGCATCCTTCGCAGCTTAAATTCGTTCTGGTAGATCCCAAAAAAGTTGAGCTTACGCTTTATCGAAAGATCGAACGACATTTTCTCGCAAGTTTGCCGGGTGAAGAAGAAGCAATTATCACCGATACCAAGAAGGTCATCAACACTTTAAACTCGCTGTGTATTGAAATGGATCTGAGATACACCCTGCTAAAAGATGCTGGAGTGCGAAATTTAAAGGAGTACAATCAGAAATTCATTAACCGCAGACTTAGTCCCGAAGAAGGGCACCGTTTTTTGCCTTTTATCGTTTTAGTGATCGATGAATTCGCAGATCTGATGATGACGGCAGGTAAGGAAATCGAGACGCCGATCGCGAGACTTGCCCAGCTTGCCCGGGCAATCGGCATCCATTTGGTGGTCGCTACACAAAGGCCCTCGGTCAATATCATAACCGGGACGATCAAAGCAAATTTCCCGGCCCGCCTTGCTTTCAGGGTCACCTCAAAAATAGACAGCCGTACGATACTGGATTCCTCTGGTGCCGAGCAGCTTGTTGGAAGAGGGGATATGCTTCTTTCAACCGGGAACGACTTGATACGCCTGCAATGCGCTTTTGTTGACACGCCAGAAGTTGAAAAGATCACTGACTTTATTGGTGCCCAGCGGGGTTATCCTACGGCACTTCTGTTACCAGAATATAGTGGTGATGACGAAGACGCCCGTGACCGGGATATGGACAGTGCTTCCCTTGATCCTTTATTCAAAGATGCTGCACGACTCATCGTTCTTCACCAGCAAGGGTCAACTTCTTTGATTCAGCGAAAATTACAGCTTGGCTACAATCGCGCTGGCCGTATAATTGATCAGTTGGAACAGGCAGGGATAGTAGGCAAATTTGAAGGAAGTAAGGCCAGGGCGGTACTTTATCCAGATGAGCATTCCCTGGAACAGTATCTTGAAACATTAAATTCCCCCTTTTAATTCGAATGAGAAGAACCGTATTGTTAGTTTGTTTCTGCCTATTGATCGGTGTTTTTAGTTGCCCAGCTCAAAGTCAGCAACCTGAAAAAAAGGCACGGCGAATACTGAGCGATGTTAGTCGGCGGTATGCAAAGCTGACCACTCTTGAAGCGCATTTTAATTTTACCCTCGTTAATCCTCAGGATCATCTGAATGAAACTCAAAGTGGCAGTCTCATCACACAGCCTTCCACAAACCGGTACAGGGTGAGACTACCTTCGCAAGAACTTTTTTCTGACGGCAAGGCTAACTATACCTGGCTTAAAACCCAAAAAGAGATCCAGATCTCAGCTTTGGACAGCAATAATGAGTCAATCAATCCTGCGCGCATTTTTTCCGTTTATGAGAAAGGTTTTAAATACCAGTACAAACAAGAAGTGAATGAAGGCGGAAGAAAACTTGACATTATCGACCTCCTTCCTATTAAATCAAAAAAGATCATTAGAGCTCAGGTGGCTATTATAAGGCATGTGCATTTGATCTACCGGATAAGGCTTTTTGATAAGAACGGGTCACAACTCACTTATACCATCACCGAATTTTCGCCTGACCCACCGTTGAAAGGAGATGAGTTTACATTCGATAAAAAAAATTACCCGGGGATAGAGGTCGTCGACCTTCGTTAGTGGATTATCAGTGTCTCATCAATGAATTACCAGTGAATTCTCAATCGAAGCTAAACCGGTTGGAAGACGTTTTCAATGCTTTAGGATACAGCGTACGGTATGAGAAGGGAAATTTTCGTTCGGGAAGCTGTTTTATCCTGGACGCCCATGTGGCGGTGATCAATAAATTTTTGACACCTGAACAAAAAGTCGAGGCGCTAACCGCCATTATAGGCGAGACGCAAGTCGACGAAAGTCTGCTGGATGATCAGCAGCGTAAGTGGTTACGTACACTAAAATCTTCTAATTCACACTCGTGAAAGTAACTTTTCTGGGGACCGGGACATCGCAGGGCGTACCGGTGATTGCCTGCCGCTGTTCGGTATGTACATCGCTTGATAATAAGGATAAAAGGCTGCGCAGTTCGGTACTGGTTGCGACCGAGGATCGCACGGTAGTGATCGATACCGGCCCCGACTTTCGCTATCAGATGCTTCGTGAAAAAGTGATGCACCTCGACGCCGTCGTATTTACCCATGAGCATAAAGATCATCTGGCCGGACTTGACGACATTCGGGCTTTCAATTTTAGGGATCAGCGTGACATGGATGTCTACGCGACGGCAGAGGTTCAGCAGGCGATCTTTAGAGAATTTTCTTATATATTTTCCAGTGTGCGCTACCCGGGTATCCCCCGCATTAACTTGATCGAGATCCAAAATAAGCCGTTCTGTATTGGTGTCACAGAATGGCTCCCGGTTGAAGTCATGCACTATAAATTGCCAGTCATGGCTTTTAGAATAGGGGACTTTAGCTATATAACCGACGCAAAGACCATTGAGGCTTCTGAGAAATTAAAGCTCAAGGGCACCAAAATACTTGTTCTGAACGCTTTACAGAGAGAATCACACATCTCACACTTAACGCTTGACGAGGCTCTTGAACTGGCGGCAGAGGTTGGTGCCAAAGAAACCTACCTTACCCATATAAGTCACCGGCTTGGTCGCCATGAAGACATTCAGAAGATCCTTCCACCCGGGGTGTTTTTGGCTTATGATGGGCTTAACCTCGAGTTGTAATAAAAGGTGGTGCCCTAATAGGACTCCATATAATTAATCAATCACTGCTAACCGACTAATCTGAGAAGTTAGCAAAAATACTCGTTGTGAGGCCCTCACAGTGATTTTTTGCTTACATCTTGAAATGACCTGGGGGGTGTTCACGGGCCGAACAGCTCAGGAAAGACGGGCTGGATTTTCACTTTTCCACGTATAAATTCCCGACTTGTATTTTTAAGCAGTTCAAATACA
>JAABUX010000146.1_pt1 | contig 123913 bp, 102 predicted proteins | sample 5561851 | NCBI WGS metagenome assembly JAABUX01 (sample SAMN10711883, study PRJNA513361) | rock metagenome | isolation source: Antarctica rocks | place: Antarctica: Victoria Land, Richard Nunatak red sandstone | collected 2016-01-03
ACGGATGGGAGGATACACCGAACAAGCTGACTCAGAAGGACCTGGACGCCAGGTGGACCCAGAAAAACAACATTTCCTATTACGGCTATAAGAATCACACGAAGTGCGACGAGAAAAGTAAGCTGATAACCGGGTATCTGGTCACTGATGCATCTGTACATGATAGTCAGGCTACCCTAGACTTATTGGACACAAAGGACGAAGGACAGCTCTTGTACGCTGACAGCGCCTATTCAGGCAAAGAATTAAATGAGGGATTGGTCGACATCAACGTAATTCCAGCCATCATTGAAAAGGGGTATCGCAACAAAACCTTAACTGACGAGCAAATAACTTGCAACAAAGAAAAATCAAAAACACGTGTGCGTATCGAGCACATTTTTGGCTTTATCGAGAACACGATGAATGGCAGTACCATTCGCAGCATTGGTATCGAACGGGCCCTTACCACCATTGGACTCATGAATTTAACGTATAACATGTTCCGCAAAATTCAGTTAAGTAGGGTCTAATGGGACAGGTATGTCTAAAAACGAGAAAATAAAGGAATTGTAGATTTTCAACTGTCGAAAAACAGAAATCGTAGATGTCAAGCCTCCCAAAACAAGCATCAAATTCACTCCAATCTCAAATTTTCAGAAACAAGAGTTGGGAAGGGAAAGGAATAAAGAGTTTTTAGAGGTGCCCTTTACTTAAAGCCATAGAATCGGAGATGGCTTCTCATGTTACGACCTTTCGACTTAGTTGAATAGTGATACAACAATATAATCGGTTTTTAATTTCCCTTTGGTGGAGATTCTGAGGTTGTGATTAGTCGAGTACAAATGCTTGAGTTTTAACAAAGGTGATGCTTTAGCTAGCAGTTTTCTTAATGTATCATCTCCAAAGACACTATGAATATAAAGTAAATCTAGTCCCCACATGGTGCGAAGATTAAGCATGATGTATTCGTTGAACTTGTCTTTTTCTGTCAAAAACTCCCGATCAAAGTAAGTTAGCCCTTCGTTAATGAGCTTGACATACTGATGATTGTTGGCGATGTTGTTACGCCTAACCTCACAATCATAAGAGTGAGCCGAGGGGCCGACACCCAAGTATTTTTCACCTCGCCAGTAGTTCGTGTTATGGATGCTATGCTGACCCGGCAATGAAAAATTCGAAATTTCATAATGGTCATAGCCTGAACTTGTGAGGCTGTCTATCAGAAAGAGAAGTTGGTTTGCTGCCTGGTCCTCATCCATCGCTGGTGATCGACCTTGCCCAATCTGAAAAGCAAGGGCTGTCCGAGGTTCTACCGTCATTGAATAACAGCTTAAATGAGGGATTCCAAACCCGAGCACTTTCTCGACATTCGAAGTGAGCTTCTTGTCAGACAGGAGCGGGAAGCCGTATATCAGGTCAACAGAAAGATTCCAAAGTCCGCCTTGTTGGAGCGTGGAGATGGCCGAAAGGGCCTGCCCGGCTGAGTGGCTGCGGTTCATCCATACGAGATCCTCGTCGAAGAAGGACTGAACGCCTAAACTCACCCTGTTAATCCCGAGTTTAACCCATTCAATCACTTTCTCAAATGTCACGTCATCTGGATTGGCTTCGAGGGTGACTTCGGCCTTAGCGCTTACCTGAAATAAAATGTGCACCTCGTTAAGGAGGCTGGCTAACTCCCCACGGGTCAAAAGAGACGGTGTTCCCCCGCCAAAGTAGATGGTTTTGATTTCCTCGCCGCCTAAAAAATCGTGCTGCAGGCAAAGGTCTGTCTTCATTGCGGCAAGCATTTGAGTCCTTCCCGTCAAATTAGTTGAAAAGTGGAAGTCACAGTAGTGGCAGGCCTTGCGGCAAAAGGGAATATGGAAATAGATGCCGGCCATTAGGGCGTGTAAAAAATCAAGAATTTAGTTTTCATTAAAGTCTTTTTCTTGTTAAATTAATACTGCCAATAAATAACCCTGTTATATGAGGAGAACTTTACTTTATGTGCTGGCATTAGTGCTTTGTGTGCTCACCAGTCGGAAGACTTATTCTCAAAATCTTCAAACGGTTTCGGGTGTCGTGACCGCTGCAGACGATAAGCTTGCGCTTCCAGGTGTTAGCGTTTCAGTGAGTGGTACTACAAGCGGTACGCAGACAGACGCGACAGGTAAATTTACGATAAATGCCGCGGTTGGTTCGGTCCTGCGATTCACCTATGTTGGCTACAACCCGCAAAGCATTACAGTCGCCGCGGGGCAAACAACACGAAGTGTGGTGCTCACCGCTGTAGCCCGGGAGCTTAGCCAGGTTGTCGTTGTCGGTTATGGAACTCAGCGAAGACGGGATGTTACGGGCTCGGTTGCCAGCGTTCGCAGTGAAACTCTTGTCAGACAGCAGGTTCAAACGCCGGTGCAGGCTATTCAAGGACAGGCAGCCGGTGTTCAGGTTATTGCCTCTGGCGAGCCAAATGACCAGCCGAGTGTGCGCATACGGGGAACAGGAACCATTCTTGCCGGCGCTGAGCCGCTTTATGTCGTTGACGGTGTGATTACGACAGATATCAGAAATATCAACAATGCTGATATTGTTTCGGTGGACGTATTGAAAGACGCCTCTTCCACAGCCATCTACGGAATGCGTGGCGCAAACGGGGTGATCATCCTGACGACAAAGCAGGGTAAAACCGGGAAACCGGTTGTCTCATACAACGGAACAGTTGGATTTCGGGAGGTTGGTCACTTGGTAAAAATGGCTTCGGCCAACCAGTATACCCTGTATCTCAAAGACGCGAGTCCTTCGACCGTATTGCCGGCCACACCAGCCAATACCCCATGGTATAACGCGATATTACGCAAGGGCTTTCAACAAAATCATGCCGTGTCTGTCGCCGGAGGGTCAGAGAACAGCCGGTATTACTTTAGTGCCGGTTACCTGACCGATAACGGCATAGGACTAAACAACGATTTTGAACGAATTACGTTAACGACCCGGTTGGACTTCACGCTTTCACCAAAACTTAATCTTTCGGCGAAGATCAATTACAGCAACGGCAATGACCGGCTCACCAATTTTGCCGGAGCGTTCGCTGATGCCTATCGTGCACCGCCGCTGATCCCGGTCAGGGTCGGTGGTCTATATGGGAATACAAGCGCCTTTGGCAACGTTGGAAACCCGCTACTAGACCTTAACCAAAATTATCAGCGGGAAGTTCTTAACCGGCTCCAAGGAAACTTGACGCTTAGTTACAATCCTGTCCCGGCTTTGAGACTGGCGAGCAGCATTTCTCCGGATATCTCCTTTAGCCGCAAACGCACCTACGATTATCAGTTCCTCAATGACCAAAACACGTTCACAACGGCCGGGGGCAATCAGCAGAACCTGCAAAGTGGTCTTACCGTGCTCCAGACAAACGCTTTCAGGTATGTTTGGGATAATACGGCGACATTCAACAAACGCTTCGACAAGCATTCGCTCACTGTTCTTGCAGGGATTACGACCGAACTCGGAACAACCGATGCTCTGACTGGGGCGACCCGCGATGTACCGCCTGATCCCAACCAATGGTACCTGAACGCGGGCAACAGCCTATATGCCATCAACGCGCAGACTGGAGACAAATTCACAAGGCGGTCATTCCTGGGCCGGTTAAACTACGCTTATGCCGATAAATACCTGTTAACCGCCTCGCTTCGAAACGACGGAACTTCAAAGTTTCCGGCCTCTAACCGTACTGATTATTTTCCATCGCTAGGGCTTGGCTGGGTCGTATCATCTGAGGACTTCATGCAGCATCAAACCTTTTTTCAGTACCTCAAGCTGCGCGGTAGTTACGGGAAGGTTGGGAATGACGGGATAGCGACGTCTCAATATATCGTAACGGGTAATACGTTCATCCCCTATTTCTTTGGCGGACAGCCGGCTTTTGGGACGACCATTGATCAGGTCAAGGATCCAAATCTCAGGTGGGAAATCACGACAGAATATGATGCTGCCCTGGAATTTTCAACGCTTGGAAGTCATTTGAGCGGCGAGATAGAATATTACCGGAAAATAACCAATAACGCGCTGTTTCCAGTTCCGCTCTCGGCCAATACGGGTGATCCTCGCGGGTCTTATATAACGAACATTGGCTCGATTTCAAATAAGGGCTGGGAAGCTACTTTGTCCTGGAAAGACAAGCTCGACAATGGGATAAGCTACCGGGCTTCTGTGAACGCTACATTCAATAAAAACCTTTTGTCCAAGCTGAGTAATGCGGGCCAGGCTCTGTACGGCGGCAATATTAACGGCTTTCCGATAACCCGTACAGATGCGGGCCAGCCGATAGGGAGCTATTATGTGCTGCAGACTACCGGTGTCTTTCAGAGCGCAGGTGATGTTGCGGGGTATGTGAATTCAAAGGGACAACTCCTTCAGCCTACAGCTAAGCCAGGCAGTCTTAAATATGGTGACCTCAATGGAGACGGCGTGATCGACCAAAATGATCGCAAATTTGCCGGCTCCTATCAGCCCAAAGCATACTTTGGCGCCAACTTGGGCATCGATTACAAGGGCTGGGATTTGAGCGCCGACTTTTACGGTAATCTTGGTAACAAGATCTATAACGCGAAGAAGCAAGCCAGGTTGCAACCTACCGATAATGTAGAGGCTTCGTTTGCCGATAAGCGCTGGTTGGCGACGCGGCCGTCAACTACCGACCCCAACGTCATTGACAGAAGTACTCCAGCTTCCACGTATTTTATTGAGTCCGGCAGCTTTTTGCGGCTCAATAATCTTACGCTTGGCTATTCGCTGCCAAAGTCTTTGCTTGAACATGGGCATATAGGAACGATACGGTTTTATGTGACCAGCCAAAATCTTTTCACGTTGACGAAGTACACCGGGTTTAGTCCCGAAGTAAAGAACAGCAGCGTCTTTGATACCAATGGCGCAGGAACGCTCAGCCCCGGAGTCGAACTAAACGCATACCCGACCACGCGCACGTTCGCTTTTGGAATCAACGTTACTTTTTAAACTTGATCTTGTATGAAAATTGTCAAATATACCCGCACGATTGGTTCTCTTCTAGTTATAGCAGGCGTTCTTTTTACGATCGCCTGCAAAAAATATCTTGACGTGCCGCCTCAGGGGCAGCTCACCGAAGACGAGATAAAAAAGGATCCTTCGGCTGCAGGCCGATTAGTCAACGGCGTTTATAATGTTTTGTGGCTTGGTGACTTTGGCCCCGATATTCACGGCCTCCAGTATGTAATTTTGACAAATATCGCCTCAGATGACGCCGATAAAGGCAGCACTCCACAGGATTATGCTGATGCGGCTCAGATTGACAATTTCACAGTAACACCCAATAACTCGAACATAAACAATGCCTGGCAAGGATATTTTCAAGGAGTTGTAAGAGCGAACCAGGCACTTGATAAGATTCCGCTTAGCCCGCTAACCGGGCCGGTAAAAGCGAGTTTAGAGGCCGAAGTGCGTTTTTTGAGAGCTTATTTCTATTTCAATCTAGTGCGCTTTTTTGGTGGAGTGCCCATTCTGGATCACGTTCTTTCCCCGCAGGAAGCCTTAACCGACAAATACCAGACACGCGCCTCACGAGACAGCGTGTATAATTTCATCATTAGCGACCTGCAATTCGCGGTAGCTAATCTCCCTCTGAAGGGCGCAATCGCGTCAGGACATGCAACCAAGGGTGCTGCTGAGGCTCTCCTTGCAAAAGTATACATGTACAAAGATCCCGCTGGGCCTACGGCGACTCAAAATTGGAACCAGGTGCTCACCCTGACAAATGACCTCATTGGTTCGGGAAAATACAGCCTCGTGAAAAATTATGCGCTAATATGGCGCGAAACCGCGGTTAACGGTGATGGCGGGAACAACAATTCAGAATCGATCTTCGAAGTTCAGACGGGTATTAACGCAGCGTGTAACGAAGCGATCAAATTCTATTCAAATAGTCAGGGACCGAGGGCTGGCGGAAAAGGGGGCTGGGCCGACCTCGGTTTCGGATTCGGGACGCCTTCCACTGCACTCGCGAATGCGTATGAGCCGGGGGACCTTCGTAAAGCGGCGACGATAATTACGGTCGATACGACAGGAACTTTTAAGGGAACTACGTTGTGGGACGGTTTTCGAATTCCCAGCTCTGATTCGGTTCAGGGGCGGTTTTATAACTATAAGGCTTATCATAGCAGAACGCGGGAAACCTATTGCGGAAGTAATGATTACCTCCCTAAGGACTTGATTATCCTGCGGCTGGCCGATGTGCTGCTCATGCACGCCGAAGCTTCTAACGCTTTAGGGCAGCCTGCCGCCGCTATTCGTGATTTAACCCAAATACGGCAAAGGGCCGGGTTAGGAGCACCAGTCGTCACGACCACCCTGCGAGACGCTATATGGCACGACCGTCGCATCGAGCTGGCACTTGAGCACGACCGTTTCTTTGACCTTAACCGTCAAGACATAATAGTGCCTGGTACCGCCGCAGCCGCTTTTGCAGCGCAGGGCAAATCTTTTAGCCCTAAGAACCGGCTGTTTCCAATACCCCTGGTTCAAATCCAGCTGAGCAATAACCGCCTCATTCAAAACGCCGGCTATTGATTGGGTGGTATTTTAAAGATTACCTTGGAAAATGATCAATAGAAGTCATTGTCTTAATTCGCTCATTTTCCTTACGGTGATCTTGTTTCTAGGATTAGCCTTCGCCTTTCCCTTTTCCTCGAGGGCGCAAGGTTCCCGTGAAAAGACGACCGAAGCACGAATTGCCGCCCTTGTCGCCAGGATGACTCCGGAAGAAAAGGCTGGTCAGCTCAACCTTTTAAGCAGCAACTTTGCAGTCACCGGGCCAACCATAAGCAAAGACTACATCGGTCAGATCGAACGCGGACGGGTGGGCGGAGTCTTTAACGCTTTTGGCTCGGCCTTCACTCGAAAGTTGCAAACCATCGCGGTTAAGAACACCCGCTTACATATTCCGCTCTTGTTTGGGTTTGATGTCATTCATGGCTTTAAAACGATATTTCCAATGCCGCTTGCCGAAGCTGCCAGCTGGGACACCGCGGCGATAAGACTCTCGGCTGCAGTCGCGGCACGAGAATCTGCAGTTTCGGGCCTTCACTGGACCTTTGCTCCTATGGTAGACATAGCCCGGGATCCGCGTTGGGGGCGTATTGTCGAAGGCGCCGGTGAGGATACCTGGCTTGGATCACTCATTGCCGCAGCAAGGGTTCGCGGGTTTCAGCAGAAGGGAATTGGTGACCCGCATGGTGTCATCGCTTGTGTCAAGCATTTTGCGGCTTACGGCGCTGTCCAGGCGGGGAGGGATTATAATACGGTCGATGTCTCTGAAAGAAGCCTACGGGAAACCTATCTGCCCCCGTTTAAGGCTGCCCTGGATGCTGGCGCAGGTTCGATCATGCCGGCCTTCAACGATCTAAACGGCATCCCCTGTTCGGCCAATTCGTTTTTACTCAAGAAGATCTTAAGGGATGAATGGAAGTTTAAGGGGTTTGTGGTTTCTGATTACACGGCCGTACAGGAACTTATTCCTCATGGATTGGCCCGGGATGCGAAAGACGCGGGCATGCTTTCCTTCAATGCGGGGATGGATATGGACATGGTCTCCGAGATCTTTATCAAACAGTTGCCGGGCTTATTAGCAGAGGAGAAGATAAAAGAGACCGACCTGGATCGTGCTGTAAGTGACATTCTGCGGGCTAAGTATCAGCTTGGGCTTTTCGATGATCCTTACAAATACTGTCATGAAGGGGAGGAAAAGGCCGAATTGTTTTCGGCGTCAAATCGTGCTGCCTCTCGAAAAGTCGCACGCAGGTCCATCGTTCTGCTTAAAAATACGGGTGACGTGCTTCCTATCCAGCGTTCGGTCAAGCGTATAGCCGTGATCGGCGAGCTTGCAAACAGCCGGCACGATATGATTGGTTCCTGGTCGGGTGCCGGGGATACCGCGACTGCAGTTAGTCTTTATGAGGGACTGAAGCGTAGGTTTGGCAACACGGTCGAAATTTCTTATGCGAGAGGCTGCGGAATCTCGGACAGCTCACGACAAGGATTCGCCGCCGCCGTTTCTCTAGCTGCCGGGGCAGACATGGTCATTTATGCTGCGGGTGAGGCCTCCCAAAGCATGACTGGCGAGGCTTCCAGCAAAACCTCGTTGAATCTGCCTGGTATCCAGTCTCAGCTGCTTGATGCTCTTGCGGCAACCGGCACGCCCGTGGTATTGCTGATAATGAGCGGCAGGCCTCTCACAATCGAGCACGAAGTAAACAAGTCTACGGCCGTGCTTGAAACCTGGTTCTTAGGATCTGAAGGCGGGAACGCCATCGCTGACGTACTCTCGGGCGATTATTCACCGCAGGGGAAACTACCGGTTACGTTCCCGCTGAACGTGGGGCAAATACCGCTCTATTACAATTCGAAGAACACCGGTCGGCCCAGGGACGACGCGGCCGAAGGGAAATACCGGTCGAAATACCTCGATTCTCCAGACTCGGCGCTTTTCCCATTTGGTTATGGATTGACCTACACTTCTTTTTCGTTCTCTGGTCTGCGAGTGTCTTCGCCACAAGTAAGACCTGGTGAAGTACTGAAAGTCAATCTCTTACTCACAAACACTGGAAAACGGGAAGGCGAAGAAACGGTACAGCTATACATACGTCAGTTTGCGGCTTCAGTGACCCGACCCGTAAAGGAATTGCGCAATTTTAAAAAGGTAGTTCTAAAGCCGGGCGAAAGCAGAACCGTCGAGTTTGATGTTCCGGCATCGCGTGACTTTGCCTTTTACAACGCGGATATGAAGTATGGTACCGAACCTGGCAGGATCCAGATCATGGTTGGGCTTGACTCCAGGCATCTTCAGGGCCTGCCTGTGGAGTTGTTACCACAGGCTGGGTCGAAGCAGGGTGAGAAGGTACCTGTGAACATACCTTAGCTTGTATGACCGTGGCCGATGAACAAGCCGATAACGATTAAAGTTATTATGCTGTTTGTGGTTGTTGTTTTGCAACACCCGAGCACGAGTACTCAAAGCCCTTTTTTAACCAAGCCGGTTAGAAAGCGGGACGCTTTTTTAGACTCGTTAAAAAGGTCCACCTTTCTTTATTTCCGGGAACTTGCCGGGCATGATAACGGCCTCATTCCCGACCGGGGTCCAAACCCGAAAGCTTTTTGCAGCATTGCGGCCACGGGGTTTGGGCTTACCGCGCTCCTTGTCGGAATCAAAAACGGTTACATTACCCGGCAAGAAGCAGCCTTGCAGGTCTTAAAGACGCTTCGGTTTTTCAACGGGTCTAAGCAGGATTCCGTGGATCGCAAGTCTGCAACAGGGTTCAAAGGCTTTTATTACCATTTCCTCGACATGAAAACCGGTACCCGCTTTAAAGATGTTGAGCTCAGTACGATCGACACTGGTCTGCTCATGATGGGCATTCTTTCCTGCGAAACCTATTTTGATGGAAAAGCCCCGATCGAGCAGGAGATACGCGCGCTAGCTTTAAAGCTTTACAGCCGGGTCAATTGGCGTTGGGCGGTGAGGCGCGGCAATCTCATCTCCATGGGATGGAAGCCTGAACAGGGCTTTTTATCAAGTGACTATAAGGGATATGATGAGGCAAGTTTCCTCTATATTCTTGCGCTGGGCTCGCCTGCCTACTCCTTGCCGAAGGCCTCATGGACCGCCTTCACCTCCACAAACCAATGGGGGAGATTCCAAAGTCAAGAGATGATCAACTTTGGACCGCTTTTCGGCCATCAATACACACAGTGCTGGCTTGACTTGCGTTCGTTGAAAGACGATTACATACGCGCAAAGGGAATCGATTACTTCGAGAACTCACGAAGGGCCACTTATGCGAACAGGGCGTACTGTATCAACAACCCGCTAAAACGCAAGGGCTTCTCGGCGTTAATCTGGGGACTTACCGCGTGTGACGGGCCAGGGGATGAAACTCATACAGAGAACTCCCGTCAAATAAAGTACATGGGTTATTCGGCCCGGGGCGCCGCTTTGGGATACTTGGTTGATGATGGAACGATCGCTCCTACTGCAGCTGGAGGTTCAGTCGCATTTGCTCCCGAAATTTGCCTTCCTTCGTTAAAGGCTATTAAGGCTAAATATGAAAGCAGGGTTTACGGCAGATATGGGTTCGTTGATGCTTTCAATCCAGGATTCACTTTTCATAGAACCAACGGTTGGTTTGATCCCGAGTACTTAGGGATCGATGAAGGTCCAATCGTGCTGATGAGCGAAAATTACCAGACGCGATTCATATGGAACCTCATGAGAAAGAATTCTCATGTGCGGCTTGGATTGAAGCGGGCAGGATTCACCGGTGGGTATTTGGACAGTAAATAAACAAGGCACTCGTATCAATATCTATTTACGTATACTCAATGTTTCGTATGGACAAAGTAGCGACTCGTTAGTGTACCATGTCTCCAATGACTACTGAAGCGGTTTTTAAGCCTAAACACACAGAAAGGAATATATAATGTCTATTCGTATCCTCAGATAACCGCAGTTGCTTTTGACAAGCGCTTTGAGAATGCTGTGGTTAGATTTTCTTAGTCCAAATCCGGAGGTAACGCGATTTTTAAGAAAATTAAAGGTCAGCGGAAACTTGTTGTCATGGTGATGACTCGGGTTGAATGAACGAAAGAATGGTTCTTATGGATTATGAGCCTACTTCAGGAACTCTTTTGTTTGTTTTGGAAATTTTTGAACTACCCACTTTAAAACATCTAATTGATCTGCCGCCGATGCCCTTCGAATTTGAGCTAGTAATTTTATAGCATCTGGTCTATTCAACGTAAGATTAGATGCTCCTTCATTGCAGACAGAACAAACGGCTTTTAAGTTTCCCGGTTCATCACTCCCACCCATCGACTTGTCAATGATATGCCCAATGTGCAATCTTGCTTTTCTTCCGCCGTCAACTGGATGTGGTTCGCCTGCTGCAATTCCGCACATTTGGCATGTAAACCCGTTTCTGTCTAATACAAAAGCTCTAGTTTCCTTAGAAATCCCTCGTTCAAAAAATGGCAAAATATTTAAGTCTGCAAGCAAGTATTCTCCGGGCTTCAAATCACTTCTATCATTGTGCGTTACGATATTCATCCCTTCCTCATTTTTTAGTTCCCTGATTCTTCGTCCAAATTCATTTGCCCCACCGGAAGCATCGAATAAGTCTTTCCAGTTTAAAACGATTCCAACCTTTTGTAAAAAATATTCACGCAGCCTCGCTTTCGCTCCCTTGCGTTTTTTCGGTTTCCCTTTCATGACTTAATAATGCTCTTTTTATCGATTCACCTATTGCTTTAGCTACAGGCGGAGGAAACGCATTTCCAATTTGGCGATACGCGGAGGTTTTCTTACCCATAAACTGCCAGTCACTGGGAAACCCCTGAACTAAGGCAGCCATTCGTAACGTTAGTTTGGGCATAGATGCGAACCCGTTTATTGGAGCCTCGTTCGCAATACCCATTCCATTAACCCCCAGTGAAGCCCAAGCGAGCTTTGCCCTTGTAGGGCCTAAATCAGCGCCTCCATGCTTTTTTGAGCCCCCCACTAAAGTGGGGGCTATACCATTGGCTTTTCTCCTCCAGTTATCTACTTTGTCCCAACCCAAGGAAGCCATCTCATTGTATAATAATTCACCAACTGTCTTAGCAGGATATTCATGCTTGTCAGGCCAAGTAAAATATTTAAAGTATTCTGCCTTAAGCGCTATTAAAATTGCACGTGGCCTCAGTTGAGATACTCCAAAGTCAGAGGCATTGAACAGCTTCCATTCGCAGATGTAACCCAAAGAACTTAACTGCTCTTCAATTTCCAGTCTGTAGGTTACAAACTTGTTAGTCAATAAACCCCTAACATTTTCAAACATGATTGCCTTTGGATCACATTCCTGAACAAGTCTAATGGCCTCAGGAAAAAGGTTCCTATCGTCAAGGCGTCCAAGCTGCTCACCTGCAATAGAAAACGGAGGACAAGGAACACCGCCCGCTAGCAAATCTATACCTTTGTGTTTTACCGCAGAAAAGTTCTTTAGATCGTCCTTAATTACGTTCCATTCAGGCCTGTTGACTTTTAATGTTTCACATGCGAGGGGCTCTATTTCAACTAACGCGATGTGTTTAAATCCTGCTAGCTCTAACCCAATTGCCTGCCCGCCCGCACCTGCACATATTTCAATAGAAGTCATTATGTAATTATTAGAAGTAAAATAGCCGCATTCTGAAACTCAAATAACAGCGAACTTTCCGGCCTAGCTTCATACCGGAGAGCACTTCCAATGTTACTAAATATATTAGTAATATTGGCTGGAGAGGTGAGATCTTAAGTATAATTGTGTATAAGCTTACAATAGCTACGAATTCGGTAATTTAGGCTTCGAAGAAGCTATGAGACAAAAAAAAAGCGGTTACCGACCCATTTACTCCTTTGCCCTTTACGTGTACATCACTTTAATGTTCATTACCCCAGCCGGTGCTCAAATCCTGCGCAAGGTTAAGTGGAGCTTTGAAGGCAAAAAAATAAATCAGAAAGAAGCTGAGGTGATTTTAACCGCGACCATTGACAAGGGATGGCATATTTACGCTCAAAGTCTGCCGCCTGGTGATGGCCCTGTTCCAACCAGTTTTAAGTTCGTTCCGTCAAAAACGTATGTTTTAGAGGGAAAAACAGAGGATGTTTCAAAACCGGTTGTCGAATTTGATCCGACCTTCAAGAAGAATATTGGTTTCTACGCTTCTTCGGTTCAATTCAAGCAACGTATACTGGTCAAAACAGGTACAGCTCCAGGCCCGGTCAAGGGAAGCCTGGAATTTATGGCGTGCAGCAATAGCCAATGTCTCCCCCCTGAAACAGTCGAATTTTCGGTCGCGTTGAAATAGATTGAGAACGCAGGTAAGATCCAGTGTTCTGCTTGTTGCTCTGGTATGCGTTTTTATCGCCTCAAAGGCGCAAGACACTTTAAAAAGTACTACAAAGCCACAGTCGCCACCTACCGCCTTTCGGGCACGTACATCAGCGCAAGCTGTCCGTGATAGTGGCGCACGATCCAGAGCCAGGCATAGGCGCAATTTGGATTCATTAAGGCGAACTTTGAAACGTGATTCACTCCGGGCCGGCTTCTCTGTACATTTCAACGGTAGGCTATACAAGATCACCTCTTCCCGGGGACGACGATTACATGATTCCTTAGCTACTCCGGGACGCTTTAGGCGATTTGCCCAAAGACGCGATTCAGCCCGGAAGGACAGTACAGCCAAAGGTATCGCCGGTATAAGCACTGAGCCTGGAGCACAAGATTCGCTCAGGGTTAAGCCTGCCGAAAGGCAAACTGATACCAACCTTGAAAAAGGTTTGCAGGCAGCGAGAGCGATTGTCAGACGCAAGGAAGCTAAGAAGAAAGACAGCTTGCGGCTGATGTCAAAAGGTGAAGAAGTCGCTGAAACACCCTTTTTTATTCAGAACTATCACCTTAGAACAAAAGCTCAGATCAACAGGCTGGAGACCGAAGCGTGGATTGACCGAACGTTTAACCTTAACCAGGCAAAGAAGCTGTTCCTCACTTTTCCGCCGCCTGTAAAGCCGCAAGAAGTTAAGATCAAAGGACGACCATTCGTTCGAACAGGCACAAAACATGAAGTGAGACCATTTTGGATCATCTTGGTGCTTTTTCTTGTGATGCTGCTTATTGCGATTGTTAAGTCGAGGTATCCGAGGGACCTGCAGGAAATTTTCGAGAGTCTTTTCAGTGACCGCATCATAAGGAACAACCGCGAGGCGGGAATCTTGTACTCGCCTTCATTCTTTTTTATGTTTTTTGGGTTTTGCCTTGTTTCGGGACTTTTAATCTATGACTACGTAGACTTTAGGCGGATCGACATGTTTTACAAAGATTTTGGCCTCTATCTGATTTTAACAGGAAGCGTTCTTGGGTTTTTCATCTTAAAACTGCTTGTTTACCGTGCAAGCGCGCTGGTATTCAATATTGATCTCTTAGTTAAACCCTATTTGACGTTTCTATACGTCACTGTTGCAAACTTTACGATTGCTTCATTGCCGTTCCTGATTTTCTTCTCCTTTTACAGTACCGCATTCCGCTCGAAGATGGTTAGCTGGATCCCTTTCATCTTTGTTGTGTTCCTTACTTTCCTCTATTTAAGGAGTTTGGTTTACAGCATAACCAACTTCCAGTTTCAAAAGTTCTATTTATTTCTCTACTTTTGCACTTTCGAAATTTGCCCGTTAGTTATTGTATTCAAGCTAATTAACGGATAGGGAAAATTAGATTCAAACACGAGTACTGCTAATGATTGAGAGTAAGCTGCGGGTGAAAAGTGTTTTAATTACCCAACCCAAGCCAGAGAACGAGAAGAATCCTTACGCTGACCTAGCTAAAAAATACAACCTTAAGATTGATTTTCGCTCGTTCATACATGTTGAAGGGGTATCGTCTAAGGACTTCAGGAAAGAGAAGATCAACTTGCCCGATTACACGGCGGTTATTTTTACCAGTCGTCATGCAGCAGACAATTTCTTCAGAATGTGTGAGGAGACACGCTATGAAGTGCCTACAGAGTTAAAGTACTTCTGCATTTCTGAGTCTACCGCTCTATACCTCCAAAAGTATATTCAGTTTAGAAAGCGAAAGATCTTCTTTGGAAAGCAGACTTCGGCCGACCTGTTTGAGCTAATCAAGAAACATCCCTCCGAAAAGTATATTTTTCCATGCTCCGATGTTCATAAGGAAGAACTTGTTGCCCGAATGCGTGAGCAGGGATTCGGCATAACCGAGGCTGTAATGTACAAAACTGTGGTAAGTGACATTCAAGACCTTGCCAGTGTGAACTATGACGTCATCGCCTTCTTTTCTCCATCGGGCTTAAAGTCTCTTTACGTCAATTTCCCCGATTTTCAACAGCACAATACCCGTATCGCCGCCTTTGGTAATACTACAATGGAAGCCGTTCGGCAGGCAGGTTTGCATATTGACATTCAGGCACCAACTCCCGCCTCTCCTTCTATGATGATGGCCATTGAGGAATATATTAAGAAGGCAAATAAGTAAATAAGCAGCCGTACCCTTATTAAGTCCTCAAAGTCTTGAGTGACTTCGACGGTGTAATATGCAAATAATACGGCCGTTTATTTTGCTGGAAACACTTCGTCATTGCTAGATTTAGGCGATTAACCAAGCAGTCAACTTCTGCTAAAGCCACTATTGTAACATTACTGAATCTTTTTCAGTGGGATATCAGTATAAAACCAAAGAATTAAGTATCGGCCGTACCTGACCGGCACTAATTACATGAAGATATTATGAAAAAACTTCTATTACTTATCAGTCTTTGCACCCTTGTGATTTTAAGCGGATGCGGGTTAAACAAAGGCCCAGGCGGTGAATTAACTGGTGTTGCCGGCCGCAAAAAGTTTCAGGATAATGTTCCATATGGGATGGTTTACATTCCAGGCGGAACTTTTCTGATGGGTGCTACGGATGAAGATATCACCGGCGCTCAATTGAATCAGAGCAAACAGGTTACTGTGTCTCCATTCTATATGGACGAAGCCGAAATTTCGAACAATCAGTATCGACAGTTTGTTTATTATGTTCGTGACTCGATCGCTGCGAAGCAACTGGGCGGTGCATACCTTATTAAGGGTGCCGACGGGACCGAATATATCAACCCAAAGAAGAAAATTGACTGGAGCGGTGGCAAGAAAACCAAAGGTGCGCCTGCAAATGATGCGCTCAAGGGAATGTATTACGATGGCGATGATCAGATCTTTGGTAAAAAAGAACTAAACGTTTCGAAACTAAAGTATAGCTATGCCTGGTTCGACTGGAGGGCCGCGGCCAATTCAGATGGTAAAGCGAGCCGGTCTTCGTTCATTCATAAAGACACGATCAATGTTTATCCAGATACACTGGTGTGGATAAAAGATTTTGCCTACGCTCAAAACGAGCCGATGGTGAAAAGTTATTTTTCCCACCCTGCCTATGACGCTTATCCCGTGGTCGGAGTTACCTGGAGACAGGCCCGCGCTTTCTGCGACTGGCGTACAAAGACGTACGAAGAATTTAGGGCCCGTCAGCATAAACCAGGTCGTGGCCTTGTGTCCCTGCCTTCAGACCCTCAATTTGAGTGGGCTGCAAGAGGTGGCAGAGTTGGTGCTGAATATCCATGGGGCGGTCCATACATACGCAATGCCAAGGGATGTTTGCTTGCAAACTTCAAGCCCGGCCGCGGTGACTATGCCTCAGACGGCGGAGCTTATACGGTAAACGTCAAGTCTTACTATCCGAACGATTATGGCTTGTATAATATGTCTGGCAACGTTGCCGAATGGACGATATCATCCTGGACGAATGTCTTCAATAATTTCACCAGCGATCTAAATCCGACCTACAGCTACGATGCCAAGCCAAGCGATCCACCAGCGTTAAAACGTAAGATCGTTCGTGGTGGTTCATGGAAAGATATTGGCTACTACCTTCAAACCGGTACCCGTACCTATGAATACCAGGATACGGCAAAATCTTACATCGGATTTCGCTGTGTCATTGAAACCCTAGGCGCAGGTTTGCAGAATAAGAATAGTCCAAGATCTGGCAAACACCGATAATCGAATAACAATTAACATCACATAAGTACAAAACCCCTAACAACTATTTAGCAATTCAATCATGAAACAAAAAAAATTCAAACTTTCAATGAACACTTTTTACTCACTTGGAGCGGCTGTCGTTATCCTTGGAGTAGGATGTAAGCTTTTACACCTTCCAGGATCTTTCGGATTTATTGCCGCCGGTCTGGGTGCCGAAGTAATTGTCTTCACGGTAATTGCTTTTACGAAGGAATCGATCGAGCCAGATTGGTCACGTGTTTATCCAGAACTGCTTCCAGAGAATGAACCGGCTCAAGCACAGCCTTCTAAAAACTTTGTCGGCGACGGTACGTCGAACCAGCTGGACAAAATGTTCCACGATGCGAAGATTGGTCCCGAACTTGTTCAGAGCCTAGGACAGGGTCTGCGTTCATTTGGCGAAAAGGTTTCGGCGATATCGAACGTATCTGACGCTGCGTTGTCAACCAACGAATTTAGTGCGAAGATCAAGTCGGCATCAAGCCAGGTGAATACGCTAAGTGACGCCTTCGCAAAATCGACAGCTTCTTTGGTTGAACTGTCAAACACGGGAAGCGAGTCGAAATCGTATCATGAGCAGGTGACCTCACTTGCGAAGAACCTTTCGGCCCTTAATGCGGTCTATGAAATTGAATTGCGCGATTCGAACCAACATCTTGCCTCGATGACCAAATTCTATGGAAATATCAACGCGACCATGTCCAATTTCAACGATTCGGTGAATGACACTAAATTGTTTAAAGAAGAGATCGGTAAGTTGTCAAAAAACCTTTCGGCACTCAACGCAATCTATGGTAACATGCTTTCTGCCATGAATGCAGCAAAAGCCTAATTATACATCTACACGAATAACGTAACTAATTCACAATCGTTTAATACCCTATAGACAATGGCCGGAGGAAAAGAATCACCAAGGCAGAAGATGATCAACCTAATGTACCTCGTGCTCACCGCAATGCTTGCGCTGAACGTGAGTGACTCGGTCTTGAACGCCTTCAAACTGGTGAGAGATGGTCTGGAAAGTACGAACCGTAACTTTGCAGACAAAAATAATTTTACCTATGCTGCTTTTGAAAAGCAGTTCGCCGCAAGGCACGATAAGGTTAAGCCTTATTACGACAAGGCGATGGAAGCCAAAAACATTTCCCTCAGTCTTGGGGGTTACATTGACAACCTGAAGGCCGAGCTTATCAAACGCGGTGATGGTCTTGACCCTAAATCTCATGACATCGCCAAACGCGATGACCAGGACATTTCTTCGCATTTCATGATGGGAGAAAGCAATAATGCGAAGGCACATGATCTGAAAGCCAAAATACTCAAGGCCCGGGCCGATTTTTTGAAGCTCATTGAGCCCGAACAACGAGCCAACTTCGAGAAATCGTTGAGTCTTAACGCGGTTGATCCCAACAGGGTGGATCCCGAAGCGGGCATACCTCAAACCTGGGAATCTCAAAATTTTGATGGTGTTCCGCTTACTGCAGCAGTTACGCTGCTTTCTAAAATGCAGAATGATGTTAAGAATTCAGAGGCCGAAGTTGTCGATCACCTTTTTAGTCAGATCGATGCAGGGGGTATTACATTCGACCAGTTCAAAGCGGTCGCTGTTGCCCCAACAAGCTATTTAATTCAGGGACAGCCTTACAAAGCGCAAGTGTTCCTTACAGCCTTCGATTCTCATCAAAATCCAGACGTTGTTGTCAACGGATCAAAGCTTCCTATAAAGGATGGTATGGGCGACTATTCGGCAAGTACTGGCCGCACAGGTATCTTCACCTGGGTAGGCTCGATCAAGGTTGTCGATAAAGATGGTAAGATCAAGGAATACAAAACCGATCCACAGACTTACCAGGTCTCTGCACCTTCAGCAGTAGTGAGCGCAGACAAAATGAACGTACTCTATATCGGAGTGCCTAACCCGGTCTCGGTATCTGCTCCAGGTGTTCCGATAGACAAAGTAAGAGCTTCAATTGGCTCGGGCTCACTCAGCGGAAGCGGTGGTCATTATTCGGTGCGTGTAAGCACACCCGGGACAACGAAGATCTCTGTGAGTGCAGAGATAGGCGGCAAAACGACCAACCTTGGCGCGACAGAATACCGCATAAAGAGGATTCCAGACCCAATCGCAAAGTTTGGCGGTATAGGTAGCGGGAGATTGAGTTCAGGCGCAGCAAGGGCACAGGCCGGTGTTGCGGCAGTCCTGGAGAACTTTGACTTCGATGCGAAATTTCAAGTTGTCAAATTTACCATGTCAGTCAACAAGGCTCGCCAGCTTGACTTATTTACAGATGTGGCCAACGGTCCGTTCTTGACTCAGGGGATGAAGACCGCACTAAATACGATAGGCGCACGTGACCGCATCTCGATTGACGATATCTTCGTAAAAGGTCCCGATGGAGCGACCCGTAAGTTGATGAATGGAATAACCATTAGTGTCCAATAACATACGATTATGAAAAAAGCGATAGTGATGTCCTTGTGCTTTGTGCTTGCTGCAATGATGGTCCTGCCGTCAGAAGCTCAAACAAAGAGGAAAAAATCGAAGGGGAAAGGCCGGATTGTAGCTTCTAGACGTAAAGGCGGCAAGAAGGGCAAGGGTACGGTAAAGGTTGTTGCCGCTGCTGCCTCTAAGGACCCGGCAGACGTACCATGGACTAACCTTGGCGCGGACGTCAATGATGGTGCTTATGTTACCAAAGACTTTTTAAACAATAAAGTAACTCCTTATCCATACCTCCGCGAAGCTGATGTCATGTATCGGAAAAGGGTGTGGCGCGAAATAGACGTTCATGAAAAAATGAACAAATTTTTGACCTATCCGCGTGGAAGCCTAATTGAGGTTTTAGTTGAACATATCAAAGCAGGTGAACTGGCCGCCTATAGTCCTATTGCTGTGAACGCAAAAGATAATGGTGATGAATTTAAGACTCCCTTCAAAAGCCTTGGCGAATTCAACCAAACTTTGGGTGGCGGTAAAGAAACGATTCAAGTTGCGGATATTAACAATCCCGGAGTCATGCATGATCAGGTTGTGGAAAAAGTATTTGATCCGCAATCCGTTGTTGCCTACCGGGTAAAGGAAGACTGGATCTTTGACAAGCAGCGTTCGGTCTTTGAACCCAGAATCCTTGGTATTGCCCCGGTTGTCCTTCAGAGAAATACGCAGGGCGACACGATTGGAACCCGCGCCCTCTTCTGGGTTTATTATCCCGAAGCACGAAATGTTCTGGCACATGCCCAGGTTTATAACCGCTCAAGCGATGGAACAAACCTGAGTTTCGACGACGTCTTTATTAAGCGCATGTTCAGTAGTTACATCATTAAGGAATCGAATCAAGATGATATTCCACTCAAGAACTACGCGCATGTAAAGAATCCAATGGATGCTTTGTATGAAAGTGAAAAGGTAAAGGCCAATCTTATGAATTATGAACATGACCTTTGGGAATATTAATCTTTGGTAATTCAGTAAGATTAAACGAAGGGATTTCCCGAAAGGGTCTTCCCTTTGTTCATTTAAAAACCCAATCCCAAAGCTCTTGAAAAACATAGTCTTCTTTGTAGCTGTATGGATCAGCGTATTCGGTGGAAACACCTTCGGACAAGACTTCCTGTCAGAGAAGTTTCTCAAATTAAAGCCTGTGATGGAACAGGATACCGTAAAGATCTATTACACGAACCTGGCGAAAGTCGGGTTTATGATTCACTTTAACTCTTTCCACAGCAAGAATATCGACGTCTCAAAAGCGAAAAACAAAAATCTGCTTGCAAAGCCATCCGCCGCCAGGTCCCTGTTGGTAAGTCTGCCTATTACCGATATTCATAAAAGCTCAGATATAAATTATGACTATACTCCCGCTTATGGTTATATCAATGCTGGCCAGTTCTCCCTATCCAGGGACATCATCTATCTTCTTCCCTACAAAAAGCAGGAGTCCTATGTCGTTGGCCAAGGCTATCTCGGCAAGTTCTCCCATCAAAATCTCTATGCCATTGACTTTGATCTTCCCGAGCATACTGAAGTTCATGCGGCAAGAGGAGGGGAAGTGGTTGAGGTAATCAATAAATACACCGCGAGCGGTCTAACTCGTGATTTTGAAGACAAAGCAAACGAGGTTGTTATTCTTCATGAAGACGGTTCATATGCGATGTATTCGCACTTTCAGTATAACGGGGTTCAGGTGCATACAGGTCAACTAGTAAGTGCCGGTGACTTTCTAGGATTTTCGGGCCACACGGGGCTTGCTTCTGGGCCGCACCTGCACTTCTGTGTATATGTTCCTACGGAAAGCGGGGTGAAAAGTGCCCCAACGAAGTTTTATATTGACACCCCCGGTCATTCGGACTTTCTTGGAGAACACAAAAAGTACCCGTCCATCTAACAAGGCCGCTCACCTAAACGAGTTTCGTGGCCCTGCTCAATCGATCTTGTTTTCGAGGGCTAGCAGAAAGGCGTAGTTTAAGGCGATATCCTTAAGGTAATCAAATCTGCCCGAAGCGCCGCCATGACCATAGGCCATATTGGTGTGGAGCAGCAACACGTTTTTATCCGTTTTAAGGGCGCGAAGTTTTGCAACCCACTTTGCAGGTTCGAAATACTGGACCTGGCTGTCATGCAAGCCTGTCGTCACCAGGATGTTTGGATAAGCCTTTCGTTCGACATTTTCGTACGGTGAATAGCTTTTCATGTATAGGTAGGCTGCCTCTTGCTTTGGGTTTCCCCATTCGTCAAATTCATTGGTTGTCAAAGGTATGCTCTCATCAAGCATCGTATTCACCACATCGACAAAAGGGACCTGGGCGATAACACCGTGCCATAGATCGGGAGCCAGGTTTGTCACCGCACCCATGAGCAGGCCTCCTGCGCTCGCTCCGTTACAATACAGGTGAGCAAGGCTGGTGTATTTTTGCGCCACTAAGAAGCGCCCGCAAGCGATAAAATCGCTGAAGGTGTTTTTCTTCTTCATCAGCTTACCGTCTTCATACCACTGACGGCCCATATCTTCGCCACCCCGGATATGAGCGATCGCAAACGCAAATCCTCTGTTGAGTAAACTCAAACGCACGCTCCTAAAATCAGCGTCGGTCTTAATGCCATAAGAGCCATACGCATAAAGCAGCAAAGGGTGTGTCCCGTTCTTTTCAAACCCCTTTTTGTAGACAATTGAAATAGGAATCGACGTCCCATCAGCAGCCGTCGCGTATAGCCGCTCGGATTGATAATTTTTAGGATCATACCCGCCTAAGATCTCTTCTTGTTTCAACAGCTTGCGAGTCCCTTGGCTCATACTATAATCATAGATAGAACTCGGTGTCACCAGAGACGCGTATTCAAAACGAATTGTATCACCTTCATAATTAGGCGTGTTCACTGTAGAAACTTCGTAGGCCGGCTCGTTAAAGGAAACATGATGATCTTGGGTGCCAGGGGCTCCGGCGGCGCTGCCGCGACCGGCAGTTTTTAAAATCCGCAGTTGAGAAAGCCCTTTTGAACGTTCAGTGATGACTAAAAAATTTTTGAACTCATCGACATGTTCAAGGAGAACATCTGGACGGTGTGGGATCACCTGTTTCCAGGCCGGGCTTCCCGTCGCCAAAAGGCCGCACTCCATAAGGCGAAAATTCTTAGCTTCGAGGTTTGTAAGGACGTAAAACTTGCCCGAAACCGGGTATACGTCATAAAGTACGTCCTTTTGGCGCGGGGCGAATACTTTAAAGTCTGCAAGTGGATGATCTGCGTCAAGAAAGCGCACCTCTGAGGATAGCGTAGCCCGCGAGACGATCATGACATATTGCTCTGACTTCGATTTAACAACACCGATATAATTGCTTTTGTCTTTCTCATCGTAAACAATCACATCTTCCGTTTGGGGCGAACCCAGCTCATGCCGCATGATCTTTTCGGTCAGCAGGGTCTCCGGGTTATTCTTGGTGTAAAACAGCGTTTTGTTGTCGTTCCCCCAGGCGACGCCAACGGCAGTGCCGTGGATAGCATCCGAATTAACTTTGCCTGTCTTAAGATCTTTAACATGAATGACGTACTGGCGCCGTGATACCGTGTCGACGGCAAAGGCAAGCAGCGTATTGTCTGGACTGATTGAAAAACCGGAGACCGAATAGTAGGGATGGTCTTTTGCCATTTCATCGACATCCAGTAGGACTTCTTCGGCAGCATCCAAAGAACCTTTTTTTCGGCAGTATTTGAAATACTGTTTACCCTCTTGGGTCCTCCGGTAGTAATAATAGCCCTTTTTGAAGACCGGTACAGTTTCGTCTTTTTCTTTAATACGACTCTTCATTTCGGTGTATAGCCTCGTTTGAAGCGGCACCGTTCCACTCATCATTTCGCCCAGATACTGATTTTCGTCCTTTAAGTAATCGACGACCTGGGTACTATCTGGACCTTTTTTGAAGTAATCGATCATCCAGTAATAGTTGTCGGAAATCTTATCGCCAAAGAGGTTTCGTTCATGGGGCTTGATTGTCGCCACCGGGGGCTTAACGTTAGGCCAGGACCAGGTTTTGTTCACAGATTTGCATTGTGTTAATAAGACAACAAGCAGCAAAAAAGAGTCGTTGAGGATACGTTTTCTCATTCTTAGGGCCGAAAGCAGGTTAGAAACGGAAAGTAATGAAAATAATAGGATCTGCTAAAGCAAACTGGGATCCTCGATCGCGTCGTTCAACTGGTGTTGTCCGGTATCGGTTTTGTCCCCTACTTCCTCCTCTTCAAGACCATCCTCAATGGGAGCATCAGCTGGCGGCTCCTTCTTGAAGAAGGCGTAGACCTTGGCTCCAACACTCTTGCCAACAACGGCTGCAATCTCATCAATTCCGGCTTCCCGGATACGGCGCACCGACTTAAACTGCTTGAGCAGCTTGTCGGCGGTTGAGCGCCCAACCCCCGCAATCTGCTCGAGTTCGGTCTCCAGGGTCCCCTTACTTCGTTTGAGCCGGTGGAAGGTTATCCCAAAACGGTGGGCCTCATCACGCATGTACTGGATGATCCGCAAGGTTTCGGACCGCTTATCAATGTAAAGAGGCAAAGAATCGCCCGGATAAAAAATCTCCTCAAGCCGCTTGGCGATTCCAATCACGGGGATCTGACTCTCGATCCCTAATTTGTGCAAACTGTTGACTGCCGAAGAAAGCTGACCTTTACCGCCGTCAATCACGATCAGATTAGGCAGCGGGCTGCCTTCTTCAAGAAGCCGGGTATAGCGGCGAAGAACCACCTCTTCCATGGTTTCAAAATCGTTGGGGCCGCTGACGGATTTTACATTGTAATGGCGGTAATCCCGTTTTGCTGGTTTGCCGTCGCGAAAAACGACCATAGCCGAAACCGGGTACCGGCCTTGGAAATTACTGTTATCAAAGCACTCGATATAACGGGGTTCGACCGATAGCCGAAGGTCGGTCTTCATCAGCGCCATGAGCCGGTCTACCCGCAGATCGGGATTCAGTTTTTCATACTGGTCGAGCTTCGATTTCTTAAAGAACAAAGCGTTTTTCTGTGAAAGTTCAAGCAGCTTTTTTTTATCGCCTATCTGAGGCACTGTGATCTTGAGATCGGGTTCGGGCGGCTCGACGGGAAAAGGCACGATGAGTTCGGGTGAAGCCGCCCCATAGCGCTGCAAAAATTCCAGCATCGCAATACCGAGCAGCTCTTCATCGCTTTCATCCAGTTTCTTTTTGATCTCGATCGTCTGAGTTTGAGACACCGTACCCTTGGCCACCCGCATAAAATTGACAAAAGCGTACTTTTCTTCTGAAGCGATCGAAAAAACGTCCAGGCAGTCAAGTCCCGCGTTAACAATGGTTGATTTGCCCTTGTAGTTTTCCAGCAGATCCACCTTACGCTTGAGCCGGTAGGCAAGTTCAAAATCCATGTTGGTCGAAGCCTCATCAAGCTGCGCCCTTAACGAGGAAAGAATGCGGCCAATGTTCCCTTTCAGAATTTCCTTGATGTTTAAGATGTTTTGGTTGTAGTCTTCTTCGGATTGGTAGTTTTGGCAGGGACCCTTACAGTTTCCGATCTGATATTCCAGGCATACCCTGAATTTACCTGCAGCGATACTTGGAGGAGTTAGCGGCAGGTTGCAGGTTCGTAGCTGATAGAGTTCACGAATGAGCTCAAGAACGGTACGCATCATAGGAACGTTGCCGTAGGGGCCAAAATAGGTAGAGCCGTCTTTGATGAGCCGCCGGGTGCCGAAAATGCGAGGGTAAGCTTCGTTTTTAATGACGATCGAGGGAAAACTTTTATCGTCCTTTAACTCGACGTTGTACCGGGGCTGGTGTTTTTTGATCATGCTCCGTTCAAGGAGTTTGGCATCGATCTCAGAGTCCACGATTGTAAAGTGGATGTCTCTTATGCGGCTTACCAGGACACGGGTCTTCCCATCATGCTGGCCCGATTCCTTGATGAAATAGGACCCTACACGGTTCCTCAGATCCTTGGCTTTGCCGATGTAAAGGAGCTTGCCAGCCTCATCAAAATACTGGTATACCCCTGGTTTATGGGGTATCTTTTCCAGTGCCTCTTTGTAGTCAAATACGGCCATTGACAAAAATAAGGCTAAAAATCAAGTCTTTCGTCCGGCTTTTTCAGAAGGGAACTGTCGGTTGGCGTGTTAGCCGAACCCGTCGCCGCGCTGCTGTACTTTGAGCAGTCCAGCTGGATGCTCAATGGTTTCTTGGGAAGGGGGAAGTCTCCCTTTGAGATTTTCAAACCCGGGTCACCCCATACGTCCTTCATGTAAAGCGCCCAGGCGGGTAGAGCGGTCGCCGATCCCTCTCCCAGGGCCAGGCTGCGAAAGTGTTCGTAGCGATCCTCGCCACCGGTCCAAACGCCGGTCACCAGGTCTGGCGTCACACCAATGTACCAGCCATCTGAATTACTGCCGGTAGTGCCGGTTTTGCCCCCTATGGGTTCGGTGAACTTGTACTTGTAACGCAGGCGTGAACCGGTGCCTCGAAGCGAGGGGTCGGTATTGCCTTTCAGCATATAGATCATCGTGTAGGCATAGTCTTCAGACAGGGCTTGTTTGACCCGGGGTGACTTGTGATAGATCTCATTGCCGTTCTTGTCTTCAATGCGGTAGATATAGATGGGCTCGGTATAGGTACCACTGTTAACAAAAGCGCTGTAGGCGCCAACCATATCATACAGTGAAATATTCATGGGTCCAAGGGCTATTGCAGGACCCGCCGGGATGTCACTGCTTATACCCAGGCGTTTTGCCATATCAACCACCTTTTTAGGGGTAACTTTATCGATGAGATACGCGCTTATAACATTGATTGACTGAGCAAGTGCCTCCCGCAAGGTAAGAACACCGCCATACGTGTTATTCGCGTTATGCGGCGTCCAGGGTTTGCCGCCGGGTACTGGTACAGAAATGGGCTCGTTGGCAACCTTATCACAGGGGGAAAAACCGTTTTCAATAGCTGTTGCATATAGAATCGGTTTAAAGGTTGACCCAACCTGGGTACTTCCGCTTTTGACCTCATCGTACTTGAAATAGCGAAAATTTATTCCGCCTACCCAAGCCTTGATCGCGCCCGTATGCGGATCCATGGACATCATCGCCGACCGCAGGTAATGTTTGTAATACTTGATGGAATCCAGGGGGGACAGCACCGTATCACGCTCACCGCTCCAGCTGAAAATGCGCATTTTGACCGGTCGCCGAAAGTCGGCCAGAATAGAATCTACCGGGATACCTTCTTCGGTAAGTTCATGATAACGCGCGCTTCGTTTCATGCTTTGCTCGACAACCTCCGGATCACCTGCCCAGGGGATTTTGCCTTTCCAATGCGCATTAAACACCTTTTGCAGGGAGGCCATGTGTTTCGACTCTGCCTCCTCGGCATAACGCTGCATTTTGGAATCGATCGTGGTATATATTTTCAAGCCATCGCGATAAATATTGTAGGGCGTCCCATCTTTCTGCAGGGGAATGGTGCCGTCTTTAACCATCTGAAGGAGCTGCATTCGAAGGTACTCCCTGAAATACGCCGCAAGGCCCTCGTTGTGATCCTGCATCTTAAATTTTAAGCCCAGCGGGCTCGCCCTTATCCTGTTATAGGCGTCATCATCGAGATAGTGATGCTGGTTCATCAGCATAAGTACGACATTACGCCGCTTAATGGCACGTTCGGGATAACGCGTGGCCGAATAATAGCTTGGCCCTTTGACAAGACCCACTAGAAGCGCTGCCTGAGCGGCATCCAGTTTTTCGGGGGAGGTATTAAAATAAGTCTGGGCCGCCATCTTGATTCCAAACGCATTGTTACCAAAGTCGACCGTATTGAGGTACATTTTGATGATCTCCTCCTTGGTATAATTACGCTCCAGCCTTATCGCGACAATCCATTCCTTCATTTTTTGAACCAGTTTGTTGAAGGGATTATCGAAACGTGAACGCTTGACGAGGAGGTTTTTCGCCAGTTGCTGGGTGATGGTACTCGCCCCGCCTTTTGAGCCTAGTCTTATCGCGGCTGTAAAAAAGCGCTGAAAATCAATACCCGAGTGGTCATAAAAGCGTATGTCTTCATTGGAGATAAGCGCGCCTATAACGTTCTTGCTTAATTTCGAATACTCGGTATTGCTGCGGTTTTCGTAATAGTACGTTCCGAGCATCACATCATCGTCAGAAATAACTTCGGAAGCAAGATTACTGCGCGGGTTTTCAATTTCTTTGAAAGACGGAAGCTTCCCAAATAAGCCTGCGCTCACCATGAGCACAAAAACAACAATAAGAGTGAGAAGCGAAAAGCAAAAGATCCAGAAGTTTCTTATCACATTAACGATCTTTCTTTAAGAATTGCTTTTTTGTAGAAGACCTTATACTCCTGCAACTGCTTGAGGTCTTGCAATTTATTATAATTGACCTTACTCACCAAGATGATCTCAACCTCGGCTGCCGGGAGAGGCACTATCTCGCCAATTGAACCCATAAACTTTTTACGGTACCCATCGGCTTCGGTCATCGTGCTAAAGGTGTTCACCGAAATCATTTGAGCCTCATTTTCTTCACTTCCTATTGTTTTGCTTTCGTGATGCAGGTTAAGTGCGGCAAAGTTGGACTGATTGAAGAGGGAGATTCGCAGGCGTGTGGGGTTAAGGCCGGTATGCATGTTTTTAACCACGACTGCAAGCAACCATGCCCCAGTAGTCGCCGGGTCGAAAATTGTCTTTTTCGCTGTAAGAGTTGATTTACCGGGCAGGGGTGTTTTGCGCATGATTTCCGGGTCGGTACCGGTTCGCTGCCCTAGCAGGTAAGGCAGAATTTCGTCTTGAAAGAATTCCCGGTAGATCTGCAGCGGCTCCTTCCCCGTAAGCTTTTTGAGGTTCTCTTCGGAGATCGGAAAGTACTCGTAGGCCGAGGGGGCGAGCATGAGAAGATCACTTTGCATTTGGTCAAATTTGCGGTAATAGGTTAAGGCCGAAGTTAGATCTTTGAAGCTTCCGATCTCCATTGCCGGGCGCCCTCCGGCCGCTTCGATCATCGCGTTCTGGAGATGAAGGGAAGGGAAATTCGCAAGGGCCATTTGAGATAGATTAAATCTTACTGGTCTCAGGTTGAGCTTTGGCGCTGTATATAGGATGATAAAGTAGAAGGGCCCTTTGAGGTCATTAGAGAAAAAGTGCTTGCGTTCATTTTTCAGCGCCTCTGCGAGCCGTGCAGCGACGCGTTCTTTGCGGTCGTTTTCTCGCTCAGCAAGCACGAAGCCATTTTCACCCAACGGTGTTTGCAGTACCGGATTGCGTACGGAGTAAACGGCGCGATTGCTGTCGAGCTGTTTGAGAAGGGTGGCTGCCTGGTCCCCGACCGGCGAACTCGGGTAGCTTGCGCTCAGCGCAATAAGCTGTGGTTCGAATTCCTGTAATTTCGTGGTGTTACCTACGCTCAGCACCCGCAGCAATTCAAATTTGTCGATCAGGTAATTGCCAATTTCAACCGTGGGAATGTGTTTTGAGCGTTCAATCACCAAGGCATAATCGTGTTTGGTGTAGGCGTCATAGGAAGCTTGGTAGTAGTTTTCCAGCACCGAGTCTGTGGTCGGCTTTGGTTCAAGTTCTTGGGGATTCGTGAACGATATCGCGTAAACGCTTCTAGGATAATCATGGATGATCGCGCTTCGCTGAGCCTGTGCTTTCTCACTTGCACCCAGCTTAGTATAAATCGAGTACAGTTGATAGTTGAATGAGGCCATTCGCGGGTCGTTCTTAAACCGTTTTATCGCTTCTTGGTAAGTCGTGATCCCCATTGCTGGGTCATGAAGATCTGCCTCATAAATAGCGGCGTTGGAGCCGTAAGCAAGCAGCATGCTCCCTAACAGCGAGTCTTTTGCCACGGGTGTCCCGGGAACCAGCGACAATAGGAGTTTGATCGCCGGGGCGGGGTCGTCCTTAAGCGTTTCTAAGGCAATGGGGGGGGACTCTTGAACCGCGACCGTTGCTTCGGGTGTGCCGACAGTTTCAGCAAGTTCGGCTCCGCGGTTGGTGCGGCGCCAATTGTCCCTTAGGGGGCGGTTTCCCCAGCGCTCCCTGAAAGCCATAAAGCCTTGTGTCATTGCTTGTGGGTTGGCAAAATAAAAGCTCGAGCCCGCCGAGTTTCCGTTCGAACCAAAATTCATTTGCGCCTGCTGACCCGTAGGGTAGGCTCCCTGGTTGTAATTTTGGGAACCTGCAGGGTAATTTGCCGTGCCTTGTGAACTCGCGGAAGGGTTTGCGGTACCTGAGCCGGTGTTTCCTGTTGGGGTCGTAGTACTGCTCGTATTGAAAGGCGTTCCTGAGGCTCCGCTCGAACTAAACCCCGTATTTCCATTCGTTTGATCGGGTGCTGGCATGCTCCCTGTTTGTGCAGAGCCCGACAAGCTGGTTTGCTTCGAGGGATTGATGCTTCCGGCACCCTGACCTACCGTGTTATACGATACACCGCCATATAATCCCGCTCCACCAGATGGCTGGCTTGAAACGGGAACGGAGGCGGTTTGTTGTTGGTTGTAGACCGGTGCAGTGGCGCCATAGACCGGTACTGCGGCGTTTCCTGTGCCTCCGGGACCAGTCCTCGCTGACGCTCCAAAGCCAGTCCCCCCGCCGGTCGCCCCGCTGTAAGCTCCACCTGATCCACTCGCACCCCCTCCCGCCGAACTACCGCCGCCAAATGAACCGCTTCCGCCGAAGCTACTACCTGAACTGGTGCTCGTGTAGCCGCCGCCTGCCTGACCGTTCTGTTGTCCCGAGCCACTGGAACTGGCGCCCTGCGCATAGATCTGCATTTGATTGGACGCGGAGGGTTGGTACGAGGACATCGCCGAAGCGCTATAACTGCCGGTCGTAGAAAGCAAACTGTTTGAGGCGACCTGTGGACGGTTCAAAGCGGAACCGATCTGACTTGAGGCCGAATTTTGGTTTGAAAACTGTGAACTGGCGGCTAGCAGTTGCTTTTTATACGCTTCTATCGCCGCTTTCTCCGCGGCCTTTCGCCGTGCAAACTCAGCCTCAACAATTGACCGCACTTTTTGCTTACGCGCGTTTGAATCCAGTGCGGCGAGGAGTAGCAGTGTATCTCCCTGCTCGATAATCCGGAAGTTCGCAATAAGGGCCGAAAGCTTTTGTTGTTTTATTTTTTGCACGTCATACTCGGGATAGTCTTTATCCAGCACGAACAACGCGCTATCCTGATAAGACGAAGCTTTCGGATAGTTTTTAAATCCGCTCAAGTAGATCTCCCCCATTCGAAGGTAGTCTAGACCGCGCTGGTTTGTATTGGTTGTATTGCTGGCAAGACTCTTTTGGTAGAAACCTAACGCTTCTTTCAGATGGTTGTCATGCTGACTAACGCGCGCCAGGGCATAATAGATCTGGTCCACGAATTCAAGACTCTTTTCATCTTTGAGCAAGCGTTGCAAGGACGCTTTTACCGCGTTGGTCTCACCCCCCGATTGGGCAAGACCGAGCCGGGCGCCGAATTCGAGATTAAAACCCGGTGCATACCGCAGAACTTTGGTGAACCACTGGTCCGAAGCTTCTTGCTTACCCTCATAGAAATTGAGCTGCGCCAGGATAAAGCAGTACCGCGCCTTGAACGCATTACTACGGCTCAAAAGGAACCCCTGCTCGATCATCTTTACACATCTAGCCGTGTCTTTTGCGTTGAGGTAAAAGCGTGCCGCGGTTGTATAAAGCTCGTCGCAGTTTTTCTTAATAGCGACCGGACCGGCTGAAAAAGCGATCTCAAGCGCCTGCTCGCTTTCGGCAGGTCTATTCTGCTGCATATATGCCCTTGCTGACCACAAAAGGGCAGTTACCTTAACCGTGTCGCTTGAATAAGTATTGTACACGAATTGAAAGTTTTCCAAAGCCTGAGTATAGTCGCCCTTGATATAGAACGCTTTACCCATCAAAAGGTAGGAGCTTGCAACCCAGTCGCTCTTTTCATGGCGCAAAATGACTCCCGAGCACTTTTTAATGACCTGATCCATTTCGGTGGCCAAACCTGCCGCCGAAGCTTCATCGCCAAGCTTATAAAAAGCAAGCAGGCGGTCATAATGATCGGGATTAGCCAAATCAATTTTTTTAAGAGCCAGGTTGTAAATCTCCCTGGCGTTAAAATAAGTATTATAGTAGGCCGTTAAATTTTGGTAAGCTTTCCCGGGTGAGAGGTGCCGGCCTGTATGGCAAGAGATTAGGGCAAGCGTGGCAAAAAGAAAGAATACCAGTAAGAGTACTTTAGTTTTTTTTTGCAAAACCTGTATATTAATAGAATATAGCTGATCTTAATCAAATATACACTGAAATCGAGAGCGAATTATTTTGAGATTGCTCGATCTTATACGACACTTGTTTACATTTAGTTCGAGCCATCTGGCAACTTTCATCAGGATATTTTAGCCGGTCCGATTTGCAACAAGAAAAGTGATGTCGTATATACAGTTACCTTGCACTAAGAACACCTACAGTTTATGGCCTGGAAAAATCCAAAAGAAGAAATGCTAACTGAAGAAACAAACTCGAGTTCAATCAACCTAATAGGTTCAGGAACAGTAATTAAAGGAGACGTATCAAGTGACGGTGACTTGCGAATCGACGGAAAAGTGATAGGGACCATTACCTCGAAATCGAAGGTGGTGCTTGGCGCGACAGGTACTGTGGAAGGTGAGATAAAAAGCCAGAATACAGACATTTACGGTCACCATAAAGGAAATATTCAGGCTCAGGATATGGTTTTCCTCAAGTCGACGGCAAACTTAACCGGTGACATACAAACCAGCAAGATCGTCATAGAGTCGGGCGCGATTTTTAGTGGACGCTGTACGATGGGTAACGCGTTAGCGGCAGGGGGTCTAGTAGGTTCTACTGGTTCTAATGAGGTCATAGCAGGCAATAACCTACCCCCGACGGGCAGTGATGACGCTTTAGGCAGCTTAGAAGGTAATAAAGCAGATGAACCTTTCAGATCAGGAGGGAAAGGATTCGAGAAGATCTACAGCTAACGCTTTACGATTTTCTGGAATTGGGTTCCAGTTACTGGCCATTATTGCCTTGTTCAACTTCGCAGGGCATAAGGCTGATGAAGCCTTCAATAATCAGGTTCCCTGGTTAACAGCTCTTCTTTCACTTGCAGGAATCTTTCTAGGCCTGTATTTTGCGTACAGACAGGTTCGGCAGTAAAAGTCAAGTGAAAGACACTTATTTCTGGAAGACATATCTTCTCTTTCTTGGAGCGTTACTTATCGTCATAGGCTTCATCTATCTGCTTAAGCCTCTATGGATCATAAGAGGCATTTGGCTATTCGTCATATTTTTTACGGCTCTGATTCCGCTGGTGTATTTTTTGGCAATGAGCGGAATCAGGCGAAATGACAGCAGCTCGGTTCTCATAATCCTCGGTGCCAACGTGATCAAGATGATCATCGCTCTTCTTCTGTGCGCTGTCTATATCCTGAAATTTGGGGCCGAACCGGTCATTTTCGCGACTAACTTTTTCCTGCTTTATATCGCGTACACCCTTTTTGAAATACACTGTTTATTACATAACTTGCGCCTCCCTAAAAATTGAGCAAATCGAGCAGTAAATGGCCTGGAGACGGTTTTTTCCAACAAAAAGGATTGTGTTTTTTTGCTTTTTGTGCTGTTTTTGGGTCCTTATTGCAAACGTTACTTTAGGAGGCGTTCAGCAAGGGGGCACGAACGAGGCCAAAGCAGATAAACCGTTTGATACCCAGGAGATGGTCATGGATCACATCACTGACCATCACAATTGGCACTTATGGGGGAAGACCTACATACACCTGCCGGTTATTCTCTTAACGGATAAGGGGCTTGAAACCTTTTCCTCATCAAAATTCTTAGCCCGGGGTCACACTTACCAGGGCAACTATACGTATAAGCTAAGCGGCGAAAAGATCGCTATAGTTTTTAATAATGCGGCCGGCGCTAATGGTTCGGTTGGCGCTAACGGTGCGGCCGAGACAGCGGGCGCCAAAAAACCATTCTTGGTTGATTTGTCCATTACCAAGAACGTCGCGACACTCCTGCTTTCCGTCGTTATTTTGTGCCTTCTCTTTATCCCGGTAGGGTCGAAGTATCGGCGCGAAGGAAACAAAGCTCCTTCGGGGCTTCAGAACACGCTTGAACCATTGATCCTTCTTGTACGGGACGAGATAGCTGTGCCTAATCTGGGTCGTAACTATAAACGCTTTATGCCCTTTTTATTAACCATTTTCTTCTTTATTTGGCTTAACAACCTTATTGGGCTACTGCCCTTTTTCCCCGGCGGCGCCAATCTAACAGGCAACATCGCACTTACATTTACGCTCGCAATCATTACGTTCATCATTACTAATGTAAACGGCAAGAAAGGGTACTGGCAGCATGTCTTTGCGCCCGATGTTCCCAAACCACTCTGGCTCATTATGATCCCCATTGAGGTGATCAGCTTATTTGTCAGGCCTGCTTCACTGATGATCAGATTGTTTGCTAATATCACCGCCGGGCATATACTTGTCCTGAGCCTTATAGCGCTCATCTTTATCTTCAAATCGGCCTGGGTTGCCGCCGCGGCTGTGCCTTTCGTCCTCTTTATCTCGTTTATTGAGCTGCTTGTAGGATTTATTCAGGCCTTTATTTTCGCGACCCTTGCCTCGCTTTACATTGGCACTGCTTTAAGTGACCACCATGACCACTAACAAACCAAATCTTATAACCTTAAAAATTAAACGATGATAGTAGGAAGTATTGCCGCAATTGGAGCCGGTCTTGCCGCAATTGGAGCAGGAGTAGGCATTGGGAGAATCGGTGGTTCGGCCATGGAAGCGATCGCTCGTCAACCGTCAGAATATTCGAGGATCCAGACAGCGATGATCATTGCCGCAGCTCTTGTTGAAGCTGTCGCCCTTTTTGGAGTTGTGGTTTCCTTGCTCGGTCTTCGCTGACGGCCGGTCTGCAACGACTTTCCCAAGTTCTACCCGTCTAGTTGCACCTGGGACAAAGGGTTAAGCCTCACAGCGCAATCTGTTACCCTTGTTCGGCTTATTTTAATTGATTAATCTTTTACGCATGGATTTAATAACTCCTGATACTGGTCTCGTCTTTTGGAGTACAATATCATTTTTGCTCCTGCTCTATGTCCTTGGGAGGTATGCATGGAAACCGACCATGGCAGCTCTTAATGAGCGCGAGAAAACGATAGAAGACTCACTCCTGGCTGCCCAAAATGCCCGTGAAGATATGAGCCGGATGAACAAAGAAAGTGAAGCTCTTTTAAAAGAAGCCCGTGCAGAGCGTGATCTTATTCTTAAAGAGGCCCGCGAAATCAAAAATAATATTCTGGACGAGGCTAGAAACCAAGCCCGTTCTGAAGGCAACCGTTTGATTGTAAAGGCAAAAGAAGAGATCAATAATCAAAAGCTCATTGCGCTCAATGAGGTTAAGAATCAGGTAGCCCGCTTGTCCATTGAAGTCGCTGAGAAGGTCCTCCGACACGATCTGGAAAACAAGACCCGGCAGGAAACACTTGTTTCCGAGTTTTTGCAGGATCTTAAAGTTAACTAAGCGATGTCTGAACGTAGTGTTGCCGCCCGGTACGCCAAATCGATCCTTGATCTTGCGGTTGAAAGAGGCGTGCTGGAACAGGTTAATGGGGATATGCAGCTTATCTACCATACTTGCAAAGCAAGTTCCCAGCTTATTGCCTTACTTCGAAATCCCATTGTACCACTGGGCAAAAAGCTTTCTATTATCAAAGCCTTGTTTGATGGTAAGGTGAGCCCGTTGACCTTAGGCTTTATGGAGATCATGATACGCAAGGAGCGTGCTGATGTCCTCTATCCGGCGAGCGTCGAGTTTTTGCGCCAGTATGATCTTAATAAGAAAGTGAGTACCGCCGAGATCACGACTGCCGTCGAGCTGACCCAGGAACTGGAAAACGAAATCATGGCAAAGGTAAAAGAGATGGTTTCTGGCGAGATCCATATTAAGCGAACCATTGACCCTGATATCATTGGTGGTTTCATCTTGAAAGTTGGTGACAGGCAATACGACAGCAGCCTTAGACGAAGCTTAAACGATCTTGAAAACGATCTCATTAACAAGAATTTTATACGAACGATTTAATTTAACCGCTATAACCGAATTACAATGGTAGAAGTACGGCCCGATGAAGTATCTGCTATATTAAGAGAGCAGCTTTCTGGTTTCAAGTCAGAGGCCGAACTGGAAGAAGTTGGAACCGTGCTGCAGGTTGGAGATGGTATCGCCCGCGTTTACGGCCTTTCCAAAGTTCAGGCTGGTGAACTGGTTGAGTTTGAAAATGGTCTCGAGGGGATAGTTTTGAACCTCGAAGAAGATAATGTAGGGATTGTTTTGCTCGGTCCATACGATACGATCAAGGAAGGAGCAACCTTAAAACGTACCCGTAAAATTGCCTCGATCAAGGTTGGCGAAGGAATGCTGGGCCGGGTAGTAAACACCCTTGGACAGCCGGTAGATGGACGGGGCCCTATTGAAGGGACACTCTACGAAATGCCTCTTGAACGAAAGGCGCCGGGGGTAATCTTTCGCCAGCCAGTCAACGAGCCATTACAGACGGGTATCAAGGCGATTGACGCCATGATCCCAATTGGACGAGGACAACGGGAACTAATCATTGGCGACCGCCAAACCGGCAAAACCGCCGTTGCGATCGACACCATCATCAACCAGCGTGAATTTTACGATGCCAAGGCTCCGGTCTTCTGCATCTATGTCGCCATCGGTCAAAAAAACTCAACAATCGCCTCCATCCTGCGTTCCTTGGATGAAAAAGGCGCTCTTCCTTATACGGTTATCGTAGCAGCTTCAGCTGCAGATCCTGCACCCATGCAATTTTATGCGCCGTTCGCCGGCGCAGCTATTGGGGAATTCTTTCGGGATACCGGCCGGCCGGCATTGATCATCTATGATGACTTGTCTAAGCAGGCGGTTGCTTACCGTGAAGTCTCTTTACTGCTTAGAAGGCCACCTGGCCGGGAAGCATACCCCGGTGACGTCTTCTATCTGCATAGCCGGCTTCTTGAACGAGCCGCGAAGATCAACGCCTCTGACGTGATAGCCAGCCAGATGAATGACCTGCCCGAATCTATTCGATCTATTGTAAAAGGTGGAGGTTCCCTTACTGCCTTACCACTGATTGAGACTCAGGCGGGGGACGTTTCGGCTTACATCCCCACAAACGTTATCTCGATCACCGACGGGCAGATCTTTCTTGAATCGGGGCTATTCAACTCAGGGGTTCGTCCCGCAATTAACGTGGGTATTTCGGTTTCAAGAGTCGGGGGTAACGCTCAGATCAAATCGATGAAAAAAGTGGCCGGTACACTCAAATTAGACCAAGCCCAGTTTCGTGAGCTCGAGGCGTTCTCGAAATTTGGTTCAGATCTTGATCCTTCAACTAAAGCTGTGTTGGACAAAGGTTCACGCAATGTCGAAATCCTCAAACAAGCTCAGTTTTCTCCGCTTAGAGTCGAACAGCAAATTGCCATACTTTACTGCGGCACCAAGGGACTGGTCAAAAATGTACCCATCAATAAGGTGCGCGAATTTGAAGAGGAGTTCCTGGAAGTGCTGGATGTAAAACACAAAGACGTTTTAGCTGGCCTCAAAAAAGGTCAGTTGACTGATGAGATTACCGGCGTCCTCGAACATGTCGCTGCCGACTTAAGCGGCAAATACAAAGAGTAACAGCTAATGGCTAATTTAAAAGAGGTTCGGGGAAGGATCATATCGGTACGTTCGATACAGCAAATAACGCGGGCCATGAAAATGGTTTCGGCCGCCAAGTTGAAGCGAGCTTCTGATGCGATCATAGGCCTCAGACCTTATGCCGTTAAGTTGAAAGAGCTCCTTGATAAGATTGCCGTTCAGCTTGACACAGCCGAAAGTCCCTTTCTCCAGGCCCGGCCCGTCAACAAGTTGCTGGTCGTATCGATCACTTCCAACCGGGGCCAGGCCGGAGCTTTCAATTCCAATATTATCAAGGCAAGCCTAAACTTTATTTCTAGTGATTTTTCTTCGTTCAAGGGGTCTGAGAATGTCTCCATGTTAGCGATCGGGCGCAAAGGCTTCGATTACTTCACCCGGCGCAAGCATTATATGCTTGAAAACTTTAATGACATATACCTCAAACTTGAATTTGCCGCAGTCGCCGGTATTGCAAACATGATCATGCAGGGGTACGAAGAAGGCCGTTGGGACCGGGTTGAACTTATTTACAACCACTACAAAAACGCCGCTGTTCAGGTCGTGACCCAGGAAGTACTTTTACCGCTTGGTCTGGGCGACAACAGCGCTCCCAGCGGTTTGCCGGCCGCTGCGCCAGGCAATTCGACAGACGGTTTGCTAGGGTCTGTTAAGCCTCCCCAACCGGGGGGCTCCCGCGCTGCTGCACAGGAACGGATCACGGAGAAGATTCCGTTCTATATTTTCGAGCCCAGTCCTGAGGAAATCGTAAAGAGACTTATCCCCGAAGCAATACGGATCCAGCTCTATAAGGCGTTGCTCGATTCACACGCGGCCGAACACGGTGCTCGCATGACCAGTATGGAGAAAGCCACCGAAAACGCCGGCGAGTTATTAAAAACATATCGCTTGCAGTACAATCGCGCCCGGCAGGCAGCCATCACAACTGAGATCCTCGAGATTGTCAGCGGAGCGAATGCCCTTTCGGAGAATTAGCGCAAGATTTAAATACTGTAGCTATCTTACGGTTGTCATAATTCTAAAAACCTTCAATGTAACATCCGTGTGCGTTTTTGCGTAAACGCCGTTAATGCGAAATAAGCAAGCAATGTCATGTCTGGTCCCATGAAGAGACTTTTACTGTTCACCATAGGAGCTCTATGTACACTTGCCAGTGCCTGCCATTCGCCTGGTAACGTTCCAAAGACCGATCTGCCTCCGTCAAATAAACCCGGCACGGGTGGTATTTTAGGGTCTATAACTCCGAATATCTCTGCAACTATTGTTGCGTTGTTGGAACCAAAGCTTGATTCAATTACCAGTGTTTCAACAAAGGGCCGTGATGGAAGCTTTGTGCTTAGGGATCTGCCACCCGGCAAATACGATCTCGAAATCATCCCCGGTACGTCTGACTACCAGGTTACCAAGTACAGCAGTATCATCGTTTCCACAAACGGCTTTAATGATATAGGCTCTATTCAGCTCGGACAATAAGTCAAACTTCTTTTCGTGTAATTTTGAAGGCTCTGAAAGGTATTTATATCGAAATAATTCCGATACAATTTCAATAAAAAAGTAACGATTTACTTACCGAAACTAAAAACTGGGTAAATCGTATACAGCGCCAAGCATAAAACGCAGTTCATCCTTGCCTGCGCTTTATGCCCTACCACATTAGGCGCATGAAACATCGTTACCCAGTTGTATTTCGTTATATTCAGACCTGTGTTCTACTGATCACGGCCATCCTTGCTTCTGGCATCAATACCCAACTTTTGGGGCAAACTTGTGTTGGAACCAACAAAACGATATTTAAAGAAACGTTTGGTACAGGAACTGGTTATGGACCACGTTTGACCTATGATACAGGCGCTCCGACTGATCTCTTAAACGGCGCGACTTCTTATACCTATTGGGAACCGAGCAACCCCTGCGGCTATCCTGTTAACGCAACGTGCTATCCATATCCAAACGACAAGTGGTACACTATAGCCAGCAGCCCGCTCAAAGCAAAAAATGACTGGATCGACATCAAGGACCATACCGGCGATCTCAATGGTAAAATGCTTATTGTTAATGCCGCACCCGACCAGCCAAACACCTTTTATAAACGTAGAGTTCGCAATATCTGCCAGAACACGTTGATCACTTTCAGCGCCTGGTTTGTTGAAATAAATGGACCTGGGTCATTCACGATCTGCAGCGGTGAACCTAATGGCGAGCCCAGGGTGTCGGATGTAGCGTTCATTATAAGAGACACCCTTGGCAATACGGTAGACACCGTACGTACCGGGCCAATACACGCTAGGCTAGACGGGAAGCAAACCTGGGCAAAATATTCCGTTTCGTTTTACACAGGCCCCAATACGTCTTTCGATGTATCGCTCGTGAACCGGGCTCCCGGCTCTTGCGGGAATGACCTGGCTATCGACGATATAGAGCTTGATGCCTGCGTTCCCGTATTTACAGCTCTGCCGCCAACCGGAAACATCTGCCTGAAAAATAATGTGGTCTTCACTTCGCATCTTACCAGCAGTTATAATCCCCCGGTTTTCCGTTGGTATTCAAGTAAAGATAACGGCGTAACATGGAATCCTGTTCCCGGGGCGGCTGATAGTACCCTTCAAATAAACAGTGTCCAGATCACCGATAATGGCACGCTATACCGGGTCATCGCCGCTGGAAGCCTCGCAGACATTCTTTCGGCCGGGCTGAGCAACTCCTGTTCGGTCACGTCAAATTCGGTCCCCTTGAAAATCACCCAAAGTAATGTGCTTTTCGGACCAATTCCCTCAATCTGTCAGAGCAATGGTTTAGTTGACTTAAGCAAATACGTCACAAAATACAATGCGCAGAGCAGTTTCGGTGGAAACGGAATAACCGGTGTCTTCTTTGACCCCCTTAAGGTCTTACCGGGCAGTAAGACAGATTTAGTCTATTCCTATATCAATGACACCACAACCTGCCAAACGGATGTTAAAGCTTCAGTAACTGTTATCGCAGCCCCTTTACCTGTAATCACTACGCCGTATGGTAATCTAGCCTGTGCCGGCAAGACCGTCGAAATGGATCTTTCCGGGGTTGATGCCAGTGATGACATAAAATGGATTGATTCGACTGGAGTTGTACGTGGGACCGGCTTGAGCTTTAAAGCGCAAGTTTCGGGAACTTATACCGCTGTGGTTACCAATCCAGGGGGCTGTATAGGAAAAGCTTCCCACGCGGTCACTATAAATCCGTCACCAGGTTCAAAGATTGATCAAGGTACCGGAAGCAAAATATGCGCTGGAGGAAGTGTAACGTTAACTACAAGTACCCCTGGCTCTAATCATTGGACTTACAATAACAAGCTTATAATCTCTACAAATCAAAGCTCCATCGTTGTTAAAAAAGACGGCCTGTATACTCTTGCTGTCACGAACGCGTCAGGTTGTAGTGACTCTACCAGCTATTACCTCACAGTTAACCCACTTCCCCTTCCTAAAATAGCCTACCTCACTTCAACAACGTTTTGCCCGGGTGGCGTTATTAACTTTGATGCGGCAAGCTTCAACAACGCTCTAAACACCTATGTTTCCTTTCAATGTCTTAATAACGGGGTGGCTATCGTTCCCGCCGCGACCGGGAAGTCCTACCTCGCAACCACAGCAGGGAGTTACACGTTACAGGTGGTAGACGTGAACGGGTGCACGGGAATTTCGCCACCTGTAGTAGTAACAATAAAACCAACGCCGCCCGCTCCGTTGATCTCTGCTTCGGGACCATTAACAACGTGCAAAGGAACTCCACTAAGTTTAACAGTTACCAATTATAATCCAGCCTATACGTATCAATTTCAGAAAAACGGGATTGCTTTACCAGGAACTGATGTAAAAACCTATTTTCCTCAGGTATCCGGAACCTACACCGTTCAGGTAACAGACACGGTTTCAAAGTGTTCGAAAGGTTCGGCCAGCGTTACGGTGACGATCAATCCGGTACCAGTAGCAAGTGTGGGCTTTACGATCTTATCTATCTGCACGAACGGCAATGCGGCTCACGACCAGGTAACTCTTACGGCATCAGTAAGTCCGGTGGGGTCTTATACCTACCAGTGGTACATGAATGGCACGCCTTCGGGACCTCCTACTCCTCCCAGCCCAAGTTCAAGTTATGCGGCAACTGTCACCGGGCAATATTATTTTACGGCAACAAGCGCAGGCGGCTGCACGGGGACGGCATCACCGGTACAGGTGACCATTTCCAGCCCGCCACATCCGGTCATCCAGCCTTCGAAAAACTATTCAGCCAATTTTTGTAACCCGCTCCCGGGGTACACCTACCTGGAACTTGCCACTGGCCCTCCTCCTGTAACAAGCTACAAAAGTTACCAGTGGTACCGAAATGGCGTGCTCATACCTGGGGAAACCAGCGCATACCTCAAGGCTACCGCTGGCGGAAACTATCAGCTTGAAGTTGTAAACGCGGGCGGCTGTACAGGTCTATCGACTCCGCTCGCTGTTTCTGCTTACCCGCCGGCTAACCCTACGTTGAGTCCGTCAAGTTTGCCAACCGCCCTTTGCCAGGGCGAAACTCAGGTGCTTACCGCGAATCAATCAGGTACTCTGCAGTGGTGGAATGGAAATAAGCTCCTTAGCGCGACAGGTTCGTCCATTACCGTTTCTACGCCAGGACGTTATTATTACACCTTTACTGATACCTACGGTTGTCATTCCACGTCGAATGTAGTTCCAGTGCAGGTTCACGCAAATCCGCCTGCGAACATTTATGCGAAAAGTACGAGCGGAGTGTTAAAATTCTGTAACGGTGTAAATGCATTGACACTCCATATGTATAGTGTTTACCCGAAGGATTCCGCGTCGTTTGAATGGCATCACTTTGACCCCGCGACTGGTACAGATCTAATCGTTCAAACGGCAGTTCTTAATGATAGCACCTATGCCGTAGGGACGAACCCTGCAAAAGATCCTGGAAACTATTATGTTAAAGTTACGTACGTTCCGGTCGGATGTAGCGCGAAATCGAATGTTATCAACGTTCGGTTTGATAAACCTCCCGTAGCTTCTTTGGGCGGCGACATTATTTGTTATGGGAAACCTGTAGTCCTGGTTTCTCCCCCCGGAGTGACCTTCGCCTGGGAGTATAGTACTACCTACGCACCTTTCCCATGGCCCGCTGCCCCGGGAGCTACGGCGACACAGACGAAATACAACGCCATAGCCCCTGGTTTTTACCGTGTCAAGGTTACTGATGCTGCGGGTTGCGCAAATTACAGTGACACGGTAAGCCTTACAGAAGGTCATCACCTGGTCGTCGCGGTTACTCCTACGAATTCCACGATCTGTAAGGGAGGCTTCACGCAGTTCACCGCGACGGTAACAGGCGGAGGACAGGCAGATCCAGACGGGACATTCTACACCTATCATTGGTTCCACAACGGAGTTCCAGCGCAGGGGGGCGCATTTAATACCATCGGCGCGGATACATCTGGTGTTTGGTCCGTAATGGTGGACCGTGTAGGGTACTGTACGGGAAATGCTTCGGGGACACTTACGGTGAATACCCCGGCGAAGCCCGTGTTATCTCCTTCTCCGATCGTTGTAGCCTGTGAAGGAACGACACCAATCTTATCGGTCACCAATGCATCAAAGTTTATTACCTATACCTGGCTTAGGAATTTATTTCCGATAAACGGATACACGGGCACGCAATCCTCGACCTATCCTGTTACAGAGTTTGGCGATTACCGGGTCATTGGGACCGATGCGGCTAATGGCTGTACAGATACGTCGACGGTCACAACCGTAAATTATGAAAAACTTCCACAGCCTTCAATTTATACAACAGGACCTACGATATTTTGTGAAGGCGGCTCAACGCAGATATATGCCGATTCTACGACTGCAAGCGGGAAATCCGGAACGGATACTTTCCTTTGGGCTTTAAGTACCACCTCGGCAGGGCCATACACGCCAATTCAAGGTGCGAAGTATGCGCGCCTGACCGTAAACGCCCCGGGATATTATCAGGTTACCCAAACAACCTCAACGGGATGCGTGGGAAAGACAAACATATTAATTGAGACATTCCCGGTAAAAACACCGGTCATAACAGGTGTCTCTTACGTGTGTGATTCAAGCACTACGACCCTAAGCTCAAATATTTCTAACCCTGGTGAATTTGAATGGGATTACGCAACAGTGGGAAACTATATTTCGAACCAGCCCACGATCGCGGTTTCTCAACCAGGTGTCTACTATCTGGTAGCCAGGAACGCGTCGAATACAAGCTGCACGAAGACAACAAGCATAACGATCACGGTAGCCCCGTTACCAGTCGTAAGTTATGCCATGGCAGATTCCTGCCAAACGATCAATTCAGCGACTTTCGTCAACCAAAGCAAGATCTCGGACGGGACTGCTTTAAAGTACAGCTGGGATTTTGGTGATCCTGGAAGCGGCGTGAAGAATACCGACACAAGCACGAACGGCATCCATCTTTATCCTTCTCCCGTACTTCCAGTAAAATACCCCGTTACGCTAACCGTAACTTCAACCCAAGGTTGCAGCAGAAGTTACAAACAATCGTTTCTGTTCAAAGGAGCAAGACCAGTCGCTTCGTTCACAGCAGGAGGTGGAGGAACGCTCTGTGCCAGCCAGCCAATGCTGCTCGCAGATAAAAGCACAATCTCGACCGGATCAATTGTGACTTATGCATGGTCGATCTATGATGCCGCCGGCAATCATTTGCCTATCGCGATCGACTCTCTAGCGACGCCCAAAGTAATGCTGCCAGACTCAACAAAAAGCGCGGTGTATACAATATTTCATACGGTGATCGGCAATTCGGGCTGCCTGGATATTACATCTAAAAGCGTCACTGTCTCCGGAGCTCTGAAAGCGAAGCTAAACCTGCGGGTAACACAATTTTGTACAACGACCCCTCCCGATTCACTTCGTGGTGGAACTCCTAAGAGCGGCTACTCGAATGTTGTTGGCGCCTACTCTGGAACGGGTGTTAAAGCGGGGATTTTTTACCCGGCTATTGCTGGCGTCGGTAAGTTTCAGATCACGTATACGATTGTAAATGCAACCACCGGCTGCTCGAGTTTCGCGACAGACAGTATTAATGTAGCTCAAGGCCCGGCGATAGTCAAGTTAAGCGCCCCTGCAACCTATAAGCCCTGTGACACTTCGGTCCTGTTAACCGCAAAAGGTACCGGCGCGGTGTTATACTCCTGGTATTATAAACTCGCGTCGGGAAAGGATTCTTTGCTGCGTTCGGGTCCGCAAGACACCCTGAGCACTTCGACCGGGGGTAACTACTTCGTACGGGTTTCGAATGCCTTTGGCTGCTACACAGATGCAACAATTCCCCTCACGATTTATCCGCATCCAAAACCTGCCTTTGCCCTGGCAGAAGTGTGTTCAAATTTGGTCTCGACTTTCACCAATACGAGCACTATCTCTGACAAGAGCGCCATGAAGTATCTGTGGAATTTTGGCGATCCGTTATCAGGGGCGAACAATACCACTACCTCGCCGGTTCCGGTGCACCAATTCTCCAGCCCGGCTACTTACACTGTCACGTTAACCGCTACATCTACCAAAGGCTGCACCCAGAGCTTTGCGCAGCAGGTCATGATCAGCAATTTGGATTCGCTGGTCAACTTTACCATAAACACTAACGCCCCATACTGTATGTCAGAACCGGTAGTGTTTATTGATTCAACGATCATACCCGATAGAACCATTCGGAGTTACCGGTGGATATTCCTCGATGCCGCCGGAAATGTGCTCAATCTTACCAGTGATACGACAGGTATAGTATCCGTGATCTTTCCGGTTGTCACTACACCGACGAAATTTACAGTACGTGAAATAGTTATTACGACAGACAATTGTCCTCTCCAGTCCAAGGACCGCACGATCACCATCAATCCACTTACTCCGGTAACTTATGTTCGGGAACATCCACGTGATGTTTGCCGTCTTGACCCGCCGTTCCCCTTAACCGGAGGTGAGACTGTACCGCCCGGACAGGCAGGCAAGGGGTACTACGCAGGAGATGGAGTAATGAACGGGTCAACGTTTAACCCGCTCAAAGTTCTTGGCGGCGACAACACCGTTTCTTATGTCTTCACTAATCAATACGGTTGCGTAAGTACAGCTTCGACGGTATACACAGTTCATGACACTCTAACCCTAAGTCCCAGGGTGACTAATTTCGATGTGCTTGAAGGGGATCAAGTAACGTTAAATGGAATTGGAACCTTACCGTTTATTTTTGGCCCAAACTACGTAACGTCCCTTACCGCAGATAGCCTCAAATGGGCGTGGACGCCTGCAACCGGGTTAAGTTCAACTTCGGTCCCCGTGCCAACTCTTACCGCCGGTGTCACCACGACCTATACGCTCACGGTTACGCCGCCATTTGGCTGCCCCTCGCGTGCCGTCTTTGTAGTTGTCGTTCACAAGAGACTTCACATTCCAAACGCCTTTTCTCCAAATGGAGACGGGATCAATGACCCTTGGGTAATACAGGGGATTGACAATTACCCAAGAGCCGAAGTTTTCATTTTTAACCGCTGGGGACAACAGCTCTGGTATTCAAAGGGTTATGGGACTCCATGGAATGGCTTTTATAATGGCAAGCCACTGCCGATGGGCACTTATTACTACTTGATCAAGCTTAATAAAAAGGGTTACGAGCAACCTCTGTCTGGCCCACTAACTCTTATTTACTGATGAAGAAGCTCGCGATCATCTTATTCGTTTTGACATTGGGCTCAGGTGTTCATGCCCAGCAGAGACCACAGTACGCACTTTATTTTCAGAACAATTACATTTTAAATCCGGCCCTCTCGGGTATCGAGGAGTTTTATGATACTAAGCTTAGTTACCGCAGTCAATGGGTCGGGATCAATGGAGCGCCTGTTACCTCTTATTTTTCGATACAGGGTCCCACAAGCAGCGCTACCTTTAATGACGCCCCCCGGGCACATGGAGGGATAGGAGCGACCGTCATCCAGGATCAAACCGGTCCGACAGGCAGGCTTACTGCGAATGCTTCATTCGCTTACCACGTTCTGCTCAGTGAATCGGTTAAGATCTCACTAGGGCTATCGGGAGGCGTAACCCAATATACGCTCAAAGTAAATCAGCTGGTTTTCGATCAGGCTTTCGATCCTGCCGCACCAAAAGCCGGGGCGTCACAAATCGTCCCCGACTTAACAGCGGGCGTTTGGATCTATGGCGAACAGTTCTTTGTTGGCGGCTCCATCAATCAATTACTTCCCAGCCAAATAAACTACGGGACGTCTGATAAGAACCCGCAGAACGCGCTTCGTTCACATCAATTTGTAACCGCTGGGATCCGCATCCCGCTTGGTGAAACAATCACGTACACGCCGTCTATCATGGTAAAACGAATCTCACCGGCTCCAATCTCGTTTGATTTTAACAACAGATTCCAATTTGGCGACAAATTTTGGCTTGGCGGCTCGTACCGCCGTGGTGACGGTTTCTCGGCTTGCGCTGGATTTTACGTCAATTCTCTGTTAAACGTGAGCTATGCTTACGATTACACCGCATCTCCGCTTCAATCGGTTACTTCTGGCAGTCATGAGATCATTCTGGGTTTGCAACTCTTCAATCCTAGCCATGTTCGGTGTCCCAAGATGAACTGGTAACATACCTGTAACAAGTTGTTGACAATTTCGTAAAAACGTTCGACTATGAAACGACTTCCCGGTCTTTGTGCATTCATTGTGTTTGCTGCACTGCAGCTACATGGTGTTTGTTTTGCCCAGATCACCGGTAATTCGATCAAGTACACCGCCGGTCGTAACGGTGTTTGCGGAGAAACGTCATTTACCGCGCTTGACAAGATCTACGGGTCGGTTTCGCCTGCTTTAGCCGGCGGCAGCGCACCATACACCTACAAATGGTTAAAATCCTTTAACATTAAACTACCCTTTAGTGTAATCGCAGGTGCGGTGAGCGCCGATTATTATATAGGTACCATTACCCAGACCACGCTTTACAAACGCGTCGTAATAAGCGGTTCGCTCTCGGATACGACTGCACCTGTCTTTTTCTATGTTCACATTAACAAGCTGACGGGCAATAATGTCTTTATTGCCGCAGACAAAACGACCGAACATGATATCCCCTGCGGAACACCTTCCTACCGCCCAGGTTTGATAGGGTATAACGCCAACGAAGGAAATTTTGGAGGCGGAGGTACAGGTGATAACGATCATTTTCAATGGTTAGCCTCCACAGATAATGGAATCACGTTCACCTCCGCTAAAGATGCCGGAGGAATCCCTGTCCAGTCCGAAGGGTATACACCTGGAGCGATCAAGGTCACTACCTGGTATGTTCGCGTCGTTTCATCAGGTGTTTGTACAAATCAAAGTGCACCGGTAAAATTCATCTTTGGAGCGACTTCAGGAAACTTTATTAAACCTCCGGCTATACTCTCTTCTTGCGGGTCTGCCAGCTTTACTCCACAGACGATCGTTGGTTCTACTTTACCTTCAGGGTATACCTATGCCTGGCAAAGCGGACCCGATACCGTTACCTATACGACTATTCCAGGTGAAACGGGACAAAACTTATCTCCGGCGGCGATCACCTCGACGACCGCCTACCGGCGGGTCGCAACTTCATCCGGCGGATGTGTTAGCAACACCAATTCGGTCGTGTTTTCTGTAGCGCCTCCGTTTTCAAGCAATATCATTGGAGCTAAACAACTTGTAGACTCGGCCGCTACACCCGCTCAGCTTACAGGTGCCGCAGTCATGGCAGGTAGCAACATCATAAGCTACTCCTGGCAAACAAGCACCGATAGCCTGGGTACTTATGTCGGCGCGCGAGGAGTCAATGCCGCCCAGGACTATCAGCCGGGACCAGCAATTGCACCGGCTTATTACCGGCGACTTGCTTCGAGCGGGGCCTGCACATCAATCTCAAATATTATTAAGATCAATGTAAAAGGAGTTAAACCTCCCCCGCCACCACCGCCTCCTCCTGTAACGTGTATTGGAGCACCTTCAACGGCCGACATGGGAATTAGCATTTTCCACTTACCAGGGGCTAAAACATCGGGTGCAAGCTTCGTTTACACGGTAGCTATAACGGATACCGGACCCGACGATGCGACCAATGTGGTGGTAACAGATACTCTTGCCGCTAATGTAAGATTGGCTTCGGTTGAGGTGCTTTCTGGCGATAAACCAACTTATGATGCGGCGACTCATGTTTTAACCTGGCAACTCGCTTCTCTACGCAAAACAGTCATTGCGCAGGCCATCATCACCGTAATTCCGTTAAGCAACGATCAGATCATCTCTAAAATAGGCGTAACAGCCTCGCCGCAGTGTGATCCGAATCATGCAAACAACAACCGGCGCGACACAATCAATGATCCGCTTCCGATTTTCCCGGCTAAAAACATCCCCGATATCATTACACCCAATGGAGATGGCAAGAACGATTCCTGGGTTATTAAATCAATTACTTCCAAGGCATTTGCCAACAATTCGGTTGTGATCATTGATCGCTGGGGAAATACGGTATTCAGTGCGACCGGTTATCAGAATACTTGGGACGGTGCCGGGCTGAGCGCAGGGACGTACTTTTACGTCCTTAAGATAAACAACTCAGCAACGACTCTGAACTTTAAGGGTTACATCACACTCATGCGATAAACCCATTTTCAGACGACCCCATGTTCAAAAGAATACTTATACTGATACTGCTCGTGGGAAGCCTACCTGGCGCTGCCTTGGCGCAAAGCGACCTGCAATTTAGTCAGTATATGTTTAACTACTTGTACGTCAACCCGGCCTATGCCGGCTATAAAGAACAGGTCAATGCAACTACGTTCCTAAGAGCCCAATACCTGGGTGTAAAGGGCGCACCTATGACTGCCTCTTTTTCTATTGATGCGCCGCTTTTCAGCGACAATATGGGTTTCGGGTTCCAGGTCAGTGAAGATAAGATCGGTATTCAAAATAATCTTACCGGTGGCATCGCTTACAGCTACCGTATCGCGGTTGGTGATGAGGGGCGTTTTTGTCTTGGTTTTGAAGGCGGAATGGCTCAGTCAAGCGCCAATACTGCGGGAAGTAACCCAGCTCAGGCAGGTGATCCTCTAATCATGGCCGGTTCCTATAAAACGCTTGATGTCACTTCCAAAGCAGGTCTTTTCTACTATACCTCCATGTTTTACCTGGGAGCTTCGGCAAGTAACTTATACACGAAAAGCATCTCTTCAAGTGCGGCCGGTATAGCCCTTGCGCCGCTGGACAGGCATTATTACCTCTCAGGAGGAGTATTAGTTCAGGTAAATGACGCCATTGCGCTTAAACCGTCTTTCTTGATTAAGGACCCCCAGCACGGCATTACGACAGCAGACATAAACGCTTTTGTCCTGCTGGATAACAGATTATGGTTAGGAGCAAGTTATCGACGCGGCGTAATCAGCAGCGCAGATATCCTCAAAGGTAGCGCTTCAAACAGTAACGCGGCGGTGTTTCTCGTCGAATATTACCTCAACGACCGCTTTCGGATAGGGTACGCCTATGACTACCCGCTAGGCGGAAGTTTAACCTATGTATCGGGCAATCACGAGATTTCAATTGGCTATTACCTTCCGGTATCAAGACAAAACTTTAAGAATTCAATGGTTACTCCCCGGTATTTCTAGATTAACACATCATGAACAGACCCTTCTCCAAGCTCTTAATAATTGCCTTTGTTCTTTGCTTCGCGCAAAAGAGTATCGCTCAAACCATTAATATCCTAAAAAAGGCCGATGCCGCGCTAAACGCAAAAGACTTTTATTATGCACTTGAGGATTACCTTAAAGTATACGATAAGAAGCCCAATGATCCCCTGGTGATCGAAAAGATCCTTTTGTGCAACAAATTCCTGCACAATTACAATGACGTACTTACCTGGAGTACCCAGTTAACCAGGCTGAGTCCTGGGAACGCCGATTATCAGTATGCTTATGCAAGCGCCCTTCAAAATCTTGGTCGTTATGCCGAAGCGAAAAAGGCCTTCCTCGGATATGTGAAAATGGTCCCTTCGGATCATAGCCGTATTGACCCTTTGGTAAGGTCCTGTGATACAGCTATTAAATGGACGCTCAAACCTGTTTTGAACATCCAAATTCAGAATGTTAAACTTCTGAATACCAGCTTCTCGGAATTTGGTCTGACTCGATTCTCGGGCGGATTCATGTTTTCTTCGGACCGGCACAATGATGAAGCGTCCAAGATACTGTCAACTGGCAAAAAGAACAGTCCTCAGAATACCTTCGGAGGTACCGGGCGGCCCTACATAAAGCTTTATTACGTCAATTACAATCTGGCTGATTCGTCTTGGTCGACTCCAGCTTTCTTTTCGAAGCTCATCACCGAGAAGTATCACACGAGCAGCGCCTCGTATGACGAGACTTCTAATATCCTGTATTTCGCGCGGACACGAAAGATCGATATTCCCAAGTCTTTCAATCAATCAACATTTCGGGTCGAGTTGGTTTATACTGAAGGCTTTAAAGATATTAAACCCTTCCCTTACAACTCAATCCTGAATTATAGCGTAGGGGACCCTTGCATAGCCATGAAAGGCAAGCGCTTGTATTTCTCGTCAGACATGCCGGGCGGCTACGGCGGACCAGACCTTTATTACTGTGACCTCAAGTCTGATGGTACCTGGGGTTCGCCGCAAAATCTTGGACCCGAAGTCAACAGCGCCGGTCAGGAACGCTATCCTTCAATGGCTGGAGACTCTGTTTTGTACTTTTCATCTGATGGTCATATAGGTATGGGCGGTCTGGACATTTTTTCCTCTGTCCGGAACAAAAAAGGCGTTTGGTCCTCGGTTTTCAATCTTGGGCCTCCCATAAACTCGGCTGATGACGATTTCTCGGTTCTTATCACAAAATCGGAGAAGGGCGCCGATGGGCAAAACCGGCTTGAAGGATACTTTTCATCCGACAGGCCAGGCGGCCAGGGTTCAGATGATATCTATTCGTTCCAGACCGTCGTACCTGAAAAGCTTAAGAACATGTTCTTTGTGCAAGGTAAGATTGTCAACAGTCAAACCGGTGAACCACTCGGCAATGTAAAAATGAAAGTTAAAGAGGTGGCGGCTTTTGAACAGCCAAGGTTAATTAAGACCGATACTGCCGGGGGTTTCAAGTTCTCCGGTAAAAAACTCACCAAGTACGCTGTACAAGTTAAACGTGACCGCTATTTTGCGAAGCGTGATACCATAACATCTGGTGACGACGACGATGCCCCCATTAAGGCGCCTGTGAAGCCTATGGATCTAAAGCTCGAGCCGATGGTTATCAACAAAGCTGTTCGCCTTGAAAATATTTATTATAAGTTCAACCAATGGGCGATCTCTGATCAGGCGTCGGGCGTGCTTGATGGTTTGGCTTCAACCCTGGAAGAAAATCCTGAAATCGATATTGAACTCAGTTCTCATACCGATACCCGCGGCGATGCGGCCATTAACAAGTATATCTCCCAGCAGCGGGCACTGACGGCTGTTAAGTACCTGGTCGGAAAAGGGATTGACGCTCACCGCATTTTTGCAAAAGGATATGGCAAGGAACAACCCCTCGTCAAGTGCGGGGGGGACTGTTCTGAAGAAGATCATCGAATGAATCGTCGGACTGAGTTCAAGATCATTAGAATTAAAGATCTCGCCGGTGACAAACTGAGCAAGGGATTTTAAGCGTAGTTTTAATCTTAGGGTTTGTAACCCGATGCGTCCAAGATCTTGCGAGCGTCACTTTGGTTCATCAATTCCTGCAAGCTTACCTCCTGGTTTTCACCCATATACTTTCGCACGATTTGCCAGCCTACGTACATTCCCAAGCGCGGCGGCGATTCCTGGTTGAGCCCTGTCGTAAACGGACCGTCGGCAAAGAAATTTTCCAGGTATTTTCGATCACTGCTAAAAAGCTTGTCTTCATCAACAGAGTAGGCCCAAATACGTGATTCGTTCGCTCGGCACCATTCAAGCTGTTTGGAGGAGTAGCCAATTTTTGCCGTATCTGAAAAGCCAGGCATCATGGCATCGACAAAGTAAAGGATTTTACCTTCGTAGATCATGTTGGCTAGTAAGGTTGAAGAGGACGGCAAAGCCGGAAACACCTGTTTTGCGAAACCTTTGATCGCGGTTTGAACGAGGTGGTCTTTGTTTAACGTTCGCGCAAGGTATCTGGGAAAGTTCACTGAAGCATAGTATTTGTATCCGCTGCCCAAAAACATGTCCAGCCCGATCCCCAAGTCTGCATCGGTGTTAACGATGGCATTATTGAAACCAGACAAAAAGGTAATGACCCGCGGAATCCTTGCATTCGGATAATAATATTTGTAATGCTTAAGGGCGTTTTCAAGAACCAGGCGCTGTGCATCTAGAGTTGGATAGACTGAATCGACGTCTTTCTTCAAGGCCCTTAAGTCTTTTGACGAGACAAACCGCATCAAGCCCTTTTCAAGGCTACTGTCTGTTTTTGAGCGTAGGTTTGAGATGTTCGTTGTGAAAAGAGGCAAAAAGTCAGGATACTTCTTGCCGAGCCGGGCAAAGCTCTCTTTTGGGTTTAAGGTATCGGCGGCGAAAAGATCCCCCTCAAACCGGTCGATATGGAGGTTTAAGGCTATCTTTGAAGTGTCTACTTCAAGCTTGTCATGCTTGCATGCGGTAAAAACAGTGGCAATGAACAGCCAGGGCAGTAATTTTATTCTCAACCTTGAGATTTTAAAGGACTAATGAATACGGGTTTAAAGCCGACACTTAATTTACTCATAACCTTCGCAATTGTCGCATTCAAATCAACCATCGGTTTGGCCCAGTCAACAGACAACCCTAAAAAATTTCATTGGGGCTTCAAACTCAACCCGACTTTCGGCTATATGCATACCCAGCCTGGTTCGGGAACCGAGGTCGGCGACGGTCTCAAACTAGGATTTTCACTTGGGGCAACTGCAGACTTGCTGTTCTTAAAAGATTGGGCCTTAAACAGCCAGCTTAACATCACCACTTTGAACGGGGGGATCGACGCTCAGGTGCCCGTTTATCGCGCCACTCCAGCATTGGTACCTTTACAAAATCAACGCATCAATTATGCGGTCCGTTATCTTGAACTCCCACTCGCCGTTAAGTTAAGGACCCGCACCATAGGTGATGGGTCAAGATTCTATCTAAAGGCAGGCATCGACCCCTCCCTTAAGCTGAGTGAAAGATCAACGGCAACTCTGCTGACCAATGGCCAGGTGAATGTTCCGGTCACCGCCAAGCTGCGGGGCCAGCTTAACGCGATTAGACTCGCAGCCCTGGCGGGTGCCGGTTATGATTACCGGTTCAATCGCTACCTGACCTTCACGTCGGGCCTGATAGTTAATCAGGGGCTAAATAACGTTTCGAATTCGCGAACCAGAAGCTTGCAAAGCTCCTATTTGGCGATAGAATTCGGCATATACTTTTAGTTGGCGCTTTCATGAAAATCGCTTTATCTCAGCTCAATTACCATATTGGAAATTTTGAGGGCAACTATGAAAAGGTTGTCACCCATATTCGCCGGGCAGAGGTTGAAGGGGTATCACTGGTTGTCTTTGCTGAACTTGCCTTGAGCGGTTACCCAGCAAGAGATTTTCTTGAACAAAGAGAATACATCGAAAAGTGTTTGTCGTGGCTTGCTCGAATCGCTGCGGAGTGTACAAATGTGGCGGCAATTATTGGTGGCCCATCCTTTAACACGCGCGAAAGTGGCAAAGACTTGTTTAATTCGGCCTTTTATCTGTATAAAGGTGAAGTGAAGGACCAGGTTAATAAGGCACTGCTACCAACTTATGACATCTTTGACGAATACCGGTATTTCGAACCTGAAACAAGTTTTCATTGCGTAACACACGATGGAACTCCAATCGCGCTGACGATCTGTGAGGATTTGTGGAATATTGTCGATCCCCTGTATGTCACTCAGCCGATGGAGGCGCTCATGAAGCAGCACCCAAAGCTGATGATCAACATTGCTGCTTCCCCGTTCAATTACACCCAGGCAGAGACGCGGCTTGAAACTCTTCGTGCCAATGCGCTTAAATACGGCCTTCCTTTAGTATACGTTAATCATGTAGGCGCTCAAACCGAGATTGTCTTTGACGGGGGATCGATGGTGCTTGATAAAAAAGGTGAGGTGCTCGTGCAGCTTGCCAGTTTTGTGGAAGATTTCACCGTTGTGGAAGTTTCTGACACCTCAGCGTATCAAGATGAATTACACGCTACTTGGATTTCGGCACTCCCGGCACGCTTGCCCGCTGACGTTAAGACGATCTTAAGCAACGTTAAGTACACCCAACGTATTTACGAGGCCTGTGTACTTGGGATAAGAGATTATTTTCAAAAGCTCGGTTTTAAAAACGCGGTGTTGGGGCTCTCGGGGGGTATCGATTCGGCGGTAGTCTGCGCGCTTGCAACTGAGGCTTTAGGAAGTAGTCATGTGACCGCGGTTTTGCTGCCTTCCCGGTACTCTTCAGATCACTCCATAAAGGACGCCCGGGATCTTGTCGACGCCCTAGGGACGAATTCGTACACAATTCCCATCACTAATGTAGCGCTGGCCTTTGAAGAAACTCTTTCGCCAGTTTTCCGAAATCTTCCCGCGGGAATAGCCGAAGAAAATATCCAGGCACGAAGCCGCTCGGTGATCCTCATGGCCTTGTCCAATAAATTAGGTATGGTTCTACTTAATACTTCAAACAAAAGTGAAGCTGCAGTCGGCTACGGTACCCTCTATGGGGATATGGCCGGAGCCTTGAGCGTGATAGGCGACCTGTACAAAACTCAAGTGTACGAGTTGGCCAGGTTCATCAACCGGGAATGTGAGATCATTCCGGTCAGCACTTTATCAAAACCTCCCTCGGCCGAGCTTCGGCCCGATCAAAAAGACTCCGATTCGCTGCCCGAATATGACCTCCTCGACCAGATACTTTACCTGCACATTGAAAAGAAGGAAGGCCGAAACACGCTTGTTTCACTAGGCTATGACGCCATTACGGTTGATAAGACATTGACTCTTGTCAACATTGCTGAATTCAAGCGTTACCAAAGCGCTCCTATCCTGCGCGTCTCTCCCAAATCGTTTGGAATGGGTCGCCGCATGCCCATCGTGGGCAAGTACTAGTTGAATCGCGCTACCTGATCATTTGCTGGTATAGAGGTAAGTCAGCTTCTTTAAGATCATAGATGCCATTGAGGTGACTTGTCGAAACCCAGGGAAGCCAGCCCCTGTGCAATCCGTTTCCCCTTACAGGTGCCAGGCTCCAGTGTTCCTGCTGCCAGCCGGGCCCTTTTAAATCATAAAGCCTTCCTGGTACCGCCAGCATTGCGAGCGTATTGTGAAGCAGAAGACGAGCGACCTCATAATCGTGCCTGTCTCCGGTAGCCCGGTATAATCCGGCAAACTCGTCTACATCAAACGCCATGTAAGCGTCGCAAAGGCTGTGTCCAGTCGCGATTAGCTGCAGGCCAACAGTTGGTACCCCTTTTTTCCACCCAAGATCTTCGTTTCTCGTGTCGCAAGGCATCGGAACATTCCAACTATAGATCCAGGTTTCGGCAAAATTAGCCGCGTCGTAGGCAGCCGAGAGCCACCTGCGGTCCCCGGTAGCTTTAAACAGGGCGGTGTAGGCTTCAAGTGAAAGTGTTCCCGCTTCTTTGTCCAGCACATTAGGGTTATCAATAGTACCACCAACAAACCCAGTCCCAAGCTGGCTTCGAAGGCAATACATTCCAGCCTTTAGAGCTGCGTCTTTGTACTTAACGTCGCCGCTAAAATCCGAAAGAAGCACTAAAAATGGAATTATAGTAAAACTTGACTGGCTTGAACTGTCTGCTATGACACCCGTTCCTGCCTGCCAGGACCTTGGAAAGCCACCTGCTCCATTTTGCTGAGGCAGGAGCCAGTCAGCGAAGGTACGGGTCCACTGAATCCAGTCACTATGGTCCCGGTTAAATTTTCGCTCGCGTTTTGCCGCTTTTAACAGAGCTTTCAGGTCATCTCCGAATGAACGCAGATAGACATTACTTGCTAGGGCCAGGGCAGGCTTTCCGGTTGTGAACTCGAATCCCTCACCTTCCGGAGGATTTAATTTAAGGTGAAGGAAAGTCCTGATAATCGCAAGTCCTTCTTCCCGGTGGTTAAGGGCAAGGGCTGAGTGGTCGTCATCGGCACTTTGAAGCAAATAATTAGCGCTCTCAAGGGCTTTGCCTGTAAAGCCCATAATGGTTTTAGTCGAAGCCGGCGGCTCTTTAGGTGAAGTGTTCGCTGAAATCCAGTTTGGGATCCCTGTAATTCCATGTTCGGTGATCACTTGTTCTCCGAGCATATTGATCAGACTGGTCTTGCAGAGCTCGATATCCTGGTGGTTAACCGCGGGTTTAAGAATGTTCCATGCCCATCGCCAATCATGATAGACCATAGACTTAAGGGCCGGCTCCCGGGAAAATCTAAAAGCTAGTTGGTAAGACTGGCTTAACCCGTCTGCAATGGGATGATACCTCCTTCGCCAGTGATGGATCTGGCCATTTGGATAGGTGTTACCCCGGTAAGTCGTTTCTCCCTCACTTCCCGGAAACCAATAACCAAGCTTCATTTGTCCTTTGCTAGTATCTATTCCGATCGATCCGAATCTAAACCGGGGATCGCTCAGCGTTTCGGTAGTCAGATCATTTGCTTCGGCATTGCTTGTACTTCCATTTGGTGCAGCATCCAAAATGCATGCTGCATCGCCCGAGCTAAGCCTTACACCAAAAAGCGGCGCCGGTAAACGGTCTTCACGAATTCTGATGTGACTCCCCGAAAGACTCCCTCCGATAGCGCTCGGTGTTAAGTGTTCTGATTTGCCATAGATCATTCCGGGGGCGAAAAATTGTGTCTGTAAGCCACTTGCTTTGTTGAACTCAAAACTAAAGGAGCTAAGAAATGAGGCTTTGTTGTGTCCCCCAACTTTCACCGTGCGGCTAAGGTTAAGATCACCGTTTTTTAACGTCCAGGTGTCCTTAAAAATAAACCGCGCCGTTTTGTAGTTGATAGTGCCCCAGGCCAGGAACCCGCCGGAAAGCTTACGCACCGTTTGATAAGCCGAGCGGAGCTGGAGGATATGGCTCTCTTCAAAGATCTCGATCTTTAAAGGAAATCGCTCGTTCATTAACAGGCTGTCCTTGCGTTTGATCACGATTGACCAGTTGTTGAGGCCGGTCTTAATGAAGCGGGCAAAGGTGCCTGTCGGTGCAGAGGGAATAGACAAATTAGTAGTTGATCTTTCGACCTGAGCCTGGGCTTGGGTTATGCCGCTTAGCAGGACTATCGCACTTAAGCAGGCTATTATTGACCGCTCAATTCTTTTCTTCATTTCAAGTCTAGGTTTGGATTGAACCGCTTTAACTTTCGTGATACTCATGATCAATGACCTCTTTAAGTCTCTTACCGAACCTGGGCTAGTAGCAGAGATAGAAAATACTTGTAAGCTTCTATCCTTCAGGACGGGAGATATCATTGTTGAACCTTCGCAATTTATTCGGGTTATCTCGCTTATTCTAAAAGGTACCGCAAAAATTCTTCGCGTGGACCCAAGCGGTAACGAGATTTTTCTGTACTACATTAGTTCAGGACAGTCATGTGCCGTCTCACTTTCTTTGTGTCTTACCAATAAACAAAGTACCGTCAAAGCAGTCGCCGAAGACGAGACAGAGCTCATCGTTGTCCCGGCCGAGAGCGCCCGACGGTGGTTTGACAGCTACCCCGGTTGGCGCATGTTTGTGTTTCAAACGATGGAGAGCCGCTTTGACGAGCTTATTAAAACAGTGGACAGTCTGGCATTTTCAAATTTGGATCAAAGACTGATTGATTTCCTGGTTGCGAAGTCGGCGGCTTTAAAAACGTTGTCCCTCGAAATGAGCCATCTTGAAATTGCCAACGAGCTTTCGACTTCAAGGGAAGTGATTTCACGGTTACTCAAGCGCTTTGAGAGAGAGGGTAAGATCAAACTGTTTCGAAATAGAATACAATTATTATCGCCTATGTGATTTTTATCACCGACCACCGGCCATTATTACCCCTTTTTTGCTTCATACTAATTCTAAAATAAATAATCATGAAGAAAAACATGGGTTCTCTTGACACAGTGATCCGGATCTTACTGGGGATCAGCCTCCTTCTAATCGCCTACTTCAAAGTTGTTAGTGGACTAACGGCAATTATCTTCTTCGTGCTGGCGGGGGTGCTGCTGTTGACTAGTTTCGTAAGCTTTTGTCCATTGTATGCAGCTTTGGGCTTGTCAACCCGCGGGAAAGAAACTTTAGGACGAAAAGCACAAGGATGATTAGCCCTGCGCCAAGCAAGCAACACTTCACCAGGAAATCCCCGTGCATGGTGTAGTAGGTTGGTTCCTCAGCAGCATTGATAGCGACCTGAAGCACACCTGAATTTTCACTTTGAAGGCTTGACACCAGATTACCCTGCGTATCAATAACAGCCGAGATGCCTCCAAGGGAAGAACGCAAGACCCAGCGCCTGTTTTCAATGGCAAGCAGCCGCGCATAAGCAAGGTGTTGATAGGTGCCCGAGGTTCTTCCCCACCAGGCGTCGTTCGTTATGACCGAAATGAACTGAACGCCTGAGCTCACTTTGCGCGTTACGTCCTCACTAAATGCCGATTCAAAGCAGATTACCGGAGCGGTTCCTATTCCTGAGCGTGCATAAAAGTTGTTTTGTGAAGTTCCTTCATTCAGGTAACGCCCAAAGGAGCCGCGGCTTGAGAAGGCTTGAGAAAGGCCGAAGACCATTCCTTCGCTGCCGGGTACCAGCCGCTGCTTATGATAGACCTGTATTCGCTGGTCTGCACTGAGGCATACGGCCGAATTGTACCACAAGGTGTCAGCAGCATGCTTAGAATCGGTTTTATAGGTAAGGGCACCAAAAATGACATTACCATGCCAATAGGGAACCAGAAACGCCCGAATCTTTTCGATTCCGGAGGAGCCTTCCAAGCTATCCTCGTTAACCGCATGCCATGGCTCAAACGCGCTTTCCGGCCAGATAAAAAACTCCGTATTTCGTGCCGCATTTTTAGCAGAGAGTGCTATTAGGGAGTCAAGAAGCTTTGGTTGCGGCTTGCCCGAAGGCTTGAAAAATGTACTTCGGCCTTGAACAACCCTAACCTCAACCGGGCTCGCGTAGTCGTTCACGGAGTAATACCGGTAGACCGAAAAACCAAGCAAGCCGGTAACCCAAATAACCGCCGCAAATCTGGTAACAACGGATCTTCTGCCGCTTGCCAGGGACTCGAAGAGGAGTATGTTCGAAACCAGGAGGAATAAAGTGCCGCCATACGGGCCGGTTACTTCGTAGAACTGGATGAATTGGGGGTGGGATGCCAGGCTCATGCCCAAATTGAGCCAGGGAAAATTGAGTAGTCTCTCTTTCGCCGATTCGAGCGTCACCCAGCTAAAGCAGAACAAAGCATAAGAAAGCCAGGTAATGAGCGTCTTATTTTTAGCCAGCCGGGTAAAATATTGGGTCGCTGCAAGCCAAAGCGTAAATACTGCAGCCGAGACCGTAGTGTGAATAAGAATGGCTCCAAGGCAGCTGAAGACACTCGCCTTAGCGATCCAATAAAGTGTGCCAATTCCCCAGATGGCAAAAACGAAAGATGATAAGAGGAACATGGTCCTTATCGATTTGGCCTGAGGCGTTTGGGCAAGGGCTAAAAGCGGCACAAAACAAATGAAATGTATCGGAAAAGCCGAAAAAGGCGGCCAGCAAAGGATCAGCGCAAGGCCACCTACTAGAGCCAGCGCCAGCGGCCGTTTAGCGGCAAAATCTAACAAGTATTTGTGGATCAGGGACAAGGAATGGTTCAAAGAAAACGGGAGAGGATCTCGGTCTTCTTTGTCTCATAATCATCTCTTGTGATAAGTTGTCTTTCGAAAAGCGACTTTAATTGGGCAAGCTTTTGACTTAGCTCACTTTCAGAAATTCTACTCGTGCCAGCCGGACTTTGCTTTGCAGGCTCAGGGAGATCGGGAAACTCATCAAATGAACCAATGTTGGGCGTTTGAACAGGCACAGCCGGCTCGTGTGTTTCGGGCGTGGCAGATGCTCTTGGCGTCTCTTGTGGTGGTTGTGTTCGTTGAGTTTCTGGTGTTTCGGGTTTGTCGGGTGTTTCAGTTTTTGCAGGAGTGGCAGGGGTGACATTTGAAGGCGAGGCCTCGGCGCCTGCTTTGGCCAAGTTCTCAAGAGCTTCCCGGGAGACGCGGTATACCCGGCGAGCTTGCAATTTTGGAATAAAGTCTACTGTGAGCTCGTTACCGGTTTTGAGGATTACGGTGATCTTTGCGCCAAAGATCTCTTCTTTCATAGTCACGTCGCTTACTTCTTTCCACATGAATTCCAGGTAATTCATGGTCAAACCTAAATTTCCGGGTGAGTTGATGAATATGCGCCGCGTAGTACAAACGACCGAGTCGGGCAGGAGGCTTACGGCCGGCCTTTTTTGAATGGCTATATAAAGAATCTCTTCTTCCTTGGATAGAAGGTCATTAATTCGGTTGAAAACCCGTTCAACTGCTTTTGGATCCTGCTCGTCACGGGTGAATTCTAAAAAACCTGTTGCCATATAAGGGGATGTCAATCAAATATAATCATCGGGAGCTCTGGTGCTGTATACCCTTGAGACGAACCGGCAAGGCAGAGTACGAATTCACCTCTTGGCGGGTGAATGGCAAAATGGGTTTTGATGTCGGTGACCGAACCACGAAGCGTTTCTTCATACAACTTGCTTAATTCACGGCTTACAGTCATTCGCCGTTCGGGGCCGAACCAAGTTTCGAAATCATCCAGGGTTTTTAACACCCGGTGCGGAGATTCGTAGAATACCATGGTACGACTCTCCGAAGCCAGAAACTTAAACCGGGTTTGGCGGCCTTTTTTTACCGGCAAAAAGCCTTCGAAACAAAACCGGTCGCAGGGCAAACCCGAGTTGATCAAGGCGGGGATAAGCGCGGTGGCACCGGGCAGGCAATCGATGATTATATTCTCGTGGATACAGGTGCGTACGAGCAGAAACCCCGGATCGGAGATGCCCGGCGTGCCCGCGTCGCTGATCATAGCAATTGAATGTCCCTGATGCAGCATTTTAATCAACTCGGGTACCGCCTGGTGCTCGTTATGCTGGTGATGAGCAAACATTTTTTTGCTTATTCCTAGATGCTGCAGCAACGATCCGGCATTGCGCGTGTCTTCGGCTAGGATCAGATCTACCTCCCTTAGAACTCGCACCGCTCTTAAAGTGATGTCTTCAAGGTTTCCAATCGGCGTTGGGACGAGATATAATTTTGCGGTCAAACTTTACTGCGGTGTTGGAGGAGAATAATTAACCTCCCGTCGAAACAGAAATCTTTAATTTCGTTGGTAGGCTAAGCCTTTTTAACCATTTTATGCTGCAAGTTAGTTATCTGAGAGATCATAAAGAGCGTGTACTGGAACGATTGGCCGTGAAAAACTTTAAGGACACGGCTCTGCTTGACGAAGTCATCGCGCTCGATGATGATCGGAAACACCTCCAAAATGAGTCTGACCAACTCTTGGCACAATCAAACGTGATCTCAAAGGAAGTTGGTGAGTTGATGAAAACGGGGAAACGTGACGAAGCCGAGGTGCTTAAACGTCGTACGGTCCTTATCAAGGATCAAGTCAAGGACCTGTCTTCACGGCTTGCCCATACCGAAGAGAATTTAACCAAACGCATGGTCTTGATCCCAAACCTGCCGCATGCCAGCGTGCCACGGGGCAGTTCGGCAGAGGATAATGAAATTGTATTGGAAGACGGCCGTAAGCCTACGTTACATGAAGGCGCTCTTCCGCATTGGGAACTCGCCGCGAAATACCGTCTGATTGATTTCGAACTGGGAAATAAGATCACCGGCGCTGGCTTTCCGGTTTACATGGGAAAAGGTGCCAAAGTGCAGCGCGCCCTGGTGCAGTACTTTCTGGATGAAGCGGTCAAGGCTGGGTATACCGAAGTTCAGCCCCCGATCTTGGTTAACGAGGCATCGGCGTTCGCAACAGGTCAGCTCCCTGATAAGGAAGGACAGATGTATTTTGTAGATGCAGACAGCCTGTATCTTATCCCTACGGCCGAAGTTCCGCTGACTAACATTTACCGGGATACGATTGTGAGGGAAGAAGAACTTCCTATCAAGAACTGCGCTTACACGCCCTGTTTTAGACGCGAGGCCGGGTCATATGGAGCAAATGTACGAGGGCTTAACAGACTCCACCAGTTCGACAAAGTGGAGATCGTTCAAATCTCACAGCCCGAGAAGTCCTATGAGGCTCTAGAAGGAATGGGCGTTCATGTGCAGGGGCTGCTTAAGTCGCTCGGCTTGCCGTACCGCTTACTGCGCTTATGCGGCGGTGACATGACCTTTACTTCGGCTTTAACCTATGACCTAGAAGTTTATTCGGGTGCGCAAGCGAAATGGCTTGAGGTAAGCTCGGTCTCAAATTTCGAGACCTACCAGGCTACCCGACTCAAGCTTCGTTATAAGGGAAAAGAAGGAAAGACTCAGCTTGCACATACCCTTAATGGAAGCGCCTTGGCCTTGCCGCGTATTTTAGCGGCAATCCTTGAAAATAACCAGGATGAAACCGGTATAACGATTCCCCGGCCCCTGGTGCCTTATACGGGTTTTGAACGTATTTAGCCGTAGTCTGCGAATTGGCGCCTTGGCAAGGTGAGCGCCGCAGCTACAACGTAACGGAGGACGCCCGAAAAAGCGGAAGCGGCTTGAGCTGACGCCATGCCTGGAAGCACTAATGTTTTATTTACTAACAGGGTAGATATCGGTTTGCTGTGTTAAAGCAGTGTTAAAGCTATTGTTTGATTTGAACAAGGCTTTTTTAGCTGATAAAAAACAGGCCGCCTATTCCTATAAAGTAAATAATCAACACTAAAAAAGAATCGACGCCCATCCTTAAAATTTGCCGTTTAGGTTTAAAAATAAGGCCATATATATAAATGGTAGTCAGCACCATCGCCAATCCGGCAAGGTACATATCCGATTTTTGTGCGGCTGGCAAAATAGCTTTTCCGGAGATTAAAGTCGCAACCAAAAAAAGTACCGGTAAAAAAGCATTGCCACCGAAAATATCACTTATAGCCAGGTCGTAATCTTTCAGTTTGACGGAAGCCAAACCGGTCGAAATCTCGGGCAATGATGTAGCAACGGCCAAAACTGTGGCACCAAACAGTACACCTTGCATTCCAATTTGTTTGGCCATCGCATTACTACTAATTTCTAAAGCTACGCCCGCAACCAGCGTAATAACTGCGTTTATTGTAAATATGGTGATCGTTTTACCAATAGGTTTTTGCTTTTGATCGCCCTGGTGAGTGCTGTTTTTGTCAGGTGTTTTGTTCGGATCGGCAGCTTCTTTGGTTACCCACGGCAAGTCGTTTTTAGCTTTGCTGATGAGTTTCACGCTGACGATCCAAACTACGAAAATCAAGAAACCGACAGGGGTAATATGCAGAAAAATCAATTTTGATGGCAGCTGATGGCCCATCACTACTAAAGATAACACGGCCAAAACAAGCACCGCTTCCAACACCAGAACTAACGAAACCGCTTTGTAAGTCAGCGGATCTTTCTTACCCAGACCAAACGCATCTAAAATCACCAATACCACGGTTTGAACTGCAATGCCACCCAAAATATTACCGATGGCCAACCCGAGATTATCTTTTAGAGCAGCCGTAACCACAATTACAATTTCTGGCAAATTGGTTACCACAGCCAGGATAATCAATCCACTTAAAGCCTCACCTAAACCAAAATGTTTAGAAAGTGCATCTGTCGTATTTGAAATTTTGATACCTGCAAACCAAATGGCCTGGGCAGCTATGATGAACATTGCGGCTAAAACTGGGAACGAAAGGGAGTAAACATCCATGGGCTTTAGATTAGATTTATCGGCTGATGACTGCATTAAGCAAAAGCAGACATTTATGTTTGAAACAGTTAACGGAAAGAAATAATACTTAGAATTTTATGGCTTGATTTAGAGTAATAATTTATAACTGATTTACCAAATCTTATAGAATTATAACGGCTGTGAGAAGTAAATCGATCGGAAACAATCAGATTATTTGAACAGTCGGCTTATAAAAAGCTGATAATTTTGCTTTCTTTTATTGAACTAGTTTAGAGCCTGTTTAAATTGACCGAACCCGCACTACTGAATCCTTTCAAAGAGCTTTGTGTGATCTGGATGGAAACAAACAATAATGGCACGGGAAATATCGGGCAGCTTAAAAGCGGTAACAGCTTTTTTTCAAGTACCCTGAAAGCTTCCTTTCATACCGTTACTTCTTTCAAGCTCGTGCGAGTTTTTATTACCGCTGAAAACACTACCGATGTTCAAATGCCCGGATTACAGGTTCCATTTTTACGGTGCTCAGTATCTTAAAGCTGAATACTGCAGTTACTTCGATACTTGCCGGAGCCGGGATCATTGGTCTAGCATTAGCTTTTGCTTTCCAGGATATTGCCGCCAACTTTATTTCAGGTATTTTTATTTCTTTCCGCAGGCCGCTCAGGGTAGGGGATATTGTTAAAGTAAAAGACTATATGGGCAAAGTAGAGGAAATCAATTTGCGCGACACGATCCTGCGGACTTTCCAGGGCCAGACAGTTATTATACCTAATAAAGAAGTGTTCCAAAACCCGATTGAAAACTTTTCCCGGCTTGGTAAACGCAGGATTGACCTGTGGATAGGGGTGTCGTATGGCGAAGACCTGGAGAAAGTTAAGCAAGTAACATTGCAAACTTTAAAAGGCATGAAAAACCTCTCTTCACATGATGAAATTACGCTGTTTTATCAGGAATTTGGCGGTAGTACGATCAATTTTATGTTAATGCTTTGGGCAGATTCACCTGAGCAAATCATTTATCTCCAGGTACGCAGCCAGGCGATTATGCTACTGAAAAAAGCAACTGATCACAACTAGTTGGCTTGTAAACTCAGCGACCAAGGCGGCAATGATATACTTTTCTCTTAAACAGGAGATAACCAGGATAGCGCCGGTATATCGATTCGCCGAGCTTGTCCCCTACACCGCTTTTTACCCATTTAAACGCTGATTGTGGAGTGGCTTATTTGATGCGGAACACTACTTTGATCACCGCATTGAGCCTTATCTTTTGAAAATTGATTTCTGGCGTCTGATTGGGCTGAGCCATCGCCGAAAAGGAAGCGGGCATGCTTCGGGCAAAGTCGTCAGAGCCAATTTCTTCAATGGAAAGAGGCTCCCCCAAAGTCTCATCGATTGAGGCGAGCATATAAGACGCTTTTTGCCGGGCGTCCTGCAAGGCCTTTATACGCAGTGCCCGTTTAGTTTCTTCTTGCCGGGAGTACTCAAAACGGCTGACGTAAACACGCGACAGGGCTCGTGGATCCAGACTAGCCACTAAGCCATTCATCTTATCCAGGTCGCTCATCTTGATGAGGTATCGTTTACTGGCGAGGAACTGATCATTTTTTTTGCGGTTACCTGTGCTAATTGAGCCCGAAAAACTTTCGATGCTAATGGCTGCAGGCAAAACCCCGGCATCATAGACCTTGCGTAAAAAAGTTCGTTCTAAATCCTCAATGAGCATCTTTTGTTTCTGTGAATTATCAGTGAAGTACTCCCGTAAAGTAATACTGATGTAAATGATATCGGGGGTTACTTCTTGATCAGCAGTAGCGGTTACGGTAATTTGCCGGGCAGACGGATTTACAGCGGCACTTTGCGACCGGCTAAGCGCTGATTCTTCGAGCGCCGCATTATTTCTTGCCGTGGTAGACGTGCTCTGACTGCGTGCCTGGCTATAGGTAAGCCCAGGAAAAAGGCTCAACGCCGCCAAACATATGATTACGTAAAGGGTGCCGAAATTCTTTCTTAACATTTAGGGTATATGATTTTAATCACGATAGTTTACTCTTAATAAACAACCCGTTAGTTCATTTTTTGGGCGCGAACCACGGGTAGGCTTAAAAAGAAGATAACGGTTGGTTTTTGTGTTAATTATTGAGTTGATTAAAGATGCTTTACATCCAAAGCTTCAGGAACGCAGCACTCAAGTGGCCGCCATATGCAGTAAGCATATTTGGTGCCATTGCCGCCTTTGGTACATACACCTGCATGTATTCTTACCGAAAAGCGTTCGCAGCGGCAACTTTCGAAGGACTTCAATACTTGCATGTTGACTATAGAGTGTGGCTTGTCATTGCTCAAGTTCTTGGCTACACGCTAAGCAAGTTCGTTGGAATACGCTTTATCGCTCAGGCAGGCAACGGGCGGCGCGCGTTTTACATCCTTATGCTCATTGGAACGGCCTGGCTGGCTTTGTTACTCTTCGCGTTAATACCCGCCCCCTGGAATATTCCCTGCCTTTTTTTAAACGGTTTTTCTTTCGGTATGATCTGGGGGCTCGTTTTTAGTTATGTGGAAGGCCGAAGAGCGACTGAACTAATGGCTGCAATTCTTTCCATCAGCCCGATTTTCGCCTCGGCGTTTGTAAAGACAATTGGCAGAGGTCCGCTTTCCTTTGGCGGAGTAAGCCAGTTTTGGATGCCTTTTCTGATGGGGGCGCTTTTTGCGCTTCCACTCTTGTTTTTTCTGCTTTTGCTGGAGATTATCCCTGCACCTTCCCCGGAAGATGTAAAATTGCGCGCCAAACGCTTGCCGATGGGAAGGACAAACGATCGAAATTCACCGCCTTCTTCTTGCCCGGAATCATTTTCACCATTATCATTTACGCGCTGTTAACGATCCTGCGCGATATGCATGACAACTTCGAAAGTAGAGATTTGGGCAAGCGTAGGAGTTCATTCAAGCGGCATCTACACCCAAACCGATTCGATCGTGGCTATCACAGTTTTGGGACTTATGAGTTTACTCATCCTGGTCAAAGACAACCTTATAGCGTATATAATCATCCATGGGATGATCTTCGCCGACTGTGTTTTTTTGGGCGGCGCTACTATTCTCTTTAAAATGCATCTTATCCCGGCGGTAGTCTGGATGACCTTGGCCGGCCTGGGGGTCTACCTCGGCTATATTCCCTATAACGCGATCTTTTTTGATCGCATGATCTCAACGTTCAAATACAAAAGCAACCTCGGCTTTATTATCTATATCGCTGACTCGGTTGGTTACCTTGGGAGTGTTAGTGTGCTGCTGCTGCGGGAATTCACCTGTGGCCGAGTAAGCTGGGGGCAGTATTTCAGAAGCGGTATGGTTGCCATAGCCGCTATTGGCCTGGTCACGATCCTCTTTTCAGGCCGCTATTTATTTACAAAAGCAAAATCACAAAAGGTTATGCTGGCCGAGCCTGCTACCGGCTTTAGCGCGGTATGACAGGCTTTTGACCTCCTTAATGACTTGGTTCAATGGATCAAGCCAAAGAAAGACATTGATTAAAAGGAAGAGGACGCTTGCAGGAATCACGTTTCCTGGTTGGCCCCCGCCTATATGCACCAACAGCACCAATAAGTATTAAAGCAAGGCAAATTGCGGCCGACGTCCGGTATTTCAGAAACCACAATCCGGCAGATCCAAGTAGTTCAAGAAATCCTAGTAGGTGTAAAAACTAACCTTCGCAAGTGGGGTCCCATCACGAAACTGAATATATTGTACGTTAAGGCGGAAGGTCTTACTATCTCTTATCCATATAAACCGTCCTGGCTGTTTTGCTGAGCCGTTTCCGTTGATATTGGCGTAAAGCGTTGTTGTTGTTATTTGAAGCTCCTTTGCCACCTGGGTTGCACTCGCGTTTTGATCTGCCGTGGCCACCACTGCCATTAAAATTGTTGACCGAGTCATTTTTTTCTGGTACGTCCCCCTTTTCGCTCCCGGGCACGGGCGGCTGCAAGGCCAGCATGGGTGCGCTCGCGACTTAATTCTCTTTCAAACTCTGCCAAAGTGGCGAAAGTTCCGAGGAATAGCCTTTCAATGGGTGTTGTAGTGTCGATCTGCGCTCCGGCCCCTGAAAGCACCTTCAACCCTACATTTCGAGCAAGCAAATCTTCAACCTGGTAAACCTAACGGCTCGGCAAAACAGCCAGGACGGTTGGTATTGGATAAGAAATAGTAAGACCTTCCGCCTTAACGTATAATATATTCCGTTTCGTGATGGGACCCCACTTGCGGCACTTACAATCATAAGTAATCTTGTGTTCAACTTAAGGTGCCAATTTGGCTCCGCAAGATTCCAAGTTTGCCAGTCAGACCTCCAGGACTTCGGAGTTATGGTCGTCTTCTTTTTGACGGGGGCGGGTGCTTTTGAAGTAGGATTTTTGGAAGAGGAGGATCCAGAACACGCCAACGCTGATCGCTGAATCGGCGATGTTAAAGACTGGGGCGAAAAAGCTGAATTCCTGGCCGCCCACAAAGGGGACCCAGCTAGGAAAGTGGCTTTCGAAAAGGGGGAAATTGAGCATATCGACGACCCTTCCGTGCATAAGAGGCGCGTAGCCATAAATGAGCCCGTAAAAAACACTGTCGATGATATTTCCCAGTGCGCCCGCAAGAATCAGACTCATACAGGCGATGAACGAGTTACTGTAGCGTTGACGAATGCAGTATCTGATGATTAGCGCGATCACAAAAACCGCGATGACCCGAAAGAGCGTTAAGAAGATCTTGCCGTACTCGCCGGCAAATTCGTAGCCGAAAGCCATCCCGTTGTTTTCAATGTAATGCAGCACGAACCAGTGCCCGATCACCCGGATCTCCTGGCCATAGAACATGTGCGCACGTACCCATGTTTTGAGAGCCTGGTCGGCAATCAAAACCAGTAAGATGATAAGTATGGGCTTGGTTGTGCGGTTCAAAGATTACGATTGGCGAAGTTTGGCTTCCATGCTCAAGGTTGTATGGGGTACCGCTCTGAGCCTTTCCTTCTGAATAAGCTTGCCGGTCTCCCGGCAAATTCCATAAGTCTTGTTCTCTATTCGCACTAAAGCGTTTTCAAGATTATCAATAAACTTCTTTTGCCTTGCCGCGAGTTGGTTGATATGCTCCTTCTCCAAGGTCGCCGAGCCATCTTCGAGTACTTTAAAAGTACCTGCAGTGTCATCTGTCCCGTTATCGTTCGGGTTGCTTAGGGTAGAAGCAAGATTTTGGAGCTCATTACGCGCGCCGTTAAGCTTCTCAAGGATAATCGCCTTAAATTCCAACAGTTCAGCGTCTGAATACCGTGTTTTCTCTTTGTCTTCAATCATTGCTTTACGATATTAATCCTAATGGGATGTTCTTCAATTTCAATTATTTCAGGTCCTGTTTCCAAGCTAGGTACTAGTAGAAACGATTCTGCTAAAATTTCTGCGCAAATATAGGTCAAATTGTCTCTCACCGCCTCTGACAGTACACCTTCCTCTTCAAGTTTGACCATTATACGGTCTGTGACAAGAAAACCTTTTTCTTTACGCAAGGCCTGTATTCTGTTTATAAGTTCACGGGCCAAGCCTTCCCTTACCAGTGATTCGCTGAGGTTTACGTCCAGGGCAACCGTAAGGTTTCCACTACTTGCCACTAGCCAGCCGGGAATATCTTCGGACAATATTTCGATATCGCTCAGTGAAATCTGGAAGTCACCGCCGCCGGCACTGATCGATATTGTTCCGTCCTGTTCCAGCTTGGCGATATCCTGCTGCCTAAGGGCCGTGATCGCCGCCGCCACCTCTTTCATGAGCCTACCGGTTCGCGGGCCAAGCGCTTTAAAATTTGGCCGCAGCTTTTTGACGACGACACCCAAGGTGTCATGAATTAACTCAAGATCCTTTACGTTGGTTTCGGACAGAATAAGGTCGCGGACTTTAAGAATATGCCCTTCAAGAGCTGGTTCCAAAACCGGGATCATAATGCGGCTTAAGGGCTGCCGTACGCGTATGTCTACTTTTTTGCGGAGTGAAAGTACTAGTGACGAGATTTCCTGGGCGATGTGCATACGCTCTTCGAGATCTTTATCGATCAGCTGCGGAGACGGCACGGGAAAGCTTCCTAAATGAACCGATTCGAGAGTAAGCCGGCCGGTTGTAGCATTAAGATCCTGAAAAAGGCGTTCGGCGAAAAACGGCGCGATGGGTGAAATAAGAAAAGCAAGCGTCTCGAGACAAGTATAAAGGGTTTGATACGCCGAAATCTTATCCTGTGAATACTCACCCTTCCAAAATCGCCGGCGTGACAGCCTTACATACCAGTTACTTAAATTTTCGTCAACAAAGTTTTGGATTGCCCGTGCCGCACGTGTCGGCTCATAGTCTGCCAGGGCAGCATCGGTTTCCAGGACCAGTGAATTTAGGAGGGAAATGATCCAGCGGTCAATTTCGGGCCGTGAGGAAAAGTCAACTTCGGCCTCACCATAAACGAAACCATCAATGTTCGCGTACAGGGTAAAAAACGCGTAGGTGTTGTAAAGCGTGCCAAAAAACTTTCGCTGTACCTCGGCGAGCCCTTCAAGGTTGAACTTGAGGTTTTCCCAGGGCGACGCGTTTGAGATCATATACCAGCGGGTGGCATCGGGCCCGAATGTATCGATCGTCTCGAACGGGTCGACCGTGTTGCCAAGCCGCTTGGACATCTTATTGCCATTCTTATCTAGAACAAGGCCGTTTGAGATCACATTCCTAAAACTTATCTGGTCATTGAGCAAGACCGAAATTGCATGCAGGGTGAAGAACCAGCCACGGGTCTGATCGACACCTTCGGCAATAAAATCGGCTGGGTAATGTCTTTCAAAGATTTCCCTGTTCTCAAAGGGAAAGTGCCACTGGGCATAGGGCATTGCGCCCGAGTCAAACCAAACATCAATAAGATCTGGCTCCCTAAATAGCTTGACATTTCCTGCAGTTAGAATAATGTTGTCCACAAAAGGACGGTGGAGATCAAACTTGCCGCTAAGAAAGGCTTTATACTGCGTTTCAGTTGAGGCGTACTCTTCCTGGTTGAGCATGCCGCTTTGCAAAGAGGCGTGCATCTTGTCCCTTAGTTCTTCGATTGAGCCAATGCATACCTCAGACCTGCGGTCGCGTGATCGCCAGACCGGGAGAGGCGTTCCCCAGTAACGGGAGCGTGATAGGTTCCAATCTACCAAATTTTCAAGCCAGTTACCAAAGCGGCCTGTTCCTGTAGCAGCAGGTTTCCAATCAATGGAAAGGTTTAGTTCAACCAGCCGCTCTTTAACTGCCGTCGTGCGAATGAACCAGGAGTCCAGGGGATAATAAAGAATGGGTTTATCGGTCCGCCAGCAGTGCGGATAGGAATGCTCATACTTTTCGACTCTAAACGCCCTGTTTTGTTCTTTCAGCTTTATACTGATTAGAACGTCTGTTGATTTATAAGCCTCATCTTCCCGAACATTATCCGCTTCGTACTCGGCTTTAACGAACCGACCGGCGAAATCGGTCACTTCGGCCGTAAACCTGCCCTGACGGTCAACGAGTGGATACTCATGGCCGTTTTGGTCGTGTCCCATAACCGACGGAACGCCGTTCTCTTTGCAGGCCTTGAAGTCGTCGGCACCAAAGATCGAAGCGGTATGTACGATGCCTGTTCCATCTTCGGTGGTAACGAAGTTTGCGGGGATAACTCGAAAAGCCCTTTCTTCGAGCTCAGGTGTAACCACATACGGCATAAGCTGCTCATAATGCAGGCCTACAAGCCGGGATGCCGGAAACTCTGCTTCGAGGTGCCAGGGAACCAGTTTGTCGCCGGGTTTATAATCGTGGAAGCTTTCACGGGCTTTGGGATTGAAATACCTGTTTACAAGATCTTTGGCCAGGATAACACTTTCAGGAACGTAGGTGTAGATGTTGAAGGTGCGTACTTTGACGTAGCTAATCCCTGGGCCAACCGCAAGCGCGCAATTCGAGGGAAGTGTCCAGGGTGTGGTCGTCCAAGCGATGAAAAAGATCTCCTCACCAGCCGCACTAAACAAAAATTCAGAACTAGCGTCACGCTTCAACTTGAATTTCGCGATGATACTGGTGTCTTTGATCATTTTGTAAGTCCCGGGCTGGTTTAGCTCGTGCGAACTGAGTCCCGTACCTGCGGCCGGGGAAAAAGGTTGAACCGTATACCCTTTGTAAAGCAGCCCCTTATCGTAAAACTGGCGAAGTATCCACCACAAGCTTTCAATGTAGTTGTTCTCGAAAGTTACGTATGGATGCTCAAGATCGACCCAGTAACCCATCTTACGGGTGAGATCATTCCAGAGATCAGTATATCGGAGGACTTCAGCCTTACAGGCCTTATTGTAATCTTCAATGGAGATCTTAGATCCGATATCTTCTTTGGTGATTCCAAGCGAGCGCTCCACAGCAATTTCGATCGGCAAACCATGGGTATCCCAACCGCCTTTGCGAAGCACTCTATACCCTTTGAGCGTTTTATAGCGGCAAAAAATATCCTTAATCGCCCTCGCCATGACATGATGTATGCCCGGTTGGCCATTTGCCGAAGGAGGTCCCTCGTATAACGTGAACGGGTTTTCCTCAGGGCGGCTGCTTATGCTTTGTTCGAATATGCCTTTTGTGTCCCAAAAGGCAAGGACATCCCGGGCGATCTGGGGTAGCTGGAGCTGGTTATACTCGGGATATTTCAACGAGAGAACAAGGAAAATTCGTAGTAGGGCGCAAACCTACATAAATGCAAATGATCTTTCCTAGATCCTAACTAATTAAACTCCTGGTAACTATTTGTAAAACGCTGAAATTTATTATAATTTAGAAAAGCCATATCTACAATGAAATCATTAGGTAAGAACATCAAGACTTTGCGCCAGGGGAAAGGGTGGAGTCAGGAACAGGTTGCAACCCGGCTGGGGATAACCGCCCCTGCCTTTTCAAAGATTGAGTGCGGTCTCACCGATGTCAATCTAAGCCGCCTGGAACAGATCGCGACCCTCTATGAGATGTCTGTAGTCGATCTCCTGACTTTTCACGATACAGAGGATGAAAGGCGATTTGTCCTTGAGATCGAAGATGTGAAAGAGAAATTGGCCGACCGGGAGTCAGAGATCATCGCCCTTCAGAAAAAGATCATCAAACTGCTTGAAACCACCACTAGACGCGAGCTCAATTTAACGACGGCTTGACTAACCTTGCCGGGCTGTAAAGCAAGGCTGGTAGTAAAACGAGGTTAGTTATAATGGCAAAGACCAGCGTTACTGAGACCAGTATTCCAAGGATAACCGTTCCCCCAAACTGCGATGCATCGAAAATGCTAAATCCCATGAAGAGGATAACAGCGGCATAGAGCATACTCAAACCTGTTTCCTGCAAAGTCTTTCTTAGAAGGGCAGGGACGCCTAAGGATCGATCGTTTTGTGAGTCGCTGCGAAAGCGGGTTAGGAAATAAATGGTCTGATCTGACGCGAGTCCAAAAGCGATTGAAAAGATAAGGATCGTACTGGGTTTGAGATTGATATGGCAAAATCCCATTATCCCGGCAGTAAGGATCAGCGGGATGAGGTTAGGAAGCAAAGAGATCATCACCATCTTGAATGTTTTAAAAAGAATTAGCATGATGACAGCAATTAGGCCGATCGCCAAAGCAAGACTTTCGAATAAGTTCCTCACCAGGTAATTAATGCCTTTTAAAAAGATAACACTCGTACCTGTGATGTGAACAGAATACCTCGAAGGTGGAAAGACCGAATCAATTTGTGACTCAACCTTCTTTAGAACGACATTCATGCGCCGGGATCCTGCATCGGCCATTTGAAAGCTTATTCGCGCCGTTCGCCCGCTGCTATCCAGGTAATTTTTTAAGAGGTTGCTTTCCTTTAAAGCCTTGCCGGCGTAACCTGCCATAAAGGAAGCTTCTTCTCTCGATGGGAGTTGATACTCGCCAGGGGAGCCTCCAAAAAACGCCTGCCTCGAGAATTTTAGAATCTTGTCCAGTGACAGGGCCTCGCTAAAAAGGCCGTATTTCGACATTTTAGTATTCAGCGTGTCGATGAGACTCATAAAGCGCAGATCCTGAACTCCATTTCTTCTTCGAGTATCGACACTCAATTCAAGAGGCATTATACCCTTAAAATTTTTTTCAAAAAACCTCAAATCAACCGATACCGGGTCTTGCCTGGGCAAGTCATCGACCATAAAAGCATTGACATTGATGCGGCTCATTCCCCAAAAGCCTACTGCAACAAGTATACTAGTCACCGCAAAGACTGCCACGCGGTTTCTAGTGGCGAGGTCAAAAGCCCTATTTAAGAGGTTGTGAAAAAAAGGACTGTCCAGGTGAGCGGTGTGACTAGATGAAGGGACCGGTAAATAGCTAAATAATATGGGTATAATGATCACCGATAAAAACCAGGTGGACATGATGCTTAAAAAGGCCACTATACCAAACTCCGAAAGGATTTGGCTGCGGGTGTAAAAAAAGACACCAAAACCGATGGCAGTGGTCACGTTCGCAATCAATGTGGTAAACCCTATTCGGCCGATTGCAATTTCGAGTGCTTTTCGCTTGTCGTGATGCAGATTGAGCTCGGCATGGTACCTGTTGAGTAATAGGGTACTGTTCGGCATCCCGATGATGACCACTAATGACGGTATGAGCGCCGTAAGCAGGGTCATTTGAAACCCAAAGAGCACAAGTATGCCTAATGACCATATGACGCCTAAAACAACCACGAGCAGTGAACACACTACCGGAAGCGCACTTCTAAAGAAAAGAAACAGGATCAGAGAGCTCATGAGGATACTCAGTCCCAGAAATAACTTAAACTCAGAAGCGATCTTTTCTGAAAGTATCGACCGAATGTAAGGCAGTCCCGAGTAATGCAGCCGGCAATGGTTATCCCGCTCGAATTTTGAGCATAATTCGACGATGCGGTGAATGAGGGGTGTTCTGAGCGGCGAGTTAAGCACTTTTTGGTCAAGGGAGACGGCAAGCAGATTCGCATCTTCCCGGCCTGAGAACAAAAACCCTTTGTAAAAGGGCAAACTGTAGATCAATCCTTTTAATGAATCAGTTTGAGCCTGGGTTGTTGGGGTTGATGCCGGGACAAGCACCGCTTTAAATACGTGCCCTGCGGTATCTTTGACAAGGTCAAACAGATGACCGGTTGATAATACATTGTTAACGCCTTTGATCTCCGCGACTTCATTGCTCAGACGAGCCCAGCCGCTATACATCTTCAGATCGAAAAAGCGCTTCGAACTTAGGCCGATGACCATCACCCCTCCGTCCTCACCAAAAGTTCTTTTAAATGAGTTGTAGTACAAAAAGGCGCTGTCTGTCAGCGGAAGAATTTTAGAACCGGCAAAAGAGATGCGGGCTTCCAGACTTTTCCAAAACATGAAAGCCGAACTTACCAGGATCACTCCTATTAAGGCTATTCTATGTTTAAGAATTAGCCGGGGTAAAGATGACAACATGCCTGCCTGTTAGTCAGCGAATGTAAGTTATTAAGGGGATAGGGAGGCTGCCTGTTAATGATTCTCAAAATATACGCAGGTGTTCCGATTAGTGAACACCCTGACCTAGTTGGTTGCTGGCGTTTTTACTGAGGAAGCTAAAGGATTAAGTGGCCATATACAATCGGGTCCAGTTGAGCGTTAAAGGAAACAATGTTTTATCAATGCCCGTATTGGTCTCAAAAATAGGTTCTAAATCTGGCAGGATTTGTGAGTAACGACCAGAAATCTTACGTATATATTACAAACGGATTCCACCCGATGAAAAAGGCTATTTTCCTTCGTGTCAGAGATATTCTGCAAACAAACTTTCTAATAGACCTAAAGGTATTCAGGGCATACGACCGTATTCGGGAGGATTTGGGCTTAAATTCTCATGAGATCCAAATGCTGGTCTGGTATCTGGAAAACGAATACAATTTGTATATCCCCGACCAGGAACTTAAAAAGGTCAAGTCCCTCAAAGATTTAGTATCCTGTATTGATATTCACCTTCAAAACACGGTCCTTTACCCTTTATATCTAGCAGAAGCGGTATAATTGATCAGTGCGTAAATTTTTTAGGGGTTTCAGCTACGCTGTTAAAGGCTTGATGCTCGCTGTCACAACCCAGCTCAACTTTCGGGTTCAACTCATTTTAGCGGTCATTACTGTCTTAGCTGGGGCATGGCTTCGTCTAAGGAAGTGGGAATGGGCCGCCGTCATTTTATGTATCGGCACTGTGCTCGCTGCCGAAGCGATTAACACTGCGCTGGAAGAAATTACCAATGTGATCTACCCCGAATATGATCTGAGAGCCGCAAAAATTAAAGATCTTGCTGCTGCTGCGGTGCTCATCGTTTGCCTGGCTGCGGTCGTACTTGCTTTACTTATCTTTCTTCCAAAGATCGCCCGCTTAGTTACGTGAAGAATTTACAGCCATGCTGGTAGGAACCCGGGGTGTAGTCCTCAAATGCACCAAATATTCTGAGAGCAGTGTAGTGATGCAGATCTTTACTGAGGAGCTCGGGCTGCAATCCTACCTGATCAACGGAATACGGAAAAGCAAGTCAAGATACAGCCCTGCAGTCATGCAGCCTCTGCAATTACTTGAGCTGGTGGTCTACAACCGGGAAGGTGCAGGTATCCAGCGTGTGGCCGAAATACGCAACAGCCCACCCTACCAGGACATACCTTTTAACACCCTTAAGAGTACCTTGATCCTGTTTTTAACTGAGGTTGTGTACAAATCGGTCAGGCAAGGACACCGCGATCCCGAGCTTTTTCAATTCCTATATGCCATGCTCCTGGAGCTTGACCTTCGCCGTGCCGGCCTGGCAGACTATCATATCGACTTTATGCTGCGCCTTGCCGGCCAGCTTGGAATCTACCCGTCGCTGCCCGATAGTGCCCATTTGCTGAGGGAAGGGTATTTCGATCTAAAAAATGGTGACTTTTGCCTTGCTAAACCACTTCACCCGGCTTTCGCCGAGCCTGATGTTTCCCGTGAACTTGGCCGCGCTTTGCAGAGCGTGCAAGAAGGTTCGGTTTTTGAATCGTCATCCCGTGCAAGCCGAAAAGCGCTTATGGCACTTATGCTAGAATACTATGCCTGGCATATTGACGGGTTTGGAGCGGTTCGTTCCTGGGACGTGCTTGAAGACGTTTTCAGGTAATGAACTAGACGCCGCCCAAGGTAAAAGTTAACCCGCTCGCATATTGTTTCCAGGCGATAAAACTAAGGGCGTAACTGACTCTGAAATTTAATCGCTGAACACCAAAATACACTTCGGCGTAATTAGAAAGCTTATCGCTCTGCATAAAAGCCGCGCCAGCGATCTCTTCAAGTTTGAGCCTTCTGATAATAGGGATTGACCCAAATATCGAACCCATGAAATTTTGTTCCACATGCAGGTGCATAAAATAATCGGCGGCGCTGTATCTGTAGGCGTTCAAAATCTCAAAGGCATCGGCACGCGGTATCAGCGAAGTTTGTGAGTTCGTAAAGGGTTGGTAGTCGATGTAAGTAAGCGCCTTACGGGTTAAAAAGCGACCTCCTGAAAGGCTGTAATTAAACGTGCCGCTGGTGCCTGTTTTAATGTCTCGCTGGGAAAGCCGGGCACTCAAATAGTCATAATCTGACGTCGAAGCAAAAAGACCGGCTGTTCCCTTACGATAAGCTACATAGAGGGACGGATAATCAGAGCCTTGGGAAATAAGCATATCTGGCCGGGAAATAAACTTTTCCCCCAAATTAAGCCGAGCAGAAAGAGTAAGGGTCGCAGCACGATTGGTTTTAAAAGCAGGCCCATTGCCTGGAGACGAATACGGATCGTTTGCTGTAAAATGCCGGTTTGTTGGGCCGGTGATGTACTCATACGCCAGGTTTGGTAAAGGTATACGACCCGCATACTCGAAATTCGCCCCAAGATTAAACTGCCTGGTTATATCACGGGAGTAATTTACAGCCGCAAAGTGCTTTTCGAAAAGTTTTAAGGCGTTAATCTTGGTGAAAAGTGTTTGATAGGTAAAAAAAAGTGGGTCAAGTCCCCTGAGCCGGTTTTGATCGCTCATCTGACTCCCTCCTGAAAGGACAAGAATCGAATGGTCCAGCGTATTGAAGACTCGTGTATAGGAGGCCGAAGGATTTAACCGCCTGTCCACGAATCCGTAGCGCAGCGTCGTCGAGAGTGAATAAGAGGTCATGTCGCTTGTCTTTTTGTGGTAAGTGACCGCAGGATTAAATGCAAGACCCTCTACGGTGTTATAACTGAGTACGGAGCCTAAGGGCGGTATATCGAGCCGGCTCTTCGCAAACCTGTTCTGAAAAGTTACGCCGGTTAGGAGTAAGCCTCCGAGTGTGATCTTGTTACCGGCCTTATCGATCGAATCCAGGTACCGTTTGCCCGAATGCACTATCCCAATGCTGTCTTTGCGCACGTAGTCACGTCTTTCTTCTTTGGACAGTGGTACCGGTCTTACCAGGTTCCAGTACGTACTGTCCTTCTTATTGGAGGCCGAAGAAATATGCAAAATGTCGATGGGAAAGTCGGCCTTAGTAAATTTAGGATTGAATTCGTAATCAGTAAGACTTTCCAGGTAATTGCCGGCAATGTCGAACTTGAAAAGCTTGAGACTAAACTTCAACTCCTCTGTGCTAAGAACAAACACACCAGGTTTGGGCTCGCGAAACTGCTGGCTAATCGCCAGGATATCCAGAAATTCAATCTTGCTTTGAGCTGCAATCCTCAAATCGGTGGCCTCAAGGTTCCAGGTGCTATCCTGGATATAAACGCGGCCTTCGAAAAGGTTGGCTCCTTTTCGCTTGGGAATCACTTCAATACGATAGATCTTTCCCGTTGTACCGGTGAGGCGGAATTTGTAAACGCTCAAGGCATTGTCTGCTATTGGTGAAATATAGACTTTATTGGTTATAGGCCTTAAATCCATATGGCCTTCGTAGAAATTGACCAAAAGGTCTGAAGCTTGATTAAAGCTGAAGCTGTTATTCCTCCCACTCACTTTTGAGGAGATCATTTCTTCATGGATCTTACCGGGCTTTTTTACCGATAGCTTCGATACTGATTCCGACAAATAGAGAATGCCCCGCTTGCCCGAATCCAGACCCATCGTTTCCAGTTGGCCTTTGACATCCTGGCCAAATATCTTTTTCGGCGCGTCCCTAAGTTTCTGGATTCCTTTTATGTACACCTGGCAGCGGTAAGCCTGTACCTGGTTTAAGTAGAATCTCCTTTTTGCGGTCGCATGCTTAATGATGCTTACCGCCGGGTCTTCACGGCTCACCCTCACTGTGACTTCTGAGAGATGGTATGACCCTTCAAGGAGCTTGATATTAAGGACGATCTCTTTACCGGCTGCCGGGACCTCTACCGGTTTGATTTGCCGGGCATAACCAACGAAGCTTATCGCAACATTGTAATGGCCTGGTTTGATGCCCGGCAAGCGGTAACGTCCTTCAGTATTGGTTCAACACCATGCGTTGTCCCGTCAAGGTATACGGATACTGCCGCCAGCGGATGGTTTGAAATGTCTGTTACTGTGCCGCTTATCGATCCGTTTTGAGTATTTGGCGCGTTCGGATTGCTTAGAGCGCTTGGAGCGTTTGAGTTACCGAAGCCTTGTTGAGCGAAAGCCGGGCCGTTTGCTGTGGCGCAACAGAAAAGAGCAAGAAATATAGTGAGGGTTTTTATCCACTTGAGGTTCATCGGCAGGCCTGTTGCGGAACCATCCGCTATCTTAAACGTAAACGACCAAGATCATTTTAACTATAATTAAGCCACTCGCTATTATAGATTTCTGCAAATAAAGATAATAAGACCACTCTCTATTTTAGTTTTTAAAAGAAAACTAAAATAAGAATATCTTTGATCAAGTATGCAAACTTTGAAAACATATCAAGCCGGTCGTTATATAACTCAAGGTCATTATAAAAGCTTCCAACCTGAATTAATTAACAAAAACTGGCAATTGGAAGATATGGATGTGATTAATCTTCTTGGTCAAGCAGATAGGCAATTAGGAAGATTAGACATGTATTCTGAATATATCCCAAATATTGATCTCTTTATCAGTATGCACATTGCTAAAGAAGCAACCCAATCTAGTAAAATCGAGGGGACGGATACAAACGTTGAAGAAGCATTCTTGGAGCGGGAAGAAATTTCGCAGAAAAAAAGGGATGATTGGGAAGAAGTTCAAAATTATATCAAAGCAATGAATACTGCTATTTCTATGTTAAATGATCTGCCTTTTTCCTCCAGGTTGATCCGGGAAACACATCGTATATTGTTACAAGGTGTAAGAGGTGCACATAAACAGCCAGGCAATTTTAGGACCAGTCAAAACTGGATCGGCGGCGCAACTATTAACGATGCTACATTCATACCACCTGTTCATACTTCTATACCGGAGTTAATGTCTGATATTGAAAAGTTTGCTAATGATGAACTAAACAAATTTCCAGACCTTTTAAAAATAGCGATCATACACTACCAGTTTGAAACAATACATCCCTTTCTAGACGGCAATGGCAGGCTTGGCAGATTAATGATCACGCTTTATTTGGTCAGTAAAAGCATATTGAAAAGGCCCATTTTATATCTATCTGACTTTCTGGAAAAAAATAGAGGCCTGTACTTTGACAACCTAATGATGGTTCGAGAAAAAGGAAATTTGAATCAATGGCTAAAATTTTTTTTAGTAGGGGTAATCGAGACCGCTAAAAGCAGTATTAATACTTTTGACGGCATATTACAGTTACAGAAACAAGTTGAAAGCAAAATCCATTCAATGGGCAGCAGAGCAGATAATGCTCAGAAAATACTGAATTACTTGTATCAAAAGCCAGTTATCCATGCACAGAAAGTGAGTGAAGTTAGTAGGCTTTCCCTAGCAGCAGGATATAAATTATTAGCTGATTTCGAAAAGCTAGGCATTTTGGTTGAAGTGACTGGCGCGCAAAGAGGTAAACTATATGTTTTTAAAGAATACTTAAAGTATTTTTGATAGGGATCGAACTTTCTTCTGAAGGCACAACAGCATGACTTGGTAAAACCGACTTGCTGAAAAGGGTGGGAGCTACTGGGTTCGAACCAGTGACCCTCTGCTTGTAAGGCAGATGCTCTGAACCAGCTGAGCTAAGCTCCCTTTTTGTGGATGACAAATATAGGAGTACAGGAACAAACAGCAAAGCATATTCTTCCTATTTTAGCAAAGCACTATTCACTGGTTATGAAGAGATTTCTTAGTTTTTCGCTCGTTTTGCTTTCGTTATCAGCCGGTACTAACGCGTTATGCGACACGGGCAGGGTTTTCCGGCACCAGAAACATGCGACCCGTGCAAAATTTGCTGCACTCCAGGACCGCTGGAGTGAAAAGCGTGCCACCGCCTGGTATAAGCAACAACCTTGGATCGTTGGCTGTAATTTCATTCCAAGCACCGCCATTAATGAACTGGAAATGTGGCAGGCCGATACCTACGACGCGCCAACAATCGATCGTGAACTTGGCTACGCACAGTCAATCGGCTTTAACACGATTAGGGTTTTTCTTCACGACATTCCATGGCAAACCGATAGCAGCGGCTTTATATCCAGAATAAAAAGCTTGCTGACAATCGCTTCAAAGCACAAGATCAAGCCTCTCTTTGTTCTATTCGATGACTGCTGGGGTCCTGATCCCCAGCCTGGAAGACAGCCAGACCCCAAGCCTTCTGTTCATAATTCGGGCTGGGTCCAGGCACCCGGCAAAGCGATCCATAATGATTCAACCAAGTGGGCTCCTCTTGAAAACTATACGAAAGGAATTTTAAGGACTTTCGGCAAAGACAAGCGCATTCTTCTTTGGGATCTTTATAATGAGCCTGGCAATTCTAAGTATGGTGAAGAAACCTTGCCTCTTTTGAAGAAAGTCGTTGAGTGGACTCGTTCAGTTCCGCACGTTCAGCCTTTGAGCATGGGAATCTGGTATGAAGACAAAGCACTCAATGAATTTCAGCTGAGTCATTCAGACGTTACTACGTTTCACAATTACGGCGATGCTGCCAGTCTGGAAAAACAGATCAAGGAGCTGCTTACCTTGGGAAGACCGGTTATTTGTACCGAATACATGGCACGGACCCACAACAGCCGCTTTATAACCCATCTCCCAGTTTTTAAAAAATACAACATTGGCGCGATTAACTGGGGGCTCGTTAAAGGGAAGACAAATACAATCTACGCCTGGGATACGCCAGAGGGGAGTCCACAGCCTAAGATCTGGTTTCATGACATTTTCACCGCTGATGGCAAGCCTTTCGATGTTCGTGAAACCCAGTTTATCAAACGCGAAACCAGTTCGCGCTAGTTGTGTTAAGGATCAGCAGCCTAATTTTCCAATCCGCTTTATATATTCTAGCTGGCTTGAACCACTTTCGGGTCCCTAGACTGTATCTAAAGGTTATGCCAGCGTTCCTACCCTTCCCTATGCCTCTAATTTTTGTCAGCGGCACGGCCGAAATTGTCCTGGCAATAATGGCTTTGTTCCCTTCGTTGAGGAAACTAGCGTTCACATTCATCGCAGCTATGCTTGTGGTTTACGTGCCGGTGCACATTTATCTTATTTACTTAAGCCCTTTCAAACTAGGGTGGATGCCCGTTACTCCGCAGATGGCCTGGATAAGGTTGTTGCTCCAGGTACCCCTCATAATATGGGCGCTCTGGCAAGGTACGATCATCTAGATTTCTGTTCACCGCCTTGGGAAGGCCATTCAACTGCCTCAAATGGCAAATCACCTGACGACTGCCCTAGGTTTAAAACGTTTGGTCTTCTTTTATCACGCTCTTAACCTCCCCGGTTTTTAATTCTTTTATGAAAAAGATTTTTGTAATAACCCGATTTCTCGGCCTGGCTTTCTGTGTGCTTTTGGTAAATAGCGCCAGCGCCAAAGATTACTATTTAAACAGCCGTATCGGATCAGACACCAACGATGGCTCAAGCATGAGCCCATGGAAAACGGTGAATCATTTGAAGGAGATCGTGTTTCAGGAGGGCGACAAGATCCTTTTTGCACGAGGATGCAGATTCTCAGGCAGTTTTTCTATTAAGGACTCCGGAAGCAAAGAACGGCCGATTATAGTTGGAGCATATGGGCTGGGAAACAAACCCGAATTTAACAACCCCTCGCTAAGCGATCAAACTGCCGATATTATCCAGGTCTATGGAAGTTTCGTTGTCATTCGGAACCTTCACTTCAAAAGCTCTGGACGTACTTACGATGCGGCGCCGGTCCTAGATTCCGGAATAATTCAACGTAAAAACAGGGCTCTTGCTTCGATCTACCAGGGACTTTTTTCCAAATATCTTGCTATAACCGATTGTGAGTTTAAGAATTGCGCCATCGGCATAAACCTTAAGGGTCAGCACAACCTGGTTACCCGAAATGTTTTTAATTCGGGTGATGGTCGTGAAGAGGGCGCTGGCTCTCCTGCTGCTATCCTGATAGCGAATTCTTATAATGAAATCTCATACAACCGGTTAGACGTTATTCCCAGGAGTAACTGGCTTTTGCTTGACAAGGACAATTCGGCCGCAGCCCTAAACCATCTTAATGTTCACCATAATAACTAAATATTTAGCTTAGCGGGCAAAAAACGCTAAAATGGAACTAAAAGAGGTTAGCAGAGAAGATCTTGCAGAACTGGCTAAAATCGACATACCTTATTCGGTCTCAATCTTTATCCCTACTCACGCCTACGGTGTTGAGGTAAATAAGAACCAGGATCATTCCTTATTTAAAAACAAACTTCAAGAAGCCAGCCATACGCTGGAGTCTGACGGTATGCATAAGGACGCGATCTCCAGCTTACTTAAACCGGGGCATGACCTGCTTGACGACGAAGCTTTTTGGAAGAGCCAGGAAAAGGGGCTTGCGGTTTTTATGAGCGACGGATTCTTTAAGTTCTATAAGACCGATCAGACGCTTGTCGACGAAGTTTATATCGACAAGCATTTCTACATAACACCGCTCGTACAGAGTGTGACCAGAAACTCCCCGTTCTATGTTCTGGAGATCAGCCGCCATACTACAAAACTCTTCAAGGGTGATATGCATGCGCTCGAGCCTGTTGAAATTCCCGAGTTACCCAAAGGGATGCACGAGGGGAGGCACGCAGCCGGGGAAGGGACTCATTTACATGGAAACCAAAATGGCCAGGCTGGAGAAAATGAATACCTGGCTCAATATTTCAAAGAGATCGACAAGACGCTGTGGGGAAAAGTACTCAACAATGAAACGGCGCCTCTTGTACTTGCAGGTGTTGAATATGAAGTTGCCGCTTATCGTAACATCAGTGAATACAGACATCTTGTAAGTGACTTTGTTCGTGGCAATGCCGAACACACCAATTTGCGAAAGCTTCATGATGAATCTCTGGCTGTCCTGGCTCCTCACTTTGACGAGCTGGAGACCAAGGCACTAGAAAATTATTTCAACGGCACTGCTGCCGGCTTAACGAGTACAATTGTTGAAGACATTGTTCCGGCCGCTTACTATGCAAAGGTTTCCACGCTGTTTGCCCGGCAAGGCATGCACTTATGGGGAAAGTTTGATATGTCCCAAAACAAGCTGGACGTCCATGCCGGGAAAGAATCCTATGACAGCTGCCTCATAAATATGAGCGTGATACAGACTTTAAATAATGGGGGTGATGTTTATGTCCTCGAAGGCGAAAAAATACCCGAGGAAAGTCTAATGGCGACATTGATGCGCTATTGAACGATGTAAATTATCTCGACATACCCCTTAGCGGTAGCTTTTTGAGGGGCGATCATTGCTTCTGGTTTTGCCGGGCCGGCGATCTCCTATGGACTCTGTCAGGGGGCTACCGTAGTCGCGGCTTTGTGGGGCATATTCGTCTGGAAAGAATTTAAGGGTGCTCCCCGGGAAGTTTCTATCCCATTAGGGATCATGCTCTTCACCTATGTTCTGGGATTGGGGCTAATCGTGGCCGCCCGTTAGTCCATTAGAGAGAGTTAAGGCTAAAGTAGGGTACATGTTTTGAACGACTCCAATTGATAGACTTAATATATTAATTACCGGGCCAAATAATCCACGAGTTCAGGGAGCGCTTCACCCGCCGGCTCGCGTATAACCTTGATTGGACCAGTATCCATTAACAGATCAGCAGCAGGATCAATGAGATAGCGGTCGGCCGAGGTTGGGACATAGTGAATAAGAGAAGCGGCGGGATATACCACGAGTGAAGTTCCCACGATGATCAGGATATCTGCCCTGCTGCAAAGTTCGGCCGCAATTTCGATCATCGGTACAGCTTCTCCAAACCATACGACATGCGGTCTTAACTGCGATCCGCGTTCGCATTTGTCGCCCATCTTTAGTTCCCAGCCGTCAATGGCATAGACCTTCTTTGGGTCAAGGCTGCTTTGCGATTTTGTTATTACTCCATGGAGGTGCAGCACGTTTTTTGAGCCCGCACGTTCATGAAGGTTATCAATATTTTGGGTGATAATGCACGTGTTAAAGAAAGATTCAAGCTTGACAAGCGCGTAATGAGCTGGGTTAGGCTCGGCTTCAAGAATTTGTTTCCTCCGCTCATTATAAAACTTCTGTACTCGGGCAGGATTTCTTCTCCAGGCTTCGGGTGTCGCGACTTCATCAATTGGAATACCCTCCCAAAGGCCATCTTCGCCCCGAAACGTTTTAAGACCGCTCTCCACACTTATTCCTGCACCAGTTAAGACGACGCAATTTTTCATAGTGACCGTGAATTTCTCAGGCGGGTGCAAAATTAGCATCTTACCTGGAATACGATACGCAGGTCAATGATCAATCCCTCTTTGAACACGATAAAAAAGGAACTTTCTACGCTATCACAAAAGGACCTCATTGAGCTGTGTCTGAGACTTGACCGCTTTCGGAAAGAAAACAAAGAGCTGCTTAGTTATTTACTGTTCGATTCAGCCGGCGACGACCTTCTCGATATCTTGAAAGATGACATTGAGCTTGAATTTCATTTAATCAGTTCTAATTACTTTCAAGCTAAGAAGACACTGCATAAGATACTAGGCAACATCACTAAATACTCGAAATTCAATCCATCCAAGAGCTTTGGAGCCGAGCTTCGAATGCATTTCTGCAGCTGTTTTCTCGAATCGGTATTAAATCCTCATGACCATCCCGTCCTTGAGAATATGTAAGACAGTTAAAATCGAGCTTAAAAGCGATCAATACGCTTCATGAGGATTTGCAGTTCGATCTTATGGAGGAGTTCGACAGGTTGAAAAGGGATTCGTCGTCGTATAACCAGGAAGTGATTTTTTTTACCTTTACCGCCCCCCGGGATGTTAGCTCAGTTGGTTTAGAGCACTGCCTTGACAGGGCAGGGGTCACTGGTTCGAATCCAGTACATCCCACTTCAAATAGCTTTTTTGAGCCAATCATGGGTTCCTTGACATTGTCTGGCAGCTCGCACAATACGCTGCCTTAAATTCTTTCTTCTCCAAGAGCTGGAAACTGGCACCGCCCCTATCAGGGCTGGTAAAGAACTGGCAAAAACGAGGCCTGTTCAGATTGATAGCGTTTACGACCGCTTTTTTAAACTTTTGAGTGCCAAAGTTTTGAGAATTAGCAAAAGCCAGGTTTAGATAATAGAAGATCAGGTTTTCATCGGTATCGATTTTGTCGATTCGGGGGCTGACAATGGCAGAGGCTAGGTCGAAGCGCGCGTAGTAGGAAAAAAACTTAGCAAGCGAGTAAATTTCCTGATCGCTGAGAGACGACTTAAGATAAGATTCTGCAACCCAAGCAAGAGAAGCATCTTTTTCGGCATACTTTCCTTTTGCCATGGCTGACGAGGCGTTCAGGATGTGGTAGTTCAATTCCATGCGCTGGACCAGGGATCTATCAGCACCCATTTTACGAAGCTGTTCTATGCCGCCCAAGAGTTCTTTATCGCTAGCGGGCGCCATGCCTTGCTCCCAAATAGTAAGCCTGAGAGCAGCGATGTTATAGGCCAGCTTTTCATAACTAGGGTCGAGTTTCTGAATTTTGAGGCATTGCGTTAAAGCTTCATACTCAGTAGTCGACTTAAAGATCATTTGATAAATGATCTGATCGCTCAAGAGGGGCAAGTAGTTCTTTTCCATAGGAATCTTCAGCTTACCAATGTAGTCGGCAGGCAGACGGTTATCTGATATACGCGAAGCCATTTCTTTCACAATGCTACGTGCCAGGCTCAAATTTTGGATGCTGACCGCCTGATTGAAGGCGCCTAAAATGTCTTTTGGCTGAAGGCTGCTGACTATTGTCTTTTCCTGGAGATAAACAGTCACGAGGGCTTTTCGTTCCGAAGCAAGAAGAGCTTCATATTTTGCCGCATTGTGCTTGTCCGAAAGAAAGGCTTTAACCGCCAGCTTCGAGTTTTCACCCAGACTTTGAAGTTCAGTGCCTTCAGCACTTTCGTAAAAATCAAGCCAGTTCTCTGCCGCCATTATTTTGATCTGGTCACCTGCAAGGGTGGGCTGTGCCTTCCTGATTGCCGTTACGATCGCCCGTGCACGGCGAGTCATCAGGGTATCGTTAAGTGCTTCGGGGCCTTCCACTGATGAATAGGCCCTGATTTCAATCTTGCGTATCGAGTGGTTGCCAAGAAGGAGCGATCTTGCCAAAGTCTTTTCATCAGCCAGCGAATAGTTGCTTTTTCCGCGCTCAAAGGGGATCAACAGGCTAAGCTTTTTGGAATAGGTAACCAGGCGCGATTCAGGCTCAGACCACGAGGCAGTGCTTTTTAGCAGTGTATCAGTATATAGGCCCATTGGGAGCAAGTGGTAGGCACTTCGATCGATGTTTAGAAAATTCATGTAAAAGACGATCCCGGTATTCTTGACCAAAACGAGATTGCCTTCGAGCTCATGGTCGACGTAAGAAGGCACTACATGTCCGATCTTTGCAACGAAGATACCCGCAGAAACCTCCTTCATTGCAAGCATAAGTTCGTCACGGTAAACTGGCTTAAGCAGCTGACCCCTGATAAGCCTCCCTGAATCGGGCTCAGGCTTTGCGCAGGCGTAAACGTCTTTGCTCACAATATCGGCCGACACCGCGCAGGCGTCATCACTAAAAATTTGAGTAAGCCAGTGCTTGTCATTCATCACAAAAAATATATCCCCATTTTCAGCGATGTGAATGCCGAACTGAACTTCCGGCGGCATGTGGTGGAGAAGCGCCAGGCAATCTTTACCTGACTGCGCTAGGCGACGATCAGAAAGGCCGTATGGCATTTGGGAGAAGACACGAAATGAACCCGAAGTGAGAATCACTATGAGTAAAAAATGGCGACCAAAAGTTTTCATGACCCGGTAAATGCATTCTTACGTAGGTATGCCGTTAAGGTTTGTCGCAAACCGGAGTGAGGCTAGTACCGTACAAAAACTCGAGGGTTCGTGATTTACATTCAATCAGGCCATTATAGCGTACCTGGCATCCATGAGCCGCTTATAGTCGCGAACCATTTCTGGTGACAAAAAGGAGTTGTCAAGCCACTTAAATGCCTGTTCTTTACGTTTAGAAAAATTATTATACGTATTCTGGACTTGTTTTTCTGTCAAATCGAGTCCAGCTGCAAAGCGCCGGAAGTGCTCTGGTTTAAAGCTGCTCTTCTTTCCCTCCAGTGTTAAAGCAAGCTCTTCTTCGTCCTTTGGGTTAGGGATAGCCACATTTAATAGGTCATACGCCGGCGAAAGGTTCCAGCCACTCTTGTTATTGATCATCGAAAAGTTCTTCAAGTGCATGTCGTTGTTTCCCGTCAGGTAACTAAACAGTGCTAGTTCGAAATAATACAATTGGTCGAGCAGCGTATTACTGGAATAAGTGGCAATCGCTTTTCCAATGCGTTCCATAGAACTTATATACTTATCATAGGCTTCCAGTATCTGAAACATATCCAGCATGTGTATTTTTTTACCTCTGGCAGGACGGTCGATCCTTTTAGTGATGTAAGCGAGTTCTCCGGAGGCCATACGAATCAAACTAGATGGAACGGTCCGTAATGCATAAGCTTCCTCAGCTATCCGCATTGTAACATGCTCGTTTTCGGGCATTCCCGGGTAGTTTTCAGATGGCGGTTTAAAGATGTACCTACCGCCAAGCGCTCCAACTACGGTTAGCCTGGAATGAGGACCGTTGTCTAGGTACTCCTTTATAATTGTCAGTGATAATTTCGGTTGAACGCCTGGTACAGCAACGCTACGCTGTACCACATTTTTGGCCAGTTCCTTCATTTGATCTAGCGTTGAGTCGAAAACGGGCGATGTCTTCGTTCCAAAGAACTTAAGGCTGCACCGTTCGTGATAGTCACCATTGTCCTTTTGTATAAGAGGCTGGTAGCAATATAGACACTTCCTATTCATCACCCCCTTCGATTGGTATAACGCTAACCGCACCTATACAATCCCGGCAGGAGACCAGTAAAAGGCCCATTCTATCGGTTTTATTAACCTTCCAACTGGTTATAGCAATATCCAACAACCAGCCCTCCGGGATAAGACCATCAAAAAAAGCGAACAACCTTTTGTCATAATATACCCTGTCGGTCACCGGCATCGTAAACGTGATAAACTGGCCAGGATAATCTTGGACATATTCAGGCAAATACTGGAACTGATAAAACCCGTCATCCCTCTCCGTTAGTCTACCTGCTTCTGTTTCTTTATAGAAAATCTTTGCTGATCTCATGGTTGTAGTTGTTCGTCTAGCAGGGATAGGTCCCTGGTCTTAACCGGACCTAGCTCATGCCCAAACATTTTTAATACCTGGTTTACCTTATCTAATTTCAAATTACCCTTGCCCTGCTCTATTTTACGGACAACAGTCAGCGCAACGCCGGCCTTTGAAGCAAAGCTTTCCTGGGTCAGTCTTGCTTCCTTACGTTTTTGTCTGACAAAATCTGCTAATCTCTCCATGCCCACTTATTATATGCTTTGAGATATAATAATGCTAAGTTAGAGGAATTTATATGCCTAAAAATATAAATAGTCTGAATTTACTTAATTTATATGCTTAAACGTATAATTTTTTACGTTTTTCCAGAGGTTTAATTGCGCAGAATGTTTTCTGAAGCAAATTACTGCCGTTCCTGTGGCAATTCAATCTCCTCAAGCCGGTCTTGGACCTGCATAAACTGCAGGTTGATATTCAAGATCTGAGCATAACTGATCGAGAACACGTCACCAGGAATCAAAATGGCTTCAGGGAACGTTTGACCTGCCGAACTATTAACGGCGCTTTGCGCCGGGGGATTGAACTCACGTCTGATCAATTCCTTGAGATAGATGCGATCTAAGTTCCCGTCAATACACTCGAAGCTTTCGAGGTATCCTGAGTAGATCACTGTCCCTTCCCGGGTATCTGTCACTACATCGACAAACACCATGTCAAAGTCTTCCTTATTGGTGTAGTAGCCATTAAAGAGATACCACCACTTGTTATACAAGTTTAAGACCGCGGCATAGCTATGGTAATCGCGCCAGAGCAAAAGTTGTCTTACGACTCTTCCAAATATGACCATCACTATAAGCAAGGTTGCGTTGTAGAGACTAAAAGACAGTACCGCATGTTTAAATTCAGCGTTTGAAAATTTGTGTTCAACATCTTTCAACTCACCGCCCAAGAGCTTGAGCAATAGATCAAATCGGATCTCGGCCGAAATCAGACTTATCGCAAGCCCATGAATAAGCAACGAAACAACCGCGCTGGTTAGAATACGTTCAAAGATGGAAAACTTTGGAGTAGGCCTCGGAAAAGGACCCGCATATAGACTTAGGTAAAAAACTACCGGTGGAATGAGCAGTATTGAAATAAGGACTGCACTTAGTGCAACGTTCATTTAACGGCTACTTTGAGAGTTGCCAAAACTTGACTAAATTTTGAACGTAACTAAAGAAATCCCAGGTGGTATCAGACGGTACTTAAAATACCGGTACCTACTAGCTTTTACCGCCCTTGATATGGTGTTTGACAGAACCGGCTTTCGAGATAGTAAGTGACGAATTACCAACCCGGACAATCATCTGGCCATTTGAATCAAAATGGTTATTGACAATAGCCATGGCCACTTTAGCAGCAGCTGGGCCATTATTAAGAAGGGCCCTTCCTTTTTCAGAAATCTTAACGTTTGTCATCCGGCTACTTTTATAACATACAAAGATACGAAAACTTCGCATCGCATCACCTTTTGGTCAATGTCTTGAAGTTTTCGGGGCGACGGCTGTAAACCATGATTTTAAAAGTTCCTGCAAGCGGGCTGTTAGTGGCTGTGTTCATCTCGGCCGAACTCAGGTATATCTTCCCGGTTTTGCCATCTAGTGAAAACGTTGGCGAGTTAACAGGTGTCGCGAGCGTTTGTACAATGTCATATTTACTAGGAGCACTTTGCTTAATGATCGTTGTTGTTCCATCTGCACAGGCCGCTACGATAAGCTTAGTTTCGGGGTCGTAAACGACAGTTCCTACTCCGGCTCCTATGGGCAATGTAGTGAGCTGTTTGCCACTCGTTGCACTCAAGACGCTAAGCGCTTTATTTTCGCGGCAACCAATAAAAAGGATTTCGTTTAAAGCGTCATAAGCAAGGGCAGTAGGAACCATGCACTCTGTCAACGCGAAGCGCTGGAAGACTTTCTTGCTTTTACTGTCAATTAAGACCAACTGATTACGGTCTTCAAGCGTGTTATAGACCAAACCGTTAGCATTTGAGAAGCCGATCTCGGGGTTCCCGCCAAGATCCACGGTCCCGTGCTCGAGCAGACTAACTGGATTAACGACAGTCGAATTATGACTGCCCCAGTTGAACGTAAAAAGGACGTTCGAATTTGGATCGTAAAGTATAGAATGCGGCGCTTTTCCGGTAATGAGAATCGTTTCTAATTTTTCGAACGTTCGGGTGTCAAATACCCTCACAACGTTTTCTTTGCTGTCTGTAATAAAGCAACGGCTTACCTCGTTTACCACAGCCACCGAACGGGCTTCACGAAATGGTCCCAGGGTTGCCGTTAGCTTAAGGCTGTCCAGATCAACTACCTGTACCGTGTTACCATGGGACACGTATAGCTTGCGATGGTCCTGGTCGATGCAGGTTTGATCGTAAGAGCAGTTTCCTGGTAATGATATCTGGCTCTCAAGTTGATAGGTAAGTTTAGGAACGGATTTATGTTTCTTTTTTTGTGCACAAACCTGGAAGCAGGGACAAACTATCATCCAAAACATCACGTATATACTACACGCTTGTGCAGTCCTTACATTTGTTATCACAGCCACTTCTACGTGTAGTTAGGCAGCATGTTACCCTAACCGTCTCAAGTATTAGCTGGTGACGAGAGCGCTGCGTTATTTGTCGTGAATTCAGACGCTGACAGCGCCAGTTCGGTAAGAATGGCGTTTGCATACTTGATCGACAGCGAAAAGTGCCCTTCTCTGGCAACGATATTCACAGTCGAATTTTGAAGCTGTTTGCCAAGAAAGTGAGCAAATGCGACGGGGACGTTTTGGTCTTCGGCTCCGTGCCATATCTTGACGGGAACTTTGACTTGGGTAATATCGAATGGCCAATCGCGTAAAAACATTGAAAATTCCATTGCCGCTCCCCTTGAGCCATTTTTAAGACCTTCAAAAAAGTCGTCGGTCAGAAGCAAGGCGACGGCCTGGTCGCGGAGGGTGATCTTATCTTCAAGGCACATCCCCATAGCGAAAAGACCTATAAATGACGTAGGGTACTTTTTAGCGTACCAGGAAAGTGCTGGGTTAAACAGGATAGGGAAATAGTAATACGGAAGTGCGGGGGCCCGAAGCCCTAATCTGACCAGTGTCGCGAACTGCGGCGGGCATTGAGCCAAAATTGCCTCGTTGCCATGTAATGGACCGATTCCTGAAAGCAGCGTCAGCGATCTTAGCGAGACGCGCTCCTCACTGGCAAAGGCAAGGGCGAATGGTACTCCACCGGAGATAGCGATTATACTGTAAGCTGCAAGGCCAAGGTGCTCGATCAGTTCAGTCAGATCTCGGCTAAAACTTTGAAACGTTTGATTTCGGTTGAATGTTGAAAGCCCTGCTCCTGGCCGGTCTGGGGCGATCATTCGAAGCTTATGTCGCCTTAAAAGATCGGTAAAGAACGAGCCTTCAAGCCTTGAGCCCGGGCTCCCGTGAAAGAATATGACCGGGTAACCTTGAGGATCACCCGTATCATGATAGCCTATCACTCTTTTGTCGCGTAACACCAGGTTTCGATTTTCCGGGTGTCCTATTAGTAAATTTTTAGTCATAACAGTTAATTATTAAACGAACACAAAGTGATATAGTTTAATTGATGGTTTGATTCCAGCCGGGAGCTTACATTGCGCTATCGTGAAAAAGATATTTTTCGTTGCCTTTTTTTTCACGCAGTATATCTGCGTTGAACTCGTTAATGCGCAAACCATGGACAAAACGGACACTCTCAAGGAGGTGATAGTCTCGGGGTATGGCAATAACAGAACTCGCCAGAAGACAGCTGGCAGCATTGGAATCCTTAATTCTACTGACTTTCGACTTGCAGCGGGGTATTCTCTAGTTCCTGTTTTAAACCATCTTCCCGGTCTTCAAATGGAGGAGCGCTCTCCGGGTAGCTACCGAATTTCGATACGGGGGAGCTCAATAAGGTCTCCTTATGGCGTTCGTAACATTAAAGTTTATTTGGATAACTTTTCGCTGACCGACGCGGGCGGAGGTACCTACATAAATTCACTGGATGAAGAAACTATTGGAGCGGCCGAGGTGATTAAAGGGCCGGCTTCAAATGTATACGGTGCAGGTACAGGAGGGGTTATTTTGCTGAAGACCTTTTCGGACGCCGGTTTAGGGGTCCATGCGAACGCTTACACACGTGAAGGTTCTTATGGGCTAAGAAGTGTTGGCGTGCATGCAAGCTCCGTTAACGCAAACAATTCTTCGTCCTTGTTTCTCTCTGACCTTCGCTCGACGGGTTACCGCGCCAATACGGCCATGGAAAGACAAGTCGTGCATTATCATGGAACGATGAAGGCAGGGACGCGAGATGAGATGGGGATCACGGCGTTCTATTCAAGTCTCTTTTATCAAACTCCAGGCGGTCTTACCTTGAGTGAATACGATAGTAACCCGCGGCAGGCCCGACCAGCAACAAAGACGACGCCGAGCGCCAGCGCCCAACATGCAGCCATTTACACCAAGCAAGTCTTTCTTGGGGTGTCCAATCGTGTAGAGTTCAACGGTTCCTGGTGGGACGAGAGTACTGCCTCGCTAAGCGACGTTCAGTTCAAGAATCCGTACATCACGAACTACGAACGAAAGGTTGAACAGAACTACGCCCTTCGATCAGTGCTTCACTTTTTAAACCCGGTGTTTGGGAGAAATCTTCACGCTCAGGCAGGTATTGAGTACATGAACTACTTTTCGCCTGATAGAGATTATCGAAATAAAGGCGGGTCACCCGATAGCATTACCCGGGACGATGAAATAAGGAACACACAGTTTACAGCTTTTTTACAAGCCGAACTTGAGCTGCCTTTTTCCTTGATCGCAACCGCCGGGATGAGCCTTAATAACGTTCACTACGAGGTATTCAGGTTATCGCAAAAAGTCCCCGGTTTACTTGACCGTCCTTTTAAAACTGTGGCATCACCAAGATTTTCGCTTTTAAAAGTGATTAACGATCAGTTGAGTGTCTATTCCAGCATCAATTTCGGCTATTCTCCACCATCCAACCAAGAAACGCTATCGGCTACCGGTGTATTTAATTCGGACTTGCAACCCGAAAAGGCCTTGACTTGGGAGGCTGGAATTAAAGGCGCTCACCTTGCGCAAGGACGGCTTGATTTTGAATTGACGGCGTTTTTGAACCACATCACGCAAACGATCGTAAGACGCACGAATGCTGCCGCTCAGGAATACTTTATAAATGAGGGAACAACCGTTCAAAAAGGCCTGGAATTAAGCTCCTATTTTAATATTCTAAAGGCCAAGAAAGGCCCGGTCCAGCGACTTTCTTTTAGAGCGGCGGCTACTGCCAGCAATTTCCAATTTGGAAAACAAGGTCCTAATTCCGTCGTCACCGCCGGCCGGCCCCTTACAGGCAGTGCACCGTATACCGCAGACGCTGGCGTTCGGTTGGACACTTATGGTGATCTTGGTCTTGCGGCTGATGTTCGTTATTCTGATCGCATACCACTCGCCGATGTTGGAACCACGAAAGCGGGTCCCTATACAGTAGTTAAGTCACGCTTAACATTCAACCCTACGTTGGGAAAAGTTAAGATTGAAGCCTTCGCCGGTGTCGACAATCCGTTTAACCGCAAGTTCAGCCTTGGCAATGATCTAAACGCGGCTTTTGGCAGATTTTACAATGCAGCGCCTTTGCGCAACTTTATATTCGGCCTCAAGGTCGGGTATTGAGAAGTACAGGCTGTTCGCCAAGCTTTCTCAAAAGATCAGCAGCAATGAGGCCGGCATGCTCTCTTGAATTTTCGATGAACCATTTGCGGGTGTCGTATCCGCCGCATACCACGCCCGCGAGATATACGCCTTCAGCGTTGGTTTCCATGGTCAAAGGATCATAAATAGGGGTATGCCCCTCGTCATCCCGAAATTCGATCCCGGCTTTTTTAAGAAGGTCAAAATTTGGTAAGTATCCAGTCATGGCCAGCACAAAGTCATTTTCTACTTCGACGATTTCACCAGGAGTCTTAATCACGACACTCTGTGCCTTGATCTCAGTGACTGCCGAATTAAAATAGGCCTTAATTGACCCTTCTTTGATGCGGTTCTCAATGTCTGGCTTGACCCAATATTTGACATTGTGGCCAAAACCCTCGTTTCTGATCACCATCGTGACTTGCGACCCTTTTCGGTAACTCTCAAGCGCAACATCGACCGCCGAATTAGCCGAGCCTATGACTACTATTTTCTTGGCGTAATAAGGATGGGACTCTTTGAAATAGTGATGAACCTTGGGTAGGTCTTCGCCCGGCACACCTAAGCGGTTTGGGATGTCATAGAAACCAGTGGCGATTATTACAGACCTGCTTTTATAGTCGCGCTTGCCGGTTTTTAGAGTGAACAGCTCTCCCGACCGGTACAGGTCATTTACCCCCTCATAAAGATGCAGGTCGAGCTTGAAAGCGTCACTTACCCTGCGGTAATACTCAAGCGCTTCGGGGCGGGTCGCCTTGACGTTTATAGAGACAAAAGGAACATCGCCTATTTCAAGCTTTTCAGCGGTAGAAAAAAAGGTCATGTTGAGCGGATAATTGTACAGGGAATTCACCAGTGTTCCCTTGTCCAAGATCACATAGCGGAGTCCCGCTTTTTTACACGCTATTCCGCAGGAGAGTCCTATAGGACCGGCCCCAATAATTACGGTATCAAAAATCTTGTTCAAGCTTGGCCCTTTCTTATAAAAGCCTGTTTTTAAGGTAGGAGACCGCTTGCTCATAAGAATCCTGGGCAGCGGCAGCGTCGTGCGCCGGTACGGTTGGATTACCAAAACCATGGTCGGCATCGTAACGCTTAACCTGAAGGTTTTTTCCGGCAAGAGCCATGTTATGCTCAAAACTTGTTACCACTTCTGGGGTGATCCATTTATCACGGTTAGCGAAAATTCCAAGAACATCGGAGTGTAATGTTTTGAGCCGGGACACGTCTGTCTCAGGCATTCCATAGAAGACCACGCAGGCGTCGGTATTTTTGCCGCCAAGGAGAGCTGTTTGTAATGACCAGCCGCCGCCGAAACACCAGCCTATCGTTCCGATTTTTGCGTTTGGACCTGTATACTTCAAAGCTCCTTTTAGGATAGACACCGCACGTTGTGGGGTTACCAGACGCATAAGCATAGCGGCCGAGTCCCTGTTTGTCGTCACTTTACGATCATACAGATCAACAGCCAGGACGTTCACATCTCCAAGGTCATGAAAGTACTTTAACGACTCAGTTTTGGCATAAGCGCCAAGGCCAAAATAATCATGGATGACCAGCAGGAATTTGTTGCTTGGGGAGGCGGTCTTTAGCAAAAAGCCATGACCTTCTTTCCCGTCATCGGTGATAAAATTAAGATCCTGCCCTTCGGCCGACTTATATACCAGCGGTTTTGGATTCGGGTGCGCCCGAACGAATGCCGGATTAGAAGCGAAAGCCACAAAGGCGTCATTCGCCTGTTTGCCGCAGCAACTCATTTGCCTTGTAGCAAGCTGGTAACCGGGTGTAAAGAGGATAACTAGGGAAAGGAAATATTTATACATGTTTGGTTTTTTTGATGAACAACTTTGGGCATTTATTGTGACGAACAGTCTGCTAATAATTTAGGGGCTTATAATCCAGCAGCAGCACCCACTTACATCCCTTTACATACCGGTATCGATCATCGAGCCTTAGACCCGCCACCCAAACAATGTTGTCCCCGGTTAGAACCAACGGTATTTTAGACTTTTGGTCACCTGGGATCTTTAGATCGATGAATAGGTCGCTTAGTTTCTTATGACCCGCCATTCCAAGTGGTTTTATCGTGTCTCCATTTTGCCAGTAGCGAAAGGTTAATGGAAATCTCAATTCCTGGGCGTTCAATATTACCTTCCAAGGTTGGTTTTCGGATGACCGCTTTTCAAAGTTAACCTGGGAGTACAAGCTTTCGTCTACAAGCTGCAACGAGAAAAGTGATCGCACAGATTGCGTCGTTTCAACAGTGCTTGGGGGAGTTTTACGCAGCAAAAAGTAGGTGCGGTCAAAAAGGATCTCATGGGTAGGGGAGGTATACCGGGTCCCGGGGGGAGCTTCAAGATTCAAGGCGATCATTTCACAAGTCCCAAAGGTGAAACCCGAGGTTTCAAGCCATTCGTAAAGCAAGGTAGCGGCGTCTTCCTTAATCGCCCCGAGCTCTGGCAAAGAAAAGCTCAAATCTTGCTTACCGTGGCGTGAGACAATGCGACTCTTAATCTCGGCTGCTTTTTGGTTAAACAGTCTTTCTACGGTGCCTAGGCGGGTCGCTGTATCCTGAAAGGTATGATCCAGGTTTTTATTGCGCTGCTTCAAAAGCGGAATGACCTCCTGCCGCAAGAAGTTGCGTAGGTAGCGTGAAGCCGTATTTGAACTGTCTTCCCGGTAAGCGATGTTATTGGCAAGTACGCTTGCCGCAATCTCAGGCCGGGTAAGGAATAATAGTGGTCTGAGGTAAATACCCCTCTTCGCCCTGATCCCGCGTAAACCGGCGATGCCTGTACCCCGCAGAAGATTAATGAACATCGTCTCTGTGCTGTCCCCAAGATGGTGACCAAGAGCGATACCCTTGAAGCCGTGATCCCTCACGAGGTCGGCAAACCAGACATACCTTAGCGACCGGGCTGCCATTTGCACCGATAGGTGATTTGACTCTGCATATGCCAGAGTATCGAACTGCCGTGTAAACACCGGGACACCGAGCGTAGCCGCGAAGTCGACTACAAAACGCTCATCGGCCTGCGATTCTTCGCCTCTGAGCATAAAGTTGCAATGAGCCATGGCGAAGTTAAAGTCACAGGCGTTAAACAGCCAGGTCATGAACATGGAATCCATACCTCCGCTCACGGCAAGCAGGGTACGGTCCGAAGGGATAAAAAGCTGGTGTCTTTTAGTGAAACGGCCAAATTTCTCGAGCAGTTCTGCGTTATCCATTTGCTTAGTCTAATTTTGGGTGACGCAAGGAATGTCTAAATTTAAAACTCTTTTTGCTTCGGCCTTAATCCTATCCTTTACCAGTTTAACGTTTAGCCAGGTTCTAAAACCGGCTCAGACTCAAACTCGGCCTCAGGCACCGGGCGCCACTGGGAATGCAGCTAAACCCAAAGGGCAGCAGATCCAGATCAAGTCCGAAACCGGTTCAACCGTTACACGTGGTGGAAAACCGGTATTTCTCATGAAAGGGGACTGCCACTTTTACCAGGGAAATTCCAATATGACCTCGGATAGTGCGTATTACTACAGTGAGGAGAACCGTATGGACGCCTTTGGGCATGTTGTCATTCACCAGGCAGATACCGTTACCATTACCGGTGACAAGCTCTACTACAATGGGAACAGCCGCAAAGCGCAAATGTACGACCATTGTGTGATGACAGACCGCCAGGGTGTGTTGACGACCGATCACCTGGATTATGATATGGCCACAAAGATTGGAACCTATTACGATGGCGGTAAGATCACTAACAAGGACAACATTCTACTAAGCCGTACCGGGTATTACTATGAGACCACAAAAGTCGCCTATTTTAAAAGAGATGTCACGATCCTCACCCCGACAACAACGATAAAATCAGACACGCTGCAGTACAATACGGTGAGTCGTATCGCTTATTTCTTTGGCCCTACGCGGATCACGAGTAAGGACGACTTTATCTACTGTGAGAATGGGGAGTATAATACTGCGACCGATCAGGCTAAGTTTAGCCGTAATGCCTATTATACAAGCGGAAGCAAAAGATTGCAGGGCGACAGTTTATACTATGACAAGCGTGCGGGGTTTGGACGAGCAGTTAGGCGGGTAACCTTTACGGATTCCCTGGATAATGAGATCTTAAAAGGCGGACTCGCTCGCTACAATAAAGCCACCGAAGAGACCATCATCACCCGCAAACCGCTGCTGATCTTCTTGACGGTGACCGATGAAGCCCAGGACTCGGCCCGGCGAAAGGATTCGTTGTTAAAAGCCGAGTTAAAAGCTGATTCAGTGAAGAAGCTAAGGGTCAAGGCAAAACCACCGGCAGTTACGCGTGAGCGTACACCGTCCTATGCCGAAATTCTCGCGGGACACTCGGAGCAGCTGCCCCCCGGAAGTGATGGCGGGAGTGAACCGCATGCTCCGATCCCCGATCTGAGCCGTAAAAAAGTCGGTGTGCCTGCCAAGGTCATTCGCACCCGTGAAAAACTGGATTCTATCTTTTTGACAGCAGACACTTTTCGAACCGTTTTGGTTTCTGGTGATCTGGCGCGGCCGAGGCTTGCTCCAAAGTTTGCGGCGAAACGCCGGGTGATCAAAACGACCAGCCCAGATTCGCTGGCAAGAGAGGCTGGGAGACTTATGGACAAGATCCATAATGACGTTCGAGCAGACAGTATTGCGAAAAAACAAGGCCTGGCTCCTTCGCTTAAAACACCTTTGAGTAAGCCTGGTGTGAAAAACCAGCCTTCAGCCTCAAATGAACTCGCGCGATCTGATGCTGGCCAAATTGCGCCTGATTCGACCCGGCGAACGCAAAAGCCGAAAAAGAGACCTGGATTTTTGAGCCGGCTATTCGGTAACCACAATGGACCGTCCCAAATCGCTCCATTAGTCGATTCAACGTCAAAGGCGGCCAGGCGTATACGCGCCCGAAAAGATTCACTTGCAACAAAAGCGGCCGATGCCGAGGCTTTGCGTAATCTTCCCGATCTGCTGGCCGATGTGCCCTTTAAATTAAAACAAGGCTACCATCAAGTGAAGCCCTCAGACACTGCCCATTACCGGGTCATCTTCGCGTTTCATCACGCCCGCCTTTTCAAGGCCGACTTTCAGGCTGCGGCAGACTCCATGGTCTACACTTATGTGGACTCCACGATACGGTGTTTTATAAGACCCGCATTGTGGACCCAGGGAACCCAAATGACCTCTGACACCATCTCTATTCGCTTGAAGAACCGAAAATTGGACAGCTTGATTATGATCCACGGCTCGTTCATCATCAGTAAAGTCGATTCCCTGGAGAATCAGAACAAATTCAATCAGATAAGCGGGCGCGATATTTTTGGCAAGTTCATCAACAACAAGCTTAACCGTATGCGGGTCGAGGGGAACGGAAAGAGTTTGTTCTATGCCAGCGAGGAAAAAAAAGACACGGTGACGTCCATAAAGACTTCAAGGATCACTGGGTTGAATTCGGAGATCTGCAGTTACTTTCTTATGAGTTTTAAGGGCAATAAGGCGAAGAAGATCACTGCGGTCGATGAGCCCAATGGTCACTTCTACCCCGTTGCCAAAGTACCAGCAGGGCATGAACGGCTCCCCGGTTTTCTTTGGCGTGACAGTGAAAGACCTCAATCCAGGATTGACTTGTTCAACAAGCCTACGATCGCCCAGGTGCATTTCGATGAGGAGGTCAATAAAAGGACAGCAGCTGATAGCTTAGGTGATGTTAATTCGATTAACATCCTGGAGGAGCCGAAGCCGAAAGCTCGTAAAACACAAAAAAAGGTTGTTCAAAAACTGGGCGTAAGCCCTGACTTGCCTATAAAACCGGCTAATTCAGCGGCTCCTGCCCAGCAGCAGCTTCCACCAGCAAGCGTTCCACCTTCAGATTCGACCCTTACAGGGAACGGATTTATTGACACTATTCGGACTAAGCGGTTAAAAACGCCTTAAGTTTGCGCACCGCGATGGCACGGTGAGAGATCAGATTCTTTTCGCGCGCATCCATTTGGGCAAAGCTTCTATCGTGACCGCCTGGAATAAAAACCGGGTCGTAACCGAAGCCGTCTTGTCCTTGTATGGTGAATGATATTTCACCGTCAACGCGTCCCTCAAAATAATACTCACTGTCTCCCTTGGCGAGGCAGATCACACAGATAAATGTTGCGAACCTGTCTTTTTTCCCTTCCATATTTGCCAAGAGCAGGTCGATGTTATCTTGAGAATTTCCCGTTCCTGCGTACCGGGCAGAGTATATACCCGGCTCGCCCCTCAAAGTCCGGCAGCTTAGACCACTATCGTCTGCAAACGTATCCTGCCCGTAACTACGCTGCCAGATCGCTCGAGCTTTAACACGTGCGTTCTCCACAAACGTGTGACCGCTTTCCTCTACGGGTTCTAGAAACCCGGCTTCTCCGGCAGATAGGATATCAAGATCCGGCTCACAGAGTTCTCGCATCTCCTGGATCTTGTGGGTGTTTGAACTGGCGAAAAGTAAGGTCATAAGGTCAAATCTTGAAAAGGCTTTTAAGCACTTTCCAAAGCTTGAGCTTTTCATCCCTGGCTCCGACGAGGGCACTAAGACGTAGCGTCGCGAGATAGTAGTTTCGATCAAGGGTATAGAGCTGACCCAGCTGAGCTTCACTCGGCCAATTCCTAACATCAGTTGTATCTCCAAACCAGACAAGAAGCCGGGGTGAATACTGGCCTTCCAATTCGTTGAGATCTGTTTCTCCCCCAACCTGCAATAGCATGACATCCCGCCAGGTTAGTTTTATGGCTTCAAGGATGTTGTCGATCAATGAAGACTGGTCGCTGTCTTCTACATAATTCTCCCCGGTGACCAGCAGCACTTTCTTGTTATAGTCACCTCTCAGCACTTGGGCGTTTAGTGCAGCCTGGTGTTCATGAGCGCCGCCTGCAAGCGCATCTTTATCGCTTTTGGTTAAAAATAGTTCTTCGGTTAAAAAACCCGACAGGAAAAATACATCCTGCACAGGCTCTAAATTTTCGTCCATAACTCCGCAACAAGACTGGCTTCTGCAAAGGTATAATTTTAGATGCCGACGAGCGTTCAGGCTTTGCGGCCCAGGGCGGTTTTTGTATCTTCGATCCTCTTACCCCTCACGCGCCGGCGTGGGGCTTCCCCGGCAAATCACACTATGACAAAACATTCAATTCTCATCTCATTCTTGGTGATCAGCTCCTACGGAGCACTTTTCGCACAAAAAATGTTTTCGGCCGATAAGATTGTGTCCGTGGTTGGCGATAAGGTGATCTTGGAGTCCGATGTTCAAAAGCAGCTTTTGCAGGAGCAGCAGGATAATGCAGCTTTGAAAAGTAACCCAAATGCTCATTGCCTGCTTCTTTCGGGCCTTATGACCAAGAAATTGCTCCTTATCCAGGCCGCGATAGACAGCGTAACTGTGGAAGACGCCGATGTGGACAATGAAATGAATCAGCGCTTTAATGTCATGATGCGTACGAATTTTAACGGTGACCAGGAAAAAATGGAAGCCTTCCTGGGCAAATCGCTGTTGGAATACAAGGAAGAGATTCGTCCGGAGGTCGCTGAAAACAAGCTTGCACAAAAAATGCAGGCGAAGTTAGTAGAGAAGGTAACCGTATCGCCGGCCGAAGTGACCCAGTTCTATAAAGCCCTGCCCAAGGACAGCATCCCGTTGATCGGGACCGAGGTATTGGTTGGTCAGATAATTCGTAACCCAAAGTTCAACGAACAAGAGAAACAGGCGGCACGTGATAAAGTCAGTGATCTGCGGGATCAAATTAAAAAAGGGAAGAAGTTTGAAACCATGGCCTTGCTTTACAGTATGGATCCGGGCTCATCTTCTCATGAAGGTGACCTTGGTTTTATTTCCCGCGGCTCGATGGTTAAGGAATTCGAGGCCATTGCTTTTCGCCTTAAGCCCGGTGAACTTAGCCAGCCTGTCGAGACCGAATTCGGGTATCACCTTATCCAGGTCGTTGAAAGACGGGGTAATCAGATCCATGTAAGGCATATTTTGATTACTCCCACGCTTACACAATCTGATCTTGACTCGGCCCGAATAAAGCTTGATACAGTCTACAGACAGTTAAAGGCCAAGAAGCTAAACTTCGCCCAGGCCGCTGTTTTGTATTCCGATGATGAAAGTACCAAGGGTAACGCGGGCATCATCTCCCAAAACGCGGTCGCGCTAACCCAGCTTGAACAGGATGATCATACCAAGCCAACGATGTTCGCCGTAATAGATACCATGAAAGCTGGAGACATCACACCGCCGCTTGAGTTTACGTTTACACAGCAGGGAAAAAAGGGCTTTAGATTGGTATACCTCAAGTCAAAGACAGATCCTCATAAAGCAGATCTTACCCTGGATTATTCCCGGATTCAAAATTTCGCCCTTCAGGCAAAGCAAAAAAGGATGCTGGACGAATGGGTTGTCAGGAAGCGCAGGAGCACCTATATTAAGATTGATGCCGGTTACCTTAAATGCTCCGAAATGCAAGATTGGGCAAAATCGGCAACCCGTTTTTAGTTCCGCGGCTTTAATGATCCAAACATCTTACGCGTCTGACGTCGAAGCGGCCGATTCACTAGCAGAACTTTACCGGCAAAGCATAACCGAAGTAAGGAAGGTCATTTTTGGGCAGGATGAAGTGCTAAAAATGGTCCTGCTGAGCATCTTTTGTAACGGGCACAGCTTGCTCATCGGTGTTCCCGGTTTGGCAAAGACTCTGCTCGTGCAAACAGTTGCCCGGGTGCTGGATCTGAAATTTAGCCGTATTCAGTTTACTCCAGATCTAATGCCCTCTGATATCACCGGTTCGGAGATACTTACCGAGGAACGTGCTTTTAAATTTATCAAAGGGCCGGTATTTGCCAACATCATTCTTGCTGATGAAATAAACCGTACACCACCCAAGACCCAAGCCGCTTTGCTTGAAGCTATGCAAGAGCGCACCGTGACTGTTGCCGGAGTCAACAACCTGTTGCCTTCTCCATTTTTTGTTTTGGCCACGCAAAATCCGATTGAACAAGAGGGAACCTACCCTTTGCCCGAAGCCCAACTTGACCGGTTTATGTTTGAGATAAGGCTGGATTACCCTTCATTCAAAGATGAGCTTGCGGTTGTTAGAAGCACGACTGAGCGGGAGCCGGCAAGCTTGTCCCATTTGATGAACGCCGAAACGATCCTAAATTTTCAGTCCCTTGTCAAGAGGATACCGCTTACTGATAATGTTCTTGAGTATGCCGTTAGGCTGGCATCAAGCACCCGGCCTAACACGGCGCTTTCTGGAAAAGCGGTCAATAATTTTGTGAATTGGGGCGCGGGGCCTCGCGCATCGCAGTACCTGGTAACCGGCGCCAAGTGTCATGCGGTTTTCATGGGCAAGTATTCTCCAGACATTGAAGATGTGCAGGCTATCGCAGTTGCGGTCTTGCGGCACCGTATCGTGCTGAACTACCGGGCCGAAGCCGAAGGGATCACCATTGAAACTTTTATCCGGTCGCTGTTTTAAGGGAACACATAAACGGAAAACAAAGTAGATGCCTCGCTATTCAGTTTTGTTCGTTTTAATGGTAACCGTCTCACGCGTCCTCACTTCTTGCAGTACCGTCCCTGCAGCAAATCATCGTCTTTCAAGCTTGCTTTCAGCAGCCGAGTTCGATACCCTGTTCCCAAAGCGTAACCCGGTCTACACTTATGCCGGCTTTCTTAAGGCCGCTGAAAAGTTTCCGTTATTCTTACAGGAAGGTACACCCACTACTCAAAAGAATGAGCTTGCCGCCTTTTTGGCGAATATCGCTCAAGAAACAACCGGTGGCTGGGCCGCCGCCCCAGGTGGTCCTCTTAAATGGGGGCTTTATTTTGCTGAGGAGCAAGCTTGTATAAAAAGTAATTGCAGCCAGTATAATTCGGCAGGACGCTCAGCGTATGTCGCTGCCCCGGGGAAGAATTATTATGGCCGTGGAGCGATGCAGATCTCCTACCTCTATAACTACGGTGAAGCAGGCAAAGACCTTGGTTTGCCGCTCATTCAACAACCCGAATTAATGAGTACGAATGCGACCGTAGCCTTTGAGACCGCGATCTGGTTTTGGATGCGGGCTCAAAACAATAAGCCAAGCTGTCACGATGTGATGTGCTTAAAATGGAAACCTAGTCCGGCAGATCTACAAGCGAAACGCGAACCGGGGTTTGGGATGGTGATCAATGTTATCAACGGTGGATTGGAATGCGGTAGCTCAGCCGGGCCAGAGGCGCGTGCAAAAAGAAATGGCCGCATTGCTTTTTACCGCTACTTTTGCAGTCAGTTGAGAATTTCACCCGACCCGCATTGTGATTGCACGGGCATGGCGCCATACGTTCAGACCGAGAATGCGAATGCAGAAGCACCCAGAAAGCAGTGAGGACTTACCTCGGTAAGAGCCCCTTTCTACACTGAAACACTAGTTTCTAGTGTTAAGCTTTTTTAGCGGGCTGGTGCTCACGAACATACCGCTGACTAAAAGATTCAGGAGCGATTTGAGGCATCGTTCTCCGGGTCCCCCAAAGCTTTGAAAAGAATTGATTCATGAAGCCATTCTTAATCTTACCAGGAATAAGATCGAGAAGTTTACGGCTTAGGACCGTTCGTTTCCAAAAGAACCAGCCCCACTTTTCTGGAGCGGCCGTTAAATTTTGATCAACGGAGTCCCGGCGATTTAAAAGGAGCATTTTATGGATCCCAATCTTAACCGGGCACACCTCGCTGCATTTCCCACATAGACTCGACGCGAAGCTGAGATGCTTGAAGTCGTCCATGCCCCGCATATAGGGGGTGATCACCGAGCCAATAGGCCCGCTATACGTAGTCTCATAAGTATGCCCGCCAATATTTCGGTATACCGGGCAGGCATTCAGACATGCGCCACACTTGATACAGTATAGTCCCTCACGCTGCTCCTTTTGAGCAAGTAGTTTGGTGCGGCCGTTATCAAGCAGGATCACATACATTTCTTCGGGGCCATCGACTTCACCCGGCGCCCGTGGCCCACTTATTATGCTGTTATACACGGTAAGGTTTTGGCCGGTACCATGGCTTGCAAGCAAAGGCCAAAAAAGATCAAGGTCACTACTGACTGGCAGCACTTTCTCGATCCCTGCAACAGCAATGTGAACCTTGGGAAAGCTCATCGTGAGCCGGGCATTCCCTTCATTTTCGGTCGTACATATGCTTCCCGTATCGGCCAGGAGAAAATTAGCGCCTGTAATCCCTACATCGGCGTGAACAAACTTTTCACGCATGATATCACGTGCGATGAGTGTAAGGTCCTCGGGAGTGGCATCTTTAGGTGAACCAAACTTTTCGTGAAAAAGCTGGGCGATCTCCCCTTTTGTCAGGTGCATGGCGGGAGTGACAATGTGATACGGTTTTTGGCCGAGCAACTGCACAATGTATTCTCCCAGGTCCGTTTCGAGTGCTTCAATCCCCGCACTCTCTAAAGCGTGGTTAAGCTCAATCTCCTCGGTTACCATGGACTTGCTTTTAACGACCGTTTTTGCGCCCGCCTGAGAGATGATGTTGAGTATTTCGCGGTTAGCCTCTTCGGCATCGTTAGCCCAAATGACCTTGCCGCCCCTTGAATTAAAGTTTTGTTCGAACTCCAGCAAATAGCGGTCAAGATTTTCAATCGCCCGCCACTTTACGGTATGTGCGCGCCGTTTGGAATTTTCGAGATGGTAGAACCTCGAAACGCCTGAATCAACGGCGGTATTATAACGGGCGATATTGAAGTTAATCGTTTGCCGGTGCTGCTTGTCAAAAGCCTTTCCTTCAGAATCAACCAAAAATTGATTAGCCGTCTTGCTCATCAGCGTTGTGACAGGGAGCTGAGAAGCATGATCACATAGACGATAATCACTAAAATCAGACCTGCGATTGTTAAGAATTCTTCAAAACCAGACATATTGTATCGATTACCCTTTTACTTAAAGTCATTTACCCGGTCAACCAACGGCCTTTCATTGGCATTGGCCAGTTCCCAAGCAGTATAAAACACCAGCCTGGCCCTCTTGGCATATAAATTAAAGGATATTTTATCGATGGTATCTGACGGCTGATGGTAATCTTTATGCACACCATTAAAATAAAAAATGATGGGTATGCCTAGTTTTGCGAAATTGTAATGGTCAGACCGGTAATAGAATCTGTTCGGATCCATAGGATCGTCATACCGGTAATCAAGTTCAAGGTCGCCGTACCGGTGATTAACCGACTCGCTTAATGCCTGCAATCCCGAGCTTAGCTTACCCGAACCAATAACATAGACATAGTTCGTGTCTTTCACGTGGGCCGAATCGATTCGACCGATCATGTCGATATTTAAATCAGCAATGGTCTTGGACACACTCACCTGGGGGTGTTCACTGTAATACTCTGAGCCCAGCAACCCTTTCTCTTCCCCGACATTCGCCAAAAACAAGATATTTCGCCTTGGCCCATGGCCCGCTTTTTTCGCTTTTGAAAAGGCCTCGGCGATTTCAAGCAGGGCCGCTGTTCCCGAACCGTCATCATCGGCACCATGATAGATTTGCCCATTATGCCTACCTAAGTGGTCGTAATGGGCCGAAACGACCACCGTCTCGTTTTTTAATGCGCTTCCAGGCAATAGACCCAGAACATTTGCGGCGTCGGCTTTTGTTTCCTCGGTGTGGACCCTTATAGAAATGCCGCAGCTCAAGGTAAGGATCGTGTTTTTACCCAAGGCAGCCGCGACGCGTGAAGGCTCAGAACCGCTCTGCCCAAGTATGGACGCATAGGTAGCCCGGCTTACTACAAGAAGAACGGCGTGTCTTTCAGCGTCCTTACTGGACGGCGAGATAAGGATCCGGTTATCTAGTACGTCTTGTTTGAAAGCCGGTAACTGTCCCAGAGACACCCCTGTGTCGTCAGTAAGCAGTATTGCCGCGGGATTCTTCCCGGCAAGTACAGCAAGCATTCCTCTTAAATCTCCAATGTATTTGCGTGGCACTAAGGCACCCGGTGCACTCTGGGTGCCAGTTTTCTTTCCCGGGGCGATCAGTACCACCCTCCCTTTAAGATTATAAGAGGCTATTGTTTTTGCCAGATCTTCTGGTGTCGGCTGGGCTGGAATAATGGTCATACCAGCGGCTTTTACATCGAGCAGATTACCGCCGCGGCGAGGTAAATAGACATAATCTTTGAGATATGCCGGGCGCGCAGTTCCAACCTGCAAGTTCACCGATTTTAACGAACTAAAGAATAGGGGTACTTTTTGGAAGTAAGATGATACTGTCGTCGAATTGCCTGCCGGTCTAAGTCCAAGGCTTTTAAAGCGGGAGGCAATGAAGGCAGCTGCTTTTTGAGCTCCAGGCTCGCCGGTTTCGCGTCCCTCCAGGGAGTCAGCGGTAAGCACTTCAAGGTTTGACCGCAGCCCAGGCCCAATGATCAGCGAACCAAATTTACGAGGGTCATTGAAACTAGTAGCACTAGCCTTGTTCCCGGCGGGACTTACCTGTGCGAGGAGTGCACTTTGGGGGGAGATAGCGAGAATACCTGCACAACAAAGCGTTATAGCGAGGAAAGCCGCGGTTTTAGTGTTGCTTCTGGTCTTGATTTTGGTTTTGGTCATACTTTAGGCTGAGGGAATCAAGCCTTTTTCCTCACGTTTTTTCTTTCGTTCAACACTCGCCGAAACAAATATACTTAGTTCATATAAGATGAATAACGGGGTTGCAACGATTAACTGTGACACAATGTCGGGACTTGGCGTTATCACAGCCGCGAGGATTAATATTCCAACGATCGCGTACCGGCGTGTGGAGCGCATGATCTTTGGAGTCATGATACCGGCTTTCGAAAGAAAGAACACCAGGATCGGGATCTCAAACGTGACGCCCGAGGCGAGACTCAATGTTATAAGCATGCTAAAATAAGAATCAAGCGTAATCTGATTGATTACCTCATCGCTTACGGTATAAGAACCCAGGAAAGTGATGGTTAAGGGCATGATAATATAGTAACCAAATAGAACTCCCAGTAAGAAGAGCACGCTCCCGTAACCGATGATTCCCTTCGAATCACGTTTTTCCTTTGGTTTAAGCGCCGGCGAGATGAAAAGCCACAGTTCCCATAACAGGTAAGGGAAGGCCATGACAACGCCGGCCATGATGGCGATTGTAAAATGCCAGCTGAACTGCCCTGCAAGCTCAGTATTCATCATTTGAAAATGGATCTGCTTAACGCAAAGATCGGGCTGGTGCACCAACACAGATAGGTGGCAAAGTTGCAGGTAGGTCCAAAAATGCAAGTTTTTGGGTCCAAATATGACCGTGTCGAAAAGAAACCCTTTGAAGCTGAAAGCGACAATCGCCAAGACGACAACGACGATAAGAGAACGTATAAGGTGCCAGCGAAGCTCTTCCAGATGATCAAAAAAGGACATCTCAGCTTCGGCATTGCGACTTTGCCGGTTTCTTAACGCGCCGAAAAATGACTTTCTATTATGCTCACTCATGGTGTCATTCGCTCAGATCAAAATTTTCCATGAATTTGGTCGTAAAGTTCCCAGCTCTGTAATTCGGATCCTGCATGAGCCGAATGTGGAAGGGTATCGTAGTCTTGACGCCTTCAATTACAAATTCGCTCAAGGCACGTTCCATAGTGCTAATCGCCTCTTCCCTGGTTTGGGCGCTGGTGATAAGTTTTGCGATCATGGAATCGTAATTTGGCGGGATCTGATAGCCTGCGTAGACATGCGTGTCGACCCGCACACCATGCCCCCCGGGCGAATGAAAATGCGTAATACGTCCTGGTGAAGGCCTAAAACCATTAAACGGGTCTTCGGCATTTATACGGCATTCGATCGCATGGCCAACGGGAAAATACGATTTACCGGAAATAGGAACACCGGCAGCAACTTTTATCTGCTCCTTGATAAGGTCGTAATTGATCACTTCCTCGGTAACCGGGTGTTCTACCTGGATACGGGTGTTCATTTCCATAAAGAAGAACTCATGGTTCTTATCCACTAGAAATTCAATAGTGCCCGCCCCTTCGTATCTCACGGCGCTTGCGCCCAGGATCGCCGCTTCGCCCATCTTGCGGCGAAGTTCTGAGGTCATGAACGGGGAAGGAGATTCTTCGGTTAGCTTTTGATGTCGGCGCTGGATCGAGCAGTCCCGTTCAGATAAATGGCAAACTTTCCCATACTGATCGCCAACTACCTGGATCTCGATGTGCCTGGGGTCTTCAACATATCTCTCCAAATAGATCCCATCATTTCCGAATGAGGCTCCCGCCTCCTGGCGCGCCGAATCCCAGGCCCGTTCAAATTCTGAATCTTTCCAGATGATCCTCATTCCCCGGCCTCCACCACCCGCTGTCGCCTTAATGATGACGGGGTATCCAATCTGGCCAGAAATCTCTTTTCCCTCCCTTACGGTCGCAATAAGTCCCTTCGAACCCGGGATGGTAGGGACCCCCGCTTTGTTCATGGTTTCTTTGGCCGAGGCTTTGTCTCCCATCGCATTGATCTGATGCGGGGTCGCGCCAATAAATTTAATGTCGTGTTCGGCACATATTCCCGAAAATTTCGCGTTCTCCGATAAAAATCCGTAACCCGGGTGGATAGCGTCGGCGTTGGTTATTTCAGCAGCCGAGATGATGCTTGGAATATTGAGGTAGGAGTCGCGGCTTGGGGGTGGTCCTATACAAACGGCTTCATCGGCAAATCGCACATGCAAGCTTTCCCTGTCTGCGGTGGAATAAACGGCGACCGTTTTAATTCCCATTTCTTTGCACGTACGAATAATGCGCAAGGCGATTTCACCCCGATTGGCAATGAGTATTTTTTTAAACATCAATTGTTGCTAAGGTACGTATTTCCTTTGCTGGCGATTCCCAGACTTAAAGGGGTTCGACAAGGAAGAGGGGCTGGTCATATTCGACCGGGCTGGCATTTTCGACGAGGACCTTAACGATGCGGCCCGAAATCTCAGCTTCAATGTCATTGAACAATTTCATCGCCTCAATCACGCATACTGTCTTTCCCACAGTAACTTCATCCCCTTCAATTACAAATGGCGGCTTGTCGGGTCCCGGGGTGCGGTAAAAAGTACCAATCATCGGAGATTTGATAGTCAGGTACCTGCTCGAATCGGGCGCCACGGGTGGCCGTTCAGTACTCGGCGAGGACCCTTGAGCTACAGTTGCAGGGGTGTTTGACTGGGGGGCAGCTAATTGGCCTGGGCTAAGTTGGCCAGGCGCGTACTGCCCGGGTATAAACTGCCCAGGATTAAATTGAGGGGGGTTAAACTGCCCGGGTGCAAAACCGGTTTGAATGCCTTGAATCCCTCCGCCTGTCTTAATCGTTATTTTGAAATTCTCCTGTTCGATGGAAACTTCATTCACACCCGACTTTGACACAAACTTTATTAACTCCTGAATTTCCTTGATGTTCATGGTGATTATGTTAAAAAACCGGGTTATTCACTGTCATAAGCCCACTTAACATAAATGGCTCCCCAGGTAAAGCCACCACCAAAAGCTGCCAGAACTAAAGTATCGTTTTTCTTAAACCTATGCTCCCATTCCCAAAGGCACAAGGGAATGGTCGCACTTGTCGTATTGCCATATTTTTCAATATTCATCGTAACCCTTTCCATGGAAAGGCCAAGCCGCTCGGCGGTTGACTCTATGATACGCCGGTTGGCCTGATGCGGTACAAGCCAGGTGACGTCACTCGCCTGGAGGTGGTTTCTTTCCATGAGCTCCAGGGAGACCTCGGCCATATTAGTAACGGCGTACTTATAAACCGCTCTTCCGTCCTGTTTAATATAGTGCTCCTTATTTCGTACAGTCTCGATAGTAGCCGGGAATAACGAGCCGCCGGCCTTTTGGTAGAGTAGCTCGCGCCCGGTCCCATCAGTCTTAAGTATACTATCCATTATTCCCAACGGCTCTTGAGTAGGCTCAAGTAAGACCGCCCCTGCCGCATCACCGAATATGATACAGGTACTGCGCTCCGTGTAATCGACAATGGACGACATCTTGTCGGCTCCAACAACAACGACTTTTTTATGGGCACCGGTTTCAACGAATTTTGAGCCAACAGACAAGGCGTACAGGAAGCCGCAGCACGCCGCGCCCAAATCAAAGCTCCAGGCATTGACCGCACCTACCTTGTCTGATATTATATTGGCTGTCGCGGGAAACATCATATCTGCAGTTACAGTGGCACAAATTATGAGGTCGATCTCTGACGCCTGGATGCCGCGTTTCTTTAGCAAAAGCTCAACGGCTTTAGCGGCCATGTCAGAGGTAGCTCCGTTTTTCAAAAGGCGTCTTTCACGAATCCCGGTTCGGCTAACGATCCACTCATCGTTAGTGTCAACCATTTTGGAAAGCTCCTGGTTAGTGAGCACGTAATCAGGGAAATAGCCAGATACGGCCGTAATTGCGGCATGGATTTGTTCAGACACGGGTTCAGTATTTTGTAAGGTCAATCGTTTAATGACTGGTATCGAGAAAAAAGCTAAAAGCTTGCTTTACGTCTTCGATTAGTTCAGTTGCCACGACATCTCTTGAAAGCAGGATCATGTTCTTAATGGCTTCGGGAGTTGATATCCCGTGGCCAATAACTACAGGAGCATTAACGCCTAAGATCGGTGTCCCCCCGTACTGTTCGTAATTGAACCGGTCAAAAAACTCGTCTCTAAACCCTTTATGAACCGTCATCTCATAAAAAGACTCCGCAAGTTTAAGGACCACGTTGCCTGTAAATCCATCGCAAACAATGACATCGGCTTTGTCAAAAAACAGATCCCTGCCTTCAACGTTTCCAATAAATCGGAATAGCCCGGTCTCCTTCATCAAAGGGTAAGCACTTTGCATGAGCATATTCCCTTTTTCTTCTTCTTCGCCGATATTAAGCAGGCCTACCCGGGGATTTGAAATGGAATAGACCTTTTCTGTGAAGATCTTTCCAAGAAGACCAAATTGCAGAAGTGATTCGGCCTTGCAATCGGCGTTGACTCCTACATCAAGCAGAAGCCCAAAACCGCCGTGTAATTTGGGTACAATGGTTGTAAGAGCAGGCCGGCTAACGCCAGGTATAGTCTTAACGCTAAGCATAGCGCCAACTAGCATCGCCCCTGTATTTCCCGCGCTTGCAAAAGAATCGAGCTCCTTTGAACGCAGCAATTCACAACCTAACGCGATTGACGAGTTTGGCTTTTTTTGGATGGCTTTAGTCGGCGATTCGCCCATCCCAATGTGTTCAGTGGTGTGAACAAAACCAAAGTGATCGGGGTTGAAATTTTTTGCTTGAAATATTTTTTCGGCCTTGGACCTGTCACCTATCAGAACAATGATTTGATCATCAGGTAAGAATTTAAAAGCTTCGATCGCTCCCAGCACAGCGGCCTCTGGAGCAAAATCACCGCCCATAATGTCAATACCTATTCTCATCAACAGATTATTCTATTGGTTTAGACCAATGAGGTTCGTCCTGTAAAATTGTAATTTTTTCGATTACAACTTAAATCCAGCGAAACAAATAATTAAAGGTAGGTAGATAAGCTGAAGAAAAACCTTGAACGGGCCAGAAACACTCCCGGAGATGTGGGCATATTGGCAGAAACCCGGGTGGCTGGTCGCAGGCCTAGACAGGAGTAGTGTTTTCAATGATCATCTTGCCGCGATAGAACAAATTGCCATCTACCGTGTAAGCCCGGTGGGGAAGATGAACGAGTCCTGTTTGCTTATCAATGAACATCGGAGAAGGCTTGGCTTTATCGTGTGTTCTGCGTTTGTCCCGACGAGATTTCGAGATTTTTCGTTTTGGATGTGCCATTACAGATTTATATTTTTTATATTTTTAAGAGCTTCCCAGCGCGGGTCAATGTCACTATCATTTTTTTCTTCGCCTTGAGCCGGGCTAAGTGAGCTTTGTGGGCTAAGTGGATAAAGATTGTGTACCAAGCCCTGCTGTTCGTCATTGCGCAGGTTTTTAAGAATTAGCGCGGTTTCATTGCTGCACGATGGTTCACCCTCCTCGTCTTTGGGATGCTGATGAATTAGTGGTAAGGCAAGATTTATATATTCATAGACGAGCGGCGAAATGTCAATTTCATGAACATTACGGGGGATAACCATTATTTCGGGATCATCAAACTCTTCTTCGCCAGTTCGCACGATCAATTTTTCGTTGCTTTCGACTGGAAATACATATGGGTCCAGACAACGCTCACAGGTCAGTATCGCGGTTCCCGAAAAGTGAAAATGCAAAATGAACATCATCTCCTGCTGCTTGTCAAAAAGCAGTTCAAGACGTATGTTTCCCTTCTTGACCAATGAATACTCAAAGTCTTCAAAAAAAGCGTCTGTGATTTCATACGAAAACTCGTGCTTCCCAGGTTTTAGACCCGTAAATGGTATCGAAAACTGCTTAAATGTCTTCACCGTTCCCATGTCGATAAGCTTGCAAATATAGCAAATTTACGCTGTGGTTTTTTAGTCTCTGTCGCGGGCTAGACGAGTTATCTTCAAAGGGTTGGACACAAGCTCTAATTGCTCTTTCCGATTATTGAAGAGATCAGAAGCAAGATAAAGGGCCTCCCTAAAAGAGCCCTCATAGGCGATGTTCTTTCCAGCTATGTCATAAGCTACGCCATGATCTGGCGATGTTCTTATAAATGGCAAACCGGCCGTGAAATTTACCCCTTTCCCAAACGAAATATGTTTAAACGGAATTAGCCCTTGGTCATGGTACATAGCAAGCACCGCGTCAAATTTTAGGTAAGACGCATTTCCAAAGAAAGCGTCTGCAGGAAACGGTCCAAAAGCCATGATCCCTTCATCAAATGCCGCTAATATTGCCGGAGAGATCACTTGCATCTCTTCAGAGCCCAGAAGACCACTGTCACCGGCATGAGGATTTAAGCCAAGAACAGCGATACGTGGCTTCTCGATCCAAAAGTCCTGCTTGAGCGTGCGGTGCATTAAACGCAGCTTGCCGAGCACAGCTTCGCCGGTAATTGATCCTGCGACCTGGCTCAGCGGGATATGCCCGGTCACAACACCGATCTTTAGATTTTCGCTGACCATAAACATGAGACTATCTGGCGAGGCGCTTTTATACTGCAGGTATTCAGTATGGCCGGGAAAGTCAAAACCTGCCCGGGTAATATTGAATTTGTTTATCGGCGCAGTGAGCAAGGCATCGATATTTCCCTTTAATAGATCGGCGGTGGCAGCCTCCAGGGAGAGATAGGCATATTTGCCACCATCGGAGGTATCCTGGCCTAGATCGATTTTTACTTCTTCGTCCCAGCAATTGATCAGGTTTGCTTTGCGGGAGTTTGCGTCGGCAGCTTCTTTAATTAGATTGAAGTTAAAGTCAAGCATGCCCAGGACCTTTCGGTGAAGTGTGGTTGCTTTGACCGAACTATAGACGACCGGCGTGACCTGATCGAAGATGCGCGAATCGCTTAGTGTCTTCATGATCACCTCTATTCCTATACCGTTAATATCCCCGGTGCTAATTCCTACTTTCACTTTTATTTTCTCTGTCATTATTCGCCACCCTTATCCTAGCAATAATCCAAATAATTAAGTTATCAAGCAATTGAGTAAGTTCCCTATGCAGGTGCGCGCAAAGAAGCACCTAGGGCAGCATTTTTTGACTGACCCTTCCATTGCCGAGCGAATTGTGGGCAGCCTTAACCTCCCCGGAGGCCCCTTGCCTTCAGACCGCGAAAGAGTTCTGTTGAACGTACTTGAAATTGGCCCCGGAAAAGGAATACTCACCAAGATCCTTTTTGCAGACGAGCGCTTCCATACTATCGCGGTGGATATTGACGCGCAGTCAATAAAGTACCTTCACGCCCTGTTTCCCGCTATGGCCGGGCGCATCCTATTGGGTGATTTCTTAGCTCTTAACATAAAAAGTATCCTCAAAGGCGAATTTTGCTTAATCGGCAATTTCCCTTATAACATTTCCTCACAAATCTTATTCAGGGTGCTGGACATGCGGGATGTTGTCACCCAGGTTGTTGGTATGTTTCAGCGTGAAGTCGCCCAACGCGTGTGCGCACTTCCCCGGACAAAGGAATATGGGATCCTGAGCGTTCTAATTCAGGCATTTTATGAAACGAAATATCTTTTCACTGTTAGCCCCGGCTCATTCTTTCCGCCCCCACAAGTCAAATCAGGCGTATTAAGACTAGAACGAAAAGTAGATTACACGCTGGCTTGTAATGAGCGGCTGTTTTTTGGCCTTGTGAAAACAGGGTTTAACCAGCGGCGTAAAACCCTGCGAAATGCGCTTTCAGGGATTCTCAACGAGTTGCTGCAGACTAAGGGCTTTCCATACAGTGACAGGCGGGCAGAAGAGTTGACGGTCAGTGACTGGGTCGTGCTGTCAAATAGGTTTACAATGGCTGGTATCACCAATGTCCCACAGGTAGCGCTTAAGGATTGAGACGCATGATCGAAAAGTTAAGTACTGCCGCAAAACTCACCCAAAGAGCATAGGGCACAAGCATGATGCTTCCAGGCTTGGTGATACGAAAGAAGTAGACTATGGTCAGGACAATAAAGAGTAACAGCAGTAAAATTACCGCAAAGGCCGCGCTGAGCTGGTGGTAACCAAAAAAGACCACCGACCACATGGCGTTGAGTATAAGCTGGATGAAGAACCAGATATACCCTGTTAACTTTGGTCTGAAGGTGTCCTGCGTTATATACAGGAAGAGTGCAATCGCCATTAAAAGATACAATACGGTCCAAACCGGTCCAAAAAGGTAGTTTGGCGGATTGAAGGACGGTTTTTGGATGCTCGGGTACCAAGTAGCAATTTGCGGCAAGGTTGCCGCCGCCCCGATTCCGCCGGCAGACGCACATATGATGATGCAGGAAATCAAAATAATTAACCGTTTCATCTGTCTAGCGTTGACCTGTAAATTCGTAAAAAATCCACTGACTTGAGGCAAAGAGAATGAACTATGTAAAGAGTCCCGAAGCTTCAATTCTGATTGTCGATGATGTCCATCCGTTTTTGATCGAGGCCCTACAAGCGCACAAGCTGGTTTGTGATTACTTTCCAATGATCTCTAAGGAAGAAGCCCTTGGCTTAATCGGCACTTACGAGGGTTTGGTCATCAGATCTAAGTTTCGCCTGACCGCCGAGGTGCTTGTTGGGGCTTCTCCAGGGCTGAGATTTGTCGCCAGGGCCGGTGCTGGTATGGACAACATCGATGTTAAGGCCGCCGCTTCTCTGAGAGTGACGCTGTTGAACGCCCCCGAAGGTAACCGTGACGCGGTAGGAGAACATACCCTTGGAATGCTTCTTGCCTTGGCGGCAAAGCTTATACCGGCCACGAAACAGGTAAAGGGGATGATCTGGAACCGGTCGGCTAACCGGGGTATTGAACTAAAAGGACGCTGCGTCGGGATCATTGGCTATGGATTCATGGGTACCTCGTTTGCTGCGAAGCTTGGGTCGCTCGAATGCCGGGTCATGGCTTACGATAAATACCGAACTGGCTTTGGTTCGGCCGCTGTAGAAGAGGTTACTCTTGAGCAAATTTTTGACGAGGCAGATATCTTGAGCCTGCATGTGCCGCTAACACGGGAAACGAAAGGCTGGGTCAATGCGGCATTCTTTGAGCGCTTCAAAAAACCGACAGTGTTCTTGAACACATCGCGAGGGGAGGTCGTGAATACTGCTGATCTGGTTGAAGCGCTCCAAAGCGGCAAGGTCAAAAGCGCCGGGTTGGATGTGCTTGAAAACGAAAAGTTTCCCTTGGATGTATCGGTTAATCCCTGGTTTGAGGCCCTTGCTTCCATGCCTCAGGTCATCCTCACTCCGCACATAGCCGGCTGGACAACCGAATCCTATTTGCGCATTTCTAAGGTTCTTGCAGTCAAGATCCTTGCATTTTATGGTTTAGGTCCCCACTGGCCGCCGGTCTTCTGAAGAAATGCATCTCATCCCGTGATTGACTTGAATATTACTTAAGTTGTATTTTCGTCGCCTGTTTTTGACCAGATCCAGCCGGGTGTGGTCTTCGTTAATTTAAACCATTACAGCAACACTATGAGTGAGGTTATTTATTTCACAAAAGAAGGACTATCAAAACTTAAAGAGGAGTTACAGTACCTTAAATCTGAAGGCAGAAATAAGATTGCCAGGCAAATCGCCGAAGCGAGAGATAAAGGCGATCTGTCTGAAAACGCCGAATACGATGCCGCGAAAGAGGCGCAAGGGCTTCATGAGCTCAAGATCGCTAAGTTGGAAGAGGAGCTTGGAAATGCCCGCATTATTGATGAATCCAAGCTTGATACCTCTAAGGTTCTGGCGCTTTCTATTGTCAAGATCAAAAACCGCAAGAGTGGGTCAGAGATGACCTATCAGCTCGTTGCCGAAAAGGAAGCGGATCTTAAAACCGGTAAGATTTCAATCAAGTCACCCATTGCCCAAGGACTACTGGGGAAAAAAGTAGGTGAAGTCGCTACAGTCAAAGCCCCAAGCGGGATGATGGAATTCGAGGTGCTTAATATTAGCCGCTAATGCCCAGCGTGTTTTCCAAAATCATTTCCGGCGAAATTCCCTCTTATAAAGTCGCAGAAGACAATGATCATCTTGCTTTCCTGGATATAAATCCACTTACTGCCGGTCACACCCTGGTTGTGCCGAAAAAAGAAGTGGATTATATTTTTTCAATGGATAAGGATGCATATACCGCGCTACATCTTTTTGCCTTCAAGGTCGCTATCGGCTTAAAGGCCGCCGTTCCTTGCAAACGCATTGGGACGGCGGTTATTGGCCTTGAAGTGCCGCATGTCCATATTCATCTAGTCCCCATGAACACCGTTTCGGATCTCAATTTCACCAAAGAAAAACTGGTGCTGCCGCCAGTTGAACTCGAGGAATTAGCTGTTCGCATTAGAGCCTCCATTTAAAAAAGGCGGATTCAAGTCGCAAATGCAACTTTCGACTGGTTAATTGTTGTGTTAAATATATCAATTGGCGTTTGATATTTAAAGCGTTTTATCGGTCTATTGTTTAACTCCTTTTCCACATACTTTATATACTTTTCACTTAGCAATGTAATGTTTGTTTTCTTTGGAATATACTGCCTGATGAGCCCATTTAAGTTCTCATTCGATCCTCTTTCCCAACTGTGATAAGGTCGTGCGAAGTAGAAATCGATATCAAGTTTTTTACTGATTGCAGCATGCGTGGCAAACTCTTTTCCATTATCTGAAGTAATCGTTTTAAGAAAGGGTTTCCACTGACGCAGGGTCCGGATGGCCTTAAGGGCCACCTGCCCCGCGTCCCGTGAATCTACCTTAACCATTTTCAGCATCCCTGTCATGCGGTCGTTAATAGTAACAATGGCACCTTGATGGTTCTGGCCTATTAGCGTATCGATTTCAAGGTCACCCATTCGCTCGCGCTTATCGACAATTGCCGGGCGCTCTGAAATATCCACCCTTCCTGGTATTATACCGCGTCTATCCTTCTTATTACCCCTTTTACGATACGTCTTCCCCTCGGTTCGTAGGTTTAGGTATAGCGCTCCTCCCTGCTTTTTGTCCTTCCATATAAACTGATAGATCCACTCATTCGAGACACAGGGCTTTCCTTCCAGTAGTGCGGCACCTCGGATTTGATCGGGGCTTTTTTTCTTAGCCAGTTCTTCTATAACATAGGTTTTAACGGCGTCGGTGAAGCGGATAGAAGTTGCTTTGGACTCCAGACGGCCTTCGTATTTACGCTGAGCCAGCCCCTCTTTATACTTCCCTGAACGCTGATCACAGTTACGGCCTATTTCACGACTGACCACTGACTTATTTTTACCGATAGCAACAGCTATGTCTTTTTGCTTGTAGCCCTGGTTTAACATTGAAGCAATTAAATACCTTTGCTCAGGTGTAATGTGACTCATGAATGCTAACTTTTGGTCGAGAAGGCACAATATGCACATTATACTTTCTTATAGGAGGAGGTGTTAAGCCTCTTCCTTTTTAAGTTATGTAGAAAGCACATACTTGCCAACTATGTAAGTTGCATTAGCTAATTGAATCTTAGTTTTCTGTAAAACCCAGCAAGCAACATAAAGGCAGAATGGTCCGAAGAAGTCTACAATAACTGGTAATAGTGGCCATTGCTTTTTTTCTTCCAAAAGAGCAACTGCGATTTTGAATAAAAATTGAATTTAAGCCGACTTTACCATTTCTTAACGTAACGATATTTTAGAGGTAACAATCAAGCCGCTACTCCGGTAGATTACTGCGATAGACAACCTTTCTTCATTGGGAATAGATCAAGATCTGTCTCATATGGTTATTTCAGCATATCTAGTAATCGGAGCATTTGTAAGTTCGACTAATAAGTGCAAGACGTGATTCTATCCTCTGGGGACAGTATCCAGAAATAGGGTGGGCTGGAAATATCCCACCAAATGCTTTCCCAGTCATACTCACTAAGGGCAGCAAATTTGAAGGACCATCTTTCCTGGAGGCGTTGTGCCATCCACTCCCAGGTCGAGGGCCTTAGAATGAATTCCTTCACCGGCAAACACCCCGCGAAGCTTGATCAAATTATCTCTGCTTCTTTCCAAGTAACAAAAGCGAGCTACGATTGCCGTGTCTCCAGGTTGACGAAAAGGGCGAACACCACTTGTACCAGGAACGGACACTTTTGATCTGTCAATTTAGTAAATAATTGACAATCAATTATTTATATTTGGCATTATATTCCCTTCAGTCTTGGACAAGTAACTAACGGAGGGAAGATGTTTAAAAGCTATCTACTATCAGGCTATCGTAACCTGGTCAAACAGAAACTTTCATCCTTAATAAATGTGATGGGGTTAGCAATTGCGATCGGGTGCTGTCTCGTCGTGTTTAATTTTTTAGAGTGGGTATGGAATAAGGACAGTTTTAATCCGAACAGGAATGAGATTTATGTTGCCGAACGCAGCACAGATAAAAATCCGAGTTACAAGTTGTGGGCAGATACACCGGCTCCCCTCGGTGTATCGTTACAACGAAAGTTTCCTGAGATTAAGGCGATGGCGAGAATTGAATACCGGCCTGCCGTAATCAAGCGGGGCAATCAACTCTTTGAGGAAGAACTGAGCTTTGTCGATGATTCATTTCATGCGCTGTTCAATTTTCCGGTTAAATGGGGTACTCGTGCTGATTTTACCGCACCCGGAGGCATAGTCCTCACCGAAGAGCTATCCGAAAAGCTTTATGGTCCGACTAATTCAGTAGGCAACATCCTTTCAATTCGATTTGTAAAAGATAGAAAGACTTACAACTCGCGGCTTACCGTGAAGGGAGTGCTGGCAAAAAAGCCCACTGATGCCTCCTTTGGCTTTAGGGCTCTTATTCCAATCAGTGATGCCCGAGCCATTGGACTGGATGATCTCAGCGACTGGAGCACGAATACAGTGTTTACTTTTATCCGGATTGAGCCTAGGCACGGCTTGATACTCAAAACGCTCACGAACAACAAAAATGAGTTTCTGGATCAATTTAATGCGGTTCATCCCAACAGCAAGATAGCGTCGTTCTTCTTTCAACCACTTAGGAAGATATATACTCAGACCTTTCTATCTAACTCAAGATTTTACACCTCGAATGAAACAGCTATAACCATGCTCGCCATTATTGCGGTTGCGCTGTTGATCTTCGTGTGCTTCAATTACATGAACATAGCCATGGCGGCCTCCACCTGGCGTCTTAATGAAATAAGCATCCGTAAGATCGCCGGTGGGTCGAGGAAAGAGATCATTTATCAATTTTTAGCCGAAAACCTGCTTATTTGCCTTGCAGCACTTACACTAGGCCTCCTATTAGCTAAGTTAATTTTTGTGCCCTGGTTTGATGGTATGGCCAGTATAGACTTAAGCCTAAACTTAGGACGCTATTCTGTATGGGTGGCACTGCTTGCACTTCTAGCCATTGCGACTATTGGGGGCGCCGGCTATCCTTCCTTTTATATTTCTGGGTTACAACCTGTGGCAATATTCAAAGGGAGCAGCGTCCTTGGGAGCCGCAACTTGTTCAGAAAAACACTACTTGGAGTCCAATTCTTTTTAACATTTGTGGCTGTCGCGGCGGCTGTATCCTTTACCATTCAAAGCAATAAAAGTGTCAAGCGTCCCTGGGGCTATAATCAGAATGGGGTAGTTGTGTTATCTCTAAAAAACGGTGAAAACGAGGCGCTGCTCGAAAAGGAGTTCTCAAAAGTGCCTCAAGTGGATGGAGCTGCAGGCTCTGCTCAACCACTTGGAACTGCAGAAGATGAAATTCAAATGTCCATTGACGGAAAGATACAAGCTATTAAGTCGCTAAAAGTTTCACCGAATTACTTGGGTGTGATGGGAATCGGCTTTACGCAAGGCAAAGCGCCTAATCAAAAATTAGTCGCCGACACTTCGTCCTCGATTCTTGTAAATGAAGCCTTTTCGAAATCTATGCACTGGAAAAACCCAGTTGGAAGATCAGTTTCCCTTCTTCACCACCCTTACCACATTGTTGGGGAGGTCAGGGATTTTCATTACGAAGCGTTTTTAAAAGCCGTTGTATATACCGGTTGAATAGTATACCATATTTCAGTTGAAAACTATACCACTGACGGCTGTAAAGCGATTTGATTTGCGCAGCAAATCAGCCGCACAACATGATCAGTATGGTAAACAAACAAGAGATTATACTACGCTACGTCCGAGAGGGTGACAGTTTGCGGAAGATCTGCCGGGATCTTAAGTTAAACCGGATAACGGTTAAGCGTTACCTGGTAGAGTACCTAGAGGCTAAGAAGCGATCCGAGGCCTCAGGGAACCTGGAAAGCCTTCATTCTACCATCAGTGAAGCACCCAGTTACCAACAAACGTTGCCCCGGGGCAAGAAAAAGCTAACTGAGGCCGTCAAGGCCCTAATCGACGGGTACCTAGCTGATAACGAAAGGAAGGTGCAGGAAGGGCTGCCGAAGCAGCGTATGTTAAAGAAAGACATCCATGCTGCGGTGCGGTTGCTGAGCCACGATGTAGGTTATACCACGGTATGTGGGTATATCAATGAGCGTACCCTTTATGCGAAGGAAGCCTATATCCGCCAGGAGTACCAGCCGGGATCCGTCTGTGAGTTCGACTGGGCAGAAGTGAAGCTGGTGATCGAGGGCGTTCAGAAGAAGGTCTATATGGCTTTATTTACGAGTGCCTACAGCAATTACCGGTACGGGGCGGTATACCACCGTCAGGACCAGTTGGCCTTTATGGAAGCCCACCGGGAGTTTTTCGAGCATACAGGAGGCGTATTCCAGGAAATGGTCTATGACAATATGCGGGTAGCGGTAGCCCAGTTCGTAGGAAGAAGTGAAAAGCGGCCTACAAAGACCTTATTGAGCCTTGCCGGCTGGTACCAGTACCGGTGGCGGTTCTGTAATGTTCGCAAAGGGAATGAAAAGGGCCATGTGGAGCGCA